>ENA-OBLH01000531-OBLH01000531.1-metagenomes-genome-assembly--contig:-NODE-531-length-12421-cov-4.33697_pt1 | contig 12421 bp, 13 predicted proteins | sample MGYA00153382_OBLH01 | MGnify analysis MGYA00153382 | reverse complement strand
CTCAGGCGGCGGCAAGACGCAATGCGCTGGCCTCGTCGCGGGCAGTGCGGTTCGGCGGTTGCTTGAGGCCAATTTCGACCAGCAGTTTCTGGAAACGCTCACGGTCTTCGGCTACATCAATCGCGTCCGGCGTGGTGCCGATGATCGGCACGCCGAGTCGCTCCAAATCGCGCGCGAGTTTCAGCGGGGTTTGTCCGCCGTATTGCACGATCACGCCGACCGGCTTTTCCACGTGAACTATTTCGAGCACATCTTCGAGCGTCACCGGCTCGAAATACAAGCGATCCGAGGTGTCGTAGTCAGTCGATACGGTCTCAGGATTGCAGTTCACCATGATGGTCTCGTAACCGTCTTCGCGCAGCGCCATCGCAGCGTGTACGCAGCAGTAGTCGAACTCGATGCCCTGCCCGATTCGGTTCGGCCCCCCGCCGAGCACCATGATTTTCTTTTTCGTCGACGGCTGCGCCTCGCACTCGTCTTCGTAGGTCGAGTACATGTACGCGGTCTTGGTCGCGAACTCGGCAGCGCAAGTGTCCACGCGCTTGTACACGGGACGCACGCCCTGCGCATGACGCAGAGCGCGCACGGCATCCTGATCGGTCTTCAGCAGAGAAGCTAGTCGACGATCCGCGAAACCCTTGCGCTTGAGGTGACGCATCTCTTCCGCAGTGATTGAATCCAGCGTGCGCTTTTCAATCGCGAGTTCAAGATCGACGATCTCTTTAATTTGCGTTAGAAACCACGGATCAATCGAGGTGTCTTCAAAGACTTCTTCTACTGTCATGCCGACGCCAAACGCATCGGCCACATACCAAAGCCGATCCGGCGTCGGGTTCGACAACTGCTCGCTGATTTTGTCGGCATCCACCGATTTCAGATTGAAGCCATCCACGCCAACCTCTAGGCCGCGCAAGGCTTTTTGCAGCGATTCTTGAAAGGTGCGACCAATCGCCATGACTTCACCCACGCTCTTCATTTGCGTGGTCAGATGCGGATCGGCTTCCTTGAATTTCTCGAAAGCGAAACGTGGAATCTTGGTGACCACGTAATCGATGCTCGGCTCGAACGAGGTTGGCGTTGCGCCGCCAGTAATTTCGTTGCGCAACTCGTCGAGGGTGTAGCCAACCGCAAGCTTCGCGGCGACTTTGGCAATCGGGAAACCGGTCGCTTTTGAGGCCAGTGCAGAGGACCGCGACACACGCGGATTCATCTCGATCACGATCATGCGACCGTCTTTCGGATTGATAGAGAACTGCACGTTCGAGCCGCCGGTGTCGACACCGATTTCACGCAACACCGCGATCGATGCGTTACGCATGATCTGGTATTCCTTGTCGGTGAGCGTTTGCGCTGGCGCGACGGTGATCGAGTCACCGGTGTGCACGCCCATCGGATCCAGGTTTTCAATTGAGCAGATGATGATGCAGTTGTCTTTTTTGTCGCGCACCACCTCCATCTCGAACTCTTTCCACCCAAGCAGCGACTCTTCAATCAGCAGCTCCGTCGTAGGGGAGAGTTCGAGGCCGTTCTTGCAAATGGTGACGAATTCTTCATGGTTGTAAGCGATGCCGCCGCCGCTACCGCCCATGGTGAAGCTTGGGCGAATGACGGTTGGAAAGCCCAGCGTTTTTTGCACTGCATGGGCTTCTTCCATCGAATGGGCGATACCGGAGCGCGCGGAGCCGAGACCAATTTTGGTCATCGCTTCCTTGAACTTCCAGCGGTCTTCGGCCTTCTCAATCGCTTCTTCGTTAGCACCAATCAGCTCGACGTTGTGACGTTTCAACGCGCCGTTTTTTGACAACTCCATCGCAGCGTTCAACGCTGTCTGGCCGCCCATCGTGGGTAGCAGCGCGTCGGGCTTTTCCTTGGCTATGATCGCCTCAATCACCGCAGCAGTGATTGGCTCGATGTAGGTCACGTCGGCCATATCAGGATCGGTCATGATTGTTGCAGGATTGCTGTTGACGAGGATGACTTTGAAGCCTTCTTCGCGCAACGCCTTGCACGCCTGCGCACCGGAGTAATCAAACTCGCAGGCCTGACCGATGATGATCGGGCCTGCGCCGATGATGAGGATGCTTTTCAGGTCAGTTCTTTTTGGCATTTTTTACTTATCTACTTCGTCGAGCGCGTGTTCCAGATGAGCAATGTCACCCACGCGATCACAATAAAAATTCGGTGCATCGTTTGCCCATTCGACACGCCATTCGCTGATTGACGCATTGGGCACGCTCCAGGTGCGCGCGCTTTGCGGATTGAGGCCGTTTGAATGACGCACCATGCTGCTCACCACGCCACCATGCGTGATCAGCAGCAACGTCTTTTCCCGCGACCCAATCGCAAGATCGGTGACCGCGCTGACGCAGCGCTCCAAAAACTGCCGCGCCGTCTCACCACCGTCGGGGCCGTAATCGGGCTCGCCCGCGTGGTATCGCGCGATGCCTTCGGCATCCTTGATGCGCCACTCGTCGTAAGTCATGCCCTGCCAGACGCCAAAGTGACGCTCACGAATTCGCGCCTCAAAGCGCGGCTCGAAGCCGGTAGCGTTGGCAATCGGGGTCGCGGTCTCGCGCGTACGCACAAGGTCGCTCGACACCATTTCGGCCACGTCCACGATGCGCGCCAATTCGTCGGCGACACACTTCGCCTGTTGCAAGCCCACCGCGTTCAGTGGCACGTCGAGCATGCCCTGAATGCGGCCTTCGGCATTCCACGCGGTTTCGCCGTGGCGGACGAGAAGCAGGCGTTTTGTTTTGAGTGGACTCATGCACTCGCTTTCATCATCCCGATGAACCGGTCAAACAAATACGCGACATCATTTGGGCCTGGACTCGCTTCGGGATGGCCCTGAAAGCTGAACGCCGGTTTGTCGGTGCGTACGATGCCTTGCAGCGTGCCGTCGAAAAGGCTGACGTGGGTGACGCGCACGTTCGCAGGCACCGAAGCTGGGTTACCCGCGAAACCGTGGTTTTGGCTGGTGATGAGCACGCGACCGTCGTCGAGATCTTTCACCGGATGATTGGCCCCGTGGTGGCCGGTTTTCATCTTCATCGTCTTGCCGCCGCTGGCGAGCGTGAGCAGTTGATGGCCGAGGCAGATGCCGAAGGTGGGCATGCCGCTTTCAACGATCTCCTTGATGGCGGCGATTGCGTAATCGCAAGGCTCGGGATCGCCCGGGCCGTTCGACAGGAAGACGCCGTCGGGCTTGAGCGCGAACACGTCTTTTGCGCTCGTTTGTGCGGGCACAACGGTGAGCTTGCAGCCGCGCTCGGCGAGCATGCGCAGGATGTTGAATTTGACGCCGTAGTCGTAGGCGACGACGTGGAATTTCGCTTCGCTGCGTTGTGAATATCCCGCGCCCAACGCCCAAGTCGACTGCGACCATTCGTACTGCTGCGCGCAGCTCACGACTTTCGCGAGATCGAGCCCTGCCATGCTGGGCGCGGCTTGAGCGGCGGCTATTGCTTTCGCCTCGCCGATTTGACCGGCCTGAATGCAACCGTTCTGAGCACCTTTGTCACGCAACAGACGCGTGAGTTTGCGGGTGTCGATGTCGCTGATGCCGACCACGCCCGCCGCCGTCAAATACGCATCCAGCGTTTGCTCGCTGCGAAAGTTCGAGACGATGCTCGACAGGTCGCGAATGATCAGGCCCGAGGCCCAAATCTTGTTTGATTCGACGTCTTCGCTGTTGACGCCGACGTTGCCGATGTGCGGATACGTCAGCGTGACGAACTGGCCGCAGTACGACGGGTCGGTAAGTATTTCTTGATAACCCGTAATCGCGGTGTTGAATACGACTTCGGCGACGGCAAGGCCTGCGGCTCCAACAGAGCGACCTCGAAACACGGTGCCGTCGGCCAATGCGAGGATGGCGGGCGTGAAGACGGGGAGCAGCGCGGGGAGGCTGGAGGAAATGGGGCTGGTCATTGTTCTGGCTTTTCGTGCGCGAATCGTCTCAGCAACGGGGCTGGCAACAATTCTTGAATGTGCTGGCCGCAGACATAAAAAACGGGAGTTCGCTGATGGTCTGCATCGCGCGAAGTGTTTTCGCCCAATGAACTCACGAAATCCCGTGTCTGAAGCTACAAGATTGTACCCGAGTTTTCGCCCACGAAATGCATAAGCTTTTTTCTGAAACGCTCATCCTGATTGGGCTTAACCGGCGATTAATGCAAAAGTCGGGTGCTTGCCAAATTGACCGCTAAGCCCACATTAAATGGCGCTTTCAGCTAAAAGCTGTCTATCTCTTCAGGCGCGGATGCACGTCTGGCAATGAACGCGCGCTGCCTGCCGTCGACGTAAGCGAGCTGCACCACATCGCCGCAACCGGGCGATGGCTCGATGCCGCGTCGCAGCGGCACGGTGAGCCAGTGCGCGATCATCGCGGCAATCGGTCCGGCGTGCGACACGATCACCAAATTGCGGCCCTCCGCGATGTCCCACGCGGCCTCAAAGCCTTCCACTACGCGCATTTGCATTGCCCGCACCGATTCGCCCGCGCCAAGCCGTGGATGCACGTTCAGGCCGCGCAGCACCGGGCCGTTTTCGGTTTCAACCGGCGGCGGCCAATGATCGAGAAAATCGGCCTCAAACTCCTTGGCCTCCGCGCGCGGAACGTCCTCCCACGTTTTGCCGGTCCAGCGACCGAGATCGCGTTCGATGAAGCGCGGGTCGAGGATCACGATGCGCTCGTTGCTTCCCATCGCAAGGAAGTCCGCCAGCCGCCGACACCGCGTCAGCGGACTGGTGACGATCAGTGCGCTCTCAGGCAGCGACGCATCGAGCAGCGGGATCACGCGCTTGAATTCCTCGTCATTCACCGGCACGTTGGTTGCCGCGTAAATGATGCCCGGTTTGATGTTGGGGGCGGTGTGGCGAACGAGGTAAATAGCCATGCGCTCAGTCAGCAGCTTGCGCCGTGACAGCAGCGCGCAAGCAACGCAAACACGGGCAGCCGCGATCCAGCAAATCAACCGGTCGCCGCGACAAATCGAGCGGCGGCAACGTTTGGCACCAGCAATACGACGCGTTTGCGCCGCAAGAAAAAGAGCTGGCGCAACGCGCGCAAGTGACGTCCTGCGCGCCCGTCCTGACGGCGCGCGGCACGTTTGTCACCGTATTCTCAGCGTCCCCCGACGCTGAATTTCCGCTCGCAATCGGGTGCAATCCCGTTGCAAGCGACGCGCTGGTGGCGCTCATGTCCGTCCTCCGTTCAGGCGAATCCCGCAGCGACTTTGACCTACAAGCCTTACTGCATTGGGGTTCACCGGCAATTTATGGGTAAGTCGACAACGGCCTCAAATCCCCTTGAGCCCACTATTGGTTTGACGTTGCAGCACAAAGCTGCCCCCAAATCGACCTATTTCAACCCCAGCACATCATGCATATCAAACAATCCGTGCGCTTTGCCATGCAAGAACTTTGCCGCACGAATCGCACCGACGGCGTAGGTGGCGCGGCTTGCCGATTTGTGGGTGATTTCGATGCGCTCACCAATGCCCGCAAACACCACCGTGTGGTCGCCCACCACGTCGCCGCCACGTAACGCGGCAAAGCCAATCGCGCCGTCTTTGCGTGCGCCCGTGTGGCCGTCGCGGGCGTACACGGCGCGGTCGGCGAGCCTGGTTCCCTGCGCCTCGGCAATCACTTCGCCGAGCTTGATCGCGGTTCCCGACGGCGCGTCCACCTTCATGCGGTGATGCATCTCGACGATTTCGATGTCATAGCCAGAATCGAGCGACTTTGCGGCGAGTTCGAGCAGTTTGAACACAGTGTTCACGCCGACCGAGTAATTCGGCGAAAACACGATGGGAATATATTTCGCAGCTTCGGCGATTTTCGCCTTGCCCGCGTCGTCAAAACCGGTGGTGCCGATCACCATGCCGACGCCGCCAACGACACAGGCGGCAAGATAAGCGAGTGTGGCTTCAGGCCGCGTGAAATCGATGAGGACTGAACCGCGCGCAACGTCCGCTGCATCGGTCGTGACGGGCACATCGACATTGCCGCCAAACGCCTTGGCGGACACGCCCACTGCCGGGCTTTGCGGCGCGTCGAGCGCGGCGACCAACGTGGTTTCAGCGTCCGTCGCGCAGGCCTCCAGCAACATCCGCCCCATCTTGCCGGACGCCCCGGCAATCGCCAGATTCACCATAGCCAGTTTGACCTACTTGCGCCACCAGTCGGTGAGCTTCGACCACCAACCGGGGCCTTCGCTTGAAGAACTGGTGCTGCCCTTTTCGAGGTTGGCGTACGCCGGATCGCGATCTACCACCGGCGAGGCTGGCAGATCGGCCACCGACCAGCTCTTGACCTTATCGTCAACAAACAGCACGGTCAATTTGTGCGACGTGATCGGACGACCGCGACGCTCCAGCGAATAGGCGTAATCCCAGCGGTCTTTGTGAAAAACGCTCTCGGTCGTCGGCGTGCCCAGCACCAGACGCACCTGCTGCCGGGTTTGCCCCTCTTTCAGCTTGGCCGCCATGTCCTGAGTCACGTAATTGCCCTGATTGACCTCCATCTTGTAAATCAGGCCGCAGCCGGTCAGCGCGAGGACAAGAAGCGTAGCGAAAGTGGCAAGAATAGCGCGCATAAAGAAGGCTTGGGGGCGTGAAGACAAGCCGCTATGATAGCCAAGGCAGCGCCCCGGCTGGGGCCACACCTTATTTGCTACACGGGACGAACATCATGGCTCACGCCCAAGACCTCAAAGACGCTGGCCTCAAGGCCACGCTGCCGCGCATGAAAGTGCTGGACCTGTTTCAGGGGTCAAAAGTGCGCCACATGACGGCCGAGGACGTGTATCGCCTGCTGATGGACGAGGGCCTCGACGTCGGCCTCGCGACCATTTATCGCGTACTGACACAGTTCGAACAGGCGGGCCTCTTGAAGCGCCATCACTTCGAAGGCGGCAAGTCGATTTTTGAACTGAACGAAGGCGACAAACACGACCACATCGTGTGCGTCAACACCGGCACCGTCGTTGAATTTCACGACGCCGAAATCGAAAAACGCATCCTCAAAATCGTCAAAGATCGCGGATTTGAATTGGTCGATCACGTGTTGCACATCCGCGCGCTGGCTCCGGTGCCGGATGCGCCGAAAAAGGTGCCGAGGAAGTTTTCGTAACGACGTAGGCTGGGTTGATAAACCCAGCATCCCGAGCCACCGGACAAGCGCTGGGTTTTCAACCCAGCCTACTCAACTAAATTCCCATAATCTGTGGCGGTCTACGTCGCGTTGAGCCCAAACGAACATGCACGCCGCAGAACTCGCGTTTGTAGAGGTCTTACACGAGGCCACCTCTCGCAACTTAGTAACTTGGACTTGCATGCCGGATGACGATCGAGAGGTCTACCGCGCGACCGTTGATGGCGATGTCGTTGAGGTTGAGTTTCTACGCTTTCAGACGGCAGTGGGAGGTACTTTCGAGAGGGTACTCGCGACGGTTAGTGGCTTGAAAACTTACTTTGCGGTTGCCGCCGGGACATCTGCCTACCAAACTCTTCAAAGCATTGTCGCGCCACAACAATCGTGGACGAGCGCAGTCAAGGGATTGGGTAAGGCAACCGAAAGAATTCGCAGTCTGCTGGCGGAGAAGCAGTGAGTGCAGGCGTTCGCAATCACAGTTCGCGCTTGTCACTGAATGTGGATCCCAAACGGTACGTCACGGGCCATGATCACGCCCGAAATTCTCGTCCGCAAACCCGGATCAAAACCCATGAAAACCAACTCGCCAAACCAACTCAAAGACGGCGACCACTGCTCAGTCATCGCCGGAACGCACAAAGGCAAATCTGGAATTGTCCGAGACATCAACACCAGCAAGACCGGTAACGTCACGATCACCGTCGTTCAGGCCGATGGCGAGCGATTCAAGACGCTTGCGAAGAACGTTGTCGTTCAATCAAGCGGACAAACTTAGTTCGTAGGCTGGGTTGATAACCCAGCGCTCGGCTTTGGCGAACACTTAGATGCTGGGTTTCAACCCCGCCTACGTGGTTCGCTGTTGGCGCTGCTACCGATGCACGTCGCGCAGCCGAAACCCCAGGCAGTACAGCACACCTAGATACCCAAATCCGCCAAGCGCAAAAAGCGCGGCAAGCATCGAGGCGCGAGGGATTTCGCCTGCCACGGTCCACCAAAGGTCTGGCGGTTTGGCGAGCACGATCAGCGCCGTGGTGAACAACGTTGCCGCGAATAACTGCCGGGCAAATAGCGCCCAACCTGCCTGCGGCACGTACACGCCGCGCGCGCGCAAGCCTCGATACAGCCACCATGCGTTAAGCACCGCGCCAAGGCTCGTAGACAGCGCGAGCGCAGCGTGCAGCAAATGCGGCGCGTAATGTTTAAACACGAAAAATACAAAAAACAGGTTGAACAACTGCGTGATCAGCAACACGCGAATGCCAATTTTCACCGGCGTTTTTGTGTCCTGCTGTGCATAAAAGGCCGGAGCCAAAATTTTGATCCACACCAGCGCGATGATGCCTACGGCGTAGGCCGCGACCGCAGGCCCCGTTTGCAGCGAGTCTTTTGCGGTGAATGCGTCGCGCTGAAACAAGGTGGCCACCATCGGCGTCGCAAGCACGCTCATCACCGCCATCGCGGGCAGGGTGGCGATCAGGGCAAAGCGCATGCCGTAGTCCAGCAATTCGCCGTAACCGCGCATGTTTTTTTCGCTACGAAAGGTGCCTAACGCGGGCAAGATCACCGTGCCAATCGCCACGCCGAGCAACGCCGTTGGCAGCTCCATCAAGCGATCTGCCTTTTTCAGCCAGCTCACAGCGCCATCGCCAAAAAACGACGAGTAATTGGTGTTGAGCAGCATGCTGATCTGCGCGATGGACACGCCGACCAGCGCCGGTAACATCGTTTTCAGCATGCGCTGCACGCCCTCGTCGCGGAAGTGAAAATCCAGACGCGGAAACATGCCGAGCTCATAAAGTGGCCACAATTGCAGTGAAAGCTGCGCCACGCCACCTGCGATGACGCCCCAAGCTAGCGCATGAATCGGCTGCGCGAAATACGGCGTAGCCCACAAGGCGGCGGCGATCATGCACAGGTTGAGCAGCACCGGCGTGAACGCCGGAATGGCGAACTTCTTCCAAATATTCATCACGCCACCCGCCAGCGCGGTCAGCGAAATGAACAGCAAATACGGAAACATAATCTGCAAAAGCTCGGTCGCGAGCAGCGTTTTTCCCGGCGTGGTGGCGAATCCGCCTGCAAAAAGCGGGATCAACCACGGTGCCGCCACGATGCCAAGGACGGTGACGGCAAGCAAAGCTACCAGTTGCAGCGTCGCTACGCGATTGATTAGAGTGTGAGTGGCCGCTTCGCCGCGCTGGCTTTTATATTCAGCGATCAGCGGCACGAAAGCCTGGGCAAACGCGCCTTCCGCGAACATGCGCCGCAACATGTTGGGGAGCTGAAAAGCGATCTCAAACGCGTCGTTCACCGCGCCCGCGCCGAACACTTTGGCCATGACCACTTGATTGGCCAGCCCCGCGACGCGGGACAGCGAGGTCATGGCGGACACGCCGACGATGGCTTTGAACAAATTCAATGGAGTGGTTGCGGCATTTGAGGATTTTCCGTAGAATAGCGGGTTCACCGAATCGATTACGCATAAAGAACTGAGCCATGGCCAATTCCGCCCAAGCAAAAAAGCGCGCCCGTCAAAACGACAAGCAGCGCGCCCACAACGCCTCGCTGCGCACCCAATTGCGCACCGCCGTGAAAAAAGTACAGAAAGCCGTAGCTGCTGGCGACCAGCCCGCTGCCATGAAGCAAATGCAAGAGTCACAATCGGTTATTGACCGTATCGCCGACAAGCGTATCGTTCACAAGAACCTCGCCTCGCGCGTAAAAAGCAACCTCGTTCGTGCCGTCAAAGGCATGGGTGCTGCCGCCGCTCCAGTAGCAAAAGCCGCGTAAATTCCGGTTCGCAGGTGAGCAAAACAAGGCCCTTCGGGGCCTTTTTTGTTGACTGGGTTTTCTGCTCACTTTCCATAAAACTGCCGTCATACTCGCCGAAGACGGATATCCAGCGTGCGACGTAGCTGTTGGTTAGTTCACCGGAACTGCGATCACATGCTTTCTGGATTCCCGGCTTTGCCGAGAATGACGCCAATTTGGGGCGGCTTAATAGTCCTCTGACTTTTCCTGTTTAGTGGGCACCAGCGGCGTATCTCGCGACATACGCCGCACGGTATCCGGCAGCAACGTCGCCACTGCGTCCGCGTCGAAGGTGATCTGCAACTCGTTATCCACCGCAAAGCTCAAAAAGAAGCGAAACAGACGCGGCTCAAGTTCGGCCAGTTCACGCCGCACGATCACGCAACGCAGTCCGTCGCGTAGCGCGGGGGTGACCAGCGGGCTGTAGCGCAACTGCTCGTCCGCGCCAAAGGCTGACATCACGCCACACAACCGATCCGACCAGTCGCTCGGGCGAAATTGCTGACCACCCAACGTCAGCCCCTTGATGATGAGATCGCTGTCGATGGCGGGCTGGGAGGAGGTGAGCGCACTAGCAGCGCTGGATGTCATGGACGGCCTGTGGTCTGGGAGCATTTGCTGCTTTGAGCAATTGAATCTCCGTGAAATTTGATTTTACCAACGCAGGTAAACTCCTGTTTTTATAAGCCTAGCAACGCCAGCAATGCCTATGCCTCTGGCCTTAAAGACCTCACCCAGCATCAACGCTGTGCCAGTGGCCAAAGTGCGCCACTTCCTGCAAATGAGCGATTTCTCTGCGGAGGAATATGCGTATTTGTTCGAGCGCACCAAGATCATCAAGGATCGCTTCAAGCGCTACGAGCTGTATCACCCGCTGCGCGACCGGACGCTCGCTATGGTGTTCGAAAAAAATTCCACGCGTACCCGTGTGTCGTTTGAAGCGGGCATGAATCAGCTGGGTGGCTCAGCGATTTTCTTGACCAGTGAAGCCTCGCAAATTTCGCGTGGCGAACCGGTGGAAGATTTGGCGCGCGTGGTGAGTCGTATGGTCGACGTGGTGATGATTCGTACCTTCCACCAACATGTCGTTGAGACATTCGCCGAATATTCGCGCGTACCGGTGATCAACGGGCTCACCGACGACCATCATCCGTGTCAGGTGCTGGCCGATATTTTCACTTTCGTCGAGCAGCGCGGGAGCATCTTGGGCAAGATCGTCACCTGGGTGGGTGACGCCAACAACATGCTCAATTCGTGGCTGCAAGCGGCGAAGGTGTTGGGCTTCACGGTGCATGCATCGACGCCGCCCGGCTACCCAATTCCTGTGACGATGCTGGCGAGTGCCGATGGTCATGTGAAAGTTTTCGCTGATCCGCTGGAAGCCGCGCGCGGCTCGCATCTGGTGACCACAGACGTGTGGACGAGCATGGGTTTCGAGGCGGAGACTGAGGCGCGCAAAAAAGCATTTGCCGATTGGTGTGTCGATGAGGAAATGATGGCGCTCGCGGATTCGGCGGCGCTATTCATGCACTGCCTGCCCGCGCATCGCGGCGAAGAAGTCACGGCCAGCGTGATTGACGGGCCGCAAAGTGTGGTGTGGGACGAAGCGGAAAATCGTCTGCATGCGCAGAAGGCGCTACTGGAGTATCTGGTGGTGGGCGAAGTTAAGTCGTGACCGATTTTGTGGGAGCGGTTCCACCGCGACTTTCACCGTCGGTTGTGTGATGCCAGTCGCGGTAGAACCGCTCCCACAGGGCACCGAAATCGTCGCCAATGACGACGCCTTCTTGGTCGCCAACAAACCGAGCGGCCTGCTCTCCGTGCCGGGACGCGGCCCCGAGAAAGCCGATTGCCTCAGCGCCCGAGTGCAAGCTGAATTCCCCGACGCCTTAGTCGTTCACCGCCTCGACATGGAAACTTCCGGGTTAATGGTGTTCGCACGAAATCTGGATGCGCAACGCTCGCTCAACCGCGCGTTCGAGCGGCGGCTTGTCGACAAATACTACGTTGCCGTCGTGACAGGCATCGTCGAAGACGATCAGGGCACGATCAATCTGCCGCTGATCTGCGACTGGCCGAATCGTCCACGGCAAATGGTTGATCATGCAATTGGCAAACCGTCAACGACGCACTACATCGTGCTTGCAAGAGACGAGGCGCTCATGCAAACGCGCGTCGGCCTCACGCCCGTCACGGGCCGCAGCCATCAACTGCGCGTCCACATGGCGAGTCTGGGCCACGCGATCATTGGCGATAGTTTGTACTCGGCAAACCCGCCGCCTGAGGGGCAGCGATTGCTGCTGCACGCGGCGAAATTGAGCTTTCCGCATCCGGTGTCTGGCGAGCCCGTCAATTGCGCCTCTGACGTGTCTTTCTGACCGCGACTGTTCCGCTTCAAGCGATCCAGCGTTTTCGATTCGCCCGCGTTTTCTACGTTTCGCGCTGGTTCCCC
>ENA-OBLH01000530-OBLH01000530.1-metagenomes-genome-assembly--contig:-NODE-530-length-12427-cov-3.92669_pt1 | contig 12427 bp, 9 predicted proteins | sample MGYA00153382_OBLH01 | MGnify analysis MGYA00153382 | reverse complement strand
AAGTACCTGTAGCTATAGTGGTTGATGCCGATTCAACAGTTCCTGAACTAGTACAAATGCGAACTAACTCTATTACACAGATCGTTGAAAGTGTATCTGTCAATACTCCAGTTAAGGTAATTCTTTTTGTACCACAAATGGAAGCTATTTTCTTTCAAGACCCTCAATTACTATCAGGATTACTAGGATATAACCCATCTCAAGATGAACTTACTTTAGCGATTTCTCAGCCAGCTAAAGTATTAAAGCAATTGATTGCAAAATCCCAAAAAGTTAATAATCTTACCCAATTTATAAATAAGTTATCCGATGAAAATATTGATACCTTACGTAATACCTCAGCGATACAAGAACTAATCCATTTTCTTCAGGCAGTTCGTGAACCAATAGAGGCTTTATGATGGAATCTGGATGATAAATTCAGCACCAGCACCGGGTTGGGAAATACATTCTAGGGTTCCCTTGTGCCGATCGGTAATGATTTGATAGCTAATAGATAGCCCCATACCTGTTCCCTTGCCCACATCTTTGGTGGTGTAAAAAGGATCAAATAGGCGCTGCAATACTTGGGGCGGAATGCCTACACCATTGTCCTTAATCCGAATCCCTACCATTGTCTGTCGAACTTCAGTGGTAATCCAAATGCAACTAGGATGGGATAGTAACTCTGCTGGCGATCGCCTCTGATCTCGTTCCTCCAGAGCATCGATCGCATTACTAATAATATTCATAAACACCTGATTTAGTTGTCCCGGATAGCATTCCACTGGAGGTAAATCTGCGTATTTCTTCACTACTTGAACAGCAGGATAGTGCTGTTTTGCTTTTAGGCGATGTTGCAAAATCATGAGGGTACTATCAATGCCTTCATGGATGTCCACTGATTTAAGATCTGCCTCATCCATCCGCGAGAAAGTACGCAGAGAGAGGACAATTTTCTGAATCCGTTCTGCACCGACTCGCATAGAAGTAATCAGCTTGGGCATATCCTCTACCACAAATTCCCAATCTATATCCTCAGCAACTTGACTCACTTCAGTAACTGGTTCAGGGTAGCTTTTTTGATAGGTTTGTAATAATTTTAGGAGTTTATCTGTGTACTCACTGGCATAGTTGAGATTGCCATAGATAAAATTTACTGGGTTATTAATTTCGTGAGCCACCCCAGCAACTAACTGCCCTAGGGAAGACATTTTTTCACTTTGAATTAATCGTGATTGGGCTAGTTTCAGTTCTTGGAGAGTGTTTTCTAGATCGGCAACGGTTTCCTGAAGTTCCCTAGTGCGGACTTCTACCCGTAGCTCTAGAGCCTCATTAGCCTGTTGGAGAGCTAATTCTGCCTGCTTGCGATCGGTAATATCTAGCACTGTTCCCACCAACCGGACTACCTCCCCCCGCTCATTAGCGATCGGTCTGCCACTCCCCCGCAAGTACCGTAGATACTTGCCCTCTCGGAAGTAGCGAAATTCAATTTCGTAGGGGCAGTTATGGTGCATTGCTTCATCAATTGCTGCTTTCCAGGCTGTTAAATCTTCAGGATGGATATCTTTCTGTCGCTCTTCAATGGAAGGGGCTGGTTGACCGGGGTTCATCCCGAAGATACGAAACATCTCATCAGACCAAGAAACCTCTTGAGTCAGGGCATCCAACCGCCAACTGCCCAGATGTGCCATTTGTTGTGCTTCTTGTAGGGTTGCTTCACTGGCAGCAAGATCCTTCATAATTTGGCGCAGACTAGCAGTCCGCTCTTGGACTTTCATTTCTAGCTGAGCATTTGTCTGCTGGAGTTTCATTTCAGCTTGCTTGCGATCGGTAATACTCAACCCCGCACCCCGGAAACCAATAATTTCTCCTTGAGCATCTAGGATAGGCAACCCATTTACTTCTTCCCAGACTATTTCACCATTAGGCAAAATATCTCGATGCTCCAGACGGAAACTACTTTTTTGGGCTGCTGCCTGTTCCAGAATTGTCAACACAAGGGCAACATCTTCGGGGGGCATAAATTCCAAAGGAGAACGCCCCAAAAGTTCACTAGGGGCGTAGCCCTTAACTAGTTTTACCTTTTCTGTAACAAAGATATACTTACCTTGGGCATCTAGTTCCCAGATATATTCCCCGGCAGCTTCGCTGATATCTCGCAAGCGTTGCTCACTCTGACTGCGTTGCTCCACCTCTTGCTCTAGGGCAGCAGTGCGCTCCCAGACCCTAGTTTCTAGTTCGTTCTTGAGGTTTTCTAGGGCAATTTCAGCATTTTTGCGATCGGTAATATCAAAGGACACACCCGCTAAACCTAATAATTCTCCCGTTGGGTTATAAACAAGAGTTTTGATGGTAGAAAACCACTGCTGGCCACCGTCAACTGTGGTTACCATTTCTTCCAGCACCATAGATTGAGCCTGGGCTGAGATCATTTCCAAATCCTCTTGGCGAAACCTCTCTGCATCGATGGATTCCCATAGGTCTGCATCAGTCTTTCCCAAAACTGCCTGAATATTTGTACCTGTTTCTTGGCAAAAATGCCGATTTACAGCTAAGTAATTACCATTGATACCCTTAAGCCAGACTCGATAGGGCAAATGGTCTAGGGTAGTTCTGAGATATTTCTGTAGCTGTACCTCAGCTTCTAGTTCAGATACCCGCTGTCGGAGAGCGGCTAATTCTGAGGCTAATTCTTGGGAAGAAGATACTTCAGCCATACTTTACTCATCCCCCACAAAAGTTTTTCACTCTACTAATTAGTTTAAGAGGAAAACAAGGTTTTGCATTAGTTTCTCTATTGGTAGTCTAGGATAATTAAGCTCAAGGAATGAATTCTGTAAACTCTGGAGTGCCGTAAATCATAGTTCGATCGAATGCTGCCAAAATTTGCCTATCACTAGGGGGTGAATTTAAACAACGGCATACTAAGGCCGCTACATCTGCTCGATGGATAGAACCTGCTACATGATAATCAGTGGTTAATACTGCCGTCCCGGTGGCTGGGGCTGACTTTAGTCCTCCGGGACGAATAATTGTGTAATTCAACCCACTTTGAATTAGGTGATTCTCTGCTTGCTCTTTCTCTAATAATACTGGTTTCAGGGTTTCGTAGGCTGGGGGCGGAATGGCAGCAGCACTGTTGCCAGTTCCCAAGGAAGTAATGAGAATAAATTTCTTGACCCCCGCTTCGACAGCCGCATCAATTAAGTTTTTGTTGCCTAGATAATCTGGTCTAATTCCATCCTTGGGCAAGCCGCCGATCATACTAATCACCACCTCTATAGGTTGAGCTTGCATCGCCTGATTTACAGCGATCGCATTAAGGGCATCACCAATAATTATGTTGATTCCCATTGCTTCTAATTCTGGATTGGGCGATCGAACTAGGGCTGTAATATTATTTGGTTGTTGATCTTGGTTATCAATTAAAATCTGGGCAATTTCTCGACCCACACCCCGACTAGCTCCAGCAATAAAAATATTCATCAAATTACTCCTTTACTTTCTTTACCTTCTTTACCTTCTTTACCTCCCTATACCTCCCTATACCTCCTTCTCAGAAAAAATACTGAGGAGCCAACGGGTGACTGCGCCATGATCTTCGGTGTGAGAGCGTATCAAGGCTTCTTCGATGGTAGCGATCGCCAGTCCGGGCAGCAAATAGGAAGTAGAAATAGCTTCCCCGGTAGTTAAATTTGTAGCAATAACTCGACTGTTATTAACATCCACCACCCAATATTCCTTGACTCCCAGCTTACGGTAAATCTGCAACTTTCTTGTAGAGTCATCTATTAGGCTAGTAGCAGAGATTTCCACGGCTAGATTAGGTGAACCTAGTTCATCTACATTCAGAGAAGAATTATTCCGGGGTAACAGAGGTAAATTTCCTACATAAAAAGCAATATCTGGTTGACATTCACGGATACCTACTTGCCTGAGACTGGGATTAGTCAATTCCTTGATAGGGATAAAATTCAGACTAGCAAACAAAACAATTACGGTAGAAGCAATCGAGTTATCTGAACTATGGGAAATTCCAACTGGTGACATTTCAATCCTCATGAAGCCATCATCATAATAAAATTTGCCCTCCTCTAGGGTGGGGTCATCACCAAAGGAGAGAAAACTTTCCCAGTCAGCTTTTACCCAAGTTTCCAGAGGCACGGTAGCTATTAATGGCGGTGAATTAATAGGGATATTAATCATGGTTTTGAGAATTGATTAGCTTCTTTATTTTAAGTTCAATTTTTAGTAAAAGCTCTAGCCTAGAGAAAATCTATCTGGCAGTAAGATTCTAGGATTTTTAGGCAATTATCGATCGCTCCTAGATGAGCTATTTCGTAGCCGTGGGTATTTTGAGTGGGGAATGCCAAACAAGCTGCCCGCGCCACATGACCAAATTTCATAGCGATCGAAGCATCACTGCCAAACCCAGTAATCATGGCCAGTTGATAGGGTAAATTCTCTGCCCTAGCCGCCTGTTGCAATTCCCCATTTAAGCCATGATCATAGATCCCATAACCATCTTGCACCAAAATCACGGGAATCTCTCCCTCAAGGATTTGATACTCTGGGGCTAGGGGACAAATTTCTAAAGCAATTAGAGCATTTAATTTCTGGTTCTGAGTAAAATACAAAGCTCCCAAAGCTCCCACCTCTTCCTTAGCAGAAGCTACTAGGTAGGTATCTACCGCTGCTTCCTTAACTCGCTCTGCCAAACTCAAGAGAATTGCCACCGATGCTTTGTTATCGAGGGTGTAGCTGCCAATGTAGTCTTGGAGGCGGATGGGTTCCTTCCGGTGCTTCCCCACCACCATAGGTGTACCGGGACGAATTCCTGCTGCTGCTAGTTGCTCTGGGGTGCATTTAGTCTCAATCCAAGCCGTCTCCCAACTAACTGGAACGTCCTCCTGCTGTTTCTTTTGAGGAGAAGCATGGGAAATATGTCGAGAGCCGAAAGAGAGGATCCCAGAAATCGTAGCGTGATCCCCTAATAAATCTACTACTCCTTCCCCGTAGATCCACGGGAAAGACCCCCCCAGCTTACGGACTTCTACCCGTCCCTGAGCTTGAATAGATTTCACCATCGCCCCAATCTCATCCTTGTGGGCAGTGATGGCAATTCGGCGACTGGGATCCCGACCGGGAATTTTGGCAATAATATTTCCAGCTTCATCTTGCCAAGCAGGGACACCTAGATCAGCAAAAGATTGCAATAGGAAGCGATCGATCTCTCCTTCCATCCCACTGGGGGAATGGTGCATCACCAATTCCCGAATCTTCATAAACAAGGCATCATAATTCATGGGTAGGTTAATATTTGTGTAAGTCCTATAAAAATCAATACTCTAGACTCTAGCCGAACTTGTTATCTATTTATCGCCAAATTTCTACCCGCTTTTCCGCTCTTACCCATCATGGTCAGGGGAAAATTGCGCATATTTTGCCAATATTAGGGATTGGTTTCTTGGTTGCTGGTGGAGTTAGCTTGGCAAGGCTTGGGGGTTGGCTAGAAGCGGCAGAACTAGTGGTTTATGACCGGATGCTTTCCCTGCGTCCCCCGGAACCACCAGACTCCCGATTGTTAATTGTCCAAGTAACCGAAGAGGATATCAAATCTCAGCAACAATGGCCTCTATCGGGGGAAACTCTTTATCAAGTTCTAACAACGATCGATCGCTATGAACCCGCTGGGATTGGTCTGGATATTTACCGCAATATTCCTGTAGAGCCGGGACATCAACAACTAAGCCAGTTATTAGCTACCAATAAATTTATAGCCCCCATTTGCCTAGTTAGTAGTGACCAAAATCCGGGGGTAGAACCTCCAGCTAGGATCAATTCCCTCCGTTTAGGATTTGCCAATATTCCTGTAGACAGTGGGGGCATTGTCCGGCGGGCATTAATTTTTGCTGACCCCCCCCCAGCATCTCCCTGTCAAACCCAGTATTCCTTGGGGTTTCAACTGGCCCGTCTCTATCTCCAACAACAAAAAATTGCCCCGCAACTCACCGCCAACGGAGAATTGCAACTCAACCAAATCGTATTTCCCCGCCTAACCAAAGCTGCCGGGGGTTATCAGCAAGTAGAAACTGCTGGTTATCAACTGCTGCTTAATTACCGTTGTACTGTAAACCTTGCCTCTTGTAGTCCTACAAATCAAATTGTCACTCTCAATGATGTGTTGCAAGGCCGGCTCACTCGATCGCAGGTAGAGGGAAAAATGGTGTTAATTGGCGCCTCTGCCCCCAGTATTGATGATGCCTTTTATACTCCCTATAGCCAAGGTAATGTCACCCAGAGAATGCCGGGAGTAGCAGTCCATGCCCAAGTTGCCAGCCAGTTGGTGAGTACTGCTCTGGGGGAACGGAGATTATTATGGTATTTGCCAGAGGGAGCTAACTTATTGTTGATTTTTGGTTGGGCGATCGCCGGGGCATTTTCTTTAGGATGGAGTCGCCATCTCACGCCAAGTTTAGAGCGGAATATCCTGAAAAATCTTAGCACTCGATCGAGAATCTTCATTGTTGGCGGCGGCTCCCTCCTCTGGCTGGGAATGATCACGGGGGGATTTTTGCTGGGGGGATGGTTTCCGGTGGTGGCCACAGGTTTGAGTTGGACTCTAAGTATTTTGGGAGTTGGCAGTTATCAACTTTATCTCCAGCGGCAAAAGGCTAGAGCAATCGCTCAACAACTCCAAGCACAGCAACAGGATTTAGCCCTACTGCGGAGCCTCCTGCAAGAGCAAATTTCCCCAGCTAACCAATCTACCCAGACCCTAGGGGCAAAACTAGAAACGGACTGGACTACCACAGCCATGCCTCCCGAAGCCCTTGCCCAATTGGATTTAGATGCTACTGCTATCTCTCCCCCCATGCCCCCACCCGTCCCCAAGACCCTAGACAAAGGACGCTATCTCCTTGGGAAAGTCCTCGGCTCCGGCGGCTTTGGTAAAACTTATCTGGCCCAAGATAGCCAAAATCCCCAGCAACCTACCTGTGTAATTAAGCATCTCCAGCCTGCTCGTAAAGATATCCGGTTTTTGGAAGTTGCTCGACGGTTATTTCGGAATGAGGGAGAAATTTTGGCACGACTAGGCTCTCACCCCCAAATTCCGGAGCTAATTGCCTACTTTGAGGAAAAAAATGATTTTTATTTGGTAGAAGAATATATTCCCGGAGAACCCTTGAGCGAAGAGTTAGTTTCTGGTGAACAATGGCAACTTCAGGCAGTGCTTGATCTATTACAACAATCCCTAGCTATCCTAGATTTTATCCATAGCCAAGGGGTAATTCATCGGGATCTAAAACCCAATAATATTATGCGGACTCCCCAAGGCAAGTTGGTATTAATAGACTTTGGGGCTGTGAAACAAATTAGTCCCCAAGACCCTAATCTGCAAATAAATGGGGTACCGGGACAGGTAAGCTTAGAAGAAGATACAGCCCAGAAAAATTGGACGATCGCCATTGGTACCAAAGGCTACGCTCCTCCAGAACAGTATGCAGGACAACCAAATTTTAGCAGTGATATTTATGCCCTAGGCATGATTGTAGTAGAGGCACTGACAGGGGTGCATCCCCTAAATTTACCCATAAATGTGGCCACCGGGGAGGCGGATTGGCACGGATTTGTACAAATTCCTGAGAATGTAAAATTAATAATTGACCAGATGATCCGGTTTCATTTCCCCGATCGCTACCAATCCGCCCGCAAAATATTGGAAGACTTAAATTATTTGCTCTAACCCAAGGTTAATGGGAAATTATTCTTAATTAGAGATTCCTATCGGCACCGGATTTTCAGAAGAATAGTTAGCAATTTCTTGCAGAATTTGGTAAACAAAATTGTGGGGTAATAATTCCTCAAAGGCTGCCCGTGACTTTCGACAGACTACCAAGAAATCTTCTGGGGATAATCTATTATGAAAATCCTCAACTATTTCTCCTAATTTATGGATTTCCTTAAAGGGAACAATTACACAAAAATCTTCCCACCGACCATTTTTTAGAGGAGGTCGCTGAAGATTAGTATCTATTAAAATTGGAATTCTTCCGGCTGACATTACTTCATACATTTGGTAATTATCATTATTATCTCCCCGCATACAAATAGTATAGGCATTATCTTGAATATGCTGGAGATATTCAACCCTCGCTTTTTGTCTTTCTACTGGGGTCATTAGAAAGTAATCACCACTTCTAGCGATAATATCTGTGTGGAGATTAGGGGCGGCTTTAGCTACTTGAACAACTTTGCTTCTCACAATCCGCCCGACACCTCTTCTCACCCCTAAGCTAACATTTTGATTTACAAAACGACTAGAAGCTAACCAAGATTTCACCTGATGGGGCAGAGGTAAGCCAGCTAGAGAGCTTATTCTACCGGGATATGTAGTGTTTCCGACAAAACTCACAGTGGGTAAATAGGGTTTGGGAATTTCTGATATCTTGGTTCTCAGGTCATAAAGCCAAGTAGGGATAGGAATTAGTTTCTCTTGGGGAACTTGGTAAACTGAAGTAGCAAAAGCTATTTCTCCGGGAGATGGCTTGTATTCCATACCGGGGGTGAAAGTAATCAAAGTCCGTCCAGAGGCTAATACTTCTTTTTTGAATCTATCTAGATCATTTTTTTGCTTCTTGCCTAAATAATCTCTATAATCATTAGGTGTAATTACTAAAGAGCCTGCTGCCTGTAAATTCTTGAACTTATGGACTTTTACTAACTTTGGCAAGATTTCCCTGAGTAAATTCCAATACTCTAATTCTGGGTTAGATTCCCGCAGGGTTTCATGCATTAGGAGAAAGCTAGGGCGAGATTCTGACAATACTGAATCTTCATTGATCCATATATCTATCGGCTGTCTAAATTCTTGATGAGACATAATAATAACTCTCTCCTTTATGAGAATTTACTGACACTTCCAAGGCATTTTTAGAAAGTACCAACAATTAATTTTTAGATTTGCAATGAGAGGTAGTTTTAACTACAGTTAATAGGTTTAGATGCAGAATTTCCTGTAAGAGTGTTTCTATGAAGGACTGTTATTTAATTAACAATGTCCTAGTACTTATAAGTTTCATGCCTATCTAGGAGATACTCATAAGTTTTTTTAGAATTGCCACAATTTCTATATTACACAAAAACATTAATTTAGAACATTTTATTTGAGAATTTAGAATATCATTACAGCAGGAATTCCACGTATTTTTACTTACTAGTAAATCAAAATCTCTCATTAATCATTTATCACCAAGATTCCAGAAATAATGCAACGAATTTTCTCTCAGTGTAGAAAAGAATTAGCCCAGTTTAAGCGCGATCGCTTAACTCTGGCCTTGGCATTTATTCTGCCTTTTATGACTTTGATCATTTTTGGGTTTGCGATCCGTTTAGAGGCGAAGGATATTCCTTTAGTGATCCAAGATTTGAATATTAGTTCCCTGAGTCGGGCTTATACAGAAAAATTGTTTGCGACTAATCAATTTGTGGCTGTTAATAGTTTTCGGGGTGTAGGGACAAATCTAGAGGCAGTAATCGATCGAGGAATTGCCAAGGCTGTAGTGATTATTCCTCCAAACTTTGATAGCCAGATTAAGGCGGGGAAATCTAGTCAAGTACAAGTTTTAGTAGATGCTACGGATACGAATAATGCTAGGGTAATTAAAAATATTATCCGAGCTACAACTCGATCGTTCCTGCGGGATTCGGGAATGCAGTCTGCTGATAATCAGGTTGATAAAATTGCGGCACAGGTAAGAATTTGGTTCAATCCGGGACGGAAGGAATCCTTATATATTGTGCCGGGGGTTTATGGAGTGATTTTGTGGATTTATCCTTCCCTGCTGACAGCGATCGCTATGGTTCGAGAAAAGGAACAAGGGACAATTCTTCAAGTTTATGCCTCTAGTCTCAGTGCAACAGAATTATTACTTGGCAAAGGTTTAGCTTATTTAGCGATCGCCCTTAGTGAAGCAATATTAATTATGATTCTTGGCTCTTTAATTTGGGGTTTACAATTAGCCGGAGAACCCAGTACTCTCATTTTAGGAACCCTGATTTTTACTGCCGATGCCGTAGCTTTTGGACTGTTAATTGGAGTCAAGTCTAATAACCAAAATGCAGCAATTCAAGTAGTATCTTTAGTGGGATTCTTAACAGCTTTACTCCTCTCTGGTTTCATCTATCCCTTGAGTAATATTCCCTTCCCTTTATCTTTAGTTAGTAATATTATTCCTGCTCGTTATTATATTGAAATCACCCGTGATGCCTACGTCCGGGGAACAGGGTGGGCCGGGGTTTGGTTCTCGATCGTTATGTTAATAATATTAGGCTTAGTTCTATTTAACGTGGCAAGGCGGGGATTAAGTAAGATGCAGTTATCAGGTTAACATCGAATTAAAAAATAGCTGGAACTAAATAAAATGATAGGATGGCTAGAAAATCTTTTCAATAGTCGGTTTTGGGCTTTAACTCGTAAGGAAATTAATCAAATATTACGTAATAAGCAATTAATTGTTTTATTAATATTTCCTCCAACAGTACAGCTTTTAATCTATGGGTTTGCTCTAAATCCTGATGTCCATAATATCAAGTTAGGCATTATTGATTATGCTCGTAGTTATGAAAGTAGAGAGTTGATTTCTTCTCTGACAGAAAATAAAATTTTTTTAGCTCATAAATATCTAACTAGAGAAGCAGATTTGGCAGAAGAAGTGCGGGAAGGAAAAGTAACCGCAGGATTGATTATTCCTCCAACTTTGCGAAGAAATTTAGAGCAGGATAAATCTACAGAAGTGCAGGTATTTATTGATGGAGTAGATGCTAACCAAGCAGGAATTGCTAGTGGTTATATGAAGCAGATAATTAGTCAATTTAACCGACAATTAGTAGTTAATCCTCCCGTACCTTTAATTGATACTCAAACAGTATTTCTCTATAATCCGGGATTGCGGAGTAGTTGGTTTTTTATACCGGGAGTTTTAGGTGTAGTTTTAACTTTAATTAGTTCTTTGGTATCCTCCATCACTGTAGTCAAAGAAAAAGATACGGGAACTCTGGAGCAGTTGTTAATGACTCCGGCTACTGCTTGGGAGATTTTATTAGCTAAGATTGTCCCGTTATTTGTTCTGTTATTAGGTGATGTAATTTTGGCTTTATCGATCGGCAGAATTGTATTTGGTGTGCCGTTTCAGGGTAGTTTTTTATTGTTTTTTATCCTCTCAGGTGTTTATTTATTTGTTGGAATTTCCATTGGGATTATGCTGGCAACTCTATGTCGAACTCAGCAACAGGTGGTGTTGACTTCCTTTTTTATTAATCTTCCCATGATTCAACTATCAGGAGCGATCGCCCCCATCGAAAGTATGCCTACTGCTTTTAAGTATCTATCTCTGCTTGATCCTCTCCGGCACTATGTAGCGATTACCCGAGGAATTTTACTTAAGGGTGTAGGTCTAGAAGTATTGTATCCTCAAGCGATCGCCCTAGTTCTATTTGCCGTAGTATTAATGTCTATTAGTATCACTAGGTTTCGATCGCAATTAAGCTAGAACCAATTTATAAAACTGCGTGGCAATCTCAAAAAACTTCACTCTCTCCCATCAATCTTATTTATTGTAAAGATTTAAAATATTTTAGGGCAAATCATTCAATTTATACATTTCTCAAACATGATTTCAAGCATAAGGATGTAATTATGGATATTCATGTAATTCTTTATTTAGTAGGTAAAAACATCATGGCAGATATCCAAGAAGTTATTAAAAACGTAAAGCAAGCTTTACCTAACATTACGCCCAATCCACCTAGTCTCAAACCTGAATCCCCAGCCTACGACTTGAAGGCGCGTTTAGAGTGGGGCGAACCAGCACTCACCATTGTAGATATTCGCGATCGGGCAGCATTTAACCAGAGCAGGATCACAGGCGCTGTTTCTATGCCAATGGAGAAATTTATGGAGCTTGCTCGGGCAAATTTTGAACCTACGCGAGATATTTATATCTATGGTGAATCAGATGAGCAATCATTACAAGCCGCTCAACTTATGCGCGGTGATGGTTTTTCAAGTGTAGCCCAAATTATGGGAGGTCTACCAGCTTGGTGTGAAGTGGGAGGTCCGACTGAAGGAGTACAGGAAACAGGGCAACTGAAGCCAAGCGAAATTAATGTAGTCTCTCAACTCAAGAACGAACAAAAGCTACAAGATGCAGGTAAATCTCAACAATCTAAAGTCTGATTGATAAATTAATTTACCATTCAATAAGTCAGAGATTTATTGTAAAAGGATACGCTTAACAATAAATCTCTGGCTTAATTTTTTTTCTGTTGTCATACGCCATATTGTTTTCGATGACAATCCGCCAATCTTAAATACTCTGGATCGAACTTAGCTAATTGCCAAACTTCATAGAAAATTTTAGCTGATTCAGCTTTGACTGGATCT
>ENA-OBLH01000529-OBLH01000529.1-metagenomes-genome-assembly--contig:-NODE-529-length-12429-cov-2.61726_pt1 | contig 12429 bp, 14 predicted proteins | sample MGYA00153382_OBLH01 | MGnify analysis MGYA00153382 | reverse complement strand
GCCCGTGCCGCTTCCACGCGGGCCAATGCCGCGGCTACCGTCGGATGGCTGCGGGTGGCTTCCGCCTGCCACACCGCCAGACTAGCGACATCCGCCACGCGTGCCTTGGCAGCAACTTGGGGAGCGGCCTGGACCACCGACAGCATGGATAGGAAAATAAGAAGTAGGCGGCGCATGAAAACTTCGGGATAAGGTGAACCATCGCGTCTTGTTTCCCGCCTACGAAGCAGCCGCTGAAACCACGCAAAGTTTTTCCGGGAAAGCGTAAAGGGCAGGAACAGAGACCGCTCCTGCCCTTCCGTGCGGGGCTTACCACCTTGCCCGCACTGCGGTTAGCGCATCGCGGAGCAGCCTGCCTTGGTCATGGTTGCCGTGGTCCCGCAACATTTCTGACCTGTGCAGTTGACCGCCTTGCTGACGACGTAACCGGCACCACCCGGGCGACGGCCGGAGTCCACCGCCTCGGTCCGCTTCATGGTGCATTGAGGACCGGCTGGCTGAGCGATGCGGACAACTTTCTTGGTGTTAGTGGCTTGCTGGAAGATAAAGCCCGGACGGTTGGGGCCCGCCTGAGCGAGGGTAGCGAAGCCACTAATGGCAGTGACGATTGCGAGGGTCGTTTTCATGAGATTGGGTTATTTATGGATGGCGAGGGGATTGCCATTCCCTCCCCGATGCGGTGGTGTGCTTGGGATGGGATCATTCATGGCGGCTCGATTTCCATTTTTGACAGGTGACACTTCCCCCCGGCCCGGCGGGGCATATATGTCAGAAGAATGCGGATGTTGCGTTCCATGCTGGTGCTTGCCAGCCTCGTGATTCTCCGCCGGGTCGGAAATAGTTTAGAAGCGGAAGGCAACTCCTCCCCCCACGCCATATTCATTGTGCCATTGGCCAACTATGGAGAGGTTCCGATGCAGGAAATATTCGGCTCCGGCAGAGGTTTCCCAGCCCGCCTTGGTGTCATATTGGGCTTGGCCAAAGACAGAAAAGCGCGGGGTGATAGGAAAGGCTTTACCAGCGGTGAAACGAAAGTCCCCTTCCGTGTCCACCGAGACTTGGGATTGGATCAGAAACGGCAAGAGATAGCGGGCACCGAACATGCCGCGATCCGTGTTGATTCCATTGCTCCATTCATAGCTGGCGAAGGTGCTGAGATTTGACGTGAGGAAACGGTCGTAGTCCAATCCCAGTTCGTAATCCGTGTCGTCGCCGTTTCCGATGCGGGATTGCCAGTGGCCGGTGAGTCCGTTGCGGTTGTTTTGCAGGGACACGGTGCCCTCGGTCATGTTGGAAAGGAGGATGCCTTCGCCAAAGAGGAGCTTGGGATCGTGTTCTGACTTCATGGTATCCGTCATGAGATGCGGATTCGGCGGACCATCCTCATAGTGGACGACGCGGGCCATCCCAATGGCGAGGTGATAGAGGACGTGGCAGTGCATCATCCAGTCGCCCGGCTCATCGGCGGCGAACTCGATGGTGTGGCTGGCCATGGGTGGCACATCAATCGTGTGCTTCATGGGTGAGAGGTTTCCGGCGCTGGTGACGAGGCGGAAGAAGTGCCCGTGCAGGTGCATGGGATGGTGCATCATCGAATCATTGATGAAGGTGAAACGCACCTTCTCGCCCCGGCGCACGTTAATCATGTCTGCCTCGGAGAAGGTCTTTCCATCGAGAGTCCAGACAAAGCGGATCATGTCGCCCTGAAGGCGGAAAGTGTATTCGCGCAGCGGGCGGGAGTCGGAAATCACGGTGGACCGCAGGGCGCGCAGTTTTTCATACGGGGTGCCGGGACGCTCGGGATCGTCCATGCCCTGCATTCCGGCCATGGGCGCTATGGCTTTCTTTGTGGCACTGCCTTCCTTCTCGGCGGGCATCGGCATGCTGCTGTGGTCCATGCCTTTCATGTCGGACATGCTATCCATTTCCATTGCTCGATTTGATGACGGGGTATTTTTCATTTCGTCCATCTTGCTGTGATCCATCGCAGGGGCGGACGGAGCCATGTCCCCCTCTCCCATGCCCGCCATGCTGCTGTGATCCGGGCTCTTGTTATCAGACGTGCCGCTCATTCCGGCCATATCGCCCATTCCTGCCATCGGCTTATAGACGTTGGGCTTCGGCACATCAAGTGCGGCGTGGCGTTCGCCCTGGCCGATGAACAGGCTGCTGTGGCCGGTGCCATCCTGTGACGTGGCACGCAGTTCCCAGGCTCCGCCTTTGGCTGGCACTTTCACCACCAAGTCATAGGTTTCCGCGATGGCGAAAAGGAACCGTCCGGTTTCCACCGGCTGCACATCGGTGCCGTCGGCGGCGATGATCTTCATTGGCCCTCCGGCATATTCGATATGATAATAGCTGGCAGCGCTGGCATTAATGATCCGGAGCCGGACCGTTTTGCCCGCCCGTGCGGGAAATTCAGCAGCGGGTTTACCATTGGCGAGAAAGGCGTCATAGGCCACGTCGGAAAAGTCCATTGGGGGCATCCGTTTCATCGAGCGCTTGATCATGTCCGGCAGCGCGTCGTGCTGGATGGCCCCGACAATACTCTGAACCGTGCCCTTCTTGATTTGCTGCCACTCGCGTCCCGCCCTGAGCTGCGCCAGCACATTGTAAGGGCTTTCGTTGGTCCAGTCGGAGAGCACCACCACGAGGTCATGATCCGTCCTGATCCGCTCCCCGCCCTTGGGTGTTATAATAATGCTGCCGTAAACGCCAAGCTGCTCCTGCAAGCCGCTGTGGGAGTGATACCAAAAGGTGCCGCCGTGCCGAAGGCGGAAACGAAACTCGCGTGTCTCGCCCGGAGTTATTGGTGCCATGTTCACATGCGGTACACCATCCTGATCGTTCGGCAGCAGAATTCCGTGCCAATGAATCGAGGTGTCTTCTTTGAGATGGTTTTTCACCCGGATGACGGCATCATCCCCCTCGGTGAAGCGTAAGGTGGGACCAGGCAGACTATCGTTTATGGTCATCGCCTTTGGCCCGCCCGGAACCGGGCCCGCCGTCTCCGCAATCACCAAATCATAGCTGACAATGCGGGCGTGCGCGGACGGGGAAAGGCTGAACAAACACAGTAGCAGCGTGAAGAATAATGGGAGGCGTCGCATGATCATTTATTTCGAGGTGTGGTTGAATGGAGCGATCAGGATCATGCTTCCGCCGGATGCTTGGTATATGTCCGGTGTGCGAAGAAACCCTGTAGATTTTTGGTGTGCCATGAATTGCGTTCATCGGCTTTGCCATGGATGAAGGTGTGCAGCCTCCGGTGGCCCCCAGGATCCAGGATCATAAATCGGCGGTCCGGCACCTTGTTCGGTGGCCCAAGTGGTAAGAATGGGGTCTGCCACCTTCCACGCGGCGTCCACCATATCCGCCCGGTGGAACAGGGTGGTATTACCAATCATGCAATCGTAGAGCAGTTTTTCATAACCGGTGGACGGCGCGATTTTTCCGAATTGGCTGTAATCAAAATCCAAAGTGACGGCCCTCGTCCGGATGGTGGGCCCCGGCATCTTGGCCCGCATTTGTAGGGTGATGCCCTCCTCGGGCTGGATGTGCATAATGAGCAGATTGGGACCAAGGGGGGAACACTCCGTGCCGCGAAATAGCGAGAGTGGAGGGCTTTTGAAATGGACCACAATTTCGGTGACACGTCTCGCGAGTCGTTTGCCGGTGCGCAGAAAAAAGGGCACGCCTGCCCAGCGCCAATTGTCCACCCACAGTTTGACCGCCGCGAAGGTTTCCACGGCGGAATCGGGCGGAACCCCCAGTTCTTCGCGATACCCGGCGACTGGCTTCCCATTGCACTGCCCCGGCCCATATTGGCCCCGCACCATGTCGCGCTTCACGTCATCCGGTCCGGGAATCCGGATGGCTTCGAGCAGCTTGGCCTTTTCATTCCGGACGGCTTCTCCGGACAACGAGGCCGTTGGCTCCATTGCGATGAGCGCCAGCAGCATCAGCATGTGGGTCTGCATCATGTCGCGGAAGGCCCCGGTCGTCTCATAAAAGGCGGCGCGGCCTTCGATCCCCATCGACTCCGCTGCGGTGATCTCCACGTATTCTATGAAGGTTCGGTTCCACACCGGCTCGATCATGCTGTTCCCCAACCGGAACACGAGAAGGTTCTGGGCGGTCTCCTTTCCAAGGTAATGGTCGATGCGGAAAATCTGGGACTCCGCCAAGGCGGAAGCGAGGGTAGCATTCAACTCCCGTGCGGAAGCCAAGTCACTCCCGAAGGGCTTCTCGATCACAATCCTCCGCCAGACCGGGGGCGACTCTTTCAATAAGCCGCTTTCATGGAGTTGTTGGATAATGGGTCCAAAAGATCCGGGTGGCACGGAGAGATAAAACAGGGCATTCCCGCCAGTGTGATGCTTCGTGTCTGACTCGACCAGCATCGCGCTCAATCTCTGATAAGTGCCGGGGTCGAAATAGGCACCGGAGCAATAGCGCATCCGTTGCTCGATGTTTGACCATAACGCCGGGTCCACCTTCTGCGTGGAAAACGCGGGCACTGCTTCCCGCATCTGCTTCCGGAAATCTTCATCCGACCACTCCCTGCGACCCACCCCGATGATGGCGAAATCTTCCGCCAACAAACCATTGGAAAGCAGATTGCAGAGAGAAGGCAGGAGCTTCCGTTTCGTCAAATCACCGGACGCGCCAAAGATCACGATGACGCACGGACCGGCACGATGAGTGACCGATCCGGCTCCCAGGAATTGTTCCCGGCATTCCTCGCTGCAGAAATAATGCGTCACTCCATCCCGCTCCGCTTGGACAGAGTTGGATGGGTTCACGGTCATACCGCAGATGGGATCGCGCGTCATGGTGTTAGTGATGTTTGTAGAACCCCACTCCTTTGATGTCATTCCGGGAGGGGTCGGGTGGCAGGGAGGGCGTGAATGACAATAGCTGCAGTCCTCCTTCGTACAATGGTTTTTCAGATGCACCTCGCCATCCCAGAAGAGCAACCGCGGCGCTTCCCCGCCTTCTTCCGCGTTGAAGCCGCGCTGGCGCGGTTGCTGCACGGCGGGGTGCGCACCGCTCCGCGCTTTCATCCATGCACCGCAGGCGCAGGGCAGACGAAACGCCGCCTGCGACCCCGCCCACGATGAAGATGGTTTTTGGTGATGAGTTTATCATAGTGATTTGAAATGCACGCCCTCCTGAAGGCCTGCTTCGAACGAAGGTTGTCACGGCAGGCTCTGCCAAACCACGAAACCGCCGGTGGCGAGGACCATAACAGCGAAGGCCTGCCGCAAGCGCGCCACGGGAAGCCGGGCGGCGGACGCGCTGCCGAGCAGAACGCCGACGGCGGCGATACCGGCAAAAATGAGCGCCAAGGTCCAGCGCGGCGGAGCTTCGCCGAAGTGGCTGATGAATCCAGCGGCGGAGTTGAAGGTGATGACCGCGAGCGATGTGCCCGTGGCCATGCGCAGCGGCAGGCGCGCAAATTTCACCAGCGCGGGCATCAGCAGGAATCCTCCACCCACGCCAATGAAGCCGGTGAGCACGCCAACCCCAAGGCCGGCGAGCACGCATCGCAGCGGCTTGCACTCGGCGAGCATGGATGGTTCTTTTTTTGCACCTATCAGCATGTTCAGGGCGACCACGAGCATGAGCCCGGCAAAAATGAGCATGAGCACGCGTCCGGAGACCAGCGGCGTGAGAAATGCCCCGCCTGCCGCGCCCGCCATGCCGGAGAGTGCGAACATGCCAGCGGCTTGGAGATGAAATTCACCAGCGCGAATGCGCAGCAAGGCACCTATCAGCGCGGCCGCACCGACGACGAACAGACTCAAGCCCACGGCTTCCTTCGGCGGCAGTCCGGCGAGATACACCAGCACCGGAAGCGTGATGATGCTGCCGCCCGCGCCGGTGAGGCCGAGCGACAGCCCGATTAAGGCTGCCCCGAGAATGGTGAGGGTATTCATGTTCGTTGACGGTCCTTCATGGCTGTGCCGCGCGCTTTTTCTCCGCCCGGGCGACGAACAGGAAGACGGCGGTGGCCATCATAATGAGCGCGGCATACCACGCCCATTCCGGCAGGCTGGCGAGATCAGGCAGGCGCTTCTTGCCTAAATCGCCGACGGGAAGGATGTGTGCCGCCACCCAGTCATAACTGAAGGCATACAGCACGCCACCCGCGAGCATCCCGGCAAATCCGGCGAGGGCATCGAGCCTGCCGGTGGCTATGGCGGCCACACCGGTGCCGGGGCAATAACCATAGATCACCATGCCGACGCCGAAAAGCACTGCGCCGGTGACCACGGCGAGCATCGCGGCTGGCTTGATGTGGAAGTTCGCCAGTTGCTGTCCGTGCAACAACCAAACGCCGACGCCGCCGACGACGATGGCGGTGAGCATTACTTTCAGCACGGTGAAGTCGCGGAACAGGAACTGCCGGACGATGACATTGTAATCGGTGACACCGCCGCGATGCAGCAGGAGGCCGAAGATGATACCGAAGAGCAGCCCGGCCCAAAGGAGATTGGAACCGATGATGAATGCGAAGGTGAAGTTCATGGGAATGTGGATAGTTTGGATTCAGTTCCGCGCACCGCGCCCGAACATAACGAGGGCGGTGATGCTGCCGGCAACGAACATCACGATAAAAAAGCTCCAACTGCTGACAGCCAGTTGCAGAGAACCGCTGATGCCGTGTCCGCTGGTGCAGCCGTCGGCGAGCCGCGCCCCGTAGATGATGACGACACCACCGAGGAATGCGGCGGCCATTCGTTTGGTCACCGACGGTCCGAAGCGATCACGCCACATTTGGGGCACGCTTCCGAACTTGAAACTGCGGCTAGCCAGGGCGCTGCCCAGTGCGCCGACGAAGGTGCCGAGCAGAAACAAGGTGCCATAGTCCCACCCAGGCACGGCTTTCTTTGCCCAATAAGTATTCCCAGCCACAGCTGCGCTGCCAATCACCGGCAGCGCGCAAGCTCCCGACGCCTGGGCGATGGCGGTGGACATGCCGATGGGTTTGTCGGCCAATGAGAAGGTGAAGATGCTGAGCACGCCAATGAGCGCGCCCACGATGTATGGATTCCAGCGGTGTGTTTTCATGCGTGGTATGGTTAATGGTGATGGGGTGCATCACTTGGCAGCTTCAATGATAGCGATGGTGTCCTTCTCCACCTGAGCCGCGATGGTCTTCAAATTTTCTGACTGCGACAACGAGGCGAGGAGCACCGTGGGACGCACCATGCCGATCAGGGTTTTGCCGCCGTCCTGATAAATCGAAATGCGACAAGGCAGGGCGATGTTCATGCCCATGTCTGCGGTGAGCACGGCGGCGGCTTGCTTGGGATTGCACACTTCGAGAATGTGGCAGGCGTTCGGCAGGTCGAAGCCCTTGCTAGCGAGGGTCGCCTGGAGGTCGTAGATGTGCAGCACGCCGTAGCCGTGCTGTTTCACGACGGCTTGAAGATCGGTCACGGCCTGGGCCGGGGATTTGGTGGTTTCGGCGATGTATTGTGGGTTCATAATGGGGATGGGTGAGTGTTGTTTTACCGACGGGAACCAAACGCAAATAGCAGCCCAAGCACGCCGCCGTAGATCGCTCCCCGCCACCAGGTGGAGGTGAGCGGGCAGGTGCCGGAGTTGCATTGGCCGAAGTAGCCCATGAGCGCGCCGAGCGAGGTGCCGATGAGCAATGGGATGAGGATGTGTGTCATGAGGCAGCGGGTTTTGGTATTCATGGAAAGGAGCGTGGGGACTTGGGTCTCGACGGTTTTGGAAAGCGGCGCGGCATGGCTTTGTCTCATCTCTAGGCTGCTTTGCTGGATGATGGTTCCAGAATCCCCGCGGAGATGTCGCTGAATTCGCCATCCACATGCACCACCTCGCGGCCTTCACGGGCGAGGAGTGGCACGGCAAAGCTGGCGCGCAGTCCGCTGCCGCAGTGGACGTAGAGCGGATGCGTGTGCGGAACCTCCGCGAGTCGCGCCGCGAGCCGGGTGTAGGGGATGTGCTTCGATCCGCGCACATGCGACTCCGCATACTCTCCCGTGCTGCGCACATCGAGCACGGCGGCACAAGGATGAGCGGCCAGCGCCCCTGCCAGCTCGGCGGTGGTGATGCGCTTCACACTTGTTGTGAGGTCGTCATTTTCCAAATGCTCCGAGAGAGCCTCGCTTGCGGGAATCCACGACTCCACTTTGTCCAAGCCAATGCGCACGAGCTGTCGCACGGCCTCGTCCACTTCAGATTCGTCATTCACCACGAGAATGATGGCCCCATTTTCATCCACATACGAACCGGCGACAATGGGCAGCTTCCCGCCCGTCAGCGGCACAAAAAGCGAACCGGTGAGATGCCGCTGCATAAACGCCACACGGTCGTAGCGCAGATCGAGGATGACGTGCTCGCTCTCATCGAAAACGAATGTAGAGAGTTCATCCGCCGTGAGACGACGTGGCTCCGGCAGCTTGCCATCGGGCAGCAGCGCAGGGCCGCGTTTGTTGTCGCGCTTCATGCGGGCGAAGTAGAGCGGCGGCTCCGGCTGGCCCGAGAGGATGCCTTTCACAAAGGCGTCCTCGTCGCCTTCCAACGCCTCGCGCAGCGCTCCATTATAGCGCCGCTCATAGCCCAGCACGCTGAAAGGAATCGCGCCGAGCGCCTTGCCGCAAGCGCTGCCCGCACCGTGCGCCGGGAGGATTTGCAGATGCTCCGACAGTGCAGCCGTGGCGCGCAGGCTGGCGTAAAGCGTGCGCGCGCCCGGCTCCATCGCTCCGACTTGTCCAGCAGCGCTTTCGAGCAGATCGGGACGGCCAACATCACCCACAAAGATGAAGTCGCCACTCAGCAAACCTATCGGCTCAGTCGCGCCACCGCCGAGGTCCGTGACCAGAAAGCTCATGTGTTCCGGCGTGTGCCCGGCGGAGAGGACCGCCTTTAGCTCGATGTTGCCCACGCGGAAGGTGTCGCCGTCATGCAGGAAGCGCGCATTCACATGACCCTTGGCCCATTCAAACTGCCAGTCCGGCCCGCCTTCTGCAGAGAGATACGTCACGGCTCCGTGATGCTCCATCAGCTCGCGCGCACCGCTGAGGTAATCCGCATGGATGTGGGTGTCTGCCACCGAAGTGATGCGCAGATCATTTTCAGCGGCGACCTTCAAGTAACGGTCAATGTCCCGCTCCGGATCGATGATGATCGCCTCGCCCGTGCGTTGGCAGCCGATGAGGTAGGCGTTTTGGGCGAGGGCGGAGTCAGTGATTTGGCGGAGAAACATGGTGTGTGAATGGGTGAAGGATTTCTTGACGAAGGATGCTTTATTTTGGCGGTGAGCAGGAACCCGACGCACAGGACGACTGATCGGCCACGCGATTCCAAGGCATCTTGGACATCAGAATCGCCATCCCGCACCAGCCCGTGCTGCCTGCAAATACCAGCCCCACGCCAAAGAAGGCGCTGAGAAAAACCCAGTTCGGATGCACCGTGAGTGAAAGGACTGCCCCCGTCAGCACGCCCAGGCCGATGATGATCTGCACCTGCTGCATGAGCGGGAACACTTTCTTCGCCGCCCGGCCCACGGGCTGTCCCGCTTCTTTCCATGCGAGGATGCCGCCTTCGAGATTCCGCACATTGGAGAAACCCTGTGTCTGGAGTTTTGCCACGGCCTGCCCGCCGCGCTTGCCGCTGCGGCACATGATGACCAGCGGCTGGTCGCGGGTGATCTCATGAGAGCGCTGCTCGATCTCACCGAGAGGGATCAAGCGCGCTCCGACGATATGCTCCTCGGCATGTTCGACGGGCTCCCGAACATCAACGAGGTGGCAATCTCCTTGGGCGAGCAGGGATTTGAGTTCATCAGGGGAAATGGTGGCGGGTGTCATGGTTTTCATGGCTTGGGAGGGGTTTGGAGTCTATTATGAATTTCAACGATTTACTCTATATCGCCATATGGCGATGCAGCAACCTGTTTCTTTCTATGCCACGGAAAAAATCAACCCCGCCCGCCAGACAGCTCAGTGACGCCGCGCTGGAACTCATCGCCACCCGCTTCCGCGCCCTCTCCGAGCCGATGCGCCTGCGCCTGCTCAACCTGCTCATGCAGGGTGAGCAAACCGTCGGCCAGCTCGTCGAAGCCTCCGGCTCCGGCCAAGCCAATGTCTCCAAGCACCTCGCCCTGCTGCGTGATGCCGGCATGGTCGGCGTGCGCAAAGAGGGCCTGACCTCCGTGTGCTTCATCGCCGACCCCATCGTCAATGAACTCTGTGACATGATGTGCTGCCGGCTGCGCGGGGAAATGGAAGCCAAGGCCAAGTCCCTGGCTTCCGGCCTGGGATGATCGCAGCCGTTGCACGTGGCGTTTTTTCTCTGCCACCTGGACTGAGCCAGCAGTTGTTCCTCGCCCTGCTGAGGACGGTCGTGGATCTGGCGTGGAGTGATAGTGGTCATCTGAAGTTTTTACGGAGATGTGTTCGGAAAATTGTTAGTATTTATGTTGCCCCCTCAATGATGCTTGTAGAATCCGACACCTTTAATATCGTTCCAGGAGGTGGTCTGGTGGCAGAGAAAGCATTGGCTGACTTCGGCCTTTTTCATGTGCGCGACCCCCATCGAGATCATCTGAAAATGCATCATGTAGTGGCTCGGCGGGGCTTGATGGCATTGCGCGCAGGACTGCGAGGGAGCGTCCATTGAGCCGTGACGTGACATTTTGCGCAATCGTTGCCAAAGAGGCCCTGGTGCCGGTCCTTGGTTTGGTGGCAACTGGCGCAATTCAGCAGTGCTTCAGCAGGCTGGAGTTGAGGGTTGAGAGGCACCCCGTCCGCTTGCTTCAGCCAGGCAACCAAGGCATCCCGCGTCGAATCATGCTTCGGGTTGGTGTTCTGGATTTGCCTAACTCCGATCCCGGCCAAGGCGGCGTGATCCATTTTCGTATTGGCAGCCACCCGGCCCTGGTGTTCACCATGACAGGAAACACACTCCCCAATATCCCCATGGAAGGCGCTCGGCTGCCGCTTGAGGACGGCGACATTATCCGCATGGCAGACGATGCAGTTTTTTGCTTCAACTCCCTTAACGGCCGTGTGGCAGGCGGCGCAGTTATTTTCGAGAAAGGCATGTGGCTGTGACAAGGCTCCCGGCAGGACCGAGTGTTGCCAGAAGGCAGGCGCGAGCACGGTGTCCGCCGATGCTCCACGATGACGCGTGGGCAGCCGGTAGTAGGCCAGTGCCAGGGTGATCCCCAACGCGGCCGCCCACAGGAAATAAATTCGTAATTTCATGGGATCCCCCTCAATCCAAAGTGAATTCCCGACCAGATGTGCAATCCCAGCAGCAGGTAGAGGAGGATGGAAAGGACGATGTGCACCACCAGAGAGCGGGCAAACCAACTTTTGAAATACTCGTCGGTGCGGATCGCGAATTCCAGATCCGCCACGGCTTCAGCAAGCCGGGTGACCTCACCGGCCTTTCCCGCATGGGTGGAAAAATTGATCCCGATGGAGGCCAACCCGGCCGCAAGGAGGCGCGACTTCGGAAGCGCTTTCGCTTCCGCCGGGGAGTTTTCCAGCACGCCCCACGCGCTGTCCAGGTCTCCCCGTGCCGTCTGGAGCAGGAGCAGTTTGTCTTTGATCGTGTGAGACGTGTAGGTGAGGAGGTAGCGCAGGGCGTATCCACTGACGACGACGAGTAGCATGACGGTGGTCAGTACAATTCCCAGCCAATTGTTGAACTTGTGGCCGGTGTGAACGATGGCCAGGAGGGGGCCAAGAATTCCCGCGTAGACATGCAGCACCATCAACGTCTCCATGGAAACATGGGCGGTGACCCGTTTGTTGATCCACGGGACGCGCTTTACCAATGGATAGGCCAGCGGAAAAAGCATGAGCACCGCCCCCGCGATGCCAAACGCCAAGCCGGGTCCGCTCCCGGCAAACCGGGGAGAGGTATGAAGGAGGAAGCCCAGCCATGCCAGCAGCAGGACGCTGAAAACACCGCTGATAATGATGCGCTCACGGTTTTTCATCACTTTATGCCTCCACGGTGACCGCGTTTTTGGGTTTAGCCTGACAGGCGAGAATGATGCCGTGGGCTTTGTCGTCATCATTCAGCGCGGCATCGATTTCCTGATCTACCTCGCCGGTAGTCATCTTCACCTTGCATACCCCGCAGGTGCCGACGCGGCAGGAAAATTGGATGCCGATGCCGAGTTCCTCGGAGAGTTCGAGGATAGTTTGTTGGGGGGGGCTGTCGCCCGATTGAAGGTCAATGCGTGCTTTGGCGGATTTGTGGGTTTTGGAAAAAGTCACCAAGGGGCCACCGGGGGCGGCAGACCGTTTTGCCGTGGTCCCGGCGGGAGGCGGGGTTGGCTTGGTGGTGCCGAAGGACTCGGTTTTGAGCTGATCCGGAGGGACCCCCATTCCGATGAGAAGCGCTTTGGTGGCGTCCATCATCGGGATCGGA
>ENA-OBLH01000527-OBLH01000527.1-metagenomes-genome-assembly--contig:-NODE-527-length-12499-cov-3.7283_pt1 | contig 12499 bp, 15 predicted proteins | sample MGYA00153382_OBLH01 | MGnify analysis MGYA00153382 | reverse complement strand
TAAATCTTTGCGTAGTCATGATGGTAAATCCCTGCATTTAATACGATTAGCTTAGAGAATGTTTGAGAAGTATTTTCTATGGAAAGTTTTTATAAAAGCCTTCTCGACTTTCTATTTTGAGAATTTGGATAATTTCGCCATCCCAGAAAATTCCGATACGGTAGCTGTAATCAAATTTAATTCGATAATATCCTGAAAAGCCTCTTAATGCCTCAAGATCGGGAATTTCAGATAAAGAATTAGATACTCCCACTGCCTCAAGGCATTTTCTGACTTTTATGAGAATTTTCCGATCGCTAATTTTAGCTAAGTCTTTCTTAAACCGATTGGAAATTTGATATTTCACTGAGGTAAACTTTCCAACAAGGTCTGAGCCTCAATATCGGATAAAAAGCCTTCTTGACGAGCATTTTCACAAGCTAAATACAGGATCAAATCTTCTAATTCAGACTGGTTTTCTTGAAATAAAAGCTTTAGAAAACCTTGGCGAATTTCTAGAGGTAAGGTCTGAAATAGACTATAAAATCCTGTGCTAGTTAGCAAAGATTGCGTAAGTTCTGCTTGGCTCATGGCTGTCTGCTTCCTTATTAAGTAAATCTTTACCAATTATAAATCAATGGCAATCGAGGCTGTACACGCGCAGCCCATCGTGGTAAGGGTGTGAGAGCGATCGATGATCCACCAGGACGATTATCAAATTCATAAGTCCATTGAGCATTGGGGCAGATAGCAGATTGAACATTGGGCAGGTTTCTAGCATTGGCTCCCATTTCCTTGATTTGCAAGATTTTTTGAGTTAATTCCAACTCCACCATGAGTTTTCCGGCTCTTTCCCACGCACCAGAGAGAAAGCGACTTTGCTCTAGTAGAGGCCCATAAATCGGCTCTGTAGTCGATCGCCAATTATTGAAATTCCAAGTGCAGACATTCTCTTGAGCCAGAGCTTTATACATATCAGCTTTGCCTTGATAGGTAGCGATCATCTCCCAGCGGGAAAAGTTTTTCCGCAGTGACTCTGACCATTCTGACCACCCCAAAGCCAGATACAGATTTACGAAATCTTCACCGATTTCTTCCTTGGAATCCTCTAAGGCTGTGGCTGGCTGATTCATCAACCATCGATAATAAGCCCTGAAGGATAACGATTCCCCAGTTAAAGTCTGCAACATAGATTGACGATGATCGTGTTCTAACAAACGCTGTTGCCAAACACTCGGCAGACCATCAAGTTTCCAAATTATCCCTAGATAAGTTCTAGTTGAAATAATGCCCCCCAATTGCCCAATTAAGAACGGATTGTTTTTCAAGGATTGACCAAGTTTCCAAGAAGCCTCTAGAGTTTCCTGCACTTCCTCGGTCTTTCCCTGCTCTTGTTTATAGAGCATATCAACGGCAAATAGCCTTTGTAAATTCACTGATCCTAGATAGCTTGGCAATCTATAAGATGATGTGTTTCCTTCAGATATCCAAGATATATCTGTTCCCCAACTAGGGACTTCATTATTTAACAACAGAGTACGAATTGCAGTTATTTTGTCAGCATTCTTTTCTAGATAATCACGCAATCTCGGAGGCACTTTATCAAAAGAACTAGTAGCGTTTTGTCCTTGAACAGTTAAGTAATTTGCTAATTCTTCCCTAATCTCTTGGTAGGCTTTTTGTTGACTCTCGGAAATAGGCCGAGAATCTTCGGTTCTTCCTGTTACCGCAATACCTAACTGACTTGCGGCTAATTCTCCTAATTGTTTGGCAGTTTGATTATCCTCAGTTTTGGGGAATTGACGCAAGAAAGCTGCTTCGTCTTTATCCATTTCCTACTCAAACTTTGCGGCTAATGGTGAAGCGGCAGCAAGAACTGTTTCCAGTCGTTGACGAGTTGCAGTTGCCTTGGTTGTATCTCCGCTTTGACGATACAGCCTTAAAGCTTGTTGATATTTTGAGAAAGCCTGAACAAATTTAGTTTCATTGCTGACTAATTGCTCTGCTTCTTGAAAGAGGCGATCGGCCTCTATATTTTGCCCTAGATTTTGGTTGGCTGTTGGTTGAGCTAAAACAGTTTTTGGTTGCAAATAAGTTGGTAAATAGTGACCAGAGAATGTTAGAAAAAATATTCCTAATCCCAATTTGAAATGTTTAAATCTTTGCGTAGTCATGATGGTAAATCCCTGCATTTATTACCACGATTTTACCCATCTTTTGTTAGGAAGTTATCACTTAGGGAAAGTTCACATACTGCATTTACCAAAATATTACCCTAGAACTACCCTAGTTCCCTGTCTGTGGGTCAGATTGCTGCGATCGCTGTTTTTGGCGATGAGTACTAATTAATGCTTGCTGTACCGGGAAACCTACTACCGGAATAACTTGATATTCCCGTTCCTGTTCCACTTGTTTCAGTTCTGTATAATCCAGCCAATGAATACAATTAACGGGGCAGGTATCGATCGCTACCTCAATTACCTCTTCCGGGTCGCCATCTTGACGATATACCCGTGACCTGCCGTAATCCGGCTCCATAAAAAAAGTGCTGGGGGCAACATGAGTACAGTGTTTACAGCCAATGCAGGTAATCTCATCGACATACACACCCTTCTGGCGCAAGTCACCCCCTAGTTCTGGCTCAAAACCACTACGGTCTAGGGCATCCCGCAATGCACCACCCAACTCTGGCTCAAAACCGGAACGCTCTTCTAGCATAATTAACTCCAAATTAACTCCAACGTTGGAGGACTAAACGAATAGAACCATCAGCTTGTTTTTGTTGTTCTGCAACTTGGAAACCCTGCTTGGTGGTTTCTGTAACTACCGTATGGTAGGCATAGCGTTGGGTGACTTGACGCAGAAAGCCATCTACAGTCAAAGGTTGCTGCCAGTATTGCAGGTCTGCCACCAGTTCGTACTCTGTGCCATTCCAGCGAAAACCGATATCATAGCCATTTTCTTGGGCGATCGCTACCTGAGCTTCGTGGGTTTGCCCTTGATAACCTTGGATAGAAGTACTAGTAGTTTGATAAAGAATGCCTAAGTCCTTGAGGGCAGCTTCTAGGGAAACTAAATTACGGATTTGAGTTTTGATTTGGCTAAAATGAGACATAGTTTTAGATCACCAGAATTTTGAATACTAAATTTACTATTTTTGCTGAGGATGTCTCGTACTTAGCATAAGGCATCCTCAATTCTTTTCACCAACTGCTAAAATTTGTTTGGGTTGTGGCTGAGATTGAGGCCGAAATAGTTTGATCTTGGGCAAAATATTCAGAAGTTGCTTCTGTTGAGAGGACAATTCCTAACTCTGCTTCGATCGCCGCTGTCACCTCGGCACAGGATTTCCCCATGATCCCGGTAACTTTTTCTTGGACTCGACCATCAGCATGAATGATAAACTCTAGGGTTTCCATATTCATAAACAAATTTTTAACAGTTGTTTTACAATTAGTCAAATCTTAACAAAAGTTAGCAAGGATTCTTGCTTACACTCCAGACTTTCTGATAGTTTCTCTCAACTTCTCTGGATAGTCAAGGTGATTTTTACTAGAAGTGTAGAGTTTATCAAAAATTCAAGAATCTCTTTAGGTCATCATCTCTAGTCTTTCGATAGACTTGGGCAAAATGTACGAGATGATACAAAAAAGTTTGGTAAACTTAGGTTTAGTAATTTTGTAACAGTAGTAACTTTTCTGGTTGAGTCGAGGTAAAAGATTAATGCAGCAAGATAGACCTTTAGCACTGGTGTTTCGACAGATGGGAGGGGGAGCTTTTCCGCCAGTCACAGAAACTTTTGAACGGGGTAAAACAATTTTCTTCCCCGGCGATCCCGCCGAACGGGTATATTTTCTTTTGAAAGGGGCTGTAAAACTCTCACGAGTATACGAAGCTGGTGAAGAAATTACCGTAGCTTTGTTACGAGAAAATAGTGTATTTGGGGTTTTATCCCTGATTACGGGGCATAAGTCCGATCGCTTCTATCACGCCGTTGCCTTTACTTCTGTAGAATTGCTCTCCGCTCCTATTGATCAGGTAGAACAAGCTCTGCGAGAAAACTCTGAACTATCAACTCTGATGCTGCGGGGTTTATCCTCCCGGATTTTGCAGACAGAAATGATGATTGAGACCCTTGCTCATCGAGATATGGGTTCTCGGTTGGTGAGCTTTTTATTAATCCTTTGTCGAGATTTTGGTGTGCCTACAGCGGAAGGGATTATGGTGGATTTGAAATTATCTCATCAGGCGATCGCCGAAGCGATCGGCTCCACCAGAGTTACTGTCACCCGCCTATTGGGAGATCTCCGCCAAGAAAAAATGATCTCTATCAACAAAAAACGCATCACTGTCCACAATCCCGTTGCCCTGAGCCAGCAATTCACCTAATTTATGCTATGAACCCGATAAAAAGTTAGCCCCGTATTCCCATAGGTTTTCTGGCGGCAAATTTCTAGACCTCCAATCTTAGGTAGGGGTAATTTAGGATCATGTTCTACGGCTAATTCTCCTGTGGGTTTGAGGAGATGCGATCGCACAATTAATTCTAAAATTGGCGTGTAGAGATTCCCGGCATAGGGCGGATCAAAATAAATTAGATCAAACTGTTGGCCGGCTAGGGTTTTTAACTTTAATAACGCATCCCCCTTGAGGAGGGTAAATTGTTGAGTTTCTAAAGCCACTATCTGCCAGTTTTCTTGAATGATCTTGCAAGCCCTAGGCGATCGCTCAATTCCCATGACTAAAGCCGCCCCCCGTACCAAAGCTTCTGCCCCCATCGCCCCGCTACCAGTGCAGATATCTAGCCAAGAACAACCCGGTAGTCTTTCCTGCCAAATATTAAATATTGCTTCTCTCACCCTAGCCGTGGTGGGTCTAGTATCTTTTCCCGGTAGGGTTTTTAGGAGTCGATTACCGTAAATTCTTAAGCTCATAGATTTAATTGGTAATTGCCCCTGATAGATTCAAGAGAGGCTTGAGCCTGTTGCCTGCCTTAACCGTAATTGCCACCGCCCTAATTAAAGAAGGATCACCCTGTTAATTAAAAAATTGCTTGTTAAAGTATAAGTTAATGCTAATAGTTTAATACTCTGCACCTAAGAAGGAAATGAAGGATGTTTACCCCCATCCCAGGAAGCCGTAAGTCCAGAGTATGATTTTGGGGAACATTCCCCCTCCTGGCCGGAGCTATCAACATTATCTTGTATCCCTTAGAGCTAATTTTCAATGCTAGAAATTCTCGCTGTTCTGTCTGCCTCGGCTGCTGCCGGAATGCGTATTGCTTTGCCTCTCTTGGTTATTGGCCTAATGGAGAATGAAAAGCTTTGGTCACGAGTTCCCCTCCTCTCAGCAATTCATCCTCAAGTAGTAGTTTTTATTCTCGTCAGTTGGTCTTTATTTGAATTATTTGCCTCCAAGAAATTATTGGGGCAGCGGGCTTTGCAGTCTGTGCAACTAATATTTAGCCCGATCGCTGGAGCAATTTTAGGAATTACCGTAGCTCAGTTTACTAGCTTGAGTTCTGAATTAGGCTGGTTGGTTGCAACGGTGGGGGGGCTTTTGGCACTGGTCTTGCAACTAGTCCAGATGGGCTGGTTCTATAGATTGCGGGGCTTGCCCCTCTGGTTAGTTTTACTCCAAGATGTCCTTTGTGTCTTTTTGGTGATTTTTGCCTTTGATGCTCCCAATCAAGGAGGATTAATTGCCCTATTGCTCCTCTGGTTAGCCATTCGTAGCTCCAAGCAATGGTACAACTTCTACTATCAAAAACGTAGCCATCTCCCCCCTCCTCAGAAGCCAGACTAATTTTTAGTTAGCTGGCCAGATAGTTAAAATCTGGGGTTGGGGATAAACCGGGGGGAACCACTACCCGATCGATAGAGGCCTTGCGACTTTCAGTTTCTTGATGGGGGTCAATAGCGATCGCCTCTAACCGGAGACGGCAACAACCGGGGGGAACTGTTAACCGGGCTAGGGTTTCCAGTTCTCCTTGGCTATTGGGCGAGAAATCTAATAACATCCGGGGGCCATCAATAATAGCGGTGGTCTGACAATCCTTAACCCAGAATTTCACGTATAAAGAGAATTGCTCGGCTGGTAATTTTACTGTCACTGTTACTGTATCTCCAGTTAATAACTCTCCTAGAGGAGCAATAATTTCTGGTACTGGTACTGGCTGGGGGGCAGTAGGGACTAAAGTATCTGGGCGAGATTCTGGGGGATAGGGGAAACCGGAGGAATCAAACCTCGGCTCTGGGACTGCCTCAGGCGGTTCATCATCAACTACCACTTCTGACCAATTAGACTCATCTCTAGGGGGCAAGGGCTGTCTTTGCAGCGCACCGGGAGCCGCATTATCTAGCAATAACTCAGTATGCAGAATATCCGTCATTTGTTGATCGCTAGCCAAACTATTCAACCGAGCAAGAAAATTACTAGCCTGTAAGCCCGCCTCTGCTTCTAGGGGAAGATCACCTGTCAAGGAAATGGGTGAATTGAGGGCAGTAACTTCTGGATTAGGAAGGGGGACTGATTCCATAGTCTCTGGGATAGTTTCTACCCTGTCTAGGGGGCTAACTTCCTTTTCCTGAGCATCTAGATTCAGGTCTTGACTGGTTATTGAGCGATCAAAGCTCCGGTTGCCGGAATCGCTCTCCTCTTGAATTCCCCTATTACTTCCTGAAAAATTTGGTAATTCTAAGGGTTTAGTCTTCCCTCCGGGAGATTTTTTGCGGCCGATAGGTTTAGGCACGCCTCTATGGGGGTCAAGGGCTAGGGAAGAAAAAGGTTGGTAAGGTAGGACGGGATGGTTCTGCCGCTTGCTAGGAGCCGTTAAGGGTGGCTGAGGTAACTCTTCTAGGGTAGTTTCCACTACTTCTAAGAGATTAGCCAAGCCAGAACTAATCATAAAAGATTGACTAGCTAATACCTGCTCTTCTTTCCCATAAAGGGTTGCTTCTCCTAAGATCAACTGGGAATTGGTCTTAGGCGGAATTTTCAGGGTGTGAGAGAAATCCCCCACAGGAACTTTAACTGCCAAGGGATATTCCACCGTGAGGAGAATACTCGCACTGCTTGGATCCCTGAGCTGGTATTGAATACTCCCTTGGAGAAGAGTGTCTCTTAGCTCGGCAGGAAGTTCGGCTTCACTTAATAAAGCCCCCAAAGAAAGTTCCACTCGCCCCGTAATTACTAAATATTCTCCCTGCTGGGCGGTAAAGTGGTCTTGATCAAGACAGAAACTCAGGGCTGGAGAACTGGGTAAGGAGTTGACTGGCAGAGTAAATGTTCCCAAGGGTGGAGTTATCGGTAGGCTCGGCTCAATTCCATCCTCGATCGGGTAGTAAGATTCTGCATAGTCTGGCAGTTCCTGACTATATTCTGCGTAGTCTAAAAATACTGGGGTTGATTCGAGAATTGGTTCGGCTTCTAGCTGCGACCACACCCCATCGATCGCTTCCTGCAACACACTATCGATTTCGGCGAGGGACTGCTCCCGTAGAGCATCAATGGAAATTAGCGGACGATTCTGGTTTTTATAAGGGGTTTCCGTAGGAATTTGCTGGGCAGGATTACTGGGGATTGCTGGAGGCTGAGAAACCTGAGGATTAGAAATTTCAGCGGTGGTTCTGGAAGCGATATTGCTAGGCAACGCTGAAGCGATCGCTATTACCCCAATCGTAATTTCTGTCAAAAGTTCCTCAGCATCGGGATGGAAAATCTGCCATTGCCAGTTTCCCGGCTGGAGGAGAGTAAAAGGCATAACCACCATCAATCCTTGGGCATTGTTACGGGGCGATCGAAGCTGTGGTTGCCACAATCGCTTCTTAATCTTTTCCTTTCCAAAAATAGGGGTATAAGTTAGAACAATGAGAACTTCTCGGTCTGGCCAAGGCGAGCGACAAATAAGGCGATACTTGCCTGTATTGACTTCTACTCGGCTACCATCCAAAATTTGCCAATCCTCAGTGCCTTCCCGTTGGAGCAAAAATTCCCACTGTTCCATGATTCTCTCCACAACCACGCCAAATTTATCCTAGCAATTTAACTCAATTATATTAGCGCAACTTCGCATAACTGATCGTCCTAGGGTAATGATCTCTTGACAAGAATTGCCCCCGCAGTGCGGGGAAAGTTTTTACTTACCTAGCGTAACTTAGCATAACTAATCTGCTTGGCAGTTTCAAAAAAGAAGCGAACATTTTCTTCTGGGGTTTTGGGTAAAACTCCATGCCCCAAATTAAGGATGTGTCCTAGGTTGCCGGCTTTGCGGACGGTATCTTCCAGTCGTTCTTTGATCAGGCTTTGCTTGCCAAATAAGATACAAGGATCCATATTGCCTTGCACCCCAATATTTTTGCCTAGTCTAGTTCTGGCTTCTGCCATGTCCATAGTCCAATCTACGCTGATGATATCTACGCCGGATTTCGCCATGTGATCAAAAACTCCCGCCGAACCACTGATGTAGAGAATCATGGGGGTATCGGGGTGGGTTTGCTTGACGAGCTTTACTACCTGCTGCTGATAAGGAAGGGCAAAGGTATCGTAATCTTGGGGAGATAATTGTCCGGCCCAGGAGTCAAACATCTGGACTACCTGCGCTCCACAGTCGATCTGATAGCGGACATAGATGGCGATCGCTTCAGCAATTTTGCCCAAAAGTTTATGGAGAATTTCTGGTTCAGAAAAGGCCATACCCTTAATTACTGAGTAATCTTTGGAACTTTTACCCTCGATCGCATAGGCTGCCAAAGTCCAAGGCGCACCCACAAAACCTAATACGGCGGCTTTATTACCGACTTCCCGGCGCAGGGTTTGCAGAATCTCCCGAATGAAGGGTAGGGACGCTTCGGGGTCTAGGGGGGTTAGTTTGTCTATCTGTTCGAGGCTACGGATGGGAGGATCAATAATTGGCCCTTTGCTCTCGATAATATCAAAGGGAATCCCTATGCCGGGCAGGGGAGTCAGAATATCAGAAAATAGAATCACGCCATCAGGGGCAAAAGCCCGGAAGGGTTGGAGGGATATCTCAATAGCAATATCTGGTTTCTCGGAGCGATCGCGGAAACTAGGATATTTATCTCTCAAATCTCGGTAGGCTTTCATGTACCGCCCGGCTTGGCGCATCATCCACACGGGGGGGCGATCGACTACCTCACCCCGTGCTGCCCGCAACAAGTGGGGGACTTCTACTGCTGTTACCATAATTTAATACTTTCCTTTTAACAATTTTTTATAGAAACGTATTTGTTAGCTTACAGAAAAACGGCAGCACTTAAAACCCCCTCTATCTAAATTCCCTAGAAGGGAAACGTTAAGATTATAGTTGAGATTATTGTGTAGTTAATATACAAGTGGCTTAAGCAAGACTATTGAAATATAATTAAAATGACTTTATCAAAATATTACTATTTACAATAATCGCCTCTTCAATATGGAATGGACTGATCCCCTAAAATCACTGCAAGCTGACTTTATAAAAAGACTACAATCTGGAACTGAAAACTTACTACATTGTGGTTTGTTGGGTGTACATAGCGATATTAAGACTATTTCATCTTCCAATTCCGAATTACAGAAATTGCGAGAATATTGCTGGGAAATGGTCAGAAAATTCAGAAAATATAAAGATATAAATCCTCAGCAAGTTTTTACAAATCATGCAAAGGGAAAATTAGGTGAAATTGTTACGAAAGAGTGCTTAGGTGAACTAGTTAGGCAAGTTGACTATGAAATTCTTCCCTCTGGAGATGGCAAAATAGATTTGACCTTAAGTTCTGATGGCAATATAGGTATTCAAGTTAAAACCCGTTATTCAAATACATATAAAGTTGAATGGTCGATTAGTTTAGAGGAAATTCAGAAAAATAGAGCTATAGTCTGTGTATTAATACTAGGAGAGCAAAAAATTTTTGATGAGTTTAAATCTGAATATCATCCAGTTATGGCAGGATTTTTACCAACAGATTTAATTCAAAAACAAATTAGAGAAAGTAGTCTTAATTGGGAAGACAATAATGGTAACAAAGTAGTGAAAATTAAAATAGATAACTTGCTCTATGGGGGTGGTTTACGAAGTTATCTAGAGAAATTAAGTTCTCAAAGTCTTGATGAAATTACTCTTGCACATTTAAGAAGTGAACAATGGGAGATTTTACATACTTTTAATGAATGCAATGTTAGATGTATAGATTTTCATCCTAATGGTAAAATTTTTGCTAGTGGTGGTACATCTCACAATATAAGTATTTGGGATTTGAATACAAGGAAACTACTTTCTTGGCATACAAGATATTATTACGATAACAAAACAGGAGATGTAAACTCCCTGAAGTTTAGCTGTGATGGAAAATTTGTAGTTAGTACAGGTTTTGTTAGTGGCGCAAGTCATCTAAGAGATTTAGAAACAAAAGGAATTCAGGTTTTAAACTGGGAAACAGGAGAAGTAATTTCTTCTATTCGTTCTGCACCTGATTTTGCCATACATCCAAGTAACAATAATATTGTAGCTTTTGGTGCTGTGATAAATCAAGCTTATAAAATTGGGTTTTATAATTTCCGTACCAAGGAATTTTTCAGTACTTTAGAAGGGCAGCAAGAATATGTTGAATCTATTACCTTTAGTCTTAATAGTGAAATTCTAGTGAGTGGTAGCGAAAATGGGCAAGTTAGAATATGGGATTTGACTAAATGGGACTGGACTGATAGTAACGTGTCGAGCATATCCCACTCTGAACATTTGAAAGCAGTAAACACAGTTGCTATTAGCCCTGACAATCAAATTTTAGCTAGTGGAAGTGATGATAATACAGTAGTTTTATTCAATCTTAAAACTAAAAGAACAACACATAAACTAACTGGACATTCAGATAGTGTTATATCTATTTGTTTTAGTCCAGACAGTTTGATTCTGGCTAGTGGTAGTGCAGATGATACTATTAAGCTTTGGCATGTAAAAACTGGGGAATTACTTCATACTCTTAAAGGAAACCCTCATAGGAAATGGCAAGAAGGATGTTTGTCGGTGTGTTTTAGCCCAGATGGTCAAATTCTTGCGGCGGGATTTGGCGGCGAAGGAGGGGAAATTATACTTTGGCAGCGAACTTAAATAAGGAAATATTACTATGTCAATTGTTGTTACTCTTAGCCCAGAATTAGAAGAACTTCTCCGTGATAAAACCGATCGCCAAGGTCAGGGTATTAGTCTTGTCGCCTCTGAATCGCTGGCTAATGCCTTACCGGGTAAACTATAACAACACTCTAAGTTTTTTCTAGTTCATGAAATCATTTCTCAGCGATCGATTTGCAGCAATCTACACTCGTTTTGCTACTAAAGTAACAACTTTAGGACTTTTGGGACTAGCCTTCTGTTTCCTAGCACTAACAGTTCTCGGTTGGCTATGTGAGGAAGTATGGGAAAAAGAGACGTTCCGCTTTGATGCAGTTTTATTGCTGGCATTACATCAATGGGCAAATCCATTACTCGATCGACTAATGTTGAGTCTTACTCGGTTAGGGAATCCAGAGTTTGTGGTGGGAATGGTGATAGTTACTCTAGGGTGGCTTCTCTGGCGACAAAAGAGGCTAGAATCCGGGGTATTAATGATTGCTTCCCTAGGCACATTACTACTCAACGATGGGATGAAATTAATATTTGCCCGTCCCCGCCCAACTCTATGGCAGCCCTTAATTAAGGAAATATCTTATAGCTTTCCTAGTGGTCATGCTCTAGGTGCATCGGTATTGTATGGCTTTTTAGCATACTTATTTGTCCGGCGTTATCCCCAGCGATCGTATCTAATCTACGGTATTACTATTGCCATTATTGGGCTAATTAGTCTGAGTCGTCTTTACTTAGGAGTACATTATCCGACTGATATTCTAGCTGGATATATAATAGGATTGCTCTGGCTCAGTATTTGTGTTGCCTTAATTAAGCATTTCGACTAGTAAATGAAAATGGGTGACCTGGGACTCGAACCCAGAACCAACGGATTAAGAGTCCGATGCTCTACCATTGAGCTAGTTACCCTTTTGTGTTTTGGTATGGTCTAGTATATTATCTAGAGTTTTTATCATAGCAAACTTAGCCTGAAAAATTAACTCTAATGCAGAAATTTTTGAAGATTTACCGCACGGTGCGTAATGTCTCTCCATCAAAACGTATAAAGCCTTGGCAAAAAAAAGATTAGATATTCTCCTTGTAGAACAAGAATTATGCACCTCCCGACAAATTGCCCAGAGGCTAATCCGGGCTGGGGAAGTGCGAGTTAATCAGCAATTGGTAGATCAACCGGCAACAGAAGTGGCTCTGGGGTCAGTGATTGAAATTAAAGCCCGATCGCCCTTTGTTTCCCGTGGTGGTGAAAAACTGGCAAAAGCACTGGAAGTCTTCCCGGTAGTGGTCGCTGACCGCATTTGTCTCGATGGGGGCATTTCCACGGGGGGCTTCACCGATTGTTTATTACAAGCAGGGACAAAACTTGTCTACGGGGTTGACGTAGGCTATGGCCAGGTAGAT
>ENA-OBLH01000526-OBLH01000526.1-metagenomes-genome-assembly--contig:-NODE-526-length-12511-cov-5.0741_pt1 | contig 12511 bp, 10 predicted proteins | sample MGYA00153382_OBLH01 | MGnify analysis MGYA00153382 | reverse complement strand
CGGGCATGTTCTCGACCAGCCCGCAGACGCCGATGACATGCGCCTTCGCCTTGCGCCCCGCGAGTGCCATCATCGCGCCTGCGACCGCTGCCGCGCCGCCCATGTCCCACTTCATGTCTTCCATGCCGGCGGGGGGCTTCAAAGAAATGCCGCCGGTGTCGAAGGTCACGCCCTTGCCGACGAACACGACTGGCGTCTTGGTTGCGCCGCCGGTGCCGTCCCACTTCATTACGAGCAGCCGCGAGGGGCGCTCGGACCCCTGCCCGACGCCGAGCAGCGCCCCCATGCCCGCCGCGCGCATCGCATCTTCGTCGAGCACTTGCAGCTCGACCCCAAGGTCCGTCAGCCGCTGGCAGCGTTCGACGAAACTCTCGGGATAGATGATGTTCGCCGGTTCGGTGACCAACTCGCGGGCAAAGCCGACGCCGTCGATGACCGCCGATGCTGTCGCCCAAGCCGCTTCGCCGCCGTCCGCCGCACCCGCCACTACGATCTTGTCGAGCGTCGGCTTCTGCGTAGCAGGCAAGCGTGTGCGGTAGAGGTCGTAACGCCAGCCGCGCAGAACTGCACCTTCAAGAAGTCGCGTTAGCACTGGCACAGCGACACCGCTCGCATCGATCGTCATCGCCGTCTCGCCCGACGTCAGCAGCTTTGCCGTAACCGCCGATCCCGCCTTCACCGCATCGCGTTCGCCGCCATCGCCAGTCCCCACCAATACGATCCGCCGCGCAATCCCGCCGCGCGTCTCGACGAATTCCGACGTGCTGCCCGCTTCGCCTTCGAATCGTGCGAGCGAAGCGGCTGCACGCAGTCCTTCGGCGGCAGCCTCGCCTTCGATGCGTTCGTTGAGCGCACCTTTGGAGACGGGTAAAACGAGCGTTGTCGCAGTATCGGGACGGGCGGCGGCAAATTCGACGATCATGATTCGGGGCATTCCTTGGCGGCAGAGAACCGGACGTTACCGACTCGGCAAGGGATTGCTGTTAGCTGCGCGGAGTGAACCGTGCAAAAGCCCGATTGCCTTGGCCCTATATCGGGTGCGATAGGCCCGATGTGACGCGGCGCACGACAGGTGCCGCCGTTCTCCGGTGCGTGCGAGGCTGTGTGACCAAAACTGCAAAGGTAATCGGGACAACAGCGGGCTTGTGGCTTGCCGTCACCGGACCTGCACAGGCGCAAACCGTCGTGACAACATCCGGACCGGTTCCCGCCGCCGAAGCGCGACCGGAACGCCCTGATGAACAGATCGATTTTGCCGCCGACACGCTGGAATACGCCAGCGAAACCGACATCGTTACCGCCATCGGCGACGTACGCATGGTGCGCGAGGGCAACCGCGTCCGTGCCGACCGAGTCCTCTGGAACCGCAAGACAGGGCAGGTGCGCGCCATCGGCAACGTCCGCATCGTCAATCCGGGTGGCGATGTCGCCTATGGCGATTCGGTTGTGCTGACCGACACGCTGAAGGACGGCATGGTCGACAATTTGCTGATCGTGCTCATCGACGGCGGGCGTATCGCGGCAAAGCGCGGGGTTCAGGCGAACGGCATTTCGACGCTTGAAAATGCCGCTTATTCGCCCTGTCCGGTAACCGACAGCGCGGGCTGCCCTAAAAATCCTTCGTGGAAAATCACCGCCGTCAAAGTCATCTACGACCCCGTCCGCAAGCGCATCCGCTTCAACGGCGCGCGTCTCAATCTATTCGGCATCCCGATCCCGCTGTTGCCGGGGCTGGTTGTCCCGACCGGCAACGACGGCGGCAGCGGTCTCCTGATTCCCAATATCTCGTACAACCGGACCAACGGGTTGCAGGTCGATCTGCCCTATTATTTCCGGCTGTCGCCGAACCGCGACCTGACGCTGACGCCGCGTCTTTATTCGAACGCCCCGCCCGCGCTCGAGGGCCGCTACCGTGCCCTGACCGAAAACGGTGCCTATCGCATCGGCGGCTTCGTTACTTACAGCCGTCGGCTTGTTGCGGGCACGACCGTCGGATCGAACGAGTTTCGCGGCTACCTCGATGCGAGCGGCAAGTTCCAGCTTGACCCGTTGTGGAGCATTTCGGGTTCCGTACGACGTGTCACCGATCGCACGCTGTTGCGTCGCTATGACTTATCTTACGACGACCGGCTGCGTTCGACGCTGGCGATCGAACGGATCGACAGTAACAGTTATTTTGCACTGAACGGCTGGGCAGTGCAGTCGCTGCGTTCGGGCGTCGTGCAGGGAACAATTCCGATCGCCTTGCCCGAAGTCGATTATCGGCGCCGGTTCACCGATCCGTTGCTGGGCGGGCGTGTCGAATTGCAGCTTAATTCGCTCGCGCTGGGGCGCACCTCGGGTCAGGATACACAGCGCGCCTTTGCCGGCGCGCGCTGGGATCTGCGCCGTCTGACCACTATGGGGCAGGAAGTCATCCTGACCGCCTATGCGCGCGGCGATGTTTATCACAGCACCGAAAACGCGCTGACCACGACGGCACTTTATCGCGGCAATCCCGGCTGGCAGGGGCGCGCTATCGGCGCGCTTGCCGCCGAAATTCGCTGGCCATTCGTCGGTGCCCTCGGGAACGGGACACAGCGTCTCACGCCGCGCCTGCAGATCGTCGCCTCGCCTCCCACTGTAAATCTGTCGATTCCCAACGAGGATGCACGCGCAGTCGATCTCGAGGACAGTAACCTCTTCGCGCTCAACCGCTTCCCCGGCTACGACCGCTGGGAAGATGGCGCGCGGGTGACCTATGGCCTCGACTGGAACTTCGATGCACCACGCTTCTCGGTCGCGGCAACCGTCGGGCAAAGTTATCGCCTCAATGCCAGCCCGACCTTATTCCCCGATGGCACCGGCCTGAATGACCGCTTTTCCGATTTCGTCGGGCGCACGACGATCCGTTACCGCGACGTCATCAGTCTGACCCACCGCTACCGTATCGACAAGGACGGCCTGAAACTCCGCCGAAACGAAATCGACGCGAGCATCGGTGACGACCGCACCTATGCGCTGGTCGGGTACCTCCGTCTTAACCGCGCCATTTCGGCGGCGCTCGAGGATTTGCGCGACCGCGAAGAAATCCGCGTCGGCGGCCGGGTGCAGGTAACGCGCTTCGTCTCGGTGTTCGGCTCGGCGACGGTCGATCTCACCGATGCGACCGACGATCCCGCCTCGAGTGCCAATGGCTATCAGCCTGTCCGCCACCGCCTCGGCATCGCTTACACCGACGATTGTCTCGACCTCGGCTTTACCTGGCGGCGCGATTACGACACCACCGGCGACGCCCGCCGCGGCGACTCGTTCTTGCTGAGGCTGGCATTTCGTAACCTGGGCCGCTAACGTCAGGTTCACCATGGCCGCGTCAATAGCGGTCGCATGATCGAACGACCCAGGATTGGAACGCTGAACTTGACACGACTTGCAATGGGTGCGGCGACTGCCGCGCTGGCAATGGCGCTGCTCGCGCCGGTCTACGCCCCCGCCCAAACCGTGCCCGATTCAAAGGATGTGCCCTCGGCGGCGAACCTGAATCTCCCCGCCGAAATCCGGTTGTTCGGCAAGAACGATCCCCATGTCCGCAAGGCGACGGCGATCATCAATGGCGAGATTGTCACCGGCACCGATATCGACCAACGGCTCGCGCTGATCGTGATCGCCAACGGCGGCAAGGTTGCGGACGAAGAACGCGAACGCCTGAAACTTCAGGTTCTGCGGAACCTGATCGACGAGACGCTGCAAATTCAGGAAGCCAAGGCGCACGATGTCAAGATCGCGCGCGAGGAAATCGAACAGAGCTACGTCCGCGTCTCGCGCAATTTCAAGCGCACCCCAGAAGCCATGACGCTTTATCTGCGCGAGCAGGGGTCGTCGGACAAATCGATCAAACGCCAGATCGAGGGCGAATTGGCGTGGAGCCGCTTGCTGCGCCGCCGGGTCGAACCGTTCGTCAATGTCAGCGACGATGAAGTGCAAGCCGTGATCGACCGGCTTGAGGCGGCCAAAGGCACGCGCGAATTCCGCGTCGGTGAAATCTATTTGTCCTCGACGCCCGAAAACCAGAACGAGGTTGCGGCCAACGCCCGCAAGATCGTCGAACAGATCAAACAGGGTGGCTCGTTTCCCGCCTATGCGCGGCAGTTCTCGGAGGCCTCGACCGCTTCGGTTGGCGGCGACCTTGGCTGGGTCCGCAGCGCGCAGCTTCCTGACAGCTTGGCAGCAGCCGTTCAGGAACTCGCTGTCGGGCAATTGGCAGGGCCGATCCCGACGCCGGGCGGTTTTTCTATCCTTTATCTCTCCGACAGCCGTCAGGTGCTGATGGCCGATCCGCGCGACGCGCAGCTCAACCTGCGGCAGATGTCGGTTCGCTTTGCGCCGAACATCGCTGAGGCCGATGCGACGGCAAAGGCCGAAGCCTTTGCCAAGGCAACGCAGACCATGGGCGGTTGCGGCAAGGTCGATGCCGTTGCCAAGGAAATCGGTGCCGAAGTCGTTGATAACGACGCGGTTAAAGTCCGCGACTTGCCCGCGCCGTTGCAGGAGATGCTGCTCAAACTCAGTGTCGGTCAGGCAACGCAGCCGTTCGGGTCGAAGGCCGATGGTATCCGGGTTCTCGTGCTGTGCGGCCGTGACGAGGCGCGAACGGCATCGGGTCCGTCCGCTGACCAGCTCCGTTCGCAGATGGAGGAAACCCGCGTCGGACAGCGCGCGCAACGCTATCTGCGCGATCTGCGCCGCGACGCGGTGGTCGATTATCGCTAATCCAGTGAGCGCCATCGCCGTTGCGCTGGGCGATCCGGCGGGGATCGGCCCGGAGATCACCGGCAAGGCTTGGGCACAGCGCGAAGCCGCCGGACTTGCGCCGTTTTTCGCGGTCGGTGACACGGGATCGCTGTGCCACGGCTGGGCAGGTCCGACCGTCCGGATATCGGCGCCCGAAGAAGCTGCCGGAGTTTTTGGTAGCGCGCTGCCGGTCCTGCACGTCGCCGATGGCGGACAGATCATCGTCGGCAGCCCCGACGCGGAGGGCGCGCGGTGTTCGCTGGCGTCGCTCGAACTGGCCACTGGCCTGACCAAGTCGGGCGCGTCCTGTGCGCTGGTCACGGCACCCGTTTCAAAGGCGCAGCTTTATGGCGTCGGCTTCACCCACCCGGGACAGACCGAATTTATCGCTGAGCGCTGCGGCGTGTCGCCCGACAATGCCGTGATGATGCTCGCCGGGCCGACGTTGCGCGTGGTGCCCGTGACGACGCATATCCCGCTGGGCGAGGTCGCAGCAACGCTCAGCATCGAACTGATCGTCGCCAAGGCGCGCGCCACCGCGCGCGGCCTTGAGCGCGATTTTGGAATTACCTCGCCGCGTCTAGCCGTTGCAGGCCTCAATCCGCATTCGGGAGAATCGGGCATGATCGGGCGCGAAGAGATCGACATTATCATCCCCGCCGTCGAGCAACTCCGTGCCGAAGGAATCGATGCTGTCGGACCGACTGCTGCCGATGGCCTGTTCCACCCCCGTGCGCGGGCGACATACGACGCGGTGATCTGTATGTACCACGATCAGGCGCTGATCCCGCTGAAGGCGCTACATTTCGACGAGGGCGTGAACGTCACACTCGGCCTGCCGATCATCCGCACCTCTCCTGACCATGGCACCGCGTTCGGCATTGCGGGACAGAACATCGCCAATCCCGGAGCGATGATCGCCGCGATTCAGCTGGCAGCACAGGCAGCTGCCGCACGCGCGGCGTGACTGCGACGATCCGTCCACCGCTTCGGGAAGTTATCTCGCGCCACGGGTTGTCGGCTTCTAAGGCGTTGGGGCAAAATTTCCTGCTCGACGCACAATTGCTCGACCGCATCGCGGGGGTTCCGGGTAGCCTGAAAGGCCAGCCGGTATTCGAAGTCGGCCCCGGCCCCGGTGGTCTGACCCGCGCGCTGATCGACGCAGGCGCAATTGTGACTGCCGTAGAGCGCGACCGGCGCTGCCTGCCCGCGCTTGCCGAACTGGCCGAGGCGCATCCGGATCAGCTACGGGTAATCGAGGGCGACGCGCTGGCGCTGAAACTTGCCGACGTGCTCCCCGACGGTGGCCATATCGTCGCCAACCTCCCCTACAACATCGGCACCGCACTGTTCGTCGACTGGCTGTCAGGCGAGGTCTGGCCACCGCGCTGGGCGTCGCTGACGCTGATGTTTCAGGCCGAGGTTGCCGAACGCATCGTCGCCGCCACTGACAGCGACGCCTATGGCCGCCTCAGCATCCTCGCCCAATGGCGCAGCGAGGCGAAGATCGCCATGCGCGTCAACCGCGCCGCCTTTACCCCGCCGCCCAAAGTCATGTCGGCGGTCGTCCATATCGTGCCCAAGCCCGCACCCGAGGTTGTCCGCGCAGCAATACTCGAACGCTTGACTGCTGCAGCGTTCGGCCAGCGGCGAAAGATGTTACGCGCTTCGGTCAAAGGAGTGCCGGGCGCGCTGGCGGCGCTGGAGAAGGTAGGCATCGACACCACGCGTCGCGCCGAGACGCTCTCAGTGGACGAGTTCGTCGCCGTCGCGCGCGAACTGGGCTAGCGCGGCGTCGCTACCGGCAGCACGGGTGCGGCCTGCGCCGACTGCACGACCGGCGGCGGACCCTTGGCAATCACTGCGCCCAATCGTACGCCGTCGGGACACGCCCCGACGCACAGCACTTTAATCCGGGCCAGATTTTCCTTCGCCTTGGTCACCGCGCCCTTGGCGACCATTGCTTCGCCCTGCCCGGCAAGTGCAGCGATATCGTTCGGCTCGATCAACAGCGATTCACGGTAGAGCCGGATTGCCTTGCCCGGCAGACCCTGTTTCTGCGCGACCTCGGCCAACAGCACGAACGCCCCGCGATTGCGCGGATCGACGGCAAGCGCGGTCTCCAGCGCATCGTTGGCAGTATCGAACCGACCCGCCGCCAGCTCGATTTTTGCCTGCCCGACCAGCAGCATCGAGCGCGGGTCGATGGCCCCATCGGGGCGCTGGCTCAGGCCCACGCTCGACACGGTCGCCAAGACAAGCGCAATCCCGATGGCAGGCAGAGTGAAACGCATGGCAAGCTCCAACAGCATGTTAGCGGACTAAGCTAGCACGGCGAAACCAGACGCGCGACGAAAAAACCGTCGGTGCCGTCATGCCCGGGCGACAGCACCCGCCCCTTGCCAGCCGGACGTCCGTTCTCGAAGGGCGAAACGGCGGTCCAGCCCGGATAGCGCGCCAGAAACGCATCGACCTGCCCCGCCCCCTCGCGCGCGATCAGCGAGCACACGGCATAGACGATTGCCCCGCCCGGTTTGACCAGCGGCACCGCGAGATCGAGGACATGGCGCTGGACCTGCACCAATTTGTCGAGCCGCGCCGGTTGCAGCCGCCAGCGCGCCTCCGGATTGCGGCGGAGGGTGCCGCTGCCCGAACATGGTGCATCGACGAGGACAACATCGGCTTGTCCGGCGAGCGGCGCGAGGTTCTCGACCTCATGCCCGCCATCCAGCAATTGGACTTCGACCGTTGCGCCTGCCCGCTCGGCACGCGCGGGAAGTTGTGACAGGCGGCGTTTATCGGTGTCCGCAGCGATCAATCGCCCCTCTCCGCGCATTGCCGATGCGAGCGCGAGCGTCTTACCGCCCCCGCCCGCGCATAGATCGATCACGATCATCCCCGCTGCCGAGGCGCACGCCGCAACGATCATCTGGCTGCCCGCGTCCTGAACCTCGACGAGGCCACCGCGCCATTGCTCGCTCGCCTCGACGTTAAAGCTGTCGGTGAAGCGCAGACCGTCTTCGGTATGCGCGATTACCGTTGCCTGGGGCCAAACCGCGAGCAATTCTTCGCGCGTCGATTTTAGCCGGTTAGTGCGCAGATCGAGCGGCGCGCGTTCGAGGAGCGCAGCGTGTTCGACCGCCGGGATCATCCGCCCCAGCCATGCGGGCATCGGCACGGGCTGATCGCGGACCTCGCCGTCGGCGAGTGGCGCAGGGCCGTACGGCGAGCCATCGAACAAGGGAGCCAGCTCCGGATCATAATCGGCCAGCCGCCCGAACGCTGAGCGCGCACTCGACGGCATCTCGCCGAACTCACGGATCGCAAGATAGACCAGATCGCGCACCGCACGGCGGTCCTTCGACCCGGCAAACCGTCGCGTCGAAAACCATTTGGCAATGATGGTATCCGCCGCCGCGCCATTGTCGCGCGCCGAAGCCAGGATCAAATCGAGGATTTCGATCGCGGATTGAAGTCGGGCTGGGGGCGTCACCGGGTGGGGTAATTCGGAGCTTCGCGGGTGATCGTCACGTCGTGGACATGGCTTTCGCGCAGCCCCGCACCCGTAATCCGCACGAACCGCGCGCGCTTTTGCAGGTCGGCAATCGTGGCGGCACCCGTGTAGCCCATCGCTGCCTTCACGCCGCCGACAAGCTGGTGGATGACGTCCTTGGCCGGACCCTTGTAAGCGACCTGCCCCTCGATGCCCTCGGGTACGAGCTTGAGCTGGTCCTTGATATCCTGCTGGAAGTACCGGTCCGCCGATCCCCGCGCCATCGCCCCGACGCTGCCCATGCCGCGATAGGATTTGTACGCACGTCCTTGGTACAAAAAGGTTTCTCCTGGCGCTTCGGTCGTCCCTGCAAGGAGCGATCCGACCATCACCGCCGCGCCGCCCGCTGCCAGTGCCTTTGCGACATCGCCCGAGGTCCGCAAGCCGCCGTCGGCGATCACCGGCACGCCCGATTTGGCGGCTTCCTCGGCGCTCTCCATGATGGCGGTCAATTGCGGCACGCCGACACCGGCGATCACACGCGTCGTGCAGATACTTCCCGGTCCGATGCCGACTTTTACCGCATCGGCCCCCGCACCGATCAGCGCGCGGGTGGCTTCACTCGTTGCGACGTTCCCGGCCATGATCTGCACGCTGTTCGACAGTTTCCGCACGCGCGCGACAGCGGCCGACACCATGCTCGAATGGCCATGCGCGGTGTCGATGACGATCAGGTCGCATTCGGCATCGATCAGCGCCTCGGTCCGTTCGAACCCCGCGTCCCCGACGGTGGTCGCCGCCGCAACGCGCAGGCGTCCTGTGCCGTCCTTGGTCGCATCTGGATAGGTAACCGCTTTCTCGATATCCTTGACGGTGATCAGCCCGACGCAGCGGTAATCCGCGTCGACCACCAGTAATTTCTCGATCCGCCGCTGGTGGAGCAGCCGCCGCGCCTCGTCCTCGCCGACGCCGATCCCGACGGTCGCCAAATTCTGGCTGGTCATCAATTCGCTGACCGGCTGCGTCGGGTTCCCCGCAAAGCGCACATCGCGGTTGGTCAATATGCCGACCAGCTTGCCCGAAGCCTCGACCACCGGAATGCCCGAAATCTTGTGCCGCGCCATCATCGCCTGCGCGTCGCCAAGTGTCTGGTCGGGGTGGATGGTAATCGGGTTGACGACCATGCCGCTCTCGAACCGCTTGACCTGTCGCACGGCAGCGCATTGCTCCTCGACCGTCAGATTGCGGTGAAGCACGCCCAGCCCGCCCAACTGCGCCATTACGATCGCCATATCGGCTTCGGTCACGGTATCCATTGCCGACGACAGGATCGGAATGTTGAGCGTAATATCACGCGTGATCCGCGTGCGCGTATCGGCCTGGCTCGGCAGCACATCGGACGCGCCGGGCTGAAGCAGCACGTCGTCGAAAGTAAGCCCGAGCGGTATGTCGAAAGCCAAGCGATATGCCCTTTTGTCTGGCGAGTCGTGGCGGTCCATGTAACCGCGTGTGGGGGCGCGCGCCAGTCGCACCGATTCCGCTTGGCGACGCTGCCCCGACCCGCGATACTGGGGCTTAGTCGCGGGGAGGAAATCGCAATGGACATCTTTTTGATTGGCGCTGGCCTGCTTGCTATCGTTTACGTCCTGATGGCCGTAAAAATGGTCCGGCAGGGCTTTCAATATACCATCGAACGCTTCGGCAAGTTCACTGCCGTCGCCAACCCCGGCCTGACGCTCATCTTCCCGTTCATCGACCGCGTCGGGCGCAAGGTGAACATGATGGAACAGGTGCTCGACATCCCGGGGCAGGAAATCATCACCAAAGACAATGCGATGGTCGCGGTCGACGGCGTCGTGTTCTTTCAGGTGCTCGACGCCGCCAAGGCCGCCTATGAAGTCAGCGACCTGTATCTGGCGATCATGCAGCTCACGACGACCAACCTCCGCACGGTCATGGGCAGCATGGACCTCGACGAAACCCTGTCGAAGCGCGACGAGATCAACGGGCGGCTGCTCGCCATCGTCGATCTGGCGACCGAGGCATGGGGCGTGAAGATAACGCGCGTCGAGCTGAAGGATATCCGCCCGCCGGCCGACATCGTCAACGCCATGACCCGTCAGATGAAGGCGGAACGCGAAAAGCGCGCGACGATCCTTGAGTCCGAAGCCGCTCGCCAGAACGACATCAACCGCGCAGAGGGGCAGAAACAGTCGCAAATCCTCGAAGCCGAGGGCCGCAAGGAAGCCGCGTTCCGCGATGCCGAAGCGCGCGAACGCTCGGCGCAGGCCGAAGCCGAAGCCACCCGCCTCGTCTCGACCGCGATCGAGAACGGCAGCAGCCAGTCGCTCAATTACTTCATCGCGCAGAAATATGTCGAAGCTGTCAGCCTGTTTGCGACTAGCCCCAATGCCAAGACGATCCTGTTCCCGGTCGAGGCCACGCAGTTGATCGGCACCCTGGGCGGCATCGGTGAGCTGGCGAAGGAAGCCTTCGGTGATCGTCCGACACCGCCTGCACCCGCGCCCCGCCGCCGGAGCGCGATGACACCGTTCGAGGGACCGGTCGAAGGACCGAACCAGTGAACGCCCCCTTCGGCATCGACCCGCCTTGGCTCTGGCTGATCGGCGGCGTCGTGCTCGGCATTGCCGAAATGGTATTGCCCGGCGTCTATCTGATGTGGATCGGCGGTGCGGCGGTGCTGACCGGCGTCATCGCCTTGCTGCTCCCCATCGGCGTCGCGGCGCAATTCGCGATCTTCGCAGTGACGACCATCGCCGCGATCTACGTCGGCCGCCGCTTCCTGACCGCCAACCCCATCGCCAGCGCCGACCCGATGCTCAACGACAAAGGCGCACGGCTGGTCGGCAGTATTGTCGTCGCGGTCGAACCGGTCGATGCGCTGTCGGGGCGGGTGAAGGTCGGCGACGGGGTATGGTCGGCACGGGGCGTAGAGGCCGCGGTCGGGGACCGGCTACGCGTGACGGGGACGGACGGCGCAGTGCTGATGGTGGAGCGGGTCTAGGTCGAACGGGAGTGCAACCGTTTTCGTTCAAGCACTTGACGCAACTTCATAGGTTCGCTTCATTGAACCATAGAACCAGCGCGAGGGCCACATGTCAGTAGTGAAGATCAGCAAGAAGGCTCAAGACCGCTTAGTCGCTGGCCTCAAAAGATATCAGCCTATCGTTCGTAAATTGGCAGAGCGTGACATTTCCGAAGCCGACACTGTCACGGTTATCAAGGACATGCTCACCGACATTTTCGGTTACGACAAGTACGCCGAATTGACGAGCGAACAGCAAATTCGAGGCACATTTTGCGACCTTGCGATACGCGTCGAGGGCAAAGTCCATTATCTTGCAGAAGTTAAATCCGCTGGCACGACGCTCAACGATAACCACCTTCGGCAAGCTGTGAATTACGGAGCGCACCAAGGAATTGAATGGATAATTCTGACCAACGCGATTGTGTGGAAAGTGTACCGGATCAAGTTCGGTCAACCCATAGATTGGCAGGAGGTTTACTGCTTCGATATGGGTGCAATTTCATCGCGTTCCGCCGATGATCTCGGCAAGTTGTACATGCTTTGCCGAGAAAGCATTTCCACCGACGCGTTGCAGGAGTTCCACCGGCAAGCGCAGATTCTCAATCGCTATGTGATTGCTGAATTGCTCTCCAGTGACGCCATCGTTTCAACCTTACGCAGAGAGCTTCGACGCCTCTTCGATGGCATAAGGACGAGCGACGAGGAACTGAAAGTCCTGCTCTCGAATGAGGTAATCAAGCGGGACACGCTCGACGGAGAGTTGCCGAAAGCTGCAAAGGCACTCGTAAAAAAAGCGGCAACGGCTTCGGCGAAAAAGCAGCAAGTCAAACCCGGGCCAGCGGACACATGATAGCAGCTGCTTAGACGACTATCACAGTCCTTGTGTCTCCACCGTTACCCCATCCAGCGTCGCCGCCGCAATCCGCTCCCCGAATACCACCGCACGCCGCTCGGCATAGACCCCGCCCGACGGTCCCACATCTGGTGGATGACCCGCGTGTCGCGTTCGACCACCCAATATTCGCGGCTCCCGGACCCGCATAGAGCCGCAGTTTCACATCAAGATCGGTCGCCGCTGTCGTGTCCGACACCTCGATGGCCAGTCCGGACCCTGTCAAATTCGCACTACCCTGCCATTCTGGAGATATGGCCGTTCCTATACGCTGCCGTAATGCCGTCAGTAGAACAAACCATGAAAA
>ENA-OBLH01000525-OBLH01000525.1-metagenomes-genome-assembly--contig:-NODE-525-length-12516-cov-2.78918_pt1 | contig 12516 bp, 10 predicted proteins | sample MGYA00153382_OBLH01 | MGnify analysis MGYA00153382 | reverse complement strand
AGCTGCCAGATGAGTCGGCCTACGCGGGTGGCAAGAAGGGCTCCGGCAAGCAGGAGATCGCGACCACCATGGCGTTTGTGCGCATCCTGCGGGATCTGATGCGCGACAAGGAGTTCGGCAGGCACGTGGTGCCGATCATCCCGGACGAGGCACGCACCTTCGGGATGGACTCCTTCTTCCCGACCGCCAAGATCTACAACGTGCACGGTCAGAACTACACGGCCGTGGACGCGGACCTGATGCTCGCCTACCAGGAGTCCAAGCAGGGGCAGATCCTGCACATGGGCATCAACGAGTCCGGCTCGGTGGCCGCGTTCACCGCCGCCGGAACGTCCTACGCCACCCACGGCGTGCCCATGGTCCCGATCTACATCTTCTACTCGATGTTCGGCTTCCAGCGTTCCGGTGACTCGATCTGGGCGGCCGCCGACCAGATGTCGCGGGGCTTCATGCTGGGCGCCACAGCCGGGCGCACGACGCTGACCGGTGAAGGACTCCAGCACGCCGACGGGCACAGCCCGCTGCTCGCCTCGACCAACCCCGCAGTGGTGTCCTACGACCCGGCCTACGCCTTCGAGATCGCGCACATCATGCAGGACGGGCTGCGCCGGATGTATGGCGACGACCCGGAGAACGTCTTCTACTACCTCACCCTGTACAACGAGCCCAACGTGCAGCCGCCGGAGCCCGAGGGCCTCGACGTCGAGGGCCTGCTCAAGGGGATGTACCTGCTGGCTCCCGGCTCCGGCGAGGGTCTGGGCAATGACACGGCTGACGCCAAGCACGTCCAGCTGCTCGCCTCCGGGGTCGGCGTGCCGTGGGTCCTCGAGGCCCAGGAGCTGCTGAGGTCCGACTGGGGCGTGGTGGCCGACGTCTGGTCGGTGACCTCCTGGGGCGAGCTGCGCCGGGACGCCATGGCCTGCGACGAGATCGCCTTCCTGCACCCCGAGCAGGAGCAGAGGGTGCCGTTCGTGACCCAGAAGCTCCAGTACGCGCCCGGCCCGGTGGTGGCGGTCTCGGACTACATGCGGGCCGTCCAGGACCAGATCGCGCCGTGGGTGCCGCAGGACTTCATCTCGCTGGGCGCCGACGGCTTCGGCTTCTCCGACACCCGCGCCGCAGCCCGGCGCTTCTTCCACATCGACGGCCCGTCGGTCGCCGTGCGGGCGTTGCAGATGCTGGCCAAGCGCGGCGAGATCGACCCGTCGGTACCCCGGGACGCGGCAGCCAAGTACCACCTGCTCGACGTCACCGCGGGCACCTCGGGCAACGCCGGCGGCGAGTCCTAGACAGGGCGGGCGGCGAATCCTGGGCAGGCTCTGGCCCACCGGCCGACCTGAACGCTCACCCACCCGGTGAGAGCGCACAAATCGACCCACCCAGCGCTGGGTGGGTCGATTTGTGCGCTCTCACACAGTTAGGTCGCGGGTCAGGAGGGTTGCGCGCGTCAGGCGGGCGCGGCGAGTCAGGCGGCGGCCTTGGGGGCAAGGAACTCGGCCCTGGCGATCACGCCGATGTCGGGCTGGTCGGTGAACAGGCCGTCGATTCCCGTCCCCAGGAACCGCACCTGCTCGTCGATGGCCCGGCCGTATGCCGTGGCGTCCGCCCCGACGCGATACTCGAGCGGCAGAAAGGTGTTCTCGGCGCGGAAGGTGTACGGGTGGACCTTCAGCCCGGCAGCATGAGCGTCAGACACCAGCGTGGTCGTTCGGCCAAGGCTGCCGTCGGGGTTGCGGGCGATGACCTGGTTCTTGTCCGGGCCGATGCCGTTGACGATGCCGGACAGAGAGAGCAGACCCTTCGCCGTGGTGAGATCGGCGTAGGTCGTGGGGTCGCCGGTGGACGCCAGGTCATACGGCGCTCCGCTGGCCGAGGTAAGCAGGACGAGCCGCGAGCTCAGGCCGAAGTGCTGGCGCAGGGTCCACAGGTTGGTCAGCTCGAACGACTGGACGAAGATGGGCGCGGTCCGCTTGTCGAGGCCGGCCGCACGGACCTGCGTCACCAGTGGGGTCTCCAGATCCAGGTGGATGGAGCGGAAGTAGGTGGGGTGCTTGGTCTCGGGATAGACCCCGATCACCCGGTGCAGATCCTTGCTGAGCCTCTCGCGCAGCGCCAGCACCTCGGCGAGGGTCGGGATCTCGAACCGCCCGTCGTACATGGTGTTCTCCTGGCGGACCGCGGGCAGCCGCTCCCTGGCCCGCAGAGTCTTCAGCTCGGCGAGGGTGAAGTCCTCGGTGAACCAGCCGGTCAGTGCCTGGCCGTCGACGACCTTCGTGGCCTTGCGGCCGGCGAACTCCGGGTGGCCGGCCACATCAGTGGTGCCGCTGATCTCGTTCTCGTGGCGGGCCACCAGGACATGGTCGCTGGTCGAGACCAGGTCTGGCTCGATGAAGTCCGCACCCATCCGCGCCGCCAGCTCATAGGCGGCCAAGGTGTGTTCGGGGCGGTAGCCCGAGGCGCCGCGATGGCCGATGACCAGCGGGGCCGTGGCGGCGTGATTGCGCTGGACAGGTGTGATCGACGCGACGTTCGCGCTTCTGGTCGGGATCTGGCTGGCGGTCGGGAGAGCAACCGCCGCGATCGCGAAGGTGGCAACAGTCCCCATGAGGAGCCTTCCGAGAGATCGGTTCATGACCTCGATCCCATCGGGTGCAGGAAGCCACGGGGTGCCGGCGGGGCGAACCCGCGATGACGTAGGGGACAACGCAAAGTATTGTGCCCGGCATACAAATACAATGGTCCGATGGCGGCCCATCACCCGCGCGGCAGCGCGGCCACCCAGCGGAACATCGATCAGAGCTCCGACGCGCTGTCTGCCGCCGCCAACAAGCACATGGAGTCGCACTACGACTGGTACCGGGAGCTGTCCGCCGAGGACCGCTCGTGGGTCGGGCTCGTCGCCCAGGCGGGCATCGCGGCCTTCATCGCGTGGTTTCGCGACCCCAGCCAGAGCCCGGCGCTGTCGGTGGACGTGTTCGGCACGGCGCCGCGTGAGCTGACCCGATCCATCAGCCTCGTGCAGACCCTGGACCTGGTGCGCTCGGTCGTCGATGTCGTCGAGGACGAGGTGAGCCTTCTGGCGGCTCCGGGCGACGAACAGAACTTGCGCGAGGCGGCGTTGCGCTACTCACGCGAGGTCGCCTTCGCAGCCGCCCAGGTGTATGCCGGCGCCGCCGAGGCCCGGGGTGCCTGGGACGCACGGCTGGAGTCGCTGGTGGTCGACGCCGTCCTGCGCGGAGAGGCCGACGACTCGATGCAGTCACGAGCCTCAGCGCTGGGCTGGGGATCGGTCAGCCATGTCACCGTGATTGCCGGCGTCAGCCCCGAGGGCAACGCCGCCGAGGTGGTCGACCTCGTCCGCCGGGTCACCCACCGGCTCATCGTCAACTCGCTGGCCGCGGTCCAGGGACACCGGCTGGTCGTCATCCTCGGAGGTCTGGCGGATCCCTCCCCCACGGTCCGGGCGCTGACCCAGCACTTCGGCGACGGACCCATTGTCATCGGCCCCACCGTGCCGCATCTCTTCGCGGCCGGACGATCCGCCCGGGCCGCCCTGTCCGGGCTGACCGCGGCCCGCGCCTGGCCCGATGCGCCGCGTCCTGTTCTGGCCGACGAGCTTCTGGTCGAGCGCGTCCTGTCCGGTGACGCAGCGGCTCGACGGGCTCTGATCGACCGGATCTATCACCCGCTGTTTGCGGCCGGCAAGTCCCTGTTCGAGACGGCCACGACCTACCTCGACGAAGGCGGCAGGCTCGAGTCCACGGCCCGGGTCCTGTTCGTCCACCCCAACACCGTGCGCTACCGCCTCGGCCGGATCGCCGTGGTCACCGGCTACGACCTGTCCCAGCCCCGTGAGGCCCATACCGTACGGCTGGCTCTTGCGGTGGGACGCCTCGCCGAGTCCTCACAACGAGGCTGGAGACGCTCGTTACAGGGCAACGACCCCGTCTCGCATGAGACCCCGAACGGACCGTCATTTGTGGGAAACCTCTAAATCATCTGGCTATTGTTGGTGACGTTCGGTCACGGCGGGAACGCCACCGAAGCGGCAGGGTGAACACGTGCTTGTCATCGTCTGCCCTGGACAGGGCTCCCAGACCCCCGGCTTCCTAGCCCCCTGGCTCGAGCTGCCAGGCTTCCGCGACCGCATGGTGTGGCTCTCGACGGTCGCCGGCATCGACCTGGTCAAGCACGGCACCGAGTCCGACGCCGCCACGATCAAGGACACCGCGATCGCCCAGCCGCTGATCGTCGGCGCCGGCCTGATCTCCATGCTGGCCTTGTTCGAGCACCCGGCCGACGGCTTTCGCATGGTTGCCGGGGGTGCCGGTCACTCGGTCGGCGAGATCACCGCGGCCTCCGCCGCCGGCGTCATCAGCGCCGAGCAGGCCATGGTCTTCGTCCGCGAGCGGGGGCGGCTGATGGCCGAGGCAGCCAAAGTCACCGCGACCGGCATGAGCGCCATCCTGGGCGGCGACCCCGATGAGGTGGCGCAGGTGCTGGTGCGGCACGGGCTCACCGCGGCGAACAACAACGGCGGTGGCCAGATCGTGGCGGCCGGCACGATGGAGCAGCTCGCGGCCCTGAAAGCCGACCCGCCGGCCAGGGCACGGGTGATCCCGCTGTCCGTCGCCGGCGCCTTCCACACCGGGCACATGGCGCCCGCCGTCACCGAGCTCTCAACTATGGCCCGGGCCATCTCCACCCATGACAGCCGCTCGCGTCTGGTGTCGAACCGGGACGGAACCGTCGTGCACAGCGGACGGGACTTCCTCGAACGCATGGTCTCCCAGGTCAGCAACCCGGTTCGCTGGGACCTGTGCATGGAGACCTTCAAGGACTTCGGAGTGACCGGGCTGATCGAGGTCCCGCCCGCGGGCACGCTGACCAGCCTGGCCAAACGTAGCCTCCCGGGGGTCGAGGTTCTCGCGCTGAAGACGCCTGACCAGCTGTCCGAAGCCCACCGCATGGTGCGTGAGCACGGCTCGCCGAACCAGATCGCGGACACCCCGACCTGGCGGCTGATCATCGCCCCGGCCAAGGGGATCGTGACCTTCACCCGATCCGAGCCCGGCAGCAAGGTGCCGCCCGGCTCGGTCGTGGCCGCGGTGAACACCCGTCGCGACTCGTTCGAGGTGACCGCGCCCCACGGTGGGCAGGTCATCGAATGGCTCGTGGAGGACGGTGACCCCGTCTCGCCCGGCCAGCCGCTGCTGCGGCTGCACCCCACGGCTGCCTGACTGCCGCAAATACGCTTCTGCGTCACATGCCTGAATCACACGCTGGAATACACGGAGACCACACCATGACCACGATTCCCAGACAGCGCCCGACGTTGAGCAGTACCAGCGGAACAGGTCACGCCCGGATCTTGGGAATCGGCGGCTACCGACCCGAACGGGTGGTCACCAACGACGAGATCTGCGAGAACATCGACTCCTCCGACCAGTGGATCCGAGAGCGCACCGGGATCGTCACCCGTCGCTTCGCGGCGCTTGAGGAGACGGTGGTCGACATGGCATCCGCGGCGGCCCTCGAAGCGCTCAAGTCCGCAGGCCTGACCCCCTCGCAGGTCGACGCAATCATCCTCGCCACGGTCACCCACCCGTATCAGACTCCGGGCGCCGCTCCCATGGTCGCCGACCGTATCGGCGCCACCCCCGCCGCCGCCTTTGACATCTCCGCCGCTTGCGCCGGCTACTGCCACGGGATCGCGCTGGCCAACGACATGGTCCGTGGTGGCAGCGCCAGGTTCGTCCTGGTCATCGGGGTCGAGAAGCTCTCCGACTTCACCGACAGGACCGATCGTGGTTCTGCGTTCATCTTCGGCGACGGCGCCGGTGCCGCTGTCGTCGGCCCCTCGGACTTCCCAGGTATCAGCCCGACCGTGTGGGGTTCTGACGGCGCCAGGTGGGAGACCATCTCCCAGCGCAACTCCTGGATCGAGGTGCGCGACCAGCACGTCGAGTGGCCGGCCATCACCATGGCCGGCCAGTCGGTGTTCCGCTGGGCGGTCTACTCGATGGCCCCGATCGCCCATGCTGCCCTCGACAAGGCGGGCATCAAAGCCGAGGACCTCGACGCCTTCATCCCCCACCAGGCCAACATGCGCATCATCGACGCCCTGGTCAAGCAGCTCAAGCTCCCTGAGCACATCGCCATCGCCCGCGATATCGCCGACACCGGCAACACCTCTGCGGCCTCGGTGCCTCTGGCGACCAAGCGGATGCTCGACTCGGGTGAGGCCCCGCACGGTGGTCTGGCCCTGCAGATCGCCTTCGGCGCCGGGCTCGTGTACGCCGCGCAGGTTATCGTCCTGCCCTGAGATCTCCCGCCGACCCGACGGGCAACTCGGGTCACCCAGCACGATCGCTCAGCGCACGACCGCTCAGCACGACAGCAAAGCACGACAGCTCAGCACGACAGCTCAGCACGACAGCTCAGCATGATCACGCAGTCCCACCCGGCACGACGACAACAAGGAGTTATCCCCATGGCGCAAAGCGAGAAAGAGATCCTCGACGGTCTCGCCGAGATCGTCAACGAGGAGACCGGTCTGGACACCGCCTCCGTCGAGCTCGACAAGTCCTTCACCGACGACCTCGACATCGACTCCCTGTCGATGATGACCATCGTCGTCAACGCCGAGGAGAAGTTCGGCGTGCGCATCCCCGACGACGAGGTCAAGAACCTCAAGACGGTCCGCGACGCCGTGAGCTTCATCGCAGGCGCACAGAGCTGACCCAGGCCTCCCGCCGTGGTGCGTTGTCGCTGGCCGGCGACGCATCACGGCAAGGCTCACCGCACCAGCACTCGCTGAACTCCGGCCACTGACTACAAGGCCACCGAACACAAGGCCACCGACCACTCGGCCACCGAACACAAGGAGCGATCCCCCCATGACCTCGAACTCCGAGCAGCGCATCGTCGTGACCGGTCTGGGTGCGACCACCCCCGTCGGGGGCAACGTCACCGAGACTTGGGAAGCGGTCCTGGCCGGCACCTCGGGCGTCAGCCTGATGACGTTTCCCTGGGTCGAGACCTACCAGCTTCCGGTCAAGATCGCGGCAACCATCAAGCAGGCCCCCGTCGACGTGATGGCCAGGGTCGAGGTTCGCCGTCTGGATCCCTGCGGGCAGTACGCCCTCATCGCAGCCCGGGAGGCCTGGGCCGACGCCGCCACCCCCGAAGTCGAGCCCGAGCGTCTCGGAGTCGTCATCGGCACCGGCATCGGCGGTGTCCACACGCTGCTGGACCAGTGGGACACTTTGAAGGAAAAGGGTGTTCGCCGGATCTTCCCGCTCGCCGTGCCCATGCTCATCGTCAACGGCCCTGCCGCCGCGGTGTCGATCGAGCTCGGCGCACGCGCCGGGGCGCACGCACCGGTGAGCGCCTGTTCCTCCGGGGCCGAAGCCATCGGCTTTGCCCTTGAGATGATCCGCAGCGGCCGCGCCGACGTCGTGGTGGCCGGTGGGACCGAGGCGGCGATGCATCCCATGCCGATTGCCGGCTTCACCGCCATGCAGGCCCTGTCGACCCGCAACGACGAGCCCGAACGAGCCTCACGCCCCTACGACACCGGCCGTGACGGCTTCGTGCTGGGTGAGGGCGCCGCCGTCATCGTGCTCGAGACCGAAGCCCACGCCAAGGCCCGCGGCGCCAGGATCTACGCCGAGATCGCCGGGGTGGGCATCTCCTCCGACGCTTACCACATCGCGGCACCGGACCCGGAGGGAGCCGGCGCCGCCCGCGCCATGCGAGACGCCGTCCGGGCCGCCGGGCTCTCGCCCAGCGATATCGTCCATATCAACGCCCACGCGACCTCGACGCCGGTCGGCGACGTCGCCGAGTCCAAGGCCATCCGCCGCGCCTTCGGCGACGAGGCCGACCACATGCCGGTGAGCGCCACCAAGTCGATGACCGGCCACCTGCTCGGTGCCGCCGGAGCGCTGGAGACGGTCTTCACCATCCTGGCGGTCCACCACCGCCTAGCCCCGGCCACGATCAACCTCGATCGCTTCGACCCGGCGATCTCCCTCGACGTGATCACCGGTGAGAACCGCAAGATGCCCGCGGGCGACATCGCAGCCCTGAACAACTCGTTCGGGTTTGGCGGTCACAACCTTGCGTTGACGATCCGGAGCGTCTGATGGCGGCCTGGATGCCCAGCCCGGTGGCCGAGCCGGCTGCCGCGGCGACCAGGCCGAGACCCGACAAGAAGGACGACCCCCGCAACCCGATCAAGCGGCTGAACACCTTCTTCGATGACGGCACGCTCGACCTGATCACCGCGGAGGACTCCAGCGGCATGCTCTGTGGCGTCGGCCTGGTGCGCGGGATCCAGGTGGTGGCATTCGCTTCGGACGCCAGCATCCAGGGCGGTGCGATGGGCAGGGCGGGCTGCGAGGCTGTCCTGGTGGCCTACGAACGGGCGCTGGCGGACAACGTGCCCATCGTAGGCATCTGGCACTCCGGCGGGGCACGTCTGGCCGAGGGCGTGGTGTCACTGCACGCCGTGGGTGAGGTCTTCGCCGTCATGACCCGTGCCTCGGGCAAGATCCCGCAGATCTCCATCGTCATCGGCGCGGCTGCCGGCGGCGCGGCATACGGCCCGGCGCTGACCGACATCGTCATCCTGGGACCCGACGGGCGGGTCTTCGTCACCGGCCCGGACGTCGTGCGGTCGGTGACCGGCGAGAACGTCGATGCGCTGCGACTCGGGGGCCCGGAGCCGCACGGCCGTCGTTCCGGGGTCGTTCACGTGGTGACCGAGACGACCGAGGCGGCATACGAGCGAGGGCAGCTTCTGTGTTCCCTGCTGGGCGACCAGGGCACGCTCGACGTAGGCGCGGTGCAGGACCGCGATCTGGCGGCGACCTTCCCCGAGTCGGCCCGGCGCGCCTATGACGTGCACCCCCTCGTGACCGATCTCCTGGACGACGCCGAGCAGAATGTCGAGCTGCACCCCAGGTGGGCGCCGAACATCACCACCACCCTGGGCCGTTTCGGTGGCCGGACCGTGGGGGTCGTGGCGAACAACCCGATGCGTCTCGGCGGCTGTCTGGACTCGACCTCGGCCGAGAAGGCCGCGCGGTTCGTGCGCATGTGCGACGCCTTCGGTGTCCCGCTCATCGTGCTGGTGGACGTGCCCGGGTACCTGCCCGGAGTGGGGCAGGAGTGGGACGGGGTCGTGCGCCGTGGCGCCAAGCTGCTCCATGCGTTCGCCGAGGCCAGCGTCCCGCGCATCACCCTGGTGACCCGCAAGGCGTATGGCGGCGCGTACCTGGCGATGAACTCCCGGTCCCTGGGCGCCACCCGGGTCTTCGCCTGGCCCACCGCCACGGTCGCCGTCATGGGTGCGGTCGCGGCCGTGCGCATCCTGCACCGCCGGCATCTCGCCGAAGTCGCCGAGGAGGATCGCACCCAGATGGAGAACGAGCTGGCTGCCGAGCACGAGGTGCTCTCAGGCGGACTGCAGCGAGCGATAGAGATCGACGTGGTCGATGAGATCGTCGATCCGGAGCGCACCCGCTCAGCCATGGCCGCCGCCATCGTCGAGGCACCCGAACGCCGCGGCAACCACGGCAACATCCCGCTCTAGACACGACCCCCTCGCTTCAGGCACCACCCTGCCCCTGGCATCAGGCCCACGTGGGCACCTTGCTGCTGGTCACCCTGGCGGTCAGCAGTACGCGTCGCGAGCCGTCAGCCGACCATGTGCAGCCAGCGAACGTTATCCCCCTCCGCCGCACGACGGAAGGGCTCGAGCTCGTCGTCCCAGGCCGCGCCGAGCAACCGGTCCAGCTCCCGGGACAGGGCGGCCGGGTCCCCATGGCTCTCGGATATCGCGGCACGCAGGCGATCCTCGTTGATCACCGCGTCGCCGCTGACGGAGGTCCAGGCGTGGTGGATTCCCAGGCTCGGGGTGTGCGACCAGCGGGAGCCGTCATTGCCAGGACTGGGCTCCTCGGTCACCTCGTAACGCAGGTTGTCCCAGCCTCGCAGCGCACTCGCAAGCAGGCCACCGGTGCCGGCCTCGCCCTCCCAGGCGAGCTCGGTACGCAGCATCCTGGCGCTCAGGGGTTGACGAACCCACTCCAGGCCCACCCTCTGACCCAGCACAGACTCCATCGCCCATGCTATATGCGGGCACAACGCATTCGAGGTGGAGTGAATGAACACCACCCCGCGCGTCACCACGCGCGGTATTGACGACAACCGGACCTCCTGTGTGCGAGGGACGTCTTCCCCAACGACCTCGACAAGGAACGGCTGCATTCAACGACTTTCGCCGCATCCCCGATAGTGTGCACCATTCGTCGACTCGGGTAAAGAGCCAGCGCTCGGGGTGCCGACCAGCCGCTACGCCACGGTCCAGACATCCGACGTCGGGGCCGTCGACGAGCCGGAGCCCAAAGCCGCGATCCTGGCCAGGCGGCTCAGGCGCTTTGAGCCAACAGGCTCCCCCATACCGTTTGCCGCGAAGCTGCCATCCTGGCAGCGTCGCGGCAGACCGATCAGGGGGTCAGCCGTCGGCGGTCACACCGTGGTGTGGTCGGCCTTGCCGTTCGTGGGGACCACGGGCGGCGTCACCGTGGCCGCGGGCTTGTCCCCTTTGATGCTGGACATCAACTGCTGCGCCAGGCCGAGACCTGCGCCACCCATGGTCATCGCCTTGGCGAGCATGTCTTGCATGCCCTCGGCGCCGTTGAGGACGACCAAGTTGTCGATGTTGCTCAGCGAGCTGGCCGCGGCGGCCACAATCTGCGGGTAGTTCTCCGCGTACTGCTGGGCAATGACGGCATCCTGGTTCGTGGCCAGAGCCTTGGCGCGCGCTTCGATTCCGGCGGCCTCCGCCAGACCCTTCTCCCGTATCGCCGATGCCAGAGCGGCACCGTTGAGCTGAGTGGCGTTCGCCTGTGCCGCACCGGCCAGACGGACCTCCTCGGCCTGAGCCTGGGCCAGGGCGACAAGCGCTGCCCGGTTGGCCTCGGCCAGGGTGACCTGCTCGTACGCCCTCGCGTCGGCGGGCTTGCGCACCGTCGACTCGAGGATCTTCTCCTGTCGCTGGGCATCGAGCTCGGCCGCGGAGGTCTCGGCACGGACGACCTCCTGGCGGGCCAGTGCCTCGGACAGCGGGCCTGCCTGCTGGGACTTGGACCGTGCCTGGTCCATCTCGGCCTGGTACTGCGACTGCTTGATGCTGGCCTCACGAACGGCCGCGGCCTTCTCGGCGTTGGCGACCTGCTCGGCCTCGGTGGCCTCCTTGTCACGCTGGGCCGCGGCGATCCGGGCCTTCGACTCGATGGCGGCAGCCTGCGGCTTGGCGAGGTTCTGGATGTACCCGGACTCGTCGTCAATCTCCTGGATCTGCAGGCTGTCCACCCGCAGGCCCAGCTTCTGCAGGTCCTCGGCCAGGGATGCGCGGATGTTCGCGGTCAGCTCTTCCCGGTTGTGCAGCATGTCCTCGACGCTCATTCCGCCGACGATCGCGCGCAGGTGACCCGCGAACAGCTCATGGATGGTGGACTGCATCACGGTCGCGTCCTGGTCCAGGAACCGGCGGGCGGCGTTGGCAATGCTGGCTAGATCATCGCCGACCTTGTAGGCGACGACACCCTTGACAGTGAGCGGGATGGACTGGTTGGACACGGCGTTGACCACGAGGCCCGTCGCCCGCAGGTCGAGGCCGAGACGGCGGACGGTCTGGAAGCCGGGGATGACAGCAGTCCCGCGACCGACCACGATTTTGAAGCCGAGGCTGTCCAGCTGAGTGTCGTTCTCGCCCTTGGCCCCCAGTCCGGAGATGATGAGGGCCTCATTCGGCTCGGCGACGCGCCAGACGAGACGGAAGAGGGCGATGATGAGGATGACGGCGACGAGCGCGAACCCTACGAGGTAGAGCATTGTTCCTGTGTCCCTTTCGTGCGTAGTCAGGTGTAGCTGTGATGCCTCGGCTGGCTGGGGATAGTGTCCTGGATCAGCGACCGGGGCCTGTTGTCCTGCTGGCCCGACGGGGGGAAGTCCACCGGGCTGACGAAGACGGTCAAGGGCGGCTGATAGTCGTCAACCCTGACCTTGACCCCCTTCTCGATGATGGCTCCCTGTGTGCTGGCATAGGCGTAGAAGGCTTCGGACCCGCCACGAATCTGCAGGATTACCTCACCAACCGCGCCCGGGGCGACACGTCCGGTCACCCGCCCTGTTCTGCCAATCACCAGTGCCTCCACCGAGTGATCTGGGTCGGTCGATCCGATCAAGATCCACTCACTTGCTCACCCTTCGACAGCGTCCTGCCGATCCCATACTTTCGCACAGCCCTGCCGGGCACCTTCGAGGGGCCGGTGAGATGGTTCCCGGCCACCCCATCATCTGGTACGTCGGCGGGGATGTGGGATGCGAGGTCGACTGACCGCGATAAACTCACCAGTCGCACGAGCTATGCCCGTGCGACGAGGGGCAGTAGCTCAGTTGGTTAGAGCAGCGGACTCATAATCCGTGGGTCGTGGGTTCGAG
>ENA-OBLH01000524-OBLH01000524.1-metagenomes-genome-assembly--contig:-NODE-524-length-12521-cov-4.85248_pt1 | contig 12521 bp, 14 predicted proteins | sample MGYA00153382_OBLH01 | MGnify analysis MGYA00153382 | reverse complement strand
TGGCTGCGACGGCGCATTACTTCGTTGTGTGGTGCTCGGAATCCTCATGTACCAGGGCGTACATTCCGAGACCGAAGCGCCACACGCCTCGTACTGCATCCGTCTCGCTCACTTGCTCCGCGCCTCCCTACGCCGCACTCTTTTCCATCGCATCCAGCAACACATCCGGCGGTTGCGCGCCGGACAGCGCGACCTTTTGATTAAAGATGAAAAACGGCACGCCGGTGATGCCTTGCTGGCGCACGTTCACGTCCTGCGCGGCGATTTCATCAAGCGTTGCCCGCTCCGACAGGACAGCGCGCGTGGCGTCGGCGTCGAGACCACATCCCGCCGCAATCGCGACCAGCACATCCATGTCGCCGATAAATTCACCATCCACAAAGTACGCCTTGAACAGGCGCTCGGCGACGGCATCCGCATGCACACCGTCATCCGCAGTCTGTGCGTAGGCAATCAGCGCGTGAGCGGCGAGCGTGTTCGGTTGTTTCAGGATGCCGTCGAAATTCAGTTCAAGCCCCGCGTTGCGGCCCGCCGCAGAAACACGCGCATAAATTTCCTTCGCACGCTCCGGCCCGCCAAATTTCTGTTCGAGATAGCCCTTCCGATCCGTGCCTTCGAGCGGCAGATCGGGGTTCAACTGAAATGGGTGCCAACGCACATTCACCGCTGCATCAGGATGCTTTTCCCGCCACTGCGAAATGGCCTGCTCGACGTGCCGTTTGCCGATGTAACACCACGGGCACACCACGTCGGATACGATGTCGATATTGAGGGGTGCGGCAGTTGTGCTCACGAGGTGGGGCCTTCAGTTGCAGTTACGGTTGCAGGTTGAGCCGAAAGAATTTTTGTCAACCACCGCCAGACCATTTCCATCGGGCCATGCGCGTGGCCGCTCGCGAGCCACGCGCGGATGAAGGCGCAGAGCAGCAAGTACGTCGCCAGCGCGATCAACGAATAAGTGCCGCGCCCTAGCTCGCCGTACCAGCCGACGAGGCTTTTGTTGAAGAGGATCGCAAACACAAGGGACTGGCCGATGAACTGCGTGAGCGGCGCACGCCCCGCCGCGATGACAAGGCTTGCCAGCGTGCTCTGGGCGAAGCGGCTGCGGCCCCAACACGCCGCGACCGTGAGCCAAAACCACAGCCCACCGAGGCTCGCGGGCAACAGCGCGATGGTCATCAATCCGTAACCAAAGTCCTCATTGGTTAGCGCGTTCCAGCCGCCGTACTTCGCCGCGAACAGTTCGGTGGCGCTGCCCGCTACGAACAGCAATGCGCCGATGACTGCGATGCTGGGCCGCGCCAACGGCGCTGCAACAAATCGTTGCAACGCGCCCGACCGCGCAGCCCACATACCGAACAAAGCATGAGCCCAAAAATCGGAAACGAGAATCTGCATTAAGCCGCGATCAAGATACTCGCGCGGGTGCAGCGACAGCGCCGTCGTCAGGCTGCTGGCCGCGAACGAAGCGACAGATTCAGCCGCGGGATAGGGTTCTAGTTGCGTCGCAATCATGGCCACGCCGATGCTCAGATATAGCGCAAAAGTCAGCGTGTAAACAACCACAGCCAAGCCGAGTGTCACGCGAATGTCAAACTTAAGCAGGCCCACAACCAGCAAACCCACCACCGCATACGTCGACAACACGTCACCCGGCCACAGCAACAAACCATGCGCCACTCCAATGGCAAGCAGCGCCCACAACCGCCCGCGCAACTGCTTCGGTCGACGCGTGATGTCCGGCAGATGTGCCCATTGCAACGCAAGCCCCGCGCCGAACAAAAACGACAGCACCGGGTAGGATCGATGCGTGAACAGCGTTGCGTTGACGGTTTCGGCGACGATGTCAGCCGCCGAGCGCGCCATGTCCAACCCGTACAACGACAACCACGTCGCTGCAAACGCATGAATATTGACCAAAGCCACGCCCAGCATAGCGACACCACGCGCAAGATCAATCGCGATCAGGCGGTTTGAGGCAACGGAATCAGCCATCAGCTTTTACGTGAAAGCCATATTCAAAAAGGGGATAGCAACGGTTTTCATCAAAAGTTGATTATGTGTATTTATTAGCGCTATGCCCATATGGAATGTGGCTTTCAATAAAAAGCTATAACCTATTTTTATGACTGGCAACCGTCGGAGCAGCGAACGCCGCGATCACGCACCAGGTCTATCGCGGCGTTCGCCGCTCCTACCGTCCGAGCTACTTCGCCAACGCAATCGCTGCGTCACGCAGCGCGCTCGGCGTCAGCTCGTTGATCGTCACATGCCGCGCCGTTGCGAGCTTCGGATAGTTGCGTTTGATCGCCGTTGTGTATAGCGGATCATAGTGATCAACCAACAGCGATTCAACCACGCCGTCAATGTTGCCTGCGGTCGCAAGCCGCTGCCAGCGCGCCAGCATTTCACCACCGCGCAACGCCTTCAGCGGCGCAAGTTTTTGCATCAGCAACGCCGGATCGGCGACGAAATGTTCATACTCGCCACGCAAATGTGCAACCCTAGCCGCGACCGGAACATCGAGCCAAACACACTCGCCCGCCGCCATCTGTTCACGCATGGATTCCGGCATTTGCACGAGGCCAATCTTCTTGCTCTCGCTTTCGACAAACACTGGCTGCGCCGGGTCAAGCGAGCGCAACGCAGACCACAGCAAACTATCGAAGCGCTTCTGCGTCGGCTGCTTTGTTGCGACGTGTTCGCCAAGCAGCGAGCCCTTGTGATTGGCCAAACCCTCAAGGTCAATCACCTGCGCGCCGCCATCGCGTAACGTCAACAGCAGCGCGGTTTTTCCGGTGCCAGTGCAGCCGCAAATGGTGACGTAATTGAAGCGCTTCGGCAGCTCGGTTAACTCCTGCGCAACGCGCGCTCGATACGCCTTATAGCCGCCGTCAAGCTGCACCGCTTTGAAGCCAATTTCACGCAGCACCAGCGTCAACGAGCGGGATCGTTTGCCGCCGCGCCAGCAGTAAATCAGCGGCGCCCAATCGCGCGGTTTGTCTGCGAAATGCTGTTCCAGCATGTTCGCGATATTGCGCGACACCAACGCCGCGCCCATGCGCTTCGCCTCGAACGCGGAGGCCTCTCTGTTGAGCGTGCCGACCCGCGCGCGCTCGTCGTTGTTGAGCACTGGATGGTTCGCAGCGCCGGGGATGAAATCCTCGGCGTACTCGCCTTCGCTACGGGCGTCGATGATGTCGGCGTAGTGCTCGACGTCGAGCGCCGTTGCGGAGATGTTGTTAGGGGCCAAACTCAACTAGTCGCCCCTGCGAAGGCAGGGGCCCAGTGACTTCCAGTGAATGCAATTCGCCCATCAATTGAGCGAAAGACGCTGGGTTCCTGCCTTCGCAGGAATGACGAAGTATTGGAAGTACATCGCGTCATTTCAACAACTTCACCAGCGCGGGCCACACCGTTTCGAGCAACCCCGGTTGCGCGGCAGCGGTGGGATGAATTCGATCCGCCTGAAATTTCGTCAGATCGGCACCAATTTTTTCAAGGAACCGTGGCACCAGGGCAGCACCCGTGGCCTTCGCGGTGTCGGCATACATCGCCTCAAACTGAGCGGTGTAATTCGGCCCGAAGTTAGGTGGCATTTGCATGCCAACGATCAGCACTTTTGCACCCGCTGCCTTGGACAGTTCGGTCATTTTGAGCAGGTTCGACCTGGCCGACGCCACAGGTGAGCCGCGCAGGCCGTCGTTGCCGCCGAGTTCGATCACCACATGGGTCGGCTTGTGTTTGGTCAGCAGCGCGGGCAAGCGGCTCAATCCGCCCGCAGTGGTGTCGCCGCTGATGCTGGCGTTAGTGACTGTGGCAGAAATTTTTTCACGCACCAGCTTTTGTGCCAGCAAATCAACCCAACCTTCGCCCGCAGACAGGCCGTAGCCTGCGGAGAGCGAATCGCCAACGATCAAGATTTGCGCGCTTTTTGCATAGGTTGCGCTGGACAAGGCGAAGATCGCCGTCACAAGCCACAGCCATCGCAGGAACCGGAAGGACGTTTGTTCTGTCATCATCACATTCATTCTAAAGAGCGATTCGTTTTAGCTCCCTCCCCCAGCGGGAGCGGGGACAAAACTCACGTGGGGCCATACAGCCACCAAACAATCACCTAGCCACATGACCCAACCCACAATACCCACCACTAACGCCTCACCCGCCATCGCCGCCGACCACCTGTCACGCGTGGTGCCGCTCGGCGACCGCAAGCTCACCATCCTTGACGACGTTTCGCTCACCGTGACCGCAGGCGAAACGCTGGCGATTGTTGGCGCATCCGGCTCCGGCAAAACGACGTTGCTCGGCCTGCTCGCCGGGCTGGATCGTCCGAACGTGGGCAGCGTGACTTGGAATGGCGAAGTGATCAGCACGCTGTCGGAAGACGCGTTGGCCAAGCGGCGGCAGGGCTCGGTGGGCTTTGTGTTTCAGTCGTTTCAATTGCTGCCCGCGTTGACCGCGTTTGAAAACGTGATGTTGCCGCTGGAGCTCGCTGGCAGCACGGACGCTGAGGCGCGGGCCACCGATTGGCTCACACGTGTGGGCTTGCGTGAACGTATGGATCATTTGCCGAAGCAACTTTCTGGCGGCGAACAGCAGCGCGTGGCGATTGCACGCGCGTTCGTCGCGAGCCCGAAGATCGTGTTTTGTGACGAGCCGACCGGCAACCTCGATACCGACACCGGCGCTGAAATTGTCGAACTGATGTTCACCCTGAACCGCGAACAAGCCACGACGCTGGTGCTCGTCACCCATGACCATGAACTCGCGGCGCGTTGCAGTCATGTGGTGCGACTAGCGCGCGGCAAGGTGGTGGCGTGAATTTAGTATTGCGCTTCGTAAAGCGAGAACTGCGCACGACGGAGGCGCGCATCTTGGTGCTGGCGCTGGCGCTGGCGGTGGCCAGCGTTGGCGCGGTCGCGATGTTTGCGGATCGTGTCAAAGGCGCGTTCGCGAATCAGGCCAACGTGTTGCTGGGCGCGGACGCGATGATCTCCGGTGATCGACCGTTGCCGGCAAGTCTCGCCGAGCAGGCGCGCGCGATGGGCCTGAAGGTCACCGAGTCCACGCGCTTCGGCAGCATGGTCAGCACACCCGCCAAGGACGGAACAGCAGGCAAAGATTCAGTGCTCTCAGATGTCAAGTCCGTCACCTCGCCGTACCCGCTACGCGGCACCATCGAAATCCGCGACGGCGAAGGCAAACGCGTGCCATTCGCGGCGAATTTGAAGTCGGGCGAAGTGTTTGTCGACGAGCGACTAGCCACGCGACTCAACGTGAAAGCAGGCGACACCATCGAGGTTGGCAAGAACACGCCGCGCATTGCGCAGGTGTTCGCCGAAGAGCCAGAGGTCGCAGGCAACTTCCTCTCCGCCGCACCGAAAGTGCTGATGGCGAACGCTGATGTCGCCGCCAGTGAGCTGCTCGGCCCTGGCAGCCGCGCGACCTATCGGCTGCAAGTGGCGGGGAACCGCGCGCAGGACTTCGCCGACCTGATCAAACCCAAACTCGGCCCCGGCCAACGACTAGAAACGGTGCGCGAACTGCGGCCTGAAGTACGCAACACGCTCGAGAAAGCCGAGCAATTTCTTGGGCTCGCCGCGTCGTTTGCAGTCTTCCTCGCCGTGGTCGCCATCGTACTCGCTCTGCGTCGCTATTTGAAGCGTGAGCTGGATACCGCGACGCTGTTCCGCACGCTCGGTGCGGGCCAACGACAAACGTTGATGCATTTCGTCGGGCAGTTTTTTGTGCTGGCGCTGATCGCGTGTTTGCTTGGCGTTGCACTCGCGTACGCAGCGCAGGCGGGGCTCGCGTGGGCGGTGCGCGGCTTGTTCGCGTCCACCTTGCCGCCCGCAGGCTGGACGCCGCTGGTGAAGGCATTCACCACCGGCCTTGTGCTGCTGCTTGGCTTCGCTATACCACCGCTCATCGCGCTGGCGAGCACGCCGCCGGTGCGCGCGCTGCGTCGTGACATGCCCGCGCCCGGAGCGGGTGGCGTGCTCGCGGCCATCCTCGGCACGGTGGCCGTGCTGGCCGTGGTGATGATGCAGTCGCAAGACTTGCGCACCGGTGCTATTTTTGTCGGCGGCATTGTGGTGCTGGTGGCGGCGGCCACCGCGTTGGCGATGGCGCTGTTGTGGGCGATTCGGCGGCTGGTTCGTTCTGGCAAATTGGCGAAACTCGGCGGTGCGCGATCATGGGCATATGGTCTCGCAAACCTTGATCGTCGTCGCTTATCAACCGCGATTCAAATTGCCTGTCTCGGCCTTGGCGTGATGACGTTGATCGCGGTAGGCTTTGTGCGCACCGATCTGTTTAGTTCATGGCAAAAATCGCTTCCACCCGATGCGCCGAATCGCTTTTTGATCAATGTGCAGCAGGATCAAGTGGGCACCATTCAATCGCTGTTGCCGAAAGCCGCAGACGGCAAGACGGTCGCGTTTTATCCGATGGTACGCGGGCGCTTGGTGGCAGTGAACGGCACGCCGGTGACCGCGAAAGACTACGTCGACGAATCCGCGAAACGGCTGGTGGATCGTGAGTTCAATTTGTCGTCCACTGCGGTGTTACCCGCTGCCAACAAAATCACGGCGGGTGAATATTTTGCGGCGAGCGAAACGGGGGTGATGTCGCTCGAAGAAGGCATTGCAAAAACGCTCAAGCTCAACCTCGGTGACAGCGTTGAATTTGACGTTTCAGGCGAAAGAGTCTCGGTGAAAATCACGAGCCTGCGCAAGGTCGATTGGGACAGTTTCCGCGTGAACTTTTTCGCGCTGATTCCAGCGGCCACTATTGCACCGTTGCCGAAGAGCTACATCACCGCCGTACACCTGCCCGACAGCGATAAAAAAACGCTGCCTGCGGTCGTCGGCGCTGCGCCGAACGTGCTGGTGATCGACGTGTCCGAGATCATGGCACGGGTTCGCAGCATCGTTGACCAAGTGGCGCGCGCACTGGAATTTGTGTTTGCGTTTACCCTGGTTGCAGGCTTGCTCACGCTGTACACCGCCGTGATTGCCACGCAGGATGAGCGCAGATACGACACCGCGCTGATCCGCACCCTCGGCGGCACACGCAGCCAGATTCGTGCAGCGCTGATCGCGGAATTTTTAGCGCTCGGCGGCGCGGCGGGATTACTCGGTGTTCTTGGCGCGATTGCGCTGACGTGGGCGCTGGCAACGCGCGTGTTGAAGATTGAATTTGTTGCGTCCCCCGTGGTGTGGATCGTAGGCTTCTCTGCGGCGACCGCTTGCACGTTGCTCGCTGGGTGGCTTGGCACGCGGAGCGTGCTCACTACTCCGCCGATTCAGGTGCTTAGGGAAGGCGCGTGACCGCTTGAGGAAGGCGCGTAAAAGTTTGAGGAGGGCGCATGAAGATTGAGCAGGTTCTCGCGCAAGTGGCGCGAGTCGACAGCAAGGCGCTCGGAGAATCGGGCGACATGACGTTTCAGGAGCGCCGTGAATATCACGTTGCGCTCGGCCGAGCCGTTCGTCCTGCGGGCGTTTTGATTTTGTTGATTCAGCGAGGGGACGCGCTCACTGTCGTGCTCACGCAACGCACCGCGCATCTGCACGACCACGCCGGTCAAATCAGCTTTCCAGGCGGGCGTTACGAGCCGGAGGACACCGATATCGTGGCCACGGCGCTGCGTGAATCGTTCGAAGAAATCGGTACCGAATCGAAGCAGATTCAAGTCATCGGCAGCTTGCCAAACTACGTCACGGTAACCGCGTACGAAATCACGCCGGTGGTCGCCACATCTCTGCCGCAAGCCTTCACCTGCGACCCGTTTGAAGTAGCTGATGCGTTTGAAGTGCCGCTGACACATGTGCTCGATGACGCCAACTGGCGGCGTGACAGTTTTTTGCGCGAAGGACAACGCCGCGAATATTGGGCGGTGCCGTACAGAGAGCGCTACGTCTGGGGCGCAACAGCAGGCATGCTGCGTACGTTTCGCGAGGTTTTGCTGCAGCCATAGGTTTTTGTAGGAGCAGCGAAAGCCGCGATCGGCCTTTCGCGCCTTTCGCGGCTCCTACAATTCGCGCATGACCATCGCACTCAATCCCTCCCAAGCCAGCCCGTACGACCTATTCGGCGGAGAGCACGGCGTCCGTGTGCTGGTTGACGCGTTCTACGACCACATGGATCTGGACGTGGAATTTGCTGGCATTCGCACGCTGCATCCAGAAACGCTAGCAGGCTCTCGCGACAAGCTTCACTGGTTTTTATCTGGCTGGATGGGTGGGCCGAGTTTGTACACCGATCAATTTGGACACCCAAGATTGCGCGCGCGGCACATGCCGTTTGCCATCGGCGACGCCGAGCGCGACGCGTGGGTTGCATGCATGCGATTAGCGCTGGTGGATTGCGAAATCGACGAAAAACTGTCTGCGTGGCTGATGGGGCAATTGTCGGGAACAGCGGACTGGATGCGAAATAAGGGCGGTTAGCTTGCAGTGCGGCTTGCCCCCTCTCCCGCGCGCGGGGAGAGGGAACAAAACCCATCTGCGAAGCTCACTTCTCGACCGGCGGCTCCCAAAGCTCAAACTTGTTGCCCTCGACGTCATACGCCCAACCAAATCGCCCCTGCTCGGATTCCTCAATGCGGTCCTCGACACGAGTATCCGCCAGCCGTAATTGATCCAGCATCTTGTCGAGATTGGCGACCTTCCAGTTAATCATCGTCAGCTGGCGTCTGGGCATGTAATCGCTTTTCTCCTCGAACACGCTCCAGTACGTTTCTTCGCCCGTGGTCTGCGCGAATGCGGCTCCACCCCAATCCGTGATGTCGATGCCGAGGTGGCGGAAATACCATTTGCGCAGGCCCTCCGCATTTTTCGCACGGATGAAAATTCCACCCAGTCCGATAACTTTTTCTCTACTCATTTTTCATTCATCATTTTTTGAATTTTTCGGCCTAGCTTCAGCAAGTACCAAGTCAGGATGACCGCGCCCGACACGGCTCCAATCCATTTGCCGGGCCCCGCAAGCTTCATCGGCGTGCCGACCATAACGCCGACCACCATGCCCAGCGCACCGCCCGACAACACGCCAGTCAGCACACAGGCCATGTACAAAAACCAGCTCACTTGCGAGCTTTCATTTCGGCAATTGCCTTGTTCGCCAAGCTGTCGACGTAGCCGCCATAAAAATCGAAATTCACGAGACCGACAATTGGCTCGCCAAGCAACTCGCCGTTGCCGTCAACCACCATAACCGTCGGTGCAAACGTGCCCTTGCGCTTGTGGGCAAAGGCGATGTTCTCGATGCTCTTGCCGTCAAAGTCGATCAAAGATTTGCCATCGTCGATGGTGATCTGGCGAAACTCCAGTGCCGCCCGCCAACCTGCGTTGCGAAACATCGGCACGATGACCTCGCGCAGCGCGCCACGACAGTAATGGCAGCCGGTGAGATTGAAAAAAAGCAGGATCGGTTTTTTGGCAACCGTTGCTGCATCGCCGTCGGCTTTCAGGTTTCGCGCGACGGGCAGGATTTTTTCCCATTGGCGACTGCTTGGGGCCAACTCCTCAGCCACAGGTTGTGCGTGAGACGTCAACGGCACCAGCAAAAAGCCGAATGCCATAATCACCGGCAACCACCGCGCGGAACCCGCGCAGCCCGTAAACAAAAACTTCAAGCACCGCATGAGCGAATCCCTCATCATTGCCACTCGCGAAAGCCCGTTGGCGCTGGCGCAAGCCCATCACGTTAAGTCAGAACTGGAGAGTGTAGTTCCCGGCCTGTCGGTAACGCTGCTCGGGATGACCACGCGCGGCGACCAAATTCTCGACAAGCCGCTCGCCAAGATTGGTGGCAAAGGCTTGTTTATCAAGGAGTTGGAGGTCGCGCTACAGGAGGGCCGCGCCCATCTCGCAGTCCACTCGCTGAAAGATGTGCCAATGACGCTGCCGAAGGGCTTCATCCTCGCCGCAATTCTGCCGCGCGAAGATGCACGCGATGCCTTCGTTTCGTCAAAGTATGCCTCGCTCGCGGCGATGCCTGCGGGCTCGATTGTTGGCACCTCCAGTCTGCGTCGCGCCGCGGTGCTCAAGCGAGCGTATCCGACGCTCAAATACGAGCCCGTCCGCGGAAACGTGAACACGCGTTTGGCCAAGCTCGACAGCGGTGAGTTTGATGCGATCATCCTCGCCGCTGCGGGCCTCATCCGCCTCGGCATGACAGACCGCATCACGATGTGCATCCCGATTGAGGAATCGCTGCCTGCACCGGGTCAAGCTGCGCTCGGTATCGAGGTGGTCAGCGACGATGAAGACACCGCTGAAATCGTGTCCGAACTCGACCACGCGCCCACCGCGATTGCCTGTACGGCTGAGCGCATGGTAAGTCGATTGCTCGGCGGAAGCTGCGAGTTGCCGCTCGGTGCATATGCCGATTTTGTAGAGGGCGACAAACCGCTGCGGCTGCGCGCCTTCGTGTCGAATCTGGATGGCAGTGAAGTGGTGACGGCCGAAGCCTTCGGCACGCCGGATATGCCGGAAGCGCTGGGCGAGGAAGTAGCGAAACTATTAAAGGCGCAGGGGGCGGATCGGATTATCGCGAGCCTGAGTTGAATACAGACTTTCATCTCGGCGCAACGGCTCAGGCAAATGCTGGCCCGCTCGCAGGGGTAAGCGTTCTCATCACTCGCCCTGTCATGCCCGCGTCGCGCACCGCGACGCGACTGGCATCACTCGGCGCGACGCCTTTGGTATTCCCAACCACCATCATCGAACCGCCCGCTGACGCAGCGCCGCTCAACACGGCGCTCGCCACAATGAGCGACTACTACGCAGCCATTTTCGTCAGCCCCAGCGCGGCTGAAATGACGCTCGCACCGCTCGGTGCAAGCCCGAAAAAACTACCCGCTGCGCTGCACGTTTTCGCCCCCGGCCCCGGCACAGCGGAAGAGTTGAATATTCGCGGTGTCGCCACTGTGGAAATGCCGGAATCTTCGTTTGACAGCGAGGGCCTGCTCGCATTGCCTGCTCTGCAAAGCGGGGCAATCAGAGGCAAACGCATCGTGATATTTCGCGGTAACGATGGCCGCGAATTGATGCGTGAAAAATTGATCAAGCGCGGCGCTGCGGTGGACGCGATCACCGCCTACCGCCGTCGCGCGCCGAACACACCGCCCACCGGTTTGCTCGAGTTGCTGCGTAGCCGAAAAGTCAGCGCACTCTCCGCGATGAGCAGCGACGCGATCACCAATCTCGTGCCGCTAATACCTGCCGCCGAACGCGGCACTTTGTTGTTTGCGCTACCCGTGTACGCGAGCCACGAACGCATCGCCGCCACCGCGCGCGACGCGGGTTTTCGGAACGTGGTCGAAACTGAAGCCGGTGATGCTGGCTTAATCACGGCATTGCTCGACCGTGCAAACCCCATGTAGGAGCGGCCTCGGCCGCGATCCGAGTTTGCGAATCGCCCATCGCGGCCAAGGCCGCCCCTACACATAGAAGAGACTCTCCATGTCAAAACCAGAAATCGTCGCCATCGCCCCGCTGCCTGCGTTCTTCGCCAAACCGATGCACGAAAAATTCACCGTGCATGATCTGCACGGCGCGGCAGACGCTGAAGCACGCCGAGCGTTGATCGCAAAGATCGCACCGACCACGCGCGGCATGGTCGCGTTTGGCGGCTCGCAACTCACGCCGGAGCAGCTGGCGAAATTTCCGCATCTGGAAATCATCAGCGTGATGGGCGTGGGCTACGACGGCATGCCGCTCGCTGCGTGCGCCGACGCAAAAGTGAAGGTCACCAACACCCCAGACGTGCTCAACGATGAGGTCGCCGACACTGCGGTGGCGCTCACGCAAATGACCTGTCGCCAGTTCGTTGGATCGCAGAAATTTATCGAAAGCGGCGAGTGGCTCAAGGGCCAATATCCGCTGACGCATTCGATCTGGGGCAAGACGGTCGGCATCATCGGCCTCGGTCGTATCGGCAAGGAAATCGCCAATCGCCTTCTCGCGCACAAGATGAAAATCGCCTACTTTGGCCGGAGCAAGCAGGACGTGCCGTACCAGTATTACGGCAATCTGGTCGAGATGGCCGGCGACGTGGATGTGCTCATCGCCATCACCCCCGGCGGCGCGGCGACCAAGCATCTGGTGAACGCAGCGGTGCTCGAAGCGCTCGGTCCAACGGGCTACTTTATCAACGTAGCACGCGGCTCGGTGGTCGACGAAGCGGCGCTGGTCGCGGCCATCGAAAACGGCACGATTGCTGGTGCGGGACTCGACGTGTTCGACGCCGAACCGAAAGTGCCCGAAGCCCTGTTTAACCGTCGCAACGTGATCCTGCTGCCGCACATAGCCAGCGCCACGCAAGAAACGCGACAGGCGATGGCTGATCTCGCGGTAGAGAATCTCGCCCTGCACTTTGCAGGCAAACCGGTGGCGACGCTGGTGCCGGAGTTGGTGGGAAAAGTCGTCGCCTGACGGGTTTGTCCCCTCTCCCCGCGCGGGAGAGGGTTAGAGCCTGCCCCGGCGAAGGCCGGGGGTGAGGGGAAGGGGTTC
>ENA-OBLH01000522-OBLH01000522.1-metagenomes-genome-assembly--contig:-NODE-522-length-12554-cov-4.2845_pt1 | contig 12554 bp, 11 predicted proteins | sample MGYA00153382_OBLH01 | MGnify analysis MGYA00153382 | reverse complement strand
TTCCTGAAATTACTTTGTAGCTTCTTTAACCAAATCCTCTGGGCGTTTGCCGGGACGTTGGGAGCCTGCTGGTAGGTCATGGGGATCTAAAACTCCTTGGGGCAGATAGGCTAGTTCCCGGAGCGGAGTTACCATGGGGTCATCGGTGACTTTGTAGGGTAAGCGACCTAGAGCTACGTTGTCGTAGTTGAGTTCATGGCGATCGTAACTTGCCAGTTCATACTCTTCGGTCATAGAAATACAATTAGTCGGGCAATATTCTACACAGTTCCCGCAGAAAATACACACCCCAAAGTCAATACTGTAGCTGTTGAGCTTTTTCTTTTTGCTGGCTTTGTCATATTCATAATCCACTACTGGCAGGTTGATGGGGCAGACCCGGACACAAACTTCACAGGAAATACACTTGTCAAATTCAAAATGAATCCGTCCCCGGTAGCGCTCGGAAGGAATTAGTTTTTCGTAGGGATACTGGACAGTGACAGGGCGGCGACTCATGTGGTCAAAGGTGACACCCAAGCCCTGGCCAATAAATTTTGCCGCTTGGACAGTTTCTTTAGCGTAATCGCCTACTTGTTTAAGGAATTTCAGCATAGGTTTTTCTCTTTTTTGCGATCGACTATTTTAAATTAACCACCAAAGGCAAAGGGGAAAGCCAGTTTTAATGCCGCTGTTAATAACAGGTTGAGGAGGGCGATCGGCAAGAGGAACTTCCAACCCAAATTGAGTAATTGATCAATCCTGACCCGTGGTACAGTCCAACGGAGCAGCACAGCAATAAACAGCAAGAAATATGCCTTCAGCAGAGTCATGCCAATACCTAGGGTAGCGGTAATCACCTGCAACCAAGGAGTATCTTGACTCACTCCTAACCATGCTCCCAGATTTTCTAGGGGAATTGGTGATTCCCAGCCGCCTAAGTAGAGGACTGCTACTAATAGAGCAGAAAGGTTGAGGTTGACGTAGGAGGCAATATAGAATAGGGCAAATTTCATGCCTGAATATTCAGTTTGATAGCCGGCTACTAGTTCTTCTTCTGCTTCCGGTAAGTCAAAAGGTAATCTTTCGCATTCAGCTAGGGCAGAAATCCAGAAAATCAAAAAGCCGACGGGCTGCCGCCAAATATTCCAACCCAAGATGCCATAGCCCGATTGTTGCTGCACAATGTCGATCGTACTCAAACTATTAGACATCATCACGATCGCTAATACTGCTAGGGCAAGGGGAATTTCATAGCTAATAGATTGCGCTGCTGCCCGCAAGCCCCCAATCAAAGAATATTTATTATTAGAAGAATACCCAGACATTAGCAAGCCGATCGGCACAATACTAGATAGAGCAATCCACAGAAAAACCCCTGTTCCTAGGTCGGTAACTAACATATTTTCCCCAAAGGGAACAATCACAAAGGAAACAAAAACGGGTAGTAAAACAATAATTGGTCCAAGGGTAAATAACCAAGGATCTGCCTTGCCGGGGACAATATCTTCTTTAAATAATAGTTTCAATCCATCGGCGGCTGGCTGGAGAACGCCCAAAGGCCCAACAAATTCTGGACCAATCCGTTGTTGGGCAGCGGCAGAAATTTTTCGCTCTAGCCATACAGCAATCAACAAACCAGTGGCTGCTCCTAAGAGAATTAATGCCATGGGCAGGGGAAGCCACAGAGCCTTAGCCGCACCGGGGGGTACACCAAGGTCAGTGATAAAATCTATAAAGGTTCCTTGCAGGTCTATTCCTGAATTCATGTGTGCCAGTCCAAGTAATTACTGAAGCAGATTTTTAAGGGGTTAGAAAAGGTTTTCAAAACTTCCCTAGTATAGTATAGCCCTGTGGTGCTTTAGTCCCTACAAGGTGATGAGAATTTCTGCTTATGGTTTGAGTTAGTTTTTCTTCTGCTTTATTCAAGTTTGGTAATGTAGGCGGGGCAATAGGCACTCACACTAGCTTCCTGTAGGGTTTCTTGAAAATCTGGGGGTGTGGGGATATTTCCGGTAGCGATCGCTGGCACATCCCGGATACTACCCCCCTGTTGCAGGGTATTGCACACCCTAGCAGCGTACTGGCGGAGGCGTTCTTGCCCCAAGGCTTGGCCAACTCTGGCAGTATTAGCATCGGCAATATCTAAAAAGCCTTCCCAGAAGTTTTGGGCTGCTGTGATACTGGGGGGAGGATTTACACTAACAGGGCGGGGGTTAGAAGGATTTGATTGAGAGTTGACATTGCTGGGCAAAGCTGGGATCGGTTGACCGGCGGTACAAGCCCAATTATCTAAACGGAGATTAACTCGGAGCAGGTTTTCTAATTGCTGGCGGTAATTCGTTAACTGTCCTTGGCTGGGGCTGTTGCTGGGGACTAGGGGACGCATTCGATCAACCACAGCGATCGCTCCACTCCAATCTTGGCTACACACTGCTGTGCGGAGTTGGGCATTGAGATCTCCTTGGGCATAGCTGGGAGGAGAATTTACCACCAAGCTACCAGAAATAATTATTAGAGGTAGGGAGATTGATCGTAAAAAAACTTTGTAAGGATGAAGCATACTCGATGAAACCAAAATAAATTAGGCAACCAGATTGATATGTCTGATTTTTAATTTTGACACATTTGCGAAATCAATTTGCTGCTCTGATTTTTGGGGCAAAGAATTAGCGTTGGCTGCTTGACGATGGAAGGTGATTTTCTGCATTGTAATCTCAGACCTTTTATTGGGGGCATTGCCTGGGATGACGATCGTCTCTTCTTCCATCTGGATTTCGTGGACTGGGCTATTACAAGCAATTAGCAGGTAAGTATAAACTTCGGCTGTTTTCTCAATAGGATAAAACTCGATTAACTCCTTGAGAGTAATTGTTTCCCACAAGTACAGGGCGCTATCAATATTTTGGGTCAGCTCTCGGGTTAAGTTAGCCATTGTTCTTTCTGGTTAGTTTTAATCTTTACATTTCTTAATTATACTTAAATTATAAGCAAAGAGAGTGAAAAACTAGGGAAGACTTTCTTCTGGGAATATGAAAATTGTTGTGCATATTGTCATCTACTTTTGTATATTAATGGTGTATAGATAATCACTATTTTGAAAAATCTTGCAGAGTGTATTTGAATTGTCTTATTTGTCCCTTGACCCTGACCCTTATCTGACTATAGAAATAAAATCTTTCTCTCCAATAGGCTAGCAGCAGGTAAATATCTGTTATATTTTAAGCAAATTATTCCCAACTTAATTAGGCTCCCGGTGTACCCATGAAAGCCAATACTTTTACTACTGCTGCTCTATTAGCGATCGCCCATACTGCTAGTTGGGGAATGATATCCCTAACCGGGAGCTACACCAGTGCCTCAGCCCAAGCAATTCCTCCTAGTCAGCTAGAAAATATTCGCCAACTCCTAACTAGTCGGCAGTGTGTCCAATGCAACCTCAGCCGCGCCGGACTAATTGTGACTAACCTAGCGGGGGTAAATCTGGCGGGGGCAAACCTCAGCCGGGCAAACCTCAGCCGCGCAAACCTAGATGGGGCAGACCTCCGGGGAGCAGATCTTAGTGGAGCAAATCTAAATGGAGCCAACCTGAGTGGAGCTATCCTTGTGGGGGCTAGGGTTGATGGGGCAGATTTTAGAAATACAACTCTTTTTAATGCTGACTTACGGGGCGTGAATCTCCAAGGGGCTTTTATTCAAGGAGCGCAGGGAGTGCCGAACTATGCTGGTTCCCCAGATAATTTCTATGCTTGGGCAGTGGGAGAAACGGGGAAGGGTAACTATCGAGGAGCGATCGAGTTCTACAACCAAGCTCTGGGTATAAATAATGAATATGCCCCAGCCTATTTGGGTCGAGCAATATCCCGTTATCGCATGGGAGATGTCCAAGGGGCGGCTCAGGATGCAGTGATAGCTAAGGGTTTATTTACCAACCAACAAAATCCGGCGGGGATGCAGGCATCTCAAAATTTTATTCAAGGTATGGAAGCAGCCCTGAACCCCAGTGGCGGCGGTGGGGGTGATTTCTTTAGTACCTTGGGATCGATCGGTATAGGACTGTTGCAATTGTTGTTCTAAACTTTACTCCTCCCCTAAATACGCCTTCCGCACACTCTCATTAGCCTGTAACTCTTGGGCTTTGCCCGCTACAACTACTTGCCCAGTTTGAATTACGTAACCCCGATGGGCGATCGATAGCGCCATCCGAGCATTTTGCTCTACCAATAAAACCGTAGTTCCTTGGGCATTGATATCTTTAATAATAGAAAAAATTTGACTAACAAGCATGGGAGCCAAGCCCATACTAGGTTCATCAAGGAGTAATAGGCGGGGACGAGACATCAAAGCACGAGCGATCGCTAACATTTGCTGTTCCCCGCCGCTCAGGGTTCCCCCTTTCTGGTTAATTCTCTCCCGCAGCCGAGGAAATAAATCCAAGCCCTTTTCCATATCAGATTTGATGGCCAGCTTATCATTCCGGGAGAAAGCTCCCATTTCTAAATTTTCTAGCACCGTCATCCGGGGGAAGATCATTCTGCCTTCGGGACTTTGGGAAATACCTAGGCGGACGATTGCTTGGGTAGATAAACTTTGTAAGTCCTTACCCTCAAAGGTAATTCTGCCCTGCTTAGGACGTAATAAGCCCTGAATTGTCCGTAGGGTAGTACTTTTCCCGGCGCCATTACTGCCAATGAGGGTGACTATTTCCCCTTGGTTTACCTGTAGTGTCACCCCTTGTAGAGCATGAATATTACCGTAATAAGTATGAATTTCTTGAACTTCTAGCATTTTATTTATTCCTCTTTCCCCAAATAAGCCTCAATCACCCGTGGGTCTGCCCGGACTTCATCGGGAGTTCCTTCGGCAATTTTGGAGCCGTACTCCATGACACTAATGCGATCGCTAATCTCCATTACTAGTTTCATATCATGCTCAATTAATAGCACTGTGAGATCTAATTCCCGGCGTAATCTGTCGATAAATCTGGTCAGATCGGCCGTTTCATTGGGGTTCATTCCGGCGGTAGGTTCATCTAACAGAATTAATTTCGGGTCTGAAGCTAAGGCACGGGTGATTTCTAAGCGGCGTTGATCTCCATAGGAAAGATTCTTGGCATTTTCCCTTGCTTTGTGGGAGCCTAAACCGACAAAATCTAGTAATTCTAATGCCTTACGAGTAGCGGCTTTTTCTTCTTGCCGTACCCATAGAGGACGGACGATCGCCCCAAATAAACCTGCTTTCAACCGACAGTGATTACCAATCAGGACATTTTCTAGCACACTCATATTGCCAAATAAGCGAATATTCTGAAAAGTCCTGGCCACTCCCAGACCCGTTAATTTATCAGGACGTACCCCAGTAATGTTTTCCCCCTCTAGGCGCAATTCCCCCATAGTTGGAGTGTATAACCCCGTCAGCATATTAAAAAAGGTAGTTTTCCCCGCCCCATTGGGGCCAATCAAACTAGCGATCGTCCCCCGTTCAATGACTAAATCAACTTGATTCACTGCCGTCAAACCACCAAACTGCATAGTTAATTTTCTAGTTTCTAACAAGGGAGTAGTCATGGGGTTTTCTCCTCGTGTAGTTCTGCTTGAATGGCTGCATTGGGAACCAGCCCTTCAGGCCGGACGATCATCATAATTACTAGGGTCAAGCCAAAGAGAAATAGGCGCATTTGCAACGGGTCGAGGCTGGTAGCAATGAAATCCTTGAGGGCTACGTTAGAGATATTGGGCAGGACGGAGGTGTTGAGGAATCCCTTGAGAACTTGGGCTATCTGGGGCAGGTAGAGGCGATCGGCCGCAGTAATAATAATACTCCCCACAATTACCCCGGTCATATTTCCCAAACCACCAAGAATTACCATACAGAGGATGATTACTGATACCGAAAAATCAAACACTGAAGGGAAGATAGCACTAATATAGGAAGCATAGAACGCCCCAGCAAAACCAGAGAAGGTAGCTCCCATCGCAAAGGCAGCGAGTTTAGTCTGCACCAGATTTACCCCCATAGCACTGGCTGCCAGTTCATCTTCCCGAATTGCTCCCCAAGCCCGACCCAGCCGGGAATCCCGTAAGCGGCTAATCATGAAGTAGGCAAAAACTACCAGTAGCAAGATCAAGTAATACCAAGGGTAGTAATTACTAGGAGAAAAACTGCCAATGACGGGTAGGTAGGGGCGACCAATGGGATTGATGCCCGCTTCGCCCCCTGTAAGGTTAAAGGGCTTGGTACAACCCAAGAGACAAAGGGCAATTTCTGGGCGATTTAGGACTGTGGCAAAAATTTGGGAAATGGGTTCGTAGAGTCGGACTCCCGTAAGGTTCCGAAATACTACCGGGACAATTTCCCCAAAACCAAGGGTGACGATCGCTAAATAATCCCCCCGTAATCTCAAAGTGGGCGCTCCTAACAACACCCCCGCCAAGGCAGATACGATCGCCGCCATGGGCAGCACTACCCAGAAATGCCAATTCAATCCCAAATGATCCGAGGCCAACATCCCGGTAGTATAGGCACCGATCGCAAAAAAAGCTGCATAGCCCAAATCCAACAATCCAGCAAAGCCTACGGGAATATTTAACCCCAACGCCAGCATGATAAAAATCAAAATCTGGACGATTGTAGCGATCCACCCCGTCTGGGATATCTGATCAATGAAGGGAAAAATGATCAAGTTAAAGGCAAGGGCAGCTAAAGTGGCTTGACGACGCAGGGGATGGGGTAAACCTTGGATTACTGCCATACAAGTAGCAGAGAGAGTTGTGATTCCTAAACTAACTATTCCATAAAGTAAAGTTTGCCCCAAGGCCACAGCAGGCTGTCCCGACAGGGGGCGAACTGCCACCCCTTCAATTATGCTGGCAACCAATAACCAAATGCCTAAACCCAATCCGGCTCCCGCCCCTAGGGTAGCGGCTTTTTGGGTGGTCATTGCAATGCCCTGAGCTTGCCGAAGGGAGCTTTGTCGAAGTGGAGACTCTACACCTTGCCCCGTTTGGAAGCCGATCGTCAAGCCCAAGAGCCAGCCAATTACTACCCCACTCCAACCCCCAAAGGTGACGATCGTCAGGGCAGCAATGCCCCCTAGAACCAGCGTAGATTTCAGTGCTTTGATAATTAGATTCATAGATCTATACCTTTTCTTGGACATTTTCTCCCAATAACCCACCAGGACGAAAAGCCAGGATTACCACTAGCACGGCAAATACCCAAGCATTAGTCCATCGACTAGAGAGATATTGGTCACTCAGGGCAGATAGCAAGCCAATTAGCACTCCCCCCAGCATAGCGCCGATAATATTCCCAATTCCTCCCAGCACTGCGGCGGTAAAAGCTCTTAATCCAGCAGTGAAGCCCATCGTAAAGACGATCGTATTATTGTACAAACCCACCAACAATCCGGCTGAACCCGCTAAAATGCCCCCCAAAATAAAAGTCAGGGCAATAATTCCATCTACATCAATACCCATAATTCTTGCAGCATCACGGTTCTGGGCTGTGGCGCGCATAGCTTTACCCAGCTTGGTGTACTGGACAAATAAATGGAGGGAGACCATCAGAGCGATCGCTACCACTAGCACAATCAAATCTTTACTAGTAAATACAATCCCGCTTTTAATCCCCACTAGTTTCAGCAGATCAACTCTGGGTAACAGGTCTGGAAAACTCTTAGGAGCAGCCGCATTTTCTCCCATAACGGGAATAAAAGATTTCAAGCCACCCCAGAATAAACCTAGGTTTTGGAAGATAAAGGACATGCCGATCGCTGAAATCAAGGGAGCCAAACGGGGGGCATTTCTCAGGGGGCGATAAGCATACTTTTCTGTCAGCACATTCAAGACGGCGCAAAAAATGGTGGAGACTAGCAAGCTAATCAGAATGGCGGGTAGAGCTGCGACAAAGGAGGTTCCATCCTGGACTCCCAGAAAGCCAATTACGGTGAGGCTGGCAAATCCCCCCAGCATATACAAATCTCCGTGGGCAAAATTAATTAATTCAATAATTCCATAGACCAAAGTATAGCCCAAGGCAATAATGGCAATGATCCCGCCATTAACTAAACCCACCAAAATTTGTTGGATTAAAACTTCAGGATTCCCGGCTATTTCCTTAATAATCCGGCTAATATCTAATCCTGCTAAGGGACCAAGTAATAAAACTATATAGACTACCAGCAATCCCAAAATCCACCGCTGCCATTTTTTCATGCTGTTTTCTTATTAACCACTGCTATGTTGATAGAGCAAATCTTCGAGAGATTCTATAAGGGCGCAAGGCCTTGCGCCCCTCCTTAAGCGATCAAGACAATTATTCTGGTTTCAGAGTGCTGACAAATTCCCATTTGCCACTTTTGACTATGCTGCCAGACATAACTGTGAGGCTGGTGTCTCCATTAGGATCAAAGCTCCAAGTCCCCGTAATCCCTGTAAGATCTTTGGTTTTCATTACCGCATCTCGAACCGCCGCCCGATCGCTCTTACAGACCTTCCCAATCCCATTAACCACTGCCTTCCCGGCTTCATACCCATAGGCAGCATAGGTTTCTGGCTCGGCATTAAATTTGCTCTTGTAGCTGGTGTACCATTTTTGGCCTTCTCCAGTCAGTTCCTTGGGGGGAACACCACCAAACGTGCCATAAACGCCCTCGGCATCTTTCCCGGCCGCATCTACCAGCGCCTTTTCTAGGATGCCATCGGGCCCCATAAACTTGACTTGTTCAGGAGTCATCCCCACATTCCGCATGTCCTTAATTAATTGTCCCGCATTATTTTGGGTGATACCGCCGAAGTAAATCATTTCTGGGTTTAGGGCTTTGATCTTGGTCATTAGTGCCTTATAGTCAGCAGCCTTAGCATCAATCCCTTCTCTGCCCAAAACTTCAATCCCCAATTTCTTGGCCGTTGCTTCATAAACATCAGCAATCCCCTTGCCGTAGAGTTCTTGGTCATCAAGGATATAGACTTTTTTGACATTTAGAGTTTTAGTCCAGTTAGCGGCCACAGAGCCTTGGAGGTCATCAGCCGGGACTACTCTAGCAAAGTTGCGCTTGCCATTGGGGTAGTAGACATCTGGTTCATTTTTTTCACCTTTACCGGGCTTAGTCAAACCGGGGTAGGTATTGGCCGGGCTGACCATGACTAGGTTGGCTTGGTTGAGAATGGGGATAGAGAGCTTGGCGGCTCCAGAGTTGTAGTGACCGATTATTGCCACGATCGAAGTATCGGCAACTACCTTATTAGCATTCGCTGTTACTTGAGCCGGTTCCCACTTCCCCGCCGCAGCGGTAGCATCATCAAAGATTTGCAGATCTACAGTGACTTTCCCATCACAGACCTTGCCTCCAGTTTCATCTAATACTTGTTTGATACTATTGACGATCGTTTGAGTCTGGCCTAGGGAACTACCAGTCATGGGTAACATTATGCCAATCTTAACTTTGTTTCCATCTCCGCCGGAAGTAGCACCACCAGTACTACTAGTAGTCTGACAAGCCGTAGCAAGAAACCCAACAGCTAAGGTCGTGACTCCCATCGTAACTGCTTTGCCGAACCGGGGGAATTGGGGATGATTAGATTTGCTCATAGAAATATTTCAACTCTCTTGGGTGATTTTTATATTTTCAATAATAGACGGTGCAATACCAGCCTTATCCAAAACTTAAATTAACATTGCCAGTGCCAAATGCAAAATTGCTGATTCTTTCTAGAGAATAATCTCTAACCTATAGATAATAGTAGATGGAAAATTTGGATACTAACTGAGAATCTGGATACAATTTGAGAAAACATTCTAGATACGCTAATCACGGAAAGTTTGATCGTAATCTTGTAGACTCAGGGACAGAATAAATAGATCCCAATTATCGATTAATTAGGTGTTGAAAAAATATTGTAATGACTAATCCCTCTCCGCCTAAAACCTTATTACGCCAAATAACTCGTTTTGTGGGTTCAGCCCTCCAGCTCAAACCGAATACCCGCGTGCCAGAGTTGTGGGTGCAGGAAGCAGGAGCTAGTCGAGCGACTATTTATCCTCTGCTGGGCGATCGCCATCTCTTGGGACGCAGTTCCCAATCCTGTGATGTGGTAGTAGCCAGCCCTGTAGTTAGTCAGGTACATTTGTCCCTCAACCGAGATAGTAAGCGTAAACGTACCTTTCGCCTCAAGGATGAAGGCTCTACCAATGGAGTTTATCTAGGTAAACGCCGAATTAATAGCTTCCCGTTGCGGCATGGAGATGTCTTAACCCTTGGCCCCCCGGAATTGGCTCAGGCAGTTAAGTTGCGCTATGTATTTCCGCCCCCGTGGTATGTATTGGCTTGGCGCTATTTTCTCTACGGGATGGGGGGGATAGTTGCCTTGTTGGTGATGATCATTACGATCGAATCTAGCAAATTTCCGGTGCGTCCCTTGCCTGTAGGAGTCCAAGGCCCCGTAGTTATCTATTCCCGGGATGGCCAAACTCCCCTCCGCCCCCTCCAAAACCAGACCCACACAGAATTTAGGAATTTAAGCGACTATTCTCCCTATCTTCCCCAAGCGGTGATCGCCTCAGAAGATAGTCGTTTTTATTGGCATTTTGGAGTAGACCCCCTAGGGATTGCCCGGGCTGTAGTGACAAATTTCCGACAAGGGGAATTACGAGAAGGCGCTAGTACCCTAACTCAACAATTAGCCCGGAGTTTATTCCCAGAAACTGTAGGTCGGGAAGATACGGCTGGGAGGAAATGGCGAGAAGCGGTGGTGGCTCTGAAACTAGAGACTTTTTATAGTAAAGATCAGTTGCTGTTGACCTATCTGAATAAAGTTTATACAGGCCTGGGTAACTATGGTTTTGAAGATGCTTCTCGTTTTTATTACGACAAATCTGCCAAGGATCTAAGTATTGCCGAAGCCGCTGCCCTAGTAGCCATTCTCCCGGCTCCCAATAGTTACAACCCGATCCGTAACTACGAAACCACCGTCCAGTTGCGCGATCGGGTGATTAACCGCATGGCTAACCTACGGATGATCAGTGATGAGGAGGCTAACCGGGCGAGGCGATCGAGGATTGAAGTCAGTCCCAAGGCCCGGGAGGCTCTAGCGCAAATTAAAGCCCCTTATTTTTATAGTTATATCTTTGAGGAATTAAAGCAGGTTTTAGGGGAGGAATTGGCCCGGGAAGGGAATTTTTTGGTGGAATCTACGGTGGATTTAACTGCTCAGAATTTGGCTGAGAGTTCCCTAAAAAATTTAGTTGCTCAAGAGGGGGATAGTCTCCGGGTCTCCCAAGGGGCGATCGCTACTTTGAATACTACCAATGGAGATATTCTGGCGCTGGTGGGCGGGGTAGACTATCTAGAAACCCAGTTTGATCGAGCTACTCAGGCTGAACGGCAACCGGGTTCTACCTTTAAGGTTTTTGCTTATCTATCAGCCCTAGAGCAGGGAATTTCTCCGAGTAAATCCTATTCCTGTAGTCCCCTAACGTGGGAGGAGCAGAATTACCGGGGTTGTGAACGCTCCAGTGGCAGTATTAATATGTATCAGGCGATCGCCCAATCAGAAAATTCTGTGGCCCTAAGAGTTGCCCAAGATGCAGGGCTAGATAAGGTAATTCAGCTCGCTCAGAGGATGGGAATCACTTCCAAATTACGCCCTAATCCCGGCCTAATCCTTGGGGAAAGTGAAGTAAATCTATTAGAAATGACAGCGGCGTTTGGCAGTTTAGGCAATCAGGGAATCTGGAATCGGGGGCATGGCATCCGTCGGGTTATTGATAGTGGTGACTGCAAAGATTTTAACAATCTCCAAACCTGCCGAGTTATCTATGACTACGAACAGCAATCTAGTCGGAATATCAAAGTTATCGACCCCCAAGTTGCTAGTACCATGACAGATTTATTGCAGGGTGTAATCCAGAGTGGGACTGGGAGAAGGGCAGCGATCGGCCGGGGAGAAGCAGGCAAAACTGGGACTACCAATGATTATGTAGACCTCTGGTTCATTGGTTATATTCCCCAGCAACAAATAGCTACAGGGATTTGGCTCGGCAATGATGACAATACTCCCACTAGGGGTAGTAGTGGAGTAGCAGCCCAGGTGTGGAGTAATTATATGGGGCAGTTGAAGAGTTAGTAGTATAACGTCAGTTCGGGATAAGAAATACCCCACCCTTACGGGAAGCAAGCTACATCCCCCTTTCTTGAATGCCCCTTGGGCTATACCCCTTCTCCCACAAGGGGCAGTAGGCGTAAGACTTCCCGAAGGGTAGGGGAGTAAGACAAATTTTTCTTGTTCCCTCTCCCGTTCTGGGAGAGGGCTAGGGTGTAGCTTGCTTCTCGAAGAGTGGGTCTTGGCTTAACCCGACCTAATCTTAGGGGCGATCGCTATATTTACTATTCATTACGAAAAGCACTGGGAATAACTTTAATAACTAGGGGTTCCTCACCTCTAATAATTTCTATGGGTAGTTCTGTTCCTACTCGGCTAGATTCCACCTTTTGCTGCACTGCATTGGAGCTAGTCATTTCCTTGCCACCAGCTTTAAGAATAATATCCCCCGCCTTCATCCCTGCTTTCTCTGCG
>ENA-OBLH01000521-OBLH01000521.1-metagenomes-genome-assembly--contig:-NODE-521-length-12566-cov-3.17712_pt1 | contig 12566 bp, 15 predicted proteins | sample MGYA00153382_OBLH01 | MGnify analysis MGYA00153382 | reverse complement strand
CTTCAGAGCCGATGTCTGCGATTGTTAGCATTTGAGGTAGGGTGGGCACTGCCCACCAGATTTATTATTTAATTTGAAAGGTGGGGTCGATTGTGCTCCTGCATTTCCGACACTTCCGCCATCCATGGCGGTCGCATGCCCATCCATCAGACTAATTGGTTGCGGTATTTTTTTCAGGAAGAGTCACGGAAATATCCAATAAATCATGATCACCGTCTTTATGTAACTCAACCTTGACCGCATCAATATCGACATTGATATATTTCTTGATGACTTCCAGTAATTCGCGCTGCAGCAATGGCAAGTAATCAGGTGCGCCACGCATGCCACGCTCTTGCTCGATCAAAATACGCAGACGATCTTTGGCGACGACGGCGGTATTTTTGCTACGCTGGGTGAGAAAATCGAAAATTCCCATGGCTTAGCCCCCGAACATTTTCGAGAAAAAGCCTTTCTTCTCGACAGTGGTGAAACGAAGTGGTTTGTCTTCGCCCAAAATGCGTGCAACAGCGTCCATATAGGCCATGCCCGCGTTAGAAGTTTCATCCAGAATGACCGGTACGCCGGCGTTGGAGCTTGACAACACTTCAGGTGATTCCGGAATGACCCCAATAACATTGAGCCCAAGAATTTCCTGTACGTCATCAATCGACAACATGTCGCCTTTTGCAACGCGCTCGGGTGAGTAACGGGTCAATAATAAATGTTCTTGTACGCGCTCGCCGTTTTCGGCTTTGCGTGTTTTGGATGCCAGTAAACCAAGAATACGGTCTGAGTCGCGAACAGAGGACACTTCCGGGTTCACTACAACCACGGCACGATCAGCGAAATACATCGCCAGAAAAGCGCCTTTTTCAATACCGGCCGGTGAGTCGCAAACAATAAAATCAAAGCCTTCGGCAGCAATATCATTCAATACTTTTTCAACGCCTTCTTTGGTCAGCGCATCTTTGTCGCGAGTCTGCGAGGCTGCGAGCACGTATAAATTATCGAAGCGTTTGTCCTTGATTAAAGCTTGCTTCAAATTTGCTTCACCATGCACCACATTGACAAAGTCGTACACCACGCGACGCTCGCAGCCCATGATTAAATCGAGATTGCGTAAGCCAACATCGAAATCAATGACTGCGGTTTTTTTACCGGCCTTTGCCAATCCGCAGGCAAGGCTTGCGCTGGTGGTGGTTTTTCCAACGCCACCTTTGCCGGATGTCACTACGATAATTTCAGCCAATGTTGTTCTCCGATTTTTGTCTATAATATTTCATGATTTTCACGTCAGCTCCTCGATGCGAAGCTGATCTTTTTCTAAATAAATTTGTACGGCTTTACCTAAAAGATTTTTTGGAATTTCTTCCAGCACTTTGTAGTGCCCGGCAATGGCAACGAGTTCGGCGTGGAATTCGCGACAAAAAATACGTGCGTTGACGTTGTCGCTTGCACCGGCCAGTGCGCGCCCACGTAAGGCACCGTAGATATGGATAGAGCCGTCGGCAATGACTTCAGCGCCTGCGCCGACCGCTGCCATGACGGTGATATCTTTATTTTGGGCATAAATCTGCTGGCCGGAGCGAACTGGTTGCGTGTGCATAACGCCGGACTCGGATTTTGCGACGGCTACAGCTGCTGGTGGAGGAGTATCGACTGCAGTAGTTGCTTTGGCAGCCGCTTTTTTCTCTTGCGGATCAATCGTGGCGACTGTTTGAGTCTCGTAGGAAGCCCGGAACTTTGCCAGTAAAGGCAGCCCGACTTGCAGTGATAAATCTTCGATGGCACTGGTGCCGTAGGCGATAGCGACCGGCAATACACCGGCATTTTTCAATGCATCAATTAATGCATTGACGGTCTTTGCATCGGGGCATTGCGAAAGTCCGCCAAAATCCAGAATGACTGCAGCACGTTCAAACATTTTTGGTGCCCGAGCCACGCGCTCCTGCATCTCGACTTTCAGTTTTTCAACGTCAAGGCTACGAACGCGAAGATTAGCAATGCCTACCTGTCCAAATTTTAATTCACCGGCTTGTTCGTAGTCAGGAATCTGTGCTGCCATGCGATCAGGTTCCTGTTGCGAGTGTGTTGGTGCGACCAGGCAAATCGCGTGCGGCCAGCCACGGCACATTCGGCAATACATTGGCATAGGTTACTTGCACAAATGGATAACTGCACAATTCTTTCAATAGCATGCAGGCGCGAATGTTCTTCGGCGCCATCACATGCTGCCCAACCTCGCGGAAGCCAAAGCTACCGTGAAAAATTAACGCAGGGTGATTGTCATTTTCGATAAAGACTTCTGCCGCAAGCTGCGGGTAACGCGCTTCGGCAAAACTTTGAACATCGCCATAAAAAACACGGCCGACACCAACGCTTCGGCGTGCACTGGCGATTACGATGCGATCGATATACAAAAATCTTTCATAATGCTCGCGAAACCACAGAAAGTTGCTGCTGTCATGCGGCGCGTCATGGCTGACGGCGATCAGAAAGCCGGCAATCAGGCCATCGACTTCGGCAACGCGAAAGTAATCGGCATTTTCCCAAAAGAAACGCACTTTGCCGGCATCCATCGGCAAGATGCCGATGCCCGCTGCGTTATTCATGGCTTGGACAAAATCCAGCTCGTGCTCACGCACGTCGCGGATAACAATGGACATTAAGCAACTCCAAAACGGCTGCTTAGAGCCGCCAATGGGGAAAGATTATCGCACGTGATTGCGTCAATCGCGATGCTTGTGAAGTTAAGCTTGAGTTACGACGGCAATAAAAAAAAACGAAAAAATTGACGTGCATGACTTTCGGGCTGCACGTTTTGCCTCATTCCCGCCTATGATGCTCGCATGTTAAATAGACTGAACCATACCCAACTATTGCGATACGCCGGTTTATTTACCTGGGCGGTGGTCGGTATTCCGTTGATACTTAACAGCTGGTACTTCCCGGCGGCCGAGATTGAGGAAACGTTGCTTTCCAAGCCCGACATGATGGGTTCAGCTCTCGCTTATTTCGCCTTTGGCTTTGCTTATTGGTTAGTGACCCATGATCTGGGCGCGAGAAAGCCACGTTGGTACGACATTGCATTGCTGGCGGTGATGACCGTCACCGCGATTGCGGTCAGTCAATTAACCGGCACGGGGCTGGGCGCTATTTTATTGATGATTGTGGCAGGTGTTATCCCATGGCTGGTGCCAGTAAGTGTGGGTGTGGTCTGGATGATCGTGCAGCATATGGCTTTGGTGCCAGTTTTTATCAAATTGGAGTTCTCGCCGATAGCCGCTGTCTTGCAGACCGCCATGTACATCGGCTACTCAAGCTTTACCTTCGTGACTGGCTTTGTCGCCAAGCAACAGGCGCTGGCGCGCGAGGACCAACGCCGTTTGAATGCAGAACTACGTGCCACCCGGGTTCTATTGGCAGAAAGCTCACGAATGAGCGAGCGCTTGCGAATATCGCGCGAGCTGCACGATTTGCTGGGGCATCATTTGACTGCTTTGAGTTTGAATCTGGAAGTGGCTGGTCATTTGACCGAAGGCAAGGCGCATGACCATGTTAAGCAAAGCCACACGATCGCAAAATTACTGTTGACCGATGTCCGCGAAGCCGTTAGCGAAATGCGCGAAGACGGCGGGATTGACGTCAACACTGCCTTTCACAGCTTGGTGGATGGCGTTACCGCGCTAAAAATACATCTGGATTTGCCGGAGACATTGCAATTGGATGATCCGGATCGGGCTCATGTTTTGTTGCGTTGCGCCCAGGAAATCATCACCAATACCGTGCGCCATTCAGGCGCTGACGAGCTTTGGCTGCGCCTGGAAAAAATGCCCCGCCATATAGAGTTATCGGCCCGTGACAACGGTCGTGGCGCTGCCTACCTGACCCAGGGCAATGGATTGCGCGGCATGTGTGAGCGGTTGGCAGAATTTGGCGGTCAACTCGATATTTTGAATACTGCCGGTCAAGGGCTAAGCTTGACGGCGAAGCTACCCCTCAGAACATTAGTGAAGGAAACTTAATGATTCGTGTGTTTTTGGTCGATGACCAAACCCTGGTAAGGCAAGGCGTGCGTTCGCTTTTGGAGCTGGCCGATGGAATCGAAGTGGTGGCCGAGGCCAGCGACGGCAAACAAGCGGTTGAGCAAATTCCGCTGGTGAAGCCCGATGTGGTCTTGATGGACATGCGGATGCCAATCATGTCCGGCCTTGACGCGCTGCAGGCTTTATCAAAACTCAATGCGTTGCCGCCGACGATTATCTTGACGACTTTTGACGACGATCAACTGGTACTGGCAGGGATTAAATATGGCGCAAAGGGCTATCTGCTTAAAGATGTGTCACTCGACCAATTGGTGACCGCGATTCAAGCCGTCGCCAGCGGCGGTTCTTTGGTTCAGCCGGCCGTAACGCAAAGGCTGCTTTCGGGGCTTGAAAGCATGAATAACGAGTTTGTCAGCCTGGAGCAGCCTGATCCATTGACCGAGCGTGAAACCGAGATTCTGCGATTGATGGCGGGCGGCTTTTCCAACAAGGAAGTGGCTAATTCGCTGGGAGTTGCCGAAGGAACCGTCAAAAACCATGTGTCCAACATTCTTTCCAAGCTCGGGGTCCGTGACCGAACCCGCGCAGTTTTAAAAGCTTTTGAGCTCAAACTTGTATAACCGGCTTAAACCTGCCGAAAGACCATGAAGTTGCCGCTGATTGCATGACCCGTGACGAGCGGGCCTGTGACCTGATATCCTCTTCATCCCTGGCGGGCGTTGATGTCCTAGTCCAGTGATGTGCTTGGAGAGCCCACGAATGACCCGACTTATTGAGTTTTTAATTGCAGCCGCCATGGTGGTAGTGCTGTTTTTAGTAATCGCCTTGTTTCTGCCTGCAAAACGCGTTGTTTGGCATGATATTGAAACCAATCGTCCTGCCAATACGGTGTATGACGTCGTAAATGGTTTTCATCATTTTAGTAACTGGAATCTGTTGCGCAGTTACGACAACAAAATGAAAGTGGATGTTAGCGCTGATCCAAAAGCTCAAGGCGCGACCTTGAAATATGATTCCGCCAAATCAAACGTCGGCGCTGGTACCTGGACACTTGCCGAACAGGACCCGGGTAAAAAAGTAGTTTATAAACTGACCAGCAATTCGATTGGTAGCAACAAAACGATGGTTTTTACCATCGAACCGGTCGTGGCTAAAAGCAAAAATATTACGGTCAACACGAAAAATTTGCGGGTAACGCAAACTTACACGGTCGACTACGGATGGAACTTGTTTGGCCGCTTTGCCGGTATGTACGTTAACCGCAATGTGGGCGATGAAATGAAAGCCGGTTTGCAAAAGCTCAATGCATTGCTGATCAATATTCCAAAATATGACTACTCGGCGCATACCGAGCCATTTGTACTCGGTGACGTGCCGGCGCAAAATGTATTAGTGGTACCCACCGAAGCCAAACGTGCGAATAACGAAGTTGTATTGGCGATGACTAACCAAATGGGTTGGGTCAAAAAAGTGATGGACGCGAACGGTTTGGTGTCAGCAGGTCCTATGCGTATTGTGACGACTGAATACACCTCGTCGGCTTATTCCTTCGACATAGTAGTGCCTGTGCGTAAAGCTGGCGGTGCCACTTCTGCTACTGCAACGCCTGCCGTTGTTGAGGGCGAGCCGGTAGTTGAAACCGCACCGGCTCCTGTGGTCGCTGCAACTGAAGCTCTGGATATTCGTGTCGAAGGCCCGGTAAAAGCGGCTTTCTATCCGGCGGTGAAAACCATTAGCACAGGCTACACAGGCTCGGCGCAGAGTTTGGTCATGGTGCGTGACATGGTGCGTGCTTACGCCGTTGCAAACGGCTACACGCCGACTGACCGCGCATTTGACGAATACCTCGGTGGCGTCGATAGCCAGAACGAAATTGATTCAAAGTTCAAAGTGTATTGGCCAATTAAATAAATTATCGCGACATTTGGTTGTCTTGATGTTTTCAGAAAAGCGGGCCTGGCGCCCGCTTTTTTTTGAGCATTATTCCTTGACCTCAACCGCTCTAGCGCAGAAACTTGCCCAATGGGCACTTCTATAAATCCATATTTTGTTGCAATACTGCGTTGCAAGCAAAAAATAATTCCTTACATAGTCCGTATATGCGCGTCATTATTTGTTCCCTGCGCCTTGTCTTGCTTAAAACTATAACAAATAGAAGCGCCCAATGATCGTAGCCACAAATCTAAGCAAACACTACGGGCCACTGCTCGCCGTTGATAATATTAGTTTCAAGGCCGAGCCTGGCGAGGTTTTAGGCTTTCTTGGGCCAAACGGCGCAGGCAAATCCAGCGCCATGCGAATGATCTCGGGGTTCCTGTTGCCAAGCTCAGGCAGTGCAAGCATCTATGGTCACAATGTTGTTAAAGAACCCATCGCGGCAAAAAAATGTCTGGGTTATTTGCCAGAAGGTGCGCCACTTTACGGTGAACTTAACACCGAACAGTTTTTACGTTTTATCGCACGCGCACGCGGCATGGACAAAACGACACAGCGTGCCCGAATTAATCTGACGCTGGAGCGCCTAAGCTTAAAAAGTATTGCCCATCAGACCATTGAAACGCTGTCAAAAGGTTTTAAACGCCGCGTGGGTTTGGCAGCGGCGATTTTACATGAGCCCTCGGCCTTGGTGCTTGACGAGCCTACCGATGGCTTAGACCCCAACCAGAAGCATGAAGTACGCGCGCTGATTCGTGAATTAGCCAAAGAGCGTACGGTTTTACTTTCTACCCATATTCTTGAAGAAGTAGAAGCGCTTTGCACACGCGTGATTATTATCGCGCAGGGGAAAATACTGGTAAATGCGACGCCAGCGGAACTGCTGGCTAAATCACGTTACGATCGTGCGGTTTCAATTCACGTGACCGATAGTATTTCGGCACGCGCGGCTTTAGATGGCATGCAGGGCGTGACCGGGTTTGAACAAAATGCCGTCGATGGTCGCTTATACGTCTTTACCAAAACCAAAGCGCGAACCGATGAAGCTATCGCGGAGCGCTTGCGTCAACGTCAGGTTGCTTTCACCGATCTAAGAATTGAACGCGGACGTCTGGACGAAGTCTTTCGCAGCATTACTCTGCCCGAGTCAAAATTATGAACGCGATTATGGCAATTTACCGTCGCGAATTGCTGGGTTATTTCTCCACGCCATTGGCCGGGGTTTTCGTAGTGATCTTTTTGGTGATGGTATCGGCATTTACTTTTTATCTAGGTAATTTTTTTCAAACCGGACAAGCGGATTTGCAGGCTTTTTTTATGTTTCATCCGTGGATGTATTTGTTATTGGTGCCGGCGCTTGCCATGCGTTTATGGGCCGAAGAAAGAAAAAGCGGTAGCATTGAACTATTGCTCACCTTGCCCATCACCGTATGGCAGGCTGTACTCGGAAAATATTTGGCAGCGTGGACTTTGATTGCACTGGCGTTGTTGCTGACATTCCCCATGTGGATCACGGTGGCCTGGCTAGGCGATCCCGATAACGGCGTCATTATGGCGAGCTACATTGGCAGTTGGTTATTGGCGGGTTCTTTTTTGGCTATCGGCAGTGCCGTATCGGCGACCACTCAAAGTCAGGTGATGGCATTTATTGTGAGCCTGTCAGTGTGCCTGCTTTTTTTATTGGCCGGTTATCCGATTGTGCTTTCGGCGATACAAACTATTTTTCATCAGTCAACCGTCGATGCCATTGCCGACTTGAGTTTCTTTACGCATTTCAGTTCGATTACGCGAGGTATTCTTGACTTGCGGGACCTTGCCTTCTTTGTGATTAACGGTATCTGCTGGTTGATCGCTACCGTGTTGATTATCAATTTGAAAAAGGCCGGTTGAGCATGCAAATACTGAAGCCTTACTTCAGGTATTTAGCGCTGCCATTATTAGTCGTGCTCGGCTTGGCATTATTATTGCTGAGCGCGAAGGCATTAAAAGGTGCCGCTTTTGATCTAACTGAAAACCGTGTGCATACCTTATCGGCAGGCACCGAGAATATTATCCGGTCGATCGATAAACCGATTATCCTCAAATTATATTACTCCGAAACCGCCGCCCGTGATCTGCCGCAATTCAGGGTTTACTCGGTACGGGTGCGTGAAGTTCTGGAAAGTATTGCTGAAAAATCAAAAGGCAAAATTATTCTTCAGCAAATTGACCCGGAAGCTTTTTCAGAAGCCGAAGAAGTGGCTGCTGCAAGTGGTTTGCAGAGCATACCGCTGGGCAATTCGGGTGTAGATTTTTATTTTGGTTTGATCGGTACCAATAGCAAGGGCAAGACGGTTCTGATGCCTTTTATTGATCCAAGTAAAGAAGCTTTTCTCGAATATGATCTGGCAAAATTATTGAGTAGCCTTAATGTAAAAAAGCAACCTGTACTTGCCGTACTGAGCACTTTACTGACCGGCCCCAGCGTCAATACTTTTACCGGGCAACCGAGCTTGGGTTGGATGGTTGATAGAAGATTGTCGGAGCGCTACGAAATGCGTCGCTTGCAACCGGACCCCGGTGCGATTGATGACGATGTTAATGTTTTGATGGTGGTGCATCCTAAAAATATTCCCGAGCCCACCCTGTACGCGATTGATCAATTTGTATTGCGCGGTGGCCATTTGCTGGTCTATCTCGATCCTTATGCCGAGTCCGATTCTGCCAACGCCTATTTGCTTGATGGCTCCGCCACTACCAGTTCGTCGAATTTAGGCCCGCTGTTCACTGCATGGGGCTTGGAATACAACCCACGCATGGTAGTGCTTGACAGCCAGAATGCCATGCAAGTCGGTGATGCAAATCAAGTGCCGCAATACCATCTTGAAGTACTGGGTTTGTCCAATGATTATTTCAATAACAAAGATGTAGTCGCGGCTGATTTGGAAAGATTGAATTTCTCCAGTGCCGGTGTGATCAGTGCTATTGAACAATCACCGCTGAAATTAGAAGCACTGGTACAGAGTTCCACCAGCTCGCAGTTGATAGATTCAAAAGCGGTAAAAGCAGCTGAAAATTCTCCCGGATTATTACGCAAAAACTTCAAGCCAAGTGGCGAAGCGTATGTATTGGCGGCACGCTTTACCGGTAATTTGAAATCGGCGTTTGCAGAAAAATCGGCACCCAACCAAATAATGAGCAGCAAAAAACCTGCGCAAATCATTATTGTGACCGACACTGATTTACTCGCCGACCGCATGTGGGTAGTCGAACAAAATATTTTGGGTTCTCCGGTTTTCGACGATATTGCCAATAACGGTGACTTCGCCATCAATCTTGTGGACAATCTGGCGGGCGATTCAAACCTGATTTCTTTACGTGCACGAATGGTGTCGTCCAGACCTTTTGAACGACTCGAAAAAATTCAACGCAGTGCCGAATTGCGTTACCACGATAAGCAAAGTCAATTACAGGCAGATCTAAACACCTTGAATCAGCAGCTTTTAAAATTGCAGGGTAGTCAAACATTAACGAGTCCTGCCAGTCTAAGCGCTTTGCAAAAAGTTGAGCTTGCGAAATACCAAAAGCAGAAATCGAGTATTCGCAGTGAGTTGAGACAAGTACAGCATCAGTTAAATACCGATATTGAAAACCTGATTACGCGCTTAAAACTGATTAATATTTTTTTGATGCCGGGCCTGGTTATTTTATTTGCACTTTTATTGGGACTTCGTCGCTTCATGCGGCGTCGAGTCTAGGTCCACACTTACACATTATTGATTATTACTACTTATGAATAACATTTGGCAGAAGTATTTTTCCGGAATTGCCGCGTTGATATGCGCGGCATCGGTCGCCATGTCGGCCTACGCTAGTCATGGTCTGGACGGTGAATCACAGCAGCGAATGCTGACAGCTAGCTACTTTGGATTTGCGCACGGCTTGTCACTTATCGTATTGGTTCGTTTGTCGCCCGCCAGATCAAATTTCGGGGCCTGTAGTCTGATGCTACTAGGTCTTATTTTATTTTCGGGAAGTTTGCTTTCGGCGGTACTTTTGCAAACCCCCACGACACTTGCACCAAGTGGCGGCACCGCCTTGATATTTGCCTGGTGTTGGGTGGCAGTGAATTTCTTGAGACTTAAAAAGGACTAATGCCAAAATATGAGCGTGGATTCGCCGTTGATGCAGCGGTGGCGTAGTTATCCATGCGCGATACAAACAATCTCGCAAGCGCTTGTCGGGCCAAGGGCCAAACCTACACGTAATACCAATGCCAGGGTTCGTAATTAATATTGTGCGGGTTATTGCGTGGATAACTTAAGCGAAACCCAAAATCTTCTGCGTGTTTTATTAGCCAGGCAAATGCTGGCGTGTTTTCAAAGCTTTCTTCGGCAGGCGGTTCATTTAGTGTGCCGATATCGATCGCGCGTCCACTATGGTGTTCTGAATAGCCTGGTGCGGCATTGACTCTAAGAATCTCTTGCACACTTTGTCCGCGGGCCAACTTGCGTTTAAAAATACCGTATTGATAATCGTGGCCACGGTAGCCGGAAATTGCATCGAGTAAAATATTATCGGAAGCTGCACACTTCCGCATCCTGTTCCATGCGAATGCGGCATCGGCCTGCATCCAGAGCGGCCGGTGATAGCGGTCAAATCCGGCAAACTGCAAGCTTGATGGCTCGGGAATTAAATCCAACCCATGGTCAATGCCGTAGTCTGCAGAAACTTCCAGGCTTTCCAAAATAGTCCGCAGTCTGATTAAATCTTTTTCAGGTGCATAACTATTTTCATTAAAATAAAATTGCTCGCAGGCACGCTGCAATTTAGCATCGCGTTTAAAAGTTTGTAACCAGTCATTAGTGCCTACCGCCAGATAGCGGCCGTCGGACTTACGTCGCACCAGCCAGTCGGCTTCCGATAATAATCGCTTGACGTAATTGCCGCGTCCGCGCACCAAAGCGCAGGGCAGGGCCTCGAAGTGTTCGCCATTTATCAATCGCCAATCAATTCGCTTCATGTTCTAAGCTTAACCCATTCAAAGGGGGCGTTTAAAAAACAGAGTCACTTTGTATGATTGAAAAACACTCACCAGCTCCCAGCCACTTTGTCCCATTTGGTTCATTTTGTCTTGAATTTCTTGTGCCTTGAGAATGCCCCACAGCGAAGCCTGGAGTTCGACCACTTGGTATGCCCAACGTTCACTTGTCATGTGTTGCCCTGCCTTTTTATTGATTCAAAAACATTAATAAACCCATTGCCAGCAATCCGAACGACAGCACCAGCAGCGGCATTACATTGGCATTTGATTTTCCCGATAGCCGACGTTTTTTCATATGAATACTGTGAATCATGACATTTCTCCTTGTGGGTGCATCAATCCGGCTGCCTCAATTTTTCTTTTTCGTTCAAACGACCATTCATCCGCAACGCTTCTCTAAGAACATACTCAATTTGTGCGTTCAAGGAGCGTAGTTCATCGTCGGACCAGCGTTGCACGGCCTCCATGATCTCGGCATTGATGCGCAGCGGGTAGGCTTTTTTTTCGTTCACAACGTTTTCTTTGATTCGCGCTGAAGCAAAAACACCATGCCTAATGCTTCCACACTGACCGCAACGACAAATACGATTGTTATCCAAGGCAGCGCTTCATCAGCAAACAGCGAAAGCATGCTGCCAAAAGTTATCAGGCTCAAGGAAATAGCCAGCATCCCGATTCCAAGTATGAATTGTAATCCGGCGCGATTCGACGAGTTTGCATATTGCTTCGGCATCCAGCGCCGAGTGATAGCGGCCAGGCCGACACCCATTGTTGGTGTAGCGCTAACAATTATGGCGATGGATGCGATTAGTTTTTCGTCCATGATTTAATAAATAGAGCCGGCATTGACGATAGGTTGGGTGCCGCGCTCACCGCATAGCACCACTAGCAAATTACTCACCATGGCCGCTCTGCGTTCCGGGTCCAAATCGACCACATTACGCTTGGATAATTCACTCAATGCCATTTCAACCATGCTCACTGCGCCTTCTACAATCCGGGTTCGTGCGGCAATAATTGCGCTGGCTTGTTGGCGTTGCAGCATGGCCTGCGCAATTTCGGGGGCGTAAGCCAAGTGTGATATCCGGGCTTCAACAACGCTCATGCCGCCTTGGGATAAACGCTCCTGAATTTCCTCGGTCAAATGCTTGGCTATTTCTGCAGCGTGGCTGCGTAGCGATATTTTACCGTCTTCATGTTGGTCGTAGGGGTAACTGGTGGCCATTGCTCGCAGTGCCGACTCGGTTTGAATGTGCACAAAACTTTCGTAGTCATCGACGTTGTATACCGCCTCGGCGGAATCCACCACTTGCCACACAACCACAGCGGCTATTTCAATTGGGCTGCCTTCTAAATCATTGACCTTAAGCTTGCTTGATTCAAAGTTACGAACCCGAAGCGATATTTTTTTCTTGGCATAGAATGGATTATTCCAACGCAAACCCGGCTCTTTTGCAGTGCCAATATATTTTCCGAATAGGCTAAGTACTGCCGCTTGGTTTGGTTCGATCATGAATAGACCGAACAGCATGACAAATAGAATTAAACCGATTAACAGACTGCCGCCAATCATTAAACTG
>ENA-OBLH01000519-OBLH01000519.1-metagenomes-genome-assembly--contig:-NODE-519-length-12615-cov-3.51553_pt1 | contig 12615 bp, 10 predicted proteins | sample MGYA00153382_OBLH01 | MGnify analysis MGYA00153382 | reverse complement strand
TGGACGATCTAGAACTGACCCATCCTTTCTTCTGGAGCGCCTTCACCATGATTGGTAATCCTTGGTAGAACTGTTCTAGAGCCATTCTAAAACTATCCTAAAGTTATTAAAAACGGAGAGGGTGGGATTTGAACCCACGGTAACATCACTGCCACACTCGATTTCAAGTCGAGCGCATTCGACCACTCTGCCACCTCTCCTAGTTAAAAAACTAGCTTTTTAGTAAGAATGTACCCCGCATTGCACGACACATTCTTACTGATAAATGTTATTTTAACCTACTGGGGAACCCATACGGATACAGAACCACCATTACAGCGAAATTCTGCCCAGCCGTGTTCATTAGTAGTGATAGTTTCCTTGATATGACCAGTGATATCTTTATAAGTTTTATGGGGCTGCCCAACTTCCATCCATTTAAAGCCATCATCACCATTACTCAGGATCACCGCCATGCCCCCCGGATGTTCTTCTTCTCCTAGGCGAGTCCAGCCGATCGTATTAGGGTGGTCAAAGTAATTATACTCAGGACCATAGGCATAGGTTTGACGAGCAAATAGGAATTGATCAAGAATTTCTTGAAAGCTATCTAACCAAATCTCGTATTCGTTCCCGTCGCTACCCCGATCTTTGTAGTTAGCACCGTAATAATCAGCGTAGAAAATACAGGGATAGCCCTCCTGACGCAAAAGAATTAGGGCATAGGCTATAGGCTTGAACCAAGTTTCTACTATGGACTCTAGAGATTGCAAGGGCTGGGAATCATGGTTTTCTACCAAGGTGACAGCTAGAGTAGGCTGGTTTTCAACTAAGGTATTAGTAAAAATTTGTCGGAGGTCGTAACTACTACCACTTACGCTAGCGGCGTGAAAATTATAGTGCAAGGGGGCATCAAAAAGACTAACTTTGCCATCAGTGACATCAATAAAATGGTGTAGAGCATCCACGGAATAAGACCAGTATTCACCTACAGCAAACAAATCTCGTTTTGCATAGGCACGGACATGTTCTAACCATTCTTGGAAAAATTCTGCCTTGACATGCTTAACCGCATCGAACCGGAAACCATCAACCCCTGTGGTATCCATCAACCATTCACCCCAATACTTGAGTTCTCCCTGTACTTCCGGGTGATCCATATCTAGATCGCAGCCCATCAGGTAGTCAAAATTGCCCTTCTCTAGGTCAACATCTCGATCGAACTCTTTGCCCTTGAGGAGATAAATTGCTTTTTGTCCTTCATTGTAAGAATTGTAGTCGATCGAATCAAAATGCCACCAATGCCATTCCAAACTAGAGTACTGAGTTGCTGTATCAAAGGGCTGTTTATTCAGCCGTCCCGGAAAGGTGAAATGCGTCCATACTTTAACTTTTTGATATTCCCCGATCGCAACATTGCGGTTATTGGGGTCAAAGGGAGTAGCTTCAGCTTCTTCTTCGGCATCGGCTCCCATCCGATGGTTAAACACCACATCGGCGTAGATTTGAATCCCGTGACTGTGGGCAGTATTAATAGCCTGAATATACTCATCTTTAGTGCCGTACTTTGTCCGCACCGAGCCTTTTTGGTCAAACTCCCCTAGATCGAATAAATCATAAACGCCATAGCCCGTATCATAACCACCACCATTGCCTTTATAAGCTGGGGGGAGCCATAGGGCGGTAATACCTTTTGCAGCTAGGTCTTCAGCTTTCTCGGCTACCTGTTTCCATAAACTCCCATCAGCAGGGTTGTACCAATGGAAGTACTGCATCATCACCCCATTGCGCTCAGACATAAGATTAACTCCTTGCAGATTAAGTAGACTTTTTATCTTAAAAGCCTAGCATCTCCCTAGGACTATACTCTAAATATTATTGGTAACTCCTACACGCTGTAAAAACTCTTTTAATTCTTGTAGATAACTTTGCAGATTCGCAAATAATATCGAATTGTGGCTCCCATTGGGAAATACCACCAATCGCTTGTTATTACCACCAGTCCAAGTATGCAATCGATCGGCATGGGAACGAGTTAGAACCTGATCCTGTTGAGCGTGCAATACCAGCAGATGACCAGCATAGCTTTTTAGTTTCTGTTGAAGATTAAAATAAGTATTTATCTCCTTTTCAAGTTCTGCTTCTGGTGGCTGTAGCTCCTTCATCGCAATGCGAAGGGAGAAACTCTCCCGTAAATTAGCAATAGCACTTTCTAAAACTAAACCAGCAATCTGGGGTATGCGGTGAACTAGTTCGATCGCATACAAGCTCCCCAGCGATCGACCAAAAACCATCAACTTTTCTGGTGCAATCCCTAAAGTCTGGACAATCTTTTCCCCGTCGCCCAACATATTGATAAGAGTAGGAACGCCAGTGGACAGACCATAGCCTCGATACTCCACAAAGCAGACATTAACCCCCATATCTAGAAATAAATTTGCAGAATCCGTGGCATATTCAGAAGCAAGTTCCCCATTCCCGTTAAAGTACAAGATAGTTCCCGCATCAGGAAAAGGCTGCCGCAGATAACAAGCAATTCTGGCATCTTCCACTTCCACAAATAAACTTGGCTCAACTGTGGTTGATCTGGGAAAAAACATATATTTATTGACAATTGGATGATCAAGAATCATGTTTATTCCCAAATTAAGCAGGTGAAAAGTTATCTTTAATAGTAATAGATACTAGGGGATTAAAGATTAAGGGATTAACCTTTTTTGCTGGTGGCTTTGGTTTTTTTGGCATTGGCTTTGGCGGCTTTCTCGGCTGCAACTGCCTCCAATTTAGCTATTTCCTTTTCTTCTTCAATCTTCTCTAGGTAATAATGATAATCGCCTAGGTAAACCCGAAATTCCCCGTCTCGAATTTCTACTATTTTATTAGCTACTTGAGAAATAAAATAGCGATCGTGGGACACAATTAATGCTGTACCTTCATAGTTTTGTAGCGCTTCCTCTAGGGTTTCCTTGGCAGGAATGTCTAAGTGATTAGTCGGCTCATCAAGGATCAATAGGTTCGCCGGACGGAGGAGCATTTTCGCTAAAGCTAATCTGGCTTTTTCCCCCCCACTAAGGGAACCAACTTGCTTGAAAGCTGTATCACCACTAAAAAGAAATTTTCCTAGCAAGGTGCGGACTTCTTCATTTTTCCAGTCGGGAACCTCATCATGGATAGTATCAATGACTTTTTTATTTAAGTCCAGCGCTTCAGCTTGGTTTTGCTCAAAGTAACCGGGAATAACATTATGACTTCCTATCTCTACACTGCCCTCACTCGGTGATTCCAAGCCCATGATTAAACGTAATAGAGTTGATTTTCCTGCACCATTAGGGCCAAGAAAGGCAATCCGATCGCCCCGCTCGATTAACAAGTCTGCTCCTAAAAAGAGGAGGCGATCGCCATAGGTATGAGCTAAATCCTTAATTCTCACAACTTCCAAGCCACTCCGGGGGGCTGGGGGAAACCGAAAGTGGAGACTCCGCACACTGCCTGTGGGAGATTCGATCCGTTCAATTTTATCTAGTTGTTTTTCCCGACTCTTGGCTTGAGTACTCCGGGTGGCACTGGCTCGGAAGCGATCAACAAAGGTTTGTTGCTTTTCAATTTCCTTCTGCTGCCGTTCGTAGGCACTGAGTTGAGCCATTTGACTTTCGGCTTTTTGGGCGAGATAACTAGAATAATTCCCCAGATAAGTGGCAGAAACACCCCGTTCAGTTTCCACAATTTGGGTACAGAGGCGATCGAGAAACTCCCGGTCATGGGAGACAATCACCATCGGGGTAGTCAAACTCCGTAGATAATTTTCTAGCCATTCAATGGTTTCTAAATCTAAGTGGTTAGTCGGTTCATCCAACAGCAACACATCTGGGCGTTGCAGCATAATTTTGCCCAAACTCATCCGCATCTGCCAGCCGCCACTAAAGGAACTAACTAAGCGATCGCCGTCTTCTTGGTCAAAATCTAGCTCTGGCATTAATTTATCAATCTGCGCCTCTAAGCCATAGCCATCCAGAGCCTCAAACTGCCGCTGCCAGCGATCCATCTCATGAATTAGTTCATCCAATTGCTCTGGATCAGCAGTTTCCATCAACCGATGCACTTCCATCAGGGATTCATGGACTTGGTTTGCTTCTCCAAAAGCCCGCCAAAATTCTTCCTTCACCGTCCGGGTTGGGTCTACTTCAAATTCTTGGTTCAAGTAGGCAATATTCAAGCTGGTAGGGCGAATGATTTCCCCGGTGGTGGGTTCCATCTCGCCGGTAATAATCTTTAGCTGGGTAGATTTTCCGGCTCCGTTGACCCCTACCAAACCAATGCGATCGCCCGATTTTACTTCCCAATTGACATCCTTCAATACTTCCCCAGTGGGATAAATCTTACTAATATGCTCTAATCTCAGCATTGCCTACTCCTAATTACCAACCTATCGCCTCAGCTATCGTAACAAAAATTCAAGATTTTTTCCCATTAGCTCTGATTTTTCTAATACTCGCCGCAATCATGGTTTTAAGTATTTCATGCTCTGGCGCAAGCGTCACGATTTTTAGAACTCCTGGAAGATAAGCTAGATGCAGGTTGTGATGTCCAGAAAACATCTCGATAAATTGCTGGTATTGCTGCCAAGTTCTGCCCTAGAGGGAAATCTTTGGCTCAGCGATCGCCGGAGCGATTAATTTTTCGAGTCCGGTTTGGGGAATGTTAAGGGTGATTTTCATCGCTTGTAACAATCTCAAAGCAAATTTAGTGTTAGAGAGGCATCCCTTTTGGCTCAATTTTTAGGTGATTCATCAGGCGATCGATATCAAAATGCTCCACCATCAACTGCTGAATACAATTAATCTTAATCGGTTCATACAAACGTACATGGCCAAAAGCATGGTTAATTATTTCCACCGTAGACAGGGTATCTAAATCTACCGATAAAATAGGAATTTCTAAATCCTCTGCCCGACTGAGAATAAATGGCTGGGGCGCAATTTGCCCCGTGAGAATTAGGCAATTAGTAGAGGTTTCTAGGGCAGCTAGTTGAATATCCGATCGATCGCCCCCGGTCACCACCGCCATATTTGTTCCTTTGCGGAAATACTTCAGGGCAGAATTAACATTCATCGCCCCAATGGTCAAACTTTCCACCATTAAATCTAGGCGATCGCCCCGACACAATACCTCTGCTTGTAATTGCTGGACTAACTGGCGGACACTGACACCCCGAAGAATACTACTTCTTGGCATCATCCCTAAGACAGGAATCCCCTGTCGTTCCAAATAAGGACGAATTTTAGTCTCAGCCAAATCTAGGTCATCTTGAGGAATATCATTAATTAAAACCCCTGCCAAGCGATCGCCCAACTCTCGCTTCCCCGCCAGTAGGCTATCCACCAATTCTTGGGGATGAAAACGTGCCACTAACAAAACCGAGCCATCTAAAATTTCTGCCATCTGCCGGAGACAGAGGTCAAAAACATTACCCTCTCCAAAAGTTGCCGGAGCCTCTAATAAAGCCAAATCTCCTACCCCTAGATACTCTCCAAGAGCAGCCCGGTAATCTTTATTGTCCTCTCCTCCCAAGCGTTTATTGACAGTTTCTTGATCTAGGTATAACAAAGTAGGATGGAGGCGATCGGCAGATAAACCCAGAACCTGAGCAATTAAACTCACATCTGCTTCCTTGCCATCCTCATCCGTAGCATTACCCAAGGGCTTGCCGTAGGCAATATCTAGCCCTTGATGTTTAAGTTGGTGAGCAATTCCTAGCACAGTTGCTGACTTGCCACTATAAGCTGTAGTAGAGCCAATTAATAGATACTTAGCAGATTTAGCAATAAACTTTGATACAGGCTTAGATGTGGGTTTAGACACAGATTTGGGTGCAGATTTAGACACAATTAATTTTCACTCCATAAGTTGGTCAGCCAGATATCAGCTAGACATCAACTAGACAAAGGTGCTGCCTAGTCATCTAACTTCAGTAATTTTCGGTAGAAAGGCTGGGGAAAGTCGGTCACGCGCGATCGCTTAGAATTTATAATCACATCAATCAAATAATTAATAAACTCCGAGTTTGCTAAAGTCACTTCATAGCTCAATTCTGCATTTCCATCAAATTGGAAACGGCAGCGAGTTAGTTCTGCTGGCATACTAGAAACAAACCAACTAACGACAAAAGGGATATTTTCTCCCCCTTCAATCCGGCGCTGTCCCTCCAAGGCTCCTTTTTGGTAAAGACTGATCGCCAGAGGCAGATATTGACGTTTTACCCCCTGATAGTAAGGCATATACATGGCTACAGCCCCTTGGGGTGCTGGGACTAACTTCTCAATCTCTGACTGCATAGATTAAAATCCTTCTTTGCGAAATTCTTAATTTATCCTTACTTGCTTGGAGTTACTCCTTGACTAGTATCAATTTCTGGCGATGGTTTTTTAGAACATAATAAATGATTAGTATTACTTTATCAAAAAACTGGGTTTAAAACCCCGTCCCATAGCACTTTTCTAGTTCCTAGATGAAAGACAAGGGGCTTAAACTTCTTGTGACTTAAGAAGAATATGTCTCCATACACCTAACAAAATGCCGTAGGACTTCATTGATAGGACGGTCTTAGGAAGGGTCTTACCAAAAATTTCAGTCTAAAGGGGCCCCATTCTGACTTCGACCCTGCTCAGTCACTATCTAGGAGTGCTTTTACTGTTATAGTGGAGGCAGATACCTAAACCCCAGAGGGGCGAATGTCAATTTTTGAGTGTACACCTTAGCAGAAAAAATTATGGCTCCTTTAGTTGCAAATTACTATCTAACTTATCGTTGTAATGCCCGGTGTCATTTCTGCAACATTTGGGCTTTAGAACCACCCCAAGAAGCTGATTTTGCCACAATCCAGCACAATCTACAGGACTTAAAACGTTTAGGTGTCAAGTATGTGGATTTTACTGGCGGAGAGCCATTACTTAGGGCGGATGTGGGAGAAATTTATACCGAAGCAAAACGCCTAGGGTTCACGACTAGCATGACGACTAATACTATTTTGTATCCAAAGCGGGCTAAGGAAATTCAGGGAATTGTCGATTTTCTTAATTTTTCCCTTGACGGTGCAGATGCAGATACCCATGACCATTCTCGTGGGGTGAAAATTTTCGATACTTTGGTGGAATCAGTGGAACTGGCCTTGTCCTTAGGAGAGTATCCGGTATTAAATCATACGGTGACCGCCCAAAACTACGATCGCCTAGAAGAAATTGCTGATCTTGCCAAAAAGTTAGGAGTCCGGGTCTGGTTAAATCCTGCCTTTACTGCCTACGACCACTACAACTCCAAGAAAAATCCTACGGGGGCGATCGCTCAAGCAATTGAAACTGCCGCCAAGAAATTTAACAATCTCGGTTACAATAAAGCAGCAATAGCTTTAATTGAAGCTGGCGGCAATGACACCAAAAATCCCCGCTGTAAAGCAGTAGATGCTGTAATCGCCATCTCTCCCGATGATAAATTACTCCTGCCCTGTTACCACTTTGCCCAAGAAGGTGTCGCTATTAATGGCAATCTCTACGACCTCTATCGAGAGTCAGAAAAAGTGGAAGAATATCGGCAGTCCCAAGGTAAATTATCAGTTTGTGAAGGCTGTACAGTTTGGTGTTACTTGATTCCTAGCTTCTTTATGGGTATAGATAAATATTGGTGGCTAAATCAAATAACCTATGCAGGAGAATTCCTGGCAAGAAAACGATTCTTGCTACAACGAACTTGAAGACATTAACTCTCTACTGGAAGACTTATCCGAGTCGGCAGAAGATTTGACTAAGGATATCTTTACCGGTCAAACAGGCAGGCGGCGTAAAGCCGCTCTTGCTCTGTTTTTAATTTGGCTAGTTGTGATCACCCTACATCTTGTTTCTTGGGGATTTTGGGTGGTTCTGGGGTTTGCGGCTCTCCTGTGGGGACAAGCCGGGCGAATCATTATGGCTCAACCGATCGCTACTCAATCCCTAACTACTCAATCCATAACTGCTAATTTAGATTCCTCTCTAGAAAATTTACCGAAGGTTTCTCTTTTGGTGGCAGCAAAGAATGAGGAAGCGGTCATCGATCGCTTAGTTAGAGCCTTATGTCAACAAAATTATCCCAGCGATCGCCTAGAGGTGTGGATTATTGACGATGATAGTAGCGATCGGACTCCCCAAGTTTTAGCCAAACTTCAACAGGAATTTCCCCATCTGCATACAATTCGCAGACAAGCCGGAGCCACTGGCGGCAAATCGGGAGCATTAAACCAGATTCTTGCCCAAACCAAGGGAGATATCATTGCCGTCTTTGATGCCGATGCTACTGTTGCCCCGGATCTAGTCCGCCAAGTAGTGCCTTTGTTTGCCGCAGAAAAAATTGGGGCTGTCCAAATTAGGAAAGATATCGTCAATTGGGCTGATAACTTCTGGACTAGGGGGCAAAAAAGTGAAATGGCTCTCGATAGTTATTTTCAACAGCAACGAATTGCCCTAGGAGGAACCGGAGAACTACGGGGGAATGGGCAGTTTGTCCGCCGTCTTGCCCTGCAAAGGTGTGGGGGTTGGAATGAGCAAACCATCACCGATGACTTGGATTTAACTATTCGCCTGCACCTAGACCAGTGGGATATTGGTTTCCTTCTTACTCCAGCCGTTGGTGAGGAGGGGGTAACTACGATGAAGGCTTTATGGCATCAGCGGAATCGGTGGGCTGAGGGTGGTTATCAGCGCTACCTAGACTACTGGCGTTTACTTGCCAGCAACCAGATGGGATGGCGAAAAACTATAGATTCCCTGTCTTTTATGGTAATCCAATACCTATTGCCAGCAGCCGCAATTCCTGATTTAATCATGGCTCTCATCTTAGGTGAATCTCCCCTCCTAGCTCCCTTGACTGCTGTTACGATCGTCCTCCCTCTTGTAGGTATTTTTACCGGACTAAGACGCATCAGTAGCCAGAAAATTCTCTTGAGAGATACCCCCATAAACAGCAATATTACCGAGACTATCAACGCCAGTGGTGATACTAGCCTTTAGGGCTAATTTGGGATTAAGAGGGGAACTAGCAAAGATATTTCTCTCCCATCCTTGGGACTATTACTCCGTCAGAGTTGGTGGGGGATAATTTATCTCTTCCACTGGATTCCTATTATGGCTAGTGTCACTGCTCGGATGTCAGTCCGTCCCAAGCGCCTGAAGTGGGTTAAAACTGTCCATAGTGGTGATGTTTAGGTATTTTTCTAGGCAATATTTGCTTAAAGACATTTCTAGAGACTATCTCAAATGGCGAATAATGATTACACTGTAGAAGGGAAAGAGTAAGCGTAGGTGGTTGCAAATTCTTTGGAGTTTGAGGAAAGTCCGGGCTTCCGAAAGACCACACTTGCTGGGTAACGCCCAGTGCGAGCGATCGTGAGGATAGTGCCACAGAAAAATACCGCCCGGATCAGTAAACAGTGAACAGTGAACGATTAACCTCTGATAACTGCTAACTGCTAACTGATTTGGGTAAGGGTGCAAAGGTGCGGTAAGAGCGCACCAGCAGCATCGAGAGGTGCTGGCTCGGTAAACCCCGGTGGGAAGCAAGGCAAGGAGCAAAGGTTGGTCTTTTTCCTGTTCCGTGATAAGAAACCGCTAGAGGTGGTTGGTAACAGCCATCCCAGATAGATGACTGCCTTCTAGTGTTAGCTTCGGCTGATATTAGAAAACAGAACCCGGCTTATGTCTAACTCTTTTCCACCCCCACAGGATCATTAAAGTGTTGTAGTGAGGATTTAGTGGATATATCACTCTTTGGGGCGATCGCCAGTCAGTATCATGATCTCTTGTGTGTCCACACGGGGGATACAATGACTCTGATCTGCGACCTAATTGAAGAACAGGTGATCAACCATAAATTGCCCGTAGACCTCTATACAGGAATCCAATCCTTCTCAGAGGTGACAACAAATATTCCTCGTTATAAATCTTTAGGTGCTATTTGTCGGCGTGTTTTTATCTTTGGGGTTGCTGATGTTACGCCCCCAACCATTCCGGGTGTAGAATTTTTCCCCCTTAATCCTGATAGTGGCTTGGCTAAAGAACGGTTTTTTTTGGTTAATACTCCCAGTTTTTGGGCTGCCCTGCTGGCAAAGGAAATTTTAGAACCAGATAATAACTCTGGAACTAAACGCTACGATGGGGGCTGGTTTTATGATGAGCAAGTGGTAGAACGAATTTCTTTGTTACTTTCTCAGGTGATGGGAAAATTTTATCAGCCAGTGTCAGAAAGGTACTATGACCAGCAAAGTACCCATATTGCTGAGATTAATCGGCGTATTTTAGGGCAATTGCAGGAATCGGAACTGGTTTCTCAACGGCGATCGATGCGCTTGACTACCCTAAATCAATTTGCGGCAATTTTACTCCAGCATCAGCCCCTACCCTGCATGATGCGGGATGCAGTGCAGATTCTTTCTATGATCTTTGGAGCTACAGAGGCGGCGATCGCTTTTAATATGCACGGGGGGCAATTTATGGTGATTGCCAGTGGTGGAGATGTCAATAATAGTGAGCAGGTATCATCTCTAGGAGAAGGAGCAAGTGGCCAGGCATTCCGGCAAGGTAAATTAGTAATTTATCCTGATGTGCGCCAGAAACAGCCGATCGATCCCCTAACACCCCAAGCGGTGACTATTCTTTCTGCACCTATTAAAGGACGGCGGAAAATTTATGGGGTGGTGACAGTGGGGAATGAAAGTCGCAATAAATGGGATCGGGAAGATGCTCAAACCGTGGGGGCGATCGCTAATATGTTGGCTGTGATCATCGAACAAAAAGCCCAGATTAGTGGTGATGTCACCTATCAACTCCGGCAGGCAAAGTATTTTAGCCAGATGCTGAAAAAACTCCGTAAACCTATGGCCAGGCTTCTAGAACTTCAAGACCAACTCCGTAAGGAAAATGAATTTTCTCCTAATCAAGTGGAAACTTTAGCCCAGATAGAAACCCTCTACAATGGCTTAGCCATGACCTTGGGCTTTCCCATTAGCCTCAATTTCACCAATGATTCCTACCTGCCACCCCCACCAAAAAACAATAATAAAATTCGGCGAAATAATGCGATCGATCCCCAAATAATGGACTCTCTCTAAGCTCTACCTAAAAAGTACTAGGGTTACTACCTCACAATATCTACCAAAGCTACTAAGCCAAAAGCGACAATTATTACTCCGGCAATCCAGGTCACCCATTGTAGGAGAGAACTACTTAATTTATGCCGTAGCTGACTAGCTATAAAGGCGAGAAATAACCACCACAGGGCTTATCCTAAAAATATTCCCAAAACTAATAAACTAGCCCCCAAGGAATTATTGATTTTTCCTAATCCCAGCCCGGCAAAGATGACGACAAAGGCAAGAATAGTCATGGGGTTAGTGATAGTCAGGAAAAATGTCGAGAGATAATTACCCATAAAACTCTTAACCTCTCCAGTTTTAGCCGCTTCTTGACTCACAGTACTTAGAAAAGTTTTTATACCTAAATATATAGAGAAATAAGCCCCAATTAGGCGGATGATAAATTGTTGACTAACTAGAAAATCAGAGATAATAGTTAAGCCAAAACCAGCAATGCAACCATAGATGCCATCAGCAGCGGCAGCACCCAAACCGGCGGCAAAACCTGCTAACCAGCCAGAGGCTAAACTCCGCCGGATACATAGAATCCCGATCAGTCCCACCGGGGCGGCAATAGCAAAGCCGATCGCAAAGCCCTTCAACAGAAAATAAAAATCCATAAAACCTCCTTAAGTTTAGGCTTGATCTAACAACTATCGAACTCACCTAAGGCGTGAGTCCTGAACTAAATTGGCAATGGCAATACTGGAGTTTCCTTAACCGTGGAAAGTGCCAAGGTGGTGCGAGTTCTGAGAATACCGGGGAGTCCCTTAATTTGATTGCTGATCAATGCTTCGAGGCTACGAGTACTAGTACAACGCACCTTAAGTAGGTAATCATCATCTCCGGTGACATGGTGGCATTCTTGAATTTCTGGTAACTGGTTGACCAAATCTACGAAACCCTGTCGGTGTTCAGGACGGTCTAGGGTGACGGCAATAAAGGCCGTGATGCCACAACCAATTAATTCTGGATTGACCAAGGCTGCATAGCTTTGGATGATGCCTTTTTCTTCTAAACGCCGCACGCGATCGGCAGTAGCAGGAGCAGATAGTTGTAACAAACTTGCCAACTCTGACCAGGTGATCCGTCCGTGGGTCATTAATTGCTGTAGTACATTGATATCTATGTCATCCACGATCATTACCTTATTTAATCAAGCTATCTAGCTAAATTACCTTATTTAACTAGCTAAAGTCAATAGAAAATTATGAATTGAAGGAGAAATGCTGTCTTTGCCTTAGATATCCTGCTGGACAGGGATGAATTAATAAAACTTGACATTTTCTCGCCTTAAAACAGTATGATCTGTCTACCATGATGCAAAATTACCTGCTACCATGATGCAAAATTACCTGCTCAACCCTAGACTCTCCTACCTAAAAGAATCTTATTTAATGTTTTTAATTTAATATTTATATTTATATCAGGACTTACGCAGACACCCTAGATATAGTAGGGGCGCAAGGCCTTGCGCCCCT
>ENA-OBLH01000518-OBLH01000518.1-metagenomes-genome-assembly--contig:-NODE-518-length-12642-cov-2.75522_pt1 | contig 12642 bp, 14 predicted proteins | sample MGYA00153382_OBLH01 | MGnify analysis MGYA00153382 | reverse complement strand
CGTTCCTGCTCGGTGATCTTAGCCAGGCGAGACTCACGACGAGCCAGCTCCGCTTGCAGGCCGTAACCCTTGTTGTCCCTACCGAACTCGGCGTCCTCCTCGTGGTCGATCTGCTCAGCCTCAGCCAGCAACGCCGACACTTCTTCGGCGAGGATCTTCTGCCTCTCGTTCACCCGGGCGTAGCTCATCGCCTTGCGACGCGACGCGTTCGCCCGCACCTTCGTGCCGTCCAGTGCGACCCGGCCCAGGCTGAGCATCCCCGCGGCCTGGCACAACTCCAGGGTCTGCACGAACAGATGCCCCAGCGCTGACAGGTGCCGTTTACGGAACTTCGCGATCGCCCGATACGCAGGCGCCTGCCCCCCGGCCAGCCACCGGAACGCCACGATGTCCCAGCACGCCGCCTCAAGCTTGCGCGAAGACCGGACCTCGGTCGTGTAGCCCAGCAACAGCACCCGCACCATCAACCGCGGATCAAACGGCGGCCGCCCCGACACCCTTTGTAACCTGCGTAGAACCCCGACAGGTCCAGATGCTCATCAACCAGATCGGCGATGAACCGGGCGAGGTGCTCCTGCGGGAGCCACTCATCCAAAGACGGCGGGACCAGCAACAGCTGGTTCGGCTGGAACCGGCGGAAAGTCTTGTCTACCGGCCCGCACTCCATGACCAGCGGCTCCACCGGCGTCATCTGGAAAAGACCCTCATCATCCTGTTCTCGCTGGCACACCGAAGTCTCCCAACAGTCGCCAGATCAGCGAAGCACCCCAACCAGCGTGTTACGTACCCACGCTCCTAGTGTGTCGCACCGTAAATTCGTAGGATAAGTTGTAGACTGTTGGTATGGCGAGAACCGGGCGACCCAAGACCGAGCTGACCTTGACCGAGGATGAGCGCGCGCAGCTGGTGAGGTGGTCGCGCCGGGCGAAGTCCTCCCAGGCGTTGGCGCTGCGTTCCAAGATCGTGCTCTCCTGCGGGAAGGGCATGGACAGCAAAGACGTTGCAGCACAGCTGAGCTGCGCCGAGGCGACGGTCGGGAAGTGGCGTCGCCGGTTTGTGGCCGAGCGCCTGGACGGGCTGGTGGACGAGCCTCGGCCCGGGCGGCCGGCCACGATCAGCGTCGAGCAGGTGGAGGCCGTCGTGGTCGCCACGTTGGAACAGACACCGAAGAACGCCACCCACTGGTCGCGTGCGTCGATGGCCAAGCGTTCGGGATTGTCCAAGACAACGATCGGGCGGATCTGGAAGGCCTTCGAGCTCAAGCCGCACCGCGTCGATGGGTTCAAGCCGTCGACGGACTCCCTTTTCGTGGAGAAGGTCTACGACGTCGTCGGCCTCTACCTGGATCCGCCCGAAAGCGCGGCCGTCCTGTGTGTGGACGAGAAAAGCCAGGTCCAAGCCCTGGCACGCACCAGCCCGGTGCTGCCGATGATGCCTGGGATGCCCGAGCGGCGCACCCACGACTACGTCCGTCACGACGCGGGCAGCCTGTTCGCCGCATTCAACATCGCCGACGGGACCGTGATCTCCTCGATCCACCGCCGCCACCGCGCGATCGAGTTCAAGAAGTTCCTGGCCAAGATCGACACCGAGGTCCCCGAGGACCTGGACGTACACCTGGTCTGTGACAACTACGGCACCCACAAGACGCCGGCGATCAACACCTGGCTGGCCAAGCACCCCCGCTTCCACATGCACTTCACCCCAACCAGCTCCAGCTGGATCAACCAGGTCGAACGCTGGTTCTGCTTCATCACCGACGAACTCATCCGCCGCGGCAGCCACACCTCCGTCCAAGCCCTCGAAGCCGACATCCGCGCCTACACCAAGGGATGGAACGAAGACCCCAGGCCATTCATCTGGACCAAACCCGCCGAACAGATCCTCGAGTCAATCGGACGACTTCCTACACGAATTTCCAGTGCGGCACACCAGCTGAGCTGGTGAGGGATCGTCAACCGGGCAGGTCTGACCAGGTCCGTGATCACCGTCAAACGCTGAAATGCCCGAGCTCGTCGCTTCGGCTGAGCTCGACCGCATCCCGATGGCGCAGTTCCAGCAGCGTCCCATGGCCCATCCTGCCTGGGCAGTGACCCGGCGAAGTGTCGGCCAGCGCCTCGAGACTGCCAAGCCTCTGGGTCCTCGGTGCACGGAGGGCGCGATCCGTGCACAACGGCCCGGTACTGCCATGACGAAAGCCATGATTGAAGATGGGAACCGGCCCGGTGCAGAGGAACCGTGTGAACTCCTTGAGGGGTGAGTCAACGCGCCCAACGTAGGCCGCAAGAAAGAAGCTACTTCTTCGGATTGAGATGGACGGCCTCGTTTGAGGTGTCGGCGGTGGATCTAGAGTCATGGCCGTGATGAGACTGAATGTGGAGGAGTCCGTGGCGCGCGCCCGGAATCTGTCGGATGGCGGTCACCGCGCGATACTTGGCATTACTGGGGAGCCTGGGGCGGGGAAGTCAACCGTCGCCCGGAGTCTGGTCAGCCAGGTGCCAGGTTCTGTGCTCCTGGGTATGGACGCGTTCCATCTGGCTCAGTCATCCCTGGAACGCCTGCGCCTAGTCGAACGCAAGGGTGCACCGGACACATTCGACCCGGCTGGCTACGTTGCTTTGCTGAGACGGATCCGTCGGGGGGAAGCCGGTGTCATATGGGCCCCTGATTTCCGCCGGGAGATCGAAGACTCCGTTTCTGGTGCTGTTGCCATTGCCCCCGAGACAACTCTGATCGTGACGGAGGGCAACTACCTGTTGCTCGATGAGGGTCCGTGGGCGGCGCTTCACGAGTTGTTGGACGAAGTCTGGTACGTCGAGGTGCCGGAGTCGGTGCGCAGGGACCGCCTGACCCGTCGGCACGAGGATTTCGGTCGCAGTCCGGCGCAGGCTCGGGCGCGAACCCTGGGCAGCGACGAGGACAATGCCAAGGTGGTACTCACGACTCGTGACCGGGCAGATGCACTGGTTGTGTACGGCTGAGCACGGGCTCGCCCTCTGGTAAACACCGGCGTGAGTTCCGGTGTTGAATGAGCGCCGCAATCCGTAGCGTCTCGACCGGAGCGGCCGGGTCGCTGATGCGGCGTAGCAGCAGCTGGACTGCGCGGGCGCCGATGGGAGACAAGGGCTGGGCAACCGTGGTGAGCCATGGCTCGAACAGGTCAGCCCACGGGTAGTCGTCGAAACCCCCCACAGCCACGTCCCGCGGGACGCCAAGGCTAGAGGCTTTCAGGGCGGCAAGAGCTCCGATGGTCATGTTGTTGGTGGCGCAGAACACCGCTGTTGGTGCATCGCTGAGGCTGAGCAGTCGTAGCATGGCCAGCCGGCCACCCTGACTAGTCGATAGCCCCTCGACTATCAGGTGGGGGTCGGCCTCGAGGCATGTCTGCGGTGGGCGAGAAGGAAACCGGCTCGACGCTCCTCGCTGGTGGACAGCTCCTTGATTCCTCCCACCAAGGCCACGCGACGATGTTCGAGCTGGAGCAGGTGCTCCGCCAAAGCAGAGGAGGAGTTCTGGTTCTCGACTCCTACCTGGTCGACGCGAAGGTCCTGGAAGCGGTCAACCACTATGTACGGAATTGGATGCTCCCGCAGCAGCGGCAGGGTGAGGTCGCGACAACCTGGAGCGGGCGCGATCACCAGTCCTTCGATGTGGTGCGCCAAGAGATTGGCCACGACGTGCGCCTCATGCCTGGGGCGGTCACGGGTGTCGACGGTCATGAGGTTGAGGCCAGACCGAGAAGCTTCCCTGTCGATTCCGACGACAAGCGCCGACCAGTAGGGGTTTGAGGCCGCGGTGAGCGCCAGACCGATCGTACGGTTGGAACCAGCGGCCCAGGACCGTGCGACCGCGTGGCGCCCGTAGCCGAGCAGATCCATGGCGTGGGTCACCCGCTGACGTGTCGCGGAGGTAACCAGTCGCGTGTCGTTGATGACGTGGGACGGTGCTGACCGACACACCGGCGGCTTTGGCCACCGCGCTCATCGTCACCACAAGGAGATATTCACGGAATGCGCGACATTTGCGCAAGTCTTTGCGCAAATGATTCTGTGCGGGCTCGTCCCGTGCTTGACTGGCGCGACGCACGCGGCGCTCATCAGGGCAACCGCACTCGCTAAGGAGTCAGCATGACCACATCGGGGGCACGGAACATCCAGTCGAGTGCAGGGCCAAGTTCTCACGCGGGATGGCGTCTGTGCGCCGTGGCCGCTGCCGTCGTTCTGGGCGTGTCGGGCTGCAGTTCGACCAAAAGCACCAGCACGTCGCCGACCGCGAACACGGGTGGAGGCAATGTTAAAATCGGGCTGGTCACCAAGACCGACACCAACCCCTATTTCGTGAAGCTGCGCGAGTCGGCCAAGGCTGAGGCGACGAAGCAGGGTGGGACCTTGATCGCCCTCGCCGGCAAGTTTGATGGTGACAACGAGGGCCAGGTCGCGGCGATCGAGAACCTTGTTCAGCAGGGCGTCAGAGGCATCCTAATCACTCCCAGCAACTCCACGGGGATTCTGGGTGCGCTCAAACAGGCCAAAGCCAAGGGTGTGCTGGTGATAGCTCTCGACACTGAGACCGACCCCAAGACCGCCGTGGACGCCACCTATGCGACCGACAACCTCGTGGCAGGTCAGTTGCAAGGCAAGTACGTCAAAGCGGCGCTCGGCTCCACGGCGCCCAAGCTGATCATGATGGACGGCACTCCAGGTGGCACGGTTGACTCGCAACGTCATAATGGCTTCCTCCAAGGCATAGGAGTCAAGGAGGGAGCTCCCGCGATAGTCGGAGCGGCCCCGACCAACGGAGACCAGAACAAGGCGCAGACGGCGATGGAGAACCTCCTCCAGCGCAGCAGCGACGTCAACTCCGTGTACACCATCAACGAGCCGGCCGCCCGCGGCGCGTACCAGGCGTTGAGCGCCAAGGGTATGGCGACCAAGGTGAAGATTGCCTCGATCGACGGCGGCTGTCAGGGAGTCAAGGACGTCAAGGACGGCAAGTACCTCGCTACGGTGATGCAGTTCCCGAAGAAAATGGCCGAGATGGGCGTGGACGCGGTCGTGAAGTACGCCAAGGACGGCAGCAAGCCCAGCGGCTTCCAGGACACCGGCGCACAGCTCATCAGCGACAAGCCCTTGGCTGGTCTGGACTCCAAGGACACCACCTGGGGTTTGCAAAACTGCTGGGGCTGATGTGAGCTCGACCGTGAAAGACCCGGAGGGTCTGGTCGGTGCCCCGGCCAGACCCTCCCGGGCTCTTGCCGAGACCATGCTGCGCTATCCCGTCCTCGGACCGCTTGCGGCGCTGTGCGTCGCCGTCGTCGCCTTCGCCGTAACCACGGACACCTTCTTCACGATCGACAACCTGTCGCTGGTTGCTCAGCAATCCCTGGTAGTGGCCACCCTTGCCCTCGGACAGACACTCATCGTCCTCACCGCGGGCATCGACCTGGCCAATGCGGCGATCATGGTTCTCGGGACCCTGGTCTGCGCCAGGTTGGCTGCCCAAGGCGCACCAATATTCATCGCGTTGCTCATGGGTGTGGCCATCTGCACCGTCCTCGGCAGCATCTCAGGTGGCCTCGTGACCGGTCTGAGGCTGCCGCCCTTCATCGTGACCTTGGGCATGCTCACGGTGATCCTGGCCGGCGGCCGACTGTACTCGGTGGGAACCTCCTGGCCGGTGACGGCGCCTCTGCTCGGGGTGCTGGGTGAAGGCGGCTACCTCTTCGGCCAGCTGCGGGTGACCTACGGGATGATGCTGGCAGCCTTCATGTTCGCAGGGATGTGGTTCGCCTTGTCCCAAACCGCCTGGGGCAAGCACGTCTACGCTTTGGGCAACGACTACGAATCGGCCAGACTGACGGGGATTCACGTGCGGCGCACCATGTTCAGCGTCTACGTGGTGGCCGGAGCCATCTACGGGATCGCCGCCTGGCAGGCCTTGGGCCGAATTCCCAACGCTGACCCAAACGCGTTCCAGACCGGCAACCTGGACAGCATCACGGCAGTGGTGATCGGCGGGACCAGCCTCTTCGGCGGGCGCGGAGGTGTCATCGGGAGCCTGGTCGGCGCCCTCATCGTCACGGTCCTGCGAAGCGGGCTGACCCAGGCCAACATCGACAGCCTGTACCAGGACGTCGCGACCGGCATCCTCGTCATTGCCGCCGTCGCCTTCGACCAGTGGGCACGCAGGAGAGCGCTGTGAAGGAATCGACGCCCGAATCCGTCCCGGTCCTGCAGGCCCGCGGCCTGGTGAAACGCTACGGCCGGGTCACCGCTCTCAACGGCTCGGACTTCGACCTCGTCGCCGGTGAGGTCCTTGCCGTCGTCGGGGACAATGGTGCCGGGAAGTCCTGCCTCATCAAGGCTCTCTCAGGTGCGTTGACCCCTGACGCGGGCGAAATTCTTCTCGACGGCCAGATCGTACGTTTCCAATCCCCTCTCGAAGCCCGCCGAGCGGGGATCGAGACTGTGTATCAGACTCTCGCACTTGCCCCTGCCATGGACATATCGTCGAATCTGTTCCTCGGACGCGAAACCAGACGCAAGGGGATCCTCGGCTCGGTTTTCCGCATGCTCGACAAGGCGGCCATGAACCGCGACGCCCAGGTCCAGCTGGACAACCTCGGCATCGCAACCGTTCAGCAAATTGGTCAGATCGTCGAGACACTCTCAGGCGGTCAGCGTCAGGCGGTCGCAGTCGCACGAGCCGCGATGTTCGGTACCAGACTGGTCATCATGGACGAACCGACAGCGGCCCTGGGTGTCAAGGAGTCCGGAATGGTCCTGGACCTGATCCGTCGTATCAGGGACAGGGGCTTGCCGGTCGTGTTGATAAGCCACGACATGCCCCACGTCTTCGAGATCGCAAATCGCATCCATGTCCACCGCCTCGGACAGAGGGTTGCGGTCGTCAGCCCCAAGGAGCACACCATGACGGAAGTCGTCTCCCTGATGACGGGAGCTCTCCGTCTGGAGGAGAACGGCGAGTTGGTCGATGCGACCGGACACGTGACCGAACTTCCCGACGAAGATGCTCACGCCTGAGATGCCATCTCCCCAAGCGGTGTTCGTCGGGTTGACAACCCTGGACGTCATACAGCGCGTGCCCTCCGAGCCGCGCTGGGGACGAAAAGGCGTCTCCGAGTCCAGCGAGCTCGTCGCCGGGGGACCGGCAGCCAACGCGGCAGTCACCTTCGCCGCCCTCATGGGCTCGGCCACGCTGGTGACTGCAGTCGGGGTCGGTGGCGCGGCCGACGCCGCGCGGCAGGACCTCCAAAGACATGGCGTTGATGTTATTGACTGCGCACCAGCTGGATGGGACCTGCCCATCGCAACCTGCATCATCGCTGCCAACGGCGAACGCACGGTTATCTCTCCGGGCGCCACCACCAGTGAAGCGCGACTCAACCCACAAGCACGGGAGGCTGTCGCCCGTGCGGAAGCGCTACTCATCGATGGGCACCACCCCCGGCTGGCACGGGAAGCCCTGTCCCTGACCCACGGCCTCAAGGTCCTCGACGCCGGCAGCGCCAAGACACACGTCGAACCGTGGCTGGGCGAGTTTGATGTTGTCGTCTGCTCGGCAGACTATGCCCCGCAACCTCAAAAGCACGGCCTCAGCGTGACCCGACACGTACTTGCCGCCGGCGCCGGCGCCGTCGTCGTGACACACGGATCCGGACCCGTACAGTGCCAGCGGCACGGCGCGCGAGAGTACTCAATAGACCCTCCCCAGGTGAAGACCAAAGACACTCTCGGTGCTGGGGACGCCTTCCACGGCGCCTTCATCGCCGGGCTCCTCCAAGAGCCGCCAGGGCTTGAGTCACTAGTCAGGGCGGTAAAGCTGGGTACAGCCATAGCGTCTCTGAGGTGCTCCGTTGTGGGCGCGCGCTCATGGCTCGAACAGCTTCCCCAGACATAGCGGTGGCCCTTGCGTGTCGGCGAGGTGCGTGCTGTCTGGGGACACAGGTAGGTCACCGGCTCATTGTGCCGGTCTTGGCCAATTTAGCCGGCCTCTGGGTGCTTCCCACAGCTGGAACGGCATGTGGGCGGGCGTTGACCGCGGTCCTGAGTTCCGGCTGACGCTGACCGGATCCTCGTCTTGGGATCCTGCCGCGGGACGAGCGCCTCAGACGGCGCAGGCACAATGAGAATATGCACCTGACCGTTCTCGCTGGGCTCCCGACAGGTCACGAGGCTGCCGTCCGCGTCTGGAACGCCGCTGACGTCGCCAGGCACCTACCCCCGGTTGGTGGCGCGGTGGATGTCGCCGAGCGGGACCGACTCCAGCACCTGATCCTTCTGAGGAAGGTGGTCGCGAACGCTGGTGGCCACCGCCTGGGCCGTGTCGTCCCACCTGCGCGGGTTGCGCCCCGAATCGCGCCATAGAGGGCTTCGAGCACGGGCATTCAGACGGTCTCCAGTACGTCCCGGAGCCGGCTGGCGAAGGCCGCGGGGTCCTGGGCGAAGCCGATGTGGCCGCCGGGGAACATCGTCGGGTCGATGCCGATCTCGGTGGCGAGCGCGCGGGAGGTGCGGTCGCAGAGCTCGCTGGCCGAGTGTTCGCCGATGCCGATGATGAGGTCGACCTCGGTGTCACGAAGGGCGGACATGTCCGGCTTCCAGAAGGTCGTCGGGCGCTCCATATGAGCAAAGGCGAAGTGCTCGTCGGCGGCTGCCTGTCCCTGGATCTGGCCACCGAACATCGCGTCGAAGAGCTCGGCGGGAAGGTGGATGTTCGCCGACTTCATGAACGCTAACCAGGCTCCCCTGCGGTCGCCCGACAGGTAGGTCTCGATCATGTCGTCGGTCTGGATGCGGAGCTCTTCGGTGTCGCTGAGGAGCTCGGCGAGGGGCGGCTCGTGGGCGATGACCGTGTCCACGAGCTCACGGTGTTTCTGGGTGAGCGCGAGTGCACTGACCGCTCCGCCGCTGGAGCCGAACAGAGCCGCAGGCCCCGCACCTACATGGCGCAGCAGGGTGGCGAGATCGTCCCCTCGCATGTCGGGTGTCACGTCTTGGTCGGGGTGGTCGACCCGGCTGCGGTTGATACCTCGCGGGTCGCATGTGAGCACTGTGTGGTCGACGGCGAGCAGCTCGGCCAGCGGGGTGAACGTGCCTGCGTCCATCGGGGCGCCGTGGAGCGCGATGAGCGGGCCGCGGCCGCGTAGCTCGAAATAGAGCTCAGCGCCTTCCACCCGAAGCGTTGCGGTGGCAGTCGGTGTCGTGTTGGCCATGGAACTCTCCTCACTCATTGGACGATGGAGTCCAACCTGAACACATTTTAGACTGAACCGTCTAGTATGTTCTGGAGGCATCGATGATGGAGACGGGCATGCGAAGCAAAGACGGCGACATCCAAGCGGACTCGACGAGCGCTGGCGGGGCGGACGGGAAATCCCGCCGGCTGGGCCGCGGACCTTCGCTGCACAAACGACAGGCGATCCTCGACGCCGCGCGCACCCTGTTCCTGCAGCGGGGCTATGCCGGGACCAGCATGGACGACGTCGCGGCCCACGCTCACGTCTCCAAGCAGACCGTCTACGCGCACTTCGTCGACAAGACGCGACTGTTCACCGGACTCATCACCGGCGACATCGCCGACAGTAAGACATCGACCCACCCGCTCATCGCGGCCATGCCACACAGCGACCACGTCGAACGGGACCTACGCGACTTCGCCCGAGCCCACCTGGCCGACGTCATGCAACCGGAACTGCTGCGCATGCGCCGGATACTCATTGGGGAGGCCGAACGCTTCCCGGATTTGGCCCAGGCGTGGTACCAGGCAGGTCCGAAGAGGTCGTGCGCCGTCTTTGCCACGTGGTTCCAGGCCCTCGACGAGCGTGGCCTGCTGCGGGTTCCCGACCCCATGCTGGCGGCCCAACATTTCAACTGGCTGATCCTGTCGATCCCGGTCAACATGGCCATGTCGGTCCCGCTCGATGGTCCGATCTTCACCCGGCGCGAACTCAACCACTACGCGGATGAGGGCGTGCGCGTGTTCCTTGCCGCCTATGGTCCGACAGCGAACGTTTGATCGTCTCTATCGGCTCTGTCCCACGACAGGATCCGCTGGCGGTGTGCCCATTGAGCGTGATGGATGCGATGTGAGTCAAGACGATTACGACAGGTGAATGACGGGTCGGGGGCTTCTCGATTCCTGACCGTCAGTGCCTCGGCACCCGGCCGAGGAAGGCCACCAGACGATCGCTGGCGGAGGCGTTGCTGAGCACGATGATCGGCGAGGCGAAGTTCTCGCCCCGCTCCCTGACGTCGAGGGCCGGTGAGACCAGCGCGAGCACGTCCTCGGCCAGCGACTTCGGGATCCGGTGGGCGGGGTGGCGGGCCACGCCGATGTCCCAGCCGTGACGACTGACGGTCCGTTCGGCCGATCGTCATTGGAGTCCTCGAACGTGATCACGAGCCGGGTGGGTGGCTCGGCCTCAAGGACCGTGCCGACCGCGTCGATGGCACCGGAACCGTCCACTCGCCGATGCTCCCAGGGGGAGCCGGGCAGCCAGTCGGACACGTTGGCGTGTCCCCAGTGGCGCGCGGTCAGGTCAGCATCGGTCAGGGCCTGCCAGACGTCCTCGCTGCTCGCACGGATGTAGGGGACGTACACGAACGTCGGCACGGACGTCCTGGTGTCGGTCATTGCATACTCCTCTGCTCGGTTCTTGATGGCGCTGATCGTCGCCAGTCGAGGTGCGTCGTACGCCGCGATCCAGCGCTCTCCTATCTCGTGGATCGGCGCGGGGTTGAGGTAGTGCAGGCGCTCTCGCCCGTGCCGCACCACATTGACGAGGTTGGCCGCGGCGAGGAGGTCCAGGTGCTGCGTTGCCGACTGGCGGGCCATCTCGAGACTTCCGCAGAGCTCAGTGAGGGTCTGCCCGTTCCGGTGCCGGAGACGATCTAGCAGGAGGCGCCTGGTCGGGTCGGCCAACGCCTTGAAAGCCGGACCTAACGCCTCATCAGTCATGTCCACACAACCAAAACGCGTCAGCCAAAGGTGCTGCCGACACCCACGATTGCCCGCACTCGCTCCCGTTCCACCGCCCGGTAGAGAGCAACCCCGAACAGGTTGGCGAGCTCAGCAGTGCTGTGATCACCGCCCTTGAACAGGGCCACCAGGTGCGCTTCCTGTCGGCGATTGAGCTTGGGCTGCTTACCACGCAAACGCCCTTTGGCCGAGCGGCAGGTTGGTCGGTCCTGGCGTGCTATTGCCTACGTGACGCAGGTCGATGGACGACGAGCGCGCCGCAGTTCCCTTTGACTCCAGTCGATGAAGGATGGCGGGTCCTGCACCACAAAAGCATTTAATTCCGTAGAAACGGATCCTGAGGTTTGCGGGGCGTTGGTGGTCTCGCCGCCTGAAGGAAATGAAGCACCAGTGAATGCTGCGCGGTGCGATGATCCACACAGTCAGGCATCGACCACACAAGGAGAGACCATGAGCGAGACGACAACCAACCCCGAGCCCCAAGACCGGTTGGCAGTCTTCCTCGGCGACTGGCACGCCGAAGGCACGTCTTACGGTGGCGAGGACCAGTCGCCAGAATAATCCGCACGCGGGCGCGACGCCGTGGAGCAGCATTCACTCGGCTCGCTGGCACTCCGGCGACTACTTCATCGTGCAGGACGAGCGAGCAAACGGTCCGTTCGACACCCTGAGCCTCATGGGCTGGGACGCGGAGGCCGGGCGGTATTTCGCTCGGAGTATCGAGAACCATGGCTTCGCGCGGGACTATTCGATGACTATCGAAGGCCGCTCCTGGACGCTGACCGGAGAGCGCGAGCGTGCCACCTACAAGTTCAGTGAAGGCGGGCGCTCCCAAGAAATCTCTTGGGAGTGGAAGCCTGGTGAAGAATGGTTACCGCTGTGCGACCGGACTGCCCACCGCATCGGCTAACACCGTTCTAGTAAAGACTGTCGCTTTCAAAAGGCTGGGTATAGGTGTCGGAGTTTGATGCGGGCGTCTCTGGCGGTGAACCGCCAGTCCACTTGGCGTTCGTCGGCGTTCGTCGGCGTTCGTGGCGCGGGCCCAGGCGGCGAGTTCCTCGTTCAGGACAGCCAGGTCGGCGATGCGACGGCCCAGGCATTGCTTGGTCAGGGCGGACAGTTCGATTTCGGCGATGTTGAGCCAGGATCCGTGCTTGGGGGTGTGGTGGATCTCCAACCTGCCGGCCAGTGCGTAGGCCTTCTCCGGTGGGAATGCCTGGTAGAGGGAGGCGATCGAGTGGGTGTTGAGGTTGTCCATGACGAGCACGACCTTGTTGGCGTCGGGGTATTCGACGTTCAGGAGATGATCGATGCCGTGGGCCCAGTCGATTCGGGTGCGGGTGGACTCGGCGTAGGCGCGGCGCCAACCGCGCAGGGGTTCGGCCCACACGAAGATCGAGCAGGTGCCGCAGCGGATGTACTCGGAGTCTTCACGGGCGACCCGCCCGGGCGCAGCGGGCGTGCCGGGTCTGGCGTCGTCGAGCAGCTGAAGTGGCTTCTCGTCCATGACCACCACGGGGTAGGCCCGGTCGAAGGGGCGGGCGTAGACGCCCAGCACGTCCTCCATCGCCGCCACGAAGGCCGCGTTCTGCTTTGGCGGGATCGTCCAGCACGCCTTCAGATGAGGCTTAAGCGCCCCCT
>ENA-OBLH01000517-OBLH01000517.1-metagenomes-genome-assembly--contig:-NODE-517-length-12643-cov-3.76946_pt1 | contig 12643 bp, 12 predicted proteins | sample MGYA00153382_OBLH01 | MGnify analysis MGYA00153382 | reverse complement strand
GACGCTAGGAGGTACGGACGCAAACTTGCTTTCTTGCCAAGTTAGCGCCACCTCAGTGCTGAGCTTCCAACCCCTATCGGTTTGCCGAAATTCCGCGTCTCGTGCGTCGCGAGTACTGAAGAACCGAAAGCCCTCATCCAGCAGCGTTTGTCGGCTAGACATCGGGCCAAGTTTGAGTTTGTATTTGACAGTTGATAACCCAGTACCCGCCACTGTAACTTCGACGATTTCCACATCATCAACCTCGTAAATCGGAACGAGAATTTTGTTGTCACGCCTTTGCAAAATCCCCTTTTTCATTTCAACGACTGAATACCTGTATGCATTCTGTGCGCCCGCCTTCACTTCGATTAGCTTTCCTTCTATAACGCCCGCATGAACCAAAGCCGCGAATACTCTTCTCGCTTCGTCCGAATCGTCGAACGCGCTTACCCCTGCGTACTGAGACAAATTTAGCGAATCAAACGGAAGTGACGCATACACTGACTTCGGAAGCGGTACTTTCCTGAAGTCGTTCTCACGATAATAAAATTCGACGTACTGGCCGATCTGTGATGCCTGCATCTGCATACCAACGTTTACCGTCTTGCCGGTTCGTTGTAGCGACTCACTGATTTGCCGCTTCGCTTCAGCGCGGGACACCATTTGCGCCATTGCCGACGATGTGAAAATCACAGCCGCAAGGAGCGCGATTAATCTTAGAAATTTATTTGTCATCGTAACCTCAGTATTTTGCGGAATAGTTAAAGGTATTGGTGTGAAGAATGACGCGCCGGGAAAATTCAAGCATGTGGTCGATGTAGAGATTCCAGACTCGTTCAGACACGAATGCGTTCTCGTTCAACATAGGGCCTGAGTTCACGGCGCAGCGCATTCTCAGTCACCAGATCGACGGGCATCCCCATCACGTCCTCGATTGCAAACTGAACGCCGAAGTAACGCGCAGAAGATGCGGCGGCATCAAACTTGACCAGCACATCAATGTCGCTGTCAGGGCGCAACTCGTCGCGCGCCGCAGAGCCGAATAGCGCGAGTTCGCTCACGCCGAACTGCTTTTGCAGTTGTGGCTTGAGTCTTGTGAGTACGGAGAGCGCTTCGTCGCGAGTCATGTTCGTACCTCGACTACGCGGCCCGCTTCAAAGGCAAGTTCACGCCGCGACGGCTTACCGATAGCACTTCGATGCCCACCGGATGTCCTTCGGCGTCGTAATCACCCATCACGCCAGGCTCAATGTCGCGCGTCGCGCCTACCGGCGCATTTGAGACGTCAAAGCAGGCAGCGTCTGCTGCAGGGTCAAATTCGAGTTTCATAGGCCGCTCACTTTTTCATCGAAATACGCTGTGACCACGAGATATGTCACCTCAAGCCGCCAACTCAACCACCGGTAATTTCGAGAGCTTCAGTTGCGACAGATCGGCGCGGCTCCGTGCGTGTTGCACATCGATGCCTACCAAAATTCCATCCGCGTCGAAGTCGCACACAACACCGTCCGAGACTTCATCAGAATTTACACCGGGGCGTTCGCTCAGATGGATGTAGAGCGAGTCGGTTTCTGGGTCAAAAGCGATTCTCATGGTTTGAATCTCCTGTCGTAGAACGCATTGTGCACTGTCTCTCCGTCGGCGAGGGTCACCACCCGTAGATGGCGGCTCACTTCGACAATCCAGCCCCAGTGGCGAATTCTTCCGTCCTCGGCCTGTATTTCGCGCTTGAGCGGATGGGCGATGACGGCTTCACACCACTCAGCGCGAATGTAGGGGCGCTTGGGCAGCACGTTGTCGCGGAAGTAGTCAGTTGTTTTCATGGTTTGACGCTTCGCGTGGGTTCACGCACTGGATCCCCGGCTTGCGCCGAGGATGACGACGGAGTGCGGATGATGGCGGCAGATGGAGGATGCCGACGACGGTTTAGTGACTCTCCCGCAAAACCGGCGTCCCCGATTTCCCCACCAAAAAGTCCAGGTCCGCCCCGGTATCCGCCCCCAGCACATGATCGATGTAGAGCTTCCAGTAGCCGCGATCTAGCGGCGGCTTCGGCGGTGTCCAGCCTTCGCGACGGCGAGCCAAATCGGCGTCTGATACTTCCATCGAGAGCTTGCGGCCTGCGGTGTCCAGCGTGACCCAGTCGCCGGTCTGCACGAACGCGAGCGGGCCGCCGGCTGCGGCTTCGGGGGCGGCGTGCAGCACGACGGTGCCGTACGCGGTGCCGCTCATGCGGGCGTCGGATACGCGCACCATGTCCGAGATGCCTTTGCGCAGCACCTTCGGCGGCAGCGGCATGTTGCCGACTTCGGCCATGCCGGGGTAGCCTTTGGGGCCGCAGTTTTTGAGCACCATCACGCTGTTTTCGTCGATGTCGAGCGACTCGTCGTTGATGCGTTCGTGCAGTTCTTCGATGGTTTCGAACACGACGGCTTTGCCGCGATGTTGCAGCAGTTTTGCGGTCGCAGCGCTCGGCTTTATCACCGCTCCGTTCGGCGCGAGATTGCCGCGCAGGATGGTGATGCCAGCGTTCGCCATGAACGGATTGTCGAACGGGCGAATGACGTTCGAGTTGAAGTTCTCCGCATCTTTCACGTTGTCCCAAATTGTCTTGCCGTTGGCGGTGAGTGCGTCCTTGTGCAGCGAATCGCCGATGGATCTCAGCACCGTGGGCAGCCCGCCTGCGTAATAAAAATCTTCCATTAAATGTTTGCCACTGGGCTGAATGTCGACGAGATTCGGCATGGCAGACCCCAGCTCAAAATCATCGAGCTTCAACGGCACGCCAATGCGTCCGGCCATCGCCAACAGGTGGATCACAGCGTTAGTGCTGCCGCCAATCGCAGCGAGCGTTTTGATGGCGTTCTCGAACGCTTTGCGGGTGAGAATTTGCGACAGGCGGAGGTCTTCTTTCACCATGTCGACGATGCGCCGCCCGGTGAGTTGCGCGAGACGATAGCGCTGCGCGTCCACCGCCGGAATGGCAGCGTTGCCCGGTAGCGAAATGCCGAGCGATTCCACCATCGACGCCATCGTGCTCGCCGTTCCCATCGTCATGCAATGGCCTTTGCTGCGGTGCATGCCTGCTTCGGCGTCCATGAATTCTTCAAGCCGCATGGTGCCCGCGCGCACTTTTTCGCTCATCTGCCAGACACCGGTGCCGCTGCCGAGAATCTCGTTTTTGTAGCGACCGTTCAACATTGGCCCGCCCGACAAACCGATGGTCGGAATGTCGCAAGACGCCGCGCCCATCACCAGCGATGGCGTCGTTTTGTCGCAGCCCATGAGCAGCACCACGCCGTCAATCGGGTTGCCGCGAATGCTTTCTTCCACGTCCATGCTGACCAGATTGCGATACAGCATCGCGGTCGGGCGCATCAGCACCTCGCCGGTGGACATGACCGGGAATTCCAGCGGCCAGCCTCCGGCTTCCCACACGCCCTTTTTCACAAAATCGGCGATCTCGCGGAAGTGCGCGTTGCACGGGTTTAGTTCAGACCAGGTGTTGCAAATGCCGATCACTGGACGACCGTCGAACAGGTCATTCGGATGGCCCTGATTTTTCATCCACGAGCGATGCGCAAAGCCGTCCTTGTCGAGCTTGCCAAACCATTGCTGGCTTCTGCGCTTGAATTTCGTATCGTCGTCGCGGTTGGCCATGAAGCACTCCTTTTTTGGTATTTATCGTGATGTTTAAAAGAAGGCTAGCACCAAGCGCGGTCAGTGAGGGCGCTCCCGCATACACTCTTGAAATTCGCGTCGCGTTCTGGATGACTTTCTGTGGGAGCGGTTGCACCGCGATCAGATGACGGATGTGCCGACCGTCGCGGCAAAACCGCTCCCACAACACCACTGAAACATTGTTCCTTCATTTTGACCGCCGCAATCACCGACACCCGCGCCATCGCGCACGACATGCAGGCCCGCGCGCAACGTGGCCTGTTGTGGGGCATTGGCGTATCGCTATTGATTCATTTGATGGTGATGACGATTCAGGTGGGTGGCGAAAGTTTCGGCTGGCGTGCGCCGACAAGCGACAAACAGCAGGACACCAGCACCCGATTCAACGCGCGACTCGTGCCTCGTGAATCGCTCGCAGTGCCGGCGCCCGAAGCCGGGCCGCGCCCCACCGAGCAACGTCCGTCCGACGCGCCGAAGACGACCACGGTCACCGTGAACGCGTCGTCGCCCATCCCACGCGCCGATGAGCTTGATCCACCGATTCCACGCGTTGAGCAGCCCGCCGCGCTGCCGCCTACGCCGACTGTGCCACCCACCCCCACGGTTGAGATCAAACCCGACAAACCCGCGCCGAGCATGCAGCCGCCGGAACTCGTGACACCTGCCAAAACCGAGCCCAAAGCGCCTGCTCCCGTCGCGACAACGCCTCCGCCATTGCCAGTACCGCCGCCACCAGTCGCCGAACCCGCGCCACCGAAGCCAGAGGTGAAGGATGTTGTGGAAGCGCCGACCGCAAAGCAGGAGCCCGCCGCCCCCACGCCACCACCCGTCGCCGCACAGCCCGCCAAAGCCGCGCCCGCCGCGCCAGTCGCGGTGCCTGCGCCGGTTGCGCCGCCCGCGCCAGTCGCTGCTCCCGTGCCGTCGCCACAAATCGCAACGCCTGCGCCGCCAGTGGCAGCACCCACGCCGGTGCCCGCCCCCGTAGCGCCGACCGCCGCCGCTCCCGCCGCGTCCTCGCAACCTGTGGCAGCACCCGTTGCTACGCCGGTGCTCGCGCAGCCATCTCCGAGCGCAGCACCTGCCGCTGCTCCGGCTGCTGCACCCGCGTCCGCCGCTGCGCCCGCTGCCGCAAGCGCGTCGCCCGCGAGTGCAGCACCTTCCGGCTCATCCGCTCCAGCAAGCGCAACGAGCGCGTCCGCGCCCGCGAGCGGTTCCAGCGGCGCAACCGGACGTCCATCCGCCACCGTCACGCTGCCGTCGCCGCGCACGGGTGATGGCGTTCCATCAGGCGCACCGGGAGCCGCTGGCACCGAGCGCCTGCCCTCATTCAACATGCCGCCCGCCCGACCCGAAGGCTTTGACCCGTACAAGGCGAGATCAGACGCGGCGCGCGAGGCAGCACGTGAGCTGAACAGCCAGCGGTCCCGCGTACCACCATCAGTTGCGCCGTCGCTTTCGGCCGATGAGCGCTTGCGACGAGAAGCAGCTGGCGCGTTTGATCCGCTATGCAATCAGTCGGTGGACGGACTGTTCTCAAAACTTCCCAAAGCGCCTCGCGACGAAAAACTGGAAGAACGCTGTCGGTCGCTGCGCAGGTAGCTTCCGTAGTCTCGACGCAGCAGCGCGGAATCGAGGTAGTTTGCATTGCAGTCACGGCTAGCGCCTCCGCGATTCCATTGGGCTGCATCGCGGCTACGCGCCAGATGCGTGGCTCAGCCTACAATTGCAACCCGTTTCCAAAGCACCGCCGGATAAAGCCGCGCGCCCTGCACCATGCAAGACACACTCATCAACGCTGCGGCGTCCGCTGCATCGCCCGCCGTACTCATCACGGTTCCCAAGAAAAAACTCTTCATCCGCACCTTCGGCTGCCAGATGAACGAATACGACTCCGACAAGATGGCGGACATTCTGGATGCCGGGACGGCCGGTGGTTTCGAGAAAACTGATACTCCGGACAACGCCGATGTGATCCTGTTCAACACTTGCTCCGTGCGCGAAAAGGCGCAGGAAAAGGTGTTTCACGATCTCGGCCGCGTCAAGGACTTGAAGAAGCTGAATCCGAATCTGGTGATCGGTGTTGGCGGCTGCGTTGCGTCGCAGGAGGGTGCCGCGATTGTCGAACGTGCGCCGTTTGTTGACATTGTTTTTGGCCCACAAACACTCCATCGTCTGCCTGCGTTGATTGCGAAACGTCGTGAGACGGGTCGTTCGCAGGTGGACATTTCTTTCCCCGAAATCGAGAAGTTCGACAACATGCCGCCGGCGCGTGTCGAGGCAGCGAGCGCGTTCGTTTCGATCATGGAAGGTTGCAGTAAATATTGCAGCTTTTGCGTGGTGCCATACACGCGTGGCGAAGAGGTTTCGCGACCGTTCGAAGCGGTGCTCACCGAGGTTGCGGAACTCGCGATCAAGGGCGTGAAAGAAGTCACACTGCTTGGGCAAAACGTGAATGCCTATCGCGGCAAGATGGGCGACACGACGGACATCGCGGACTTCGCGATGCTCATCGAATTCATCGACGAAATCCCCGGAATTGAGCGCATCCGCTACACCACCAGTCATCCGCGTGAGATGAGCGCGTCGCTGATCGAGGTGTACGGCAAGGTGCCCAAGCTCGTTTCACAGTTGCACCTCCCGGTGCAGCACGGCTCGGATCGCATCCTCGCCGCCATGAAGCGCGGTTACACCGCGATCGAATACAAGAGCACGATTCGCAAGCTGCGCGCGGTGCGACCGAACATGTCGATCACCTCGGATTTCATCGTTGGCTTTCCTGGCGAAACGCAAAAGGATCACGATCTGACGATGAAATTGATCGATGATGTCGCGTTCGATGGTGCGTTCAGTTTTGTCTATTCGGCACGTCCGGGAACGCCTGCTGCGGACCTGGTCGACGACACGCCCGCCGCCGAAAAGTCGCAGCGTTTGTATCAGTTGCAAAAGCGTATCGACGAGCTGTTTTCTGGCTACAGTCGGGCGATGGTGGGCTCGGTTGAGCGGGTGTTGATTGAAAGCGTCTCTAAAAAGAGCGCGGTCGAACTGGCGGGCCGCTGCGAGAACATGCGTGTGGTGAATTTCCCCGGAAATGCCCGGCTGATCGGCCAATACGTTGACGTGAAAATCACCGAAGCGGCGGCGCACAGTTTGCGCGGCGAGATCGTAACTGTCGGCTAGCCGACGTCGTCAAGACCACACATGTTGCACGCTAGAACAATTTTGTTCGTCGCCCCTGCGAAAGCAGGAGCCCAGCGACTTCCGGTGAAATTGGCAGTTCGCGGGCTGAGCAAAGTCACTGCGTTCCCGCCTTCGCAGGAACGACGAGAGTGGTATTTTTCTGCAGAATAGCTTGCCGACCTGTGCTGTTTTTTGCGACTCACTTCGTACTTCAACCGCGCAATTCGTGCGTTCGTCGCGTTCGGTGCGCGCTGTTCAAATCGCTTCTACACTGCACACAATATTTCCGTAACTTAGCTTATAGCTTTTCCGTAAAAGACCCAGTTCACTTGGGCTTGGATCGTTATTTAGCCATAAGTCAACTAATTCATATTTAGCGCATTAGCCCCAACGCGAATGCGGCTTCGCCCCATAAGTTGTCCCCGGTCTTTGGAGTTTTACATGGCTGTTGATTCACGCTCTGCGCTGTCCGCACGTTCCGTTTTGTTCATCGCACTCGCCGCCGCGTTGTCGTCCTGCGCGACGGTAACGCCGCCCGCAGCCACCACGGCTGCCACGCCGTCACCGAGCACGCCCGTCGGCGCGCCCGCGTCGTCGGCCACCAGCGCAACAGTCGCTGGAACGCCCGCCGCTGCGCCACCCGCTGCTGCGCGACCGCCCGGCAGCCCCGCCGCTGCCGCGCCCGGTGCGCCACGCCCTTTCGCTGAAGTGATCAAGGATGCGAAAGAGCAGCCGGGCCTGTTCACCCTGTGGACGAAGGATGAGAAAGTCTGGATCGAAATCAAGCCCGAGCAGTTTGACCAGCTCTACTATTTGCAGACGAATATGAGTCGCGGTGTGATGGGCGACGTGGGCGTTTCCACCTCGCGGGCGATGCTTCGCGGCAACATCATTACGTTCAAGAAAATCGGTAGCAACGTGCAGCTGATCGCGCGCAATTTCAGCAATTACGCCAAGCCAGCGACGCCCATTGCGCTCGCCACAGCGGAGGGTACGAGCGACAGTTTGCTGTCGGCGGCCACGTTCGCCAGCGCGCCGCATCCCGAGAAAAAATCGGTGCTGGTCGAGGCCAACGCGCTGCTGCTCGGCGATATACCGATGATCACGTACACACTAGATAGCGTCTATCGTGCCGGTTACAGCCTTGATCGTGCCAATTCGTATTTCAAGGAAACCAGTGCGCGTGACGACGCGACGACTTTCGACGTCACGGCGCATTTCTCGGTGCCGAAACTGCCCGTGCCTTCGCCAATGGCGACGCCGTCGCCCGTCCCGCAGCCGCGCCCTATTAGTGGCGTGCCGGACGCGCGCAGCTTCTTCGTCGGCCTGTTCTACACGTTGGCGAAGTTGCCAGATGAGCCGATGCGCCCGCGTGCAGCGGATGGTCGCGTCGGACATTTCAACCAGCCGCAGTGGGCATTTGGCGACAAAGACGCGACAGACGCACGCCGCTACGTTGTCAATCGTTGGCGTCTCGAGAAAAAGGACCCTAGCGCGGCGTTGTCCGAGCCAAAAAAGCCGATCACCTACTGGCTCGACAAAAACATTCCGCTTGAGTACCGTGAAACGGTGAAAGAGGGCGTGCTTGAGTGGAACAAAGCGTTCGAAAAGCTCGGCTTCAAAGACGCGATTCGGGTGGAACAACAACCCGACGACGCCAAGTGGAGCACCAACGAAACCGGTCGCGCGTCGGTGCGCTGGTATGTCGATTATTCCGACGGTGCGCTCGCGGTTGGTCCATCGCGCGTCGATCCGCGCACGGGTGAAATTCTCGATGCCGACATCACCATCGGCAACGGTTGGGTCACGCTGCCGCGCTGGCGGGCGATCAATCAATCGCCGCGCCCGATGCCTGCGATGACTGGCCTGAACGCCGCGTACGACACATCAAACGACGCCAGCTTCCTCCCGCCGAATCGATCTGCTGCGTTGCCGCGCGACATTCTGGTTGGCACTGGTGAGGTGAGCGCCGAGCTTTGTTCATCCGGCGAATCAGCCATTCAGGAGGCGAGCTTCGCGCTCGACCTGATGGCCATGCGCGCCGCCGCATTCGGTGATGTGCTCGATCCGAAAGAAACAGAGCGTATCGTGCTCGCTACGCTCAAAGGTGTGGTCACTCATGAGGTCGGGCACACGCTGGGTCTTCGTCACAATTTCCGCTCATCGACTGTTTACACGCAAGCCCAACTGAACGATCCGGTGTTCACACGCGCCAACGGTCTGGGTGGCTCGGTGATGGATTACGAGGCGTATAACGTCGCACTCAACAAGGAGCCGCAGGGCGAATACGTGCGCAACACCATCGGGCCGTACGACTACTGGGCGATTGAATACGCCTATCGCGAATTGCCCGCCGATAGCGAAAAAGCTGATCTCGCGCGCATCGCCGCACGCAGCACCGAACCGCTGCTCGCGTACGCCACCGACGAAGAGGTAGACGGTGATGGCGACGGTATGGATCCGACGGTCAATCAGCGTGACCTTGGCTCTGACCCGCTGGAGTTCGCACGCCGCCGCGTAGTACTTACGCGTGAATTGTTTGACCGTTTACAAAATCGGCAACTGCCGCCGGGTGAAGGCTATGACACCTTGACCCGCAACTTTCAGAGCGGCCTCGGGCAGATGCGACTGGCGTTGGGCATCGCCGCCAAGTTTGTCGGTGGCGTCGTTTATTTGCGCGACCAGGCCGGCAGTGATCGCGCGCCATTGACCCCCGTGCCCGCTGACAAGCAGCGTGCCGCATTGCGACTGATCACCGACAATTTGTTCAGTGCGAATGGCTTCAACCTGAAGCCTGAGTTCGTTAGCCGGCTGGTCGAAAACTCACTGGACCGGGGCTACACGCCGCCCACAGACCGCTCGCTTGACACGACGCTGCTGGCGCTGCAAACGCAGGCGCTTGATCGGCTGCTCTCGCCGCGCGTGGCGGACCGTATCGAAAACGCCCGCAGCAAGCTCGCGTCACCGGCGAGTGCGCTGACGCTCGACGAGCTCTATGGCACGGTCACTCGCGCCATCTGGAGCGATGGTCCCGGTAGCATCGAGACCACGTCAGCGCGCCGCGCACTGCAACGCGAACATGCGCGCCGCCTCGCCACTGCAATCATGCGCCCAGGCGTAGGTTCTGCCAGCGGTGACGCCCGCGCCCTGCATCGTTTGACCGCGAAGACATTGCTGGCAAAAGCGCAAACCGCCAAAGGAAACGCGCGTCTGTCAGCACAAACGCGCGCGCATCTCGATGAGATTGCAGACACCCTCGATGCCGCACTCAAAGCGCAGGCGACGCGCGTGGTTGGCTAGGAGAACTGCGTAATCCGGATGCCCGCATCCGGGTTCTCGTTTGCATCGGCGAACTTGGCGGGCGCGTTAAGCCAGCTCACATCCCGCGCTTTTCGCCCTCGACTCGCAAGCTCAATCCCGTTGAGCTTCACCTCAGCATCCGGGAATTTCGCGACCAGTTGAAGGTCACCGCCCATCGCGCGGATGTACTCGCGCAGCGTGCTGACATACATGTCGGGGCGGCTCTCGGTTTTTGACACCGCCGCCTGATCAATCTTGAGCAGACTGGCCAGTTCCACTTGCGTCATGTGTCGGCTCTTGCGCAGTTCCTGCAAGCCCATTTCAAGCAGCATCGCCTCGGTGTGCGCCGATGAGCGCGCCTGCGCGTCGGAGCTCATCCGTGCGCGCAAAGTACTGAATTTTTTAGCCATCAAGCAGCCCTTCCTTTCGAAGTTCAACCACGTGTTCATCGTAGAGTCGATCAGCCACCGGAATGTTCACCACATACCAGCGATCATCGCCCGTCTTGTCGCCGCCGAGCAACAGTATCGCCGAGCGCCGAGGATCAAATGCATAAAGCACCCGATACGGGCGACCGCGATGCTGAATCCGCAACTCGCGCATATGTTCGTGCCGCGAGCCATTGATCCCACTGCTATGCGGAAACCCAAGATTCGGCCCCAGCACCTCCAAAAGCCCCACCGACGCGCTCACACTTTCCTGCTCGGATTCATCGAGCGAAGACCACCAGCGGTCAAGTTCGTCTGTGTATTCAACGTCCCAAGTCATGGCGCAAATATAACCGAAAAGACATATGTTGCGAAATGCATAGCGTTCAGCGGTTGCAAACGCACCAATACGCTAACGCGCAGCGATGGTGGGCACAAGTTGTCCACCCTACCTTTTAGTTAGGCATGACGCAAAACGCAACACCTTCAGTGGCGTAGCCAGCCGCGGTGTTGAGATTGGTTATGTTGGTCATGTACTGGTGATTTTGCGCGCCAGCTACTGACCTGAAACCTCGATACAACGGTATGGTCGGCGCGTCGCAAGCCCCGCTGCCATTGGGTACTTTTGCTGCCAACATCATCGATTCAAAATGAAATGTGTCGATGTAGTTCTCCTTGTTCGGGAACAGCATCTGCGCCAGCTTGCAGTCGGAGTATTTACCCCAGAAATGCGTGGATGCAGGCGGATAAAAATACCTGCACACGGGCACTGTTCCCGGAGTGCCCAAGCGCCACATCTTCCAGCTTTCGGCGGTGCGAGTGAACCCGAAATCAGGGACGCTGGTAATGTAGCTGTCCAGCAGTGCCACTGCCGCTGGGTCTGCGGCAAAGTAGCGGAGCACACCGCCCTTTTCGTACTTGTAGCTGCGTACGATTTCGCTGGGCGCAGTGCCTGTGTCCCACAAGTCATAGGTGTAGCTACTCAGATCGGTCGAGTCCAGTATCGCTCGCATCCCAAACCATGCAGCCGTGCTGATGATGTTACGGTCTGCAACTAAGCTGTAGCGGTTGAAGTTGAGGACAAATGCGTATTCACCGCTAGGTGTGCGATACATGATCGTCGAACTGCCGAACAACTCGCCGTTATAAGTTTGGTACCCATACGCTCCAGTTTTCATGGGCGCGTAGGTGCCGTCGTCTGGGTAGTTGCTGGCGAACCTGAGCCATGCGTCTGTCGTACCGGTCCAGCCAGCGGCACCCTGAAGGTTTTCCGGCAAAAAAGCATCTGGGTTACGCGCGATAGTTTTGCCGTAGTAGTAAGAAGATCCTTGGCTTATCGTATCGTCGTCATTGCGCGCGTCGTACGACGCTCACTATGAAGACTGTTTCGAAAATTATCACCACGACGCTTTTGCTCACGTTGTCCGGTTTGGCTTACGCGCTTCCGCACAACTACGACCTGCCACACAACTGCTTGGACGTGTCGACACTCACCGCAGATCAGCAGAGTAAAAAAGCCGCGCTCGAATCACGCGCGCTGCCGATGATGAAGCAGCTCATGAAAGAGGGCGGACAAATGGCGGGGCTGTTTGCAATCTCATACAAAGGCCGATTGCTATCCAACTGCGCGGTGGGATACGCGGACTATGACAGTGCTGAACGCCTGGCGAAAGGTCTGCCCGTACTGCCATTGCAAGCCACTGCGGCCGCCCGTGGCGCAAGCCTCGCAAAGCCAATGCGGCCGCCCGTGGCGCAGGCCTCGCAAAGCCAATCACTCGCGCCGCCGCCAAAAAATGCGTAGTTACCGACTCAACCGCATGCTTAACCGTACATTCGCTATGCCACGGTTGAACGATGTTTTTCCATGGCTTGACGCCGGACGCCGCCATTAAATTTTCGTTGCAGTCGCAAAGCCCGGCTTTTGCAGGGTGGGCAGCCTCTGCCCACCAAGCGGTGGCAGACGAACCCATCCTCTTACGCGCAGTGATGGTGGGCACGGGGTGCCCACCCTACGGATTGCTCATTGCGCTGCGCGGTTAATTAAACCGCCAACAATTCCACATCAAACATCAACG
>ENA-OBLH01000516-OBLH01000516.1-metagenomes-genome-assembly--contig:-NODE-516-length-12657-cov-5.01627_pt1 | contig 12657 bp, 13 predicted proteins | sample MGYA00153382_OBLH01 | MGnify analysis MGYA00153382 | reverse complement strand
CGGTGCAACGCGCTGATGGAGCGCTTTCAGTTGGGTGAGTCGCTGAGCGATGCCGACCAACGATTTATGAGGGAGAGTTGTAAATGAATACTCGATCACTTTCAGTCGCTGCCCTATCTGGGGCTTGTGCGTTGGTGCTGGCTGGCTGCGCTGCTGCACCGACGCCGACCGTCAACTACGCTGCGCCGCCTCCACCTCCGCCGCCCCCACCGGTGGTCGTGGTCGCGCCGCCGCCCGCGCCGGTGCCTCTGGTGCCCGTGCCGTTCGATACCGCCATCGTCAACGCTGCGACAACGCTGTTCAAAAACGCGGGGGTGGACGCCACGCGAGTTGTCGTGATTGACCCGCTAATCGATGGTGTGAGCGGTGAGCAAACCACCGCCAGTCGCTACATCGAAACGCGGTTGCGCGACATCGCGCGCGATCAGTTTCCGAAGCTCGACATTCGTGATTTTTCGTCCGACAACGTGGCTAAAGGCCCGATGGTATTGGTCGGCACGTTCACCGGCATCACGCTCGACAACAAGACTGTCGGCAAGCCCGAGGCGTATCGCATTTGCCTCGCGCTCGCGGATTTTTCGACCAACAAAATTGTCGCCAAAGGTGTGGCGCGTTCGATGCTCGACGGCGTGAACAGCACGCCGACGCCGTACTTTTCCGACACACCGGTGTGGGTGAAAGACCAGACGGTGGAGGCGTACATCAAGACCTGTCAGGGCACCAAAGTTGGCGACACCATTGATCCGATTTATCGCGATGGCATCGAGACGGCAACGGTGATCTCAGACGCGATTGTGGCCTACGAAAAACGCAATTTCCGTGAGGCGCTGGAACTGTATGCGCGCGCCGTGAAGGCAACGACTGGCGACCAGTTGCGCGTTCACAGCGGACTTTATCTCGCTAACTGGAAGCTCGGCAAAAAGGCCGACGCCGAAACTGCGTTCGGCAAAATCGTCGATCACGGCCTCGCCGCACAAAAGCTCTCGGTCAAGTTTTTGTTTCAGCCGCGCAGCACCGATTTTTGGAGTGATGCCAACGTCAGCGGTCCATATCCCATCTGGCTGCGGCAAATCGCCACCCGCGTGGCCAAAGCCGACAACTGCCTGGAAATCGTCGGCCACACCAGCCGCTCCGGCAGCGAACCAGTCAACGACAAACTGAGTCTCGCGCGCGCCCAAAACGTCAAACGAAAGATGGACGCAACGGTGCCCGCGCTTGCCGCAAAAACCAAAGCCAGCGGCGTAGGTTTCCGCGAAAACGTAGTCGGAAGCGGAGCGGACGATCTCACCGATGCGCAAGATGGACGCAACGGTGCCAAAGCTTGCCGCAAAAACCAAAGCCAGCGGCGTAGGTTACCGCGAAAACGTGGTCGGCAGCGGCGCGGACGACCTGACCGATTTGCAAGATCGGCGCGTGGAATTTCGATTGGCGAAATGCGTTTCGTAGTGAGTTGAACGACGGTTTCATTGACGCTGCTGAGGCATTTGGCGGTGAACATCTGCCGAGTGAGTCATGACGAACAAATCACTTTCGGGCAGCGTCGGTCATGTCGCACGAAACCGTTTTGACGACGTTCGTTTGGTGCAATACCTGCTCAATTGCGTGCCTATAACGCGCGGCGGGCCGACCCGGGAACTGATGGTCGACGGCGTATGCAGGCCGCGCACGGTGCGGGCAATCTTCCGATTTAAGCGCGTGCAGCACGGGTCGACCGGCGCTCGCATTGAGCCGAGTGGGCAAATCTTCCGCGCGTTGATGGAACATGACCCTTATCCCTCGCAGCCGCTGCCACCTTTCTGCGGCAAGCAGTGACAGCGCGCGCACGGATGCAGCGCGCGCACGGATGCGACGGCTGGCGGAGACGACCGCGTTCGTCCGTGACGTCGTGCTGCCCGGCGGCCCCGATGCTCGACCGGTACTCAATCCTGCGGCTTGCTTTTCTGCGCTGCATCACGCGCGTTCACCGATTCACCGCTGGGGCATTTTCGCGAGCGAGCCCATTGCCTGCGGGCGTCGCGTGATCGAGTACAGGGGCGAGCGAGTTTCGCCTCAAGAAGCTGCCCGCCGTTCGCTGCGGTCGCAGCTTTATTTGTTCTATCTGACTCCGACACAACAGATTGACGGTGCCATCGGCGGCAGCGGCGCGGAATACATCAATCACAGTTGCGAGCCCAACCTGCGCGCGGCGGTGTCGCGCAGACGGCTGTATCTGCTCAGCCTGCGGCGCATCGAGGCGGGCGAAGAATTGCTGCTCGACTACCGGATCACCAGCGACGGGCCGCGCCTGCCTTGCCACTGTAACGCTGCGAGTTGTCGAGGCTTTTTGAATTCAGAAGGGTGATTGAAGCTGCGCGGCCTCAATGCCCAGATCGCGCCTTCGGCGCGATCACTGACGCATTGCCGCGCTGGATTTCGTCTTTTCCACTGTCGGTGAGTTCGCCCGGATGTTCCTTGGCTCGGGCACCGCGCCGCACGCGTGTTCTGACTCAACTTGCAACGTGTATTAAGAGCAACCATGCTGGGCAAATCCATTTCGGCGAGCGTCGGACGAGCAGGGCGCAACGCGTATGAAGACGTTCGCGTCGTTCAGTACCTGCTCAATTGCGTCCCGGCGGGGCGCGGCGGCCCGGCGCGCGAGCTGATGATCGACGGTGCTTGCGGGCCGTTGACGACGCAGGCGATTACGGGCTTTCAACGCGCGCTGCGTGGCCCAACCGATGGCCGCGTTGATCCGGGTGGCCAGACGTTACAAGCACTGCAAAGTTTCGACCCGTACCCGGCGAGAGCGTTGCTAGCGGGCCAGCCGGCGGGCAAATCCGGTTCCTCGTCATACGGCCAACAGGGGGCGGGGAACGTGATGGCGAAGGGCAATCCTTCTGGCAAAAGCGGCAACAACGGCAATTCCGGCAAGAGCGGTAACTACGGCGGCAATGGAGGCAATAGTTTCGGTGGCAAAGGCAGCAACAACCAGACCGTCATTATCGGTGGCGGTGGCCCGTCCGGCAAAACCAACAGCGGCGCGGGCGGTGGAGGCGGCAATGGCGCTTCGGGTAAAGGCAACAACACGTCCGGTGGTCCGTCGGGCAAGTCGAGCAACTGGCCACCTAACAACACCATTATTGGCGGCTAGATCGGTTTGCCTGAAGAAACCACCGCGTTTGTCCGAGAGGTGCTGCTGCCGGGCGGCCTCGACGCGCGGCCTGAACTGCGCGAGGACGCCTGTCGATTTGCGCTGAGCTACGCGCCGTCTTCGATTCATCGCTGGGGAATTTTTGCCGCTGAACGCATTCCGGCGGGCCGACGAGTGATCGAGTACACCGGTCAGCGCATCTCGCGAAAAGAGGCGATGCGCCGCGCGGTGCGACCGCAGCTTTATCTGTTTTGGCTCAGTGCAACGCGGCTGATCGACGGCGCAGTTGGAGGCAGCGGCGCAGAATTCATCAACCATAGCTGCCAGCCGAACCTGCGATCACGGGCGGCCCGGGGCCACGTGTTTCTGCTGAGCCTGCGCGCCATCGAGGCGGGCGAGGAATTGCTGTTCGACTACGAGGTGCGCGGCGACGGCCCCGCGCTGCCCTGCCAATGCGGAGCCACGAACTGCCGTGGTTTTTTGAATGTGGCGGAGAATCGTTGAGCTTGTGGACTCAATGGACGTCGCTGATCGTGGATTTCTGCCATCAGCTTTTGGCTGACACGTATGGTTCACTTGGGCTTAAGTAGCAATTTAGTAAATTATCGACTTTTGCCATAAATAAGCACTGAGCCCAAAGGACGCGTGCGTTACACGCCAAAGCTGACCCTACAAACTAGTCAATAATCGCGAAATTGGCTTCGGCAGCGCTGCCTTCGCCAGTTCGCTGCGCGCGATCCACATCGCACCCGGTTGCATCACTCGTGGTTCGATCTGATCAGCGACTAGATGCGCGACATTTAGCGTCAACCTGAAGTGAGTGAACGCATGAGCAATCGGCGGCAATATTTCCGTATGACCTAGTCCGCTTGCTCCGTAGCGAATGTGAGCGGTCGCTTCTGCATCTTCGTCATCGCCGATTTCTGGCAAACACCAGAGCGCGCCCCAGATGCCGGGCGCTGGTCGTTTGACCAGCAAAATCTCGTCCGCATGCGTCAACAGCAGGTAGCGCTGCGAGCGTTGCGGCACCACTTTGCTCGGTTTCGATGCCGGAATTTCGTTGCTGCGACCGCTGGTTTTGGCGGCGCAATCGTCGGCAATCGGGCAGAGCAGGCAGGCGGGATCGCTGCGCGCGCAAATCGTCGCGCCTAAATCCATCAAACCTTGCGTGTAGGCGACCATGTCGGTGGATGACTGCGGCAGCCGCGACTCGGCTTCAAGCCACAGTTTTTTTTCGACCGCGCTCACACCTGGATAGCCCTCAACGGCGGCGTGCCGAGCGAGCACGCGCTTGACGTTGCCATCCAGAATCGGTGCGATCACGTCGTAAGCAAACGCGGCAATCGCCGCAGCTGTGCTGCGACCGATACCGGGAAGATCGGCGAGTAGCGCAACGTCCGCCGGAAAGCGCCCGCCGTGCTGGCTGACCACCTGTTGCGCGGCACGATGCAGATTGCGCGCGCGGCTGTAGTAACCGAGTCCCGCCCAATGCGCCATCACGTCGTCGTCGGGCGCGCTTGCGAGCAAGGTGACGTCGGGGAAGCGTTCAAGAAATCGCGCGTAATACGGCAGCACAGTTGCCACCTGCGTCTGCTGCAACATGATTTCTGAGAGCCAGATGCGATACGCGTCGCGCGTGTTTTGCCACGGCAAATCGTTGCGACCATGGACGCGTTGCCAGGTCACGAGACGGGTGGCGAAAGTGGGGTGGGTGTCGTTAGCCATGAACCGCGTCTGTTGGAGCAGCCTTGGCCGCGATCTGCTTTGAGGGACATCTATCGCGGCAAAGGCCGCTCCAACAAAACTAGCGAATTCCTAAACGCTGCTTCGCCTTAACGCCCGCCTCTGACGACGGGTACCTGCTGGCGACTTCTTGCAGGGTGGCGCGCGCGGCTTGCAGGTCGCCCAACTCCGATTGCGCGGAGGCGATGTTCAGCAGCGCGTCGGACGCTTTGGCGCTCTCAGGATATTGCGCAATCAACTGCCGCTGCGCCGCAATCGCCCCGCGAAAATCGCGCGTGGCATACAGCGAATTGCCAATCCAGTATTGCGCCGATGGCACCAGCGTGCTGCGCGTAAAGGTGCGATTGAAAATCTGAAACGCAGTCACAGCTTCAGCAAATCGACCCGCGCGAAAGTGCTCAAGGCCCTGATCGTAGGCGCGTTGCTCGGCGACTGGATCGACCACAGCGGGCGGCATAACGCGACTCGCGTCTGCCGTTGGGTTGCTTGGGTTTGCAGCGTTCACCGGAACAGCGCCGACCACCGCAGGCGGCATGCCCCCTGCGGGTGGGGTGGCCGCAGCCGCAGCGGCGGTCGCGGCAGCCTGCGCTTCCATTTTGCGCAGGCGACCGTCGAGATCAACATACAGATCGCGCTGCCGCTTCTGCGTGTTTTCCATCTCGTTCTGCAGCAACTCAATTTGTCCGCGCAGTCGCGCGAACTCAGTCTTTAACGTTTCAACCTGATTGAACAGATCAATGATGCTGCGGTTTTTTGCCTGCGCTTCAAGTTCGGCCACACGCTGATCCAGCGCGCGCTGCGTGTCTGCCAGTTGGCCACGCAATTGCACGATCTGCTTTCGCGCCTCTTCATCATCAAACAGACCCGCATGCGCCGACATCGGTAGCAGTGCCAACAACAGCAGACTGAGCGTCGCCGCGCGAAGCCCATGCAAAGGACGTGACGGTCGTAAAGACCGCAACTGACTCACACCACGCATCGACTACTCCCCTGCGTACGCCAAGTCACAGCGACGGTTTTCGGAATACGCAGCCTCGGTACTCGAGGGATTTTTCGGCTTCTCTTCGCCAAAGCTCACGGTGTCAATCTGACCATCGCTGACGCCCAGCAGGGTCAGCACGCGCTTCACGCTTTCGCTGCGCTTTTGGCCGAGCGCCAAGTTGTATTCGCGGCTGCCGCGCTCGTCGGTGTTGCCTTCGACCTTGATGCGCGCATTGCGGTTTTGCTTCAGATAAGCGGCGTGTGCTTCAAGCAATGGTTTGTATTCATCACGCACGGTGAAGCTGTCGTAGTCATAAAAAATTTCGCGACGCGACAGTGGGCTGCGCGGGTCGCGCAACGGATTTCCAGCCGTGGCAGCGGATGGCATGGTGTTGGCGCTAGCGCCTGCGGTGGGGTTGGCACCGCTGGTGGACGTCCCTGCGTCTGGCGTGACTACGGTGGTGCTGGTACGGTTTTCAACCGGCGCGACAGTTTCGGGGGTTGACGAACAACCCGCGAGTGCTGCGGCAGCAAGGGCGGCAAGAACGAGTTTAAAAACGGGTTTCATAGGTATTCCTTTCGGTGACGAGGCTTCGATGATCGGTGCGATTATTTATGACTGTCTACTTCGGTAGCGGACCCCACGCTGGTTCGCGTACATCAGCATTGCTGGCACCGAGCCGTTGCTTGACGCGTCCGTCAGCCGACACCGCTGCAAGAATACCCTTGCCGTTATACACCGAGGCGTACACGATAAGTTTTCCGTTTGGCGCGAAAGAGGGGGACTCGTCCACAGGACCCTGAGTCAGCGTTTGCACTTGGCGCGACGCGAAATCCTGCACCGCCAGCATGTAGCGCGAGCCTTCGCGTTTGACGAAAACCATGCTCTTGCCGTCGGCGGCCACCCGAGGATTGGCGTTGTCGCTGCCCTCGAAGGTGACGCGCTCGGCGTTGCCGCCTTCGCTCGCCATGCGATAAATTTGTGGTGACCCGCCGCGATCACTCATGAAATAAATTCGGCCATCGGGCGCCCAGTTTGGGGTGGTGTCAATCGCACCGCTGTTGGTCAAACGCCTCGCGTTCGAGCCGTCGGCTCCGGCAACGAAGAGCTGCGTGCCACCTGCTTGCGAGGATGCAAAAACGATCTGGTCGCCATTGGGTGACCACGCGGGCGCGGACTGATTGCCAGAGGCACGGGTGAGCAGAGCACGCTGCCCAGTGCTCACGTTTTGCACGTACACGCTGGGCTTGCGGCCTTCAAACGACACATACGCCAAACGACTGCCATCAGGCGACCACGACGGCGAAATGATTGGCTCCACGGAATTCACCACCGGGATCGCGTTGAAGCCATCGCTGTCGGCGACGATCAACTGGAAGCGGCCGGGCGACTTGGCGACATACGCCAGACGCGTGCTGAACACGCCTTTTTCGCCAGTGAGTCGCTCGTAAACAATGTCGGCGATTCGGTGAGCGGTGGCGCGTAAATCTTTGCTGGCGACGTTGAACACGAGGCCGATGAGTTGTTCTTGCTTCGGCACATCAACTAGCCGAAAACTCACCGCTACCAAGCCATTCGCAGCAGGTGCCAACGATCCAATCACGGTGGCGTCCGCGCCTCGCACCGCTACCAAGCCATTCGCAGCAGGTGCCAACGATCCAATCACGGTGGCGTCTGCGCCTCGCGCCTTCAATTCAGAGAAAGACACCGCAGCCAGTTCGCCGTTCTTCGGCAAGCCATTGCTGTTGACGGTTTTGATGAGCCCGCTGCGCGCTAAGTCGGCCTCGATCACGGCCGACATTTGCTGCGCCTGCGCGGCATCACTTCCCGCAAAACCCGCCACCGCAACCGGTATTTGTTGCGCGCCGACGCCAACGATATCGATGGTCAATTGTGCGCGCGCATCTCGCACATGGCCCGCCAACAGCAACACGCCAAGCAAAGTAACGATACGAAGAGAGAGTAAATTCATCGGTCAGGGCTTGAGGTAATCGACAGCGTAATTGATAGCACGGACTGTGCGCGGTCGCGAGCCTCAGTGGCGGTTTCCAGCGTAGGATAAGGCCCCAATCGCACTCGGTACAGCGAATTTATTTGCTGCACGCGCGGCAAAACGCTTAATTCAGTCCCCATGCGCTGTTGGAACGCCTGAGCGTTCGCAAAGTTTCCGAAAGCGCCCAATTGAACGAAATGCTCTCGATTCGAGGCTGGTTGCAGCGGCGATTGTTCCAGTGCGACGACCGGTGCAACGGGCACAGGCAAGTCAGTCGTACGCGGCGCAGCGGGGATCGTTGCGACCATGGCGTAGGGCGGTTGCAGCAACTCCAGCTCAACCTCACCACTGCCGCCTTGCGCAATACCCAAGCGATGTGCCGCCACGTAGGAGAGGTCAACAATGCGTCCTGCATGGAACGGCCCACGATCATTGATACGTACGATCACAGAACGCCCAGATCGCGCGTGGGTAACGCGTGCGAAGCTGGGCAATGGCGCGGTCGGATGCGCGGCGGTCATCGCAAACATGTCGTAAATCTCGCCAATGGCGGTCTTTTGCCCATGAAATTTGCGACCGTACCAAGAGGCGATGCCACGTTGGCGCAGCGACGTGAGCGAGGTCAGCGGCTTGTAGTCAACGCCAAACACGTTGTACGGCCGATTGGCAAAGCGGTGCAGCGGCTCGTCGCGAGGCTGCGCGTCAGGGGTTTGATCTAGATCGCGCGGGATGGACGCGGCGGGGCCGTCATCTTTGTAATATGCGCCCGGACGTGTCGCGCTGGATGTTTGCGTCTTGTTTGCTGGTTTGCTGGCGCAGCCGGAAAGCACCGTAATGAGGCTCACCAGCGTCGCCGTGGTAATCCCGATAGACGCGGTTTTAGCAATCGGCGAGTGCCTCAAGAATTCACCAATTTCCGGTGACTGGTGACGCTCATCAGGATGCCCACCGCGATGAACAGCGTCATCAATGCCGTGCCGCCGAAGCTCATGAACGGCAATGGAACGCCCACCACGGGCAGGATGCCAGTCACCATGCCCATATTTACGAAGGCGTAGGTGAAAAACATCAGCGACATGGAACCCGCCATCAAGCGACCAAACAGGGTCGACGCTTTGGCGGCGATCAAAAAACATCGACCGATGAACAGTAAATAAAGCGCCAGCAGAACAATGCCGCCGAGCAGGCCAAACTCTTCGCCGTAAACCGCGAAGATGAAGTCAGTGTGCTTCTCGGGCAAGAACTCAAGGTGCGTCTGGGTGCCGTTCAACCAGCCTTTCCCCAGCATACCACCAGAGCCGATGGCAATTGCCGCCTGCGTGGTGTGCCATCCGGTGTCCTGACCGTCGGCCTCAGGGTTCAGGAAGGTCATAACGCGTTCCTTCTGATAATCGTGAATACCAACTTCAAAGTGCCACATCGCAGCCACCGCACACGCACCTAACACCGCTGCGCCTACGATCACTCGCCAGTCGAGACCAGCCAGATACAACACAAAAAAGCCACTGGCACCAATCAGCAATGCCGTACCTAAATCGGGTTGCCGCACCACCAGCGCGAACGGGATCACCACCAAAATCGCCGCCACTACGAAGTTTCGCCAATTCATAGCGCCCTCGTGACGCTCGAAATACCAAGCTAGGATCAGCGGCAACGCGATCTTCATAATTTCTGACGGCTGAATGTTGCCAATGCCAGGAATTTTTAACCATCGGCGTGCGCCTTTGACCACTTCGCCGCCCAGCGCGACGCCAATCAGCAACACGATCCCGATCACGTAAAGCGGCACCGCAAATCGTGCAATGAACTGCGGTGACAGGTTGGCAATGGCGATCATGATGGCCACCGCTACCACCACTTTTTGCGACTGCGAAATCACGCGACCCATGGTCTCGTTAGCGGCGCTGTAAAGAACAAGCAGCCCCAGCGCGGCGATCGTCGTGACGATCGCAAACAGAAACGGATCGAGGTGATCGGTGACTTTCGCCCACACTTGGTGAATCATCGCGCGCGCCTGATTTCTGCGGCAACGCTTGCGGCGGCAATCGCCTCGTTGCCCACGATGGGCCGCTTTATCGCGGCATCGAGCAGGGAAGAATCAAAGTACGCGTCCATCACTTTTTTGGCAATCGGGGCAGCCGCCTCAGCGCCGAAACCGCCGTTTTCAACAAATGCGACTAGCGCAATGGTGGGCTTATCGAGTGGCGCGAGTGCGATGTACCAAGCGTGGTCGCGCAATCGCTCGGCGACTTGGGAGGCAACATAGATGCCGCCTCGCAATCCATACACCTGCGCCGTGCCGGTCTTGCCGCCGCTGGTGTATTTGGCCTTCAGGAACGCGGTGCGTCCCGTACCTTCGGTCACCACACCGGCCATGCCCTTAAGCACCGCATCGATATGCGCAGGCTTCAGCGGAATGGTGTAGGCAGGCGCGGGATGCGTCAACCGATACTCATTGCTGCGAGCGTCCTGAATCCGTTTCACCAGATGCGGTTTGAACGCGACACCTCGGTTCGCCAACACGGCAGTCGCATAGGCAAGTTGCAGCGGTGTGAATGTGTTGAAGCCTTGTCCGATGCCCAGCGAAATTTGATCGCCCACATGCAGTTTGGGATCCTTGGGGCGATTCTTCGCCTTCCACGCACGATCCGGCAGGATGCCGGGCAATTCTCCGTCAATGTCGATACCGGTTTTTTGCCCAAAACCGAACTGCCGCATGAAGGCGGCCCATTCGTCGACATCTGTTTCTGCTGCAACGTGGTAGTAGTAGGTGTCGCACGAAACGGCGATGGATTTCACGAGATCGACCACGCCGTGTCCGCCCACTTTGTCATCGCGCCAGTGACCGCCACCGAGGCGGAAGAAACCGGGGTCGTTGATCGATTGTTGTGCGGTGCGAACGCCCAGCTCCAGCGCCATCAAGGCCATGAATGGCTTGTAGGTCGAGCCGGGAGGATAGGTACCGCGCAGAGGACGGTTGAGCAGCGGTTTGTCGAGAGACGTGTTCAGCAAGTCCCAGTTTTGCGGATCAATACCATCCACAAATAGATTGGGGTCGTATCCGGGTTTGCTGACGAAGGCCAGCACGTCGCCAGTGAGCGGTTCAATCGCGACCAGCGCGCCGCGCTTGCTGCCAAACGCTTCCTCGGCGATCTTTTGCAGACGGATGTCGAGCGAGAGTTGCAGGTTGTTGCCAGTGACGGAAGGCTTGCGCGACAGCGTGCGAATCACGCGGCGGGAAGCATCCACTTCAACTTCGGTTGCGCCCGCTGTTCCGTGCAACTCACGCTCATACGACAGTTCAATGCCGACTTTGCCGATGTAGTCCGAGCCCTTGTAATTTGCGGTCAATCCCTGTGCTTCGATGCGCTCTTTTTCGCCTTGACTGATGCGCCCGATATAGCCGATTACATGGCTGGCCACCTCACCAAACGGATACTGACGAAACAGCCGCGCCTTGATCTCCACGCCGGGCAAACGGTAACGATTGGCCGCGACCCGAGCCACCTCCTGGTCAGTTAAGCGTGACTTGAGCGGCAGGCTATCGTTGCTACGGAATTCTTCCCACAATCGCTTGAAGCGACGGCGGTCACGCGGCGAGATGTCGACGATTTTTGCGATCTCGTCAATCGCCGCCTCAATGTCAGGAATTTTCTGCGGATTCAATTCCAGCGTGTACGCCGAATAATTTGATGCCAGCACCACGCCGTTGCGATCCGTGATGATGCCGCGATTGGGCGCTTCGGGCTGAATGTCAATGCGATTGGCTTCGGCCAATGTGGCGAAATGCTTGTGCTTCACCACTTGCAGATAAACAAAGCGCCCCAGTAGCGTGGCAAAACACAGCACGACCAACACCGCTGCCAGCGTCAGGCGGCGCTGATACCAGAACAGCTCCTGGTCGTAATTTCTGAGTTCAGCCTTCATGGTGATCGGGGCTTAATCCAGCAGTGAGCGAACGCGTTGCGGCCATTGCAGCAACGCAGAAACAATTGGCCAGATCAGCGCGCTGCTCACGCTGCCGAGAATCATCGCCGCCGTCGGTACGGTGGCCCCGCTCATCAAGCGCAGCACTAGCACCACCAATTGCGCAATCACCAGCAAACCAAGCACATGCAACGCCTGTTGCCACAGCGGAAAGCGCAACACGCGACGATGAAAGTAACTCGCTGCAAAGCCGAGAATCGCATAGGCCAGCGCATGCTGTCCGAATAGATTGGCCTCCACCACGTCGGTCAGCAGCCCGCAGGCCCAAGCCACACCGATGCCGATCCAGCGCGGTTGGTGAATGGCCCAATACAGCAACACCAACGCAAAAAAGTCAGGCCGAATAGCAAGCACAAAACCTGATAACGGCAGCAGATTGACAGTGAAGGCAAGCGCCAGCGTGATCGCCACGAACCACGGTTTAGGCGTAAGAAGAATGTCTTCTGGCCGGGCTATTTTGAACAGCGGTGAGTCGGGTAGATGAAACATGCCTACCTGCGCTTTTTAGCGGATTCAGTCACCACGTCAGGCGCGGGTCGTGGCGCGGGCGCGACCGGTTTGTCGAGCACCAGAACCGCGTCTGAGCTCCATACCTTTGCCATGGGCGCACATTGAATGATGGCAAACTTGTTTTCTGCGGTACGCTGAACGCTCATGACGCGCGCGACGCGGATGTTGCTGGGATAGACGCCATCAATGCTGGAGGTGAGCAGCACATCGCCCTCCTTAACATCGGCAATGCTGGCAACGCTGCCCAGTTCAGGCAACTTGTCCGGCCCGCGACCGTAAAGCAGCGCGTGCATGCCGGTGCGCTCGATTTTC
>ENA-OBLH01000514-OBLH01000514.1-metagenomes-genome-assembly--contig:-NODE-514-length-12688-cov-3.88514_pt1 | contig 12688 bp, 13 predicted proteins | sample MGYA00153382_OBLH01 | MGnify analysis MGYA00153382 | reverse complement strand
GCTCTGATTCGGTGGGCGTCCGTGACGGGCACGACGGTGTCTTGCCGACCGTGAACCAGGAGAACGGGGCACGTCGCCTTCGCCACCGTATTGACCGGCGCGATGTCGTCAAACCTCGCCCCTATGACACGCTCAAGAGCGCGATTGATCATCCAGGCGAGCGGCCAGTAGGGCACAAAGCGCAACGCAAACCAGCGCCGCATCAATTGCTCTGGATGTGCGAACGCGGCGATGCTCACCACGGCGGCGAGATCCTGACGACGGGACGCGGACAGCAACACCGCAGCATCGCCTACGGAATGACCAAGCGCCACGATACGCGTCCTGTCGACGCGCGGACGTGTTTTTAACCAGTCAATCGCGCTGTCCAGATCCTCGGCAAAACGGGGCAGCGAACTGTGATCATCCCGGTCGCTGCGGCCATGATTGCGCGACTCCATCAGCAGCACGGCAAAGCCCGCCTGATGCAGCGCCTGCGCGGCAGGCAGCAGGTTGCTCGCATTGCCGCACCAACCGTGCAGCAGCACGACGGTGGGTCGAGGCCCGAGAGCGAGAGCGGGTACAAACCATGCAAAAAGGCTAAGGCCACGCGCCGCCGGGATACGCACCGTCCGCGCTAACAGGCCGTGCGCTTGCGGTTGCGATCCCTCCACGCTAGCGGCAGGTGCCAGTACGCCTTTCATCCAGTGGCTGACGCTGAAAAATCGACCGACTCCCGTGCACTCACCGTAGAGCGGGGATGTCGCCCTGCACGCGACCGCATGCGTGGAAGTCACTGGTTAGCCGCAACACCCGCCCTTAGCCGGAGCCGCCGCTGCGAGGCGGACCGTTTGCACGCCGTACCCCGCTTTCTCGATAGCGGATTGCAATTGTTCGTGCGAGGTCTGCCCTTCGTTAAATTGCACGGTTGCCTCGTGGTTCGCGAGCGACACCGTTGCGCTGCTGACGCCGGGGACGGCTTTTAACGCGCCCTCAATGGTGCTGACGCAGCCGCCGCACGACATTCCGGTCACTTTCAGGATTTCAGTGTGCATGATGAATTTCTTTCTGGGGTAGGGGAGTAAAAAGTATGTGATGCACTCGCGCTGATCGCCGAGCAGATATGACCCAGATTGCGTCTGTTTGAATGGGGTGTCTGTGCGCTGTTGCACATAGCGCGATGTCGACGGAGAAAATCGGGAGTTGGGTACTCATTGCGCATGGTTGTGATCCCGTTCGGTCACGCGGGTAAGACGGCGAGTGGATTGGGTGGGAATCCCCGACCACGAACCGGGACGCAGGACTAGCATCGCCAACAACGCCGCAAATGGCAGCGCAAGCCATGCGAAGCTCTGCTGGGCGACAGTACCGAATAGCCATCCACCCACCAACGACCCGAGGGTCTGGCCGAGTCCTGCGGCGGCAGCGAGCCCACCCATGGTGGCCCCGAGCGTATTTTGTGATGCACCGGCGGCGAGGTAGGCGATCACCGGCAACACGAGGCCAGTGCCCGCTGCGGTGAACCCGATGCCGACGTACATCCAGGCGTCATCGCGATGCAGCGCGAGCACAGCGAGACCGACCGTCGCCAGTATGAGTCCCACGCTCATCAGCGTTCGCGCCGAAATCTTCTCCAGCAGCCCGGTCCAGAAGAGCACCGCGTTGACAGCGAGCATGACCAGACTGCACTCAGCGAACATCATGGCGATCTGGCGTGACGACACCCCGCTGTGTTCTTGCCCTTGCAACACGATGCCCAATTCAAAAGCGGCGAGCACGAACGCCACCGCACCACTGAGTGCCCACAACGGAAGCCTGCTTTGTGGGTCTGGAGTCGCTGTATCGGTCTGAACTGATGCACTGATCCTAGCCGACGCAGGCAAAGTGGCAGCCACGCCCAGAATCATCATCGCACCGAGTGCCGCAGAAAGCACCACCACGCCTTGTGCGGAGGCTACCGCCGCATTCGCTGTTTCGTCTGCCCATGATGCAATCCATTCAGCCAAAACACTCAGCGCTGGGCCGAACAAAAAGCCCAGTAACGACATGGCACCGAGCCATGCGAAGCGCCGTGCGCGCTGCGCTTCGGGCGTATGTTCGGCCACCAGTGCAGCGACTACGGGTATGACCGCAGCGACAAAAAATCCGGTCGCGCCGCGCAACGCATACATGCCCCACACCACCGTCAATGCGGGTATCAGGAGCAGCAGTGAGCTTACGACATAGCCGATCAATCCAAGAATGAGGATTCGACCGTGCCCAACGTGGTCACCGACAACTCCCCACAGCGGTGCGCCAAGCAGCACCCCCACGGCGTACGCCCCACTCAAAAATCCGACATGGCGCGCCACATCGCCCGCCGTCGCGCCGGGCATCAGCGTGGTCAGCCAGGCCGGTAGCACCGGCATTAGCGCACCAAAACCCGCCGAAACGGCAAAGATAGCCGCTGCCAGCCACGCCACTTGCACGGGCCGCAATCGGTCAGGTTGAAACGACTGCATGGCAACCGGGGCGACTTTTGCCTTCAATAAACCGAGATTATTCATTAGAGTTTTTCTTCGTCGCCCCTGCGAAGGCAGGGGCCCAGCGTCTTTTGACGCATTCCAAAATTGCCACGAAACACCCAAAGTCACTGGGTTCCTGCCTTCGCAGGAACGACGAAATGTGTGAATTTCTTCTAATGAATAATTTCGGCTAAAACTGATCCACGCGATCAATATGGCGCGCTGAAATGGCGCGCTCACGCAGGTAAAACGACAGGCCCGCGAGCCACAACAGCACCGGCAGCACCAGCAGCCATCGAAAGTTCGAGTTCAAGAAAAAATTGGTTGCGCTCATCAACCCCACACTCACGGTGCCTGCCAGTAGCAGCGCCGTAAACGTGGTGAGCTCGCGTCGAGCGGGCAAGCGACACGCCGCGAGCGTTGTCATGACGCCAGTTGCGATCATGAAGCCGCCCATTACGTTAAATACATGGCGCAGCCAGCGCTCCAGACCGGAAACGGCTAATCGGATCGCCTCCAGCGAGCTGCCGATATAGCGCACATCTTCCGGCAGCAAGGCGGGGCGCAGGAACAGAAAGTATGTGCCCAGCGCAACCAGCCAAATACCGCAGAGAGCGAAGATTTTGCCGGAGAGTTGCAGGCGCGAGGTTGTAGGGTTCAAGACGTTACTTTTCATTGTTGAAGCGTCTGGCGGCATCGTCGGCCATGTTTTTGGTACACCACCGCGCGCAGACGCCGCCAAGCAAAGGGCCAAGCGGCGATCCCGGCGCAGTAAGTGGCAAACTGTAGTCAATGAAAACACGCACCAGCGACGCGTCGCCGCTGGGTGTCAACTCGAAGCCCATGCGGTAATGCACCATGATGACGAGGTTCGGCGTTCCAATGGTCTGCCAGACCTTCCTGGCGGGAACCTGGCGCCCCGTGATCACCTCTTCCAGCGAAAGTGGGATGCCCATCATGCGCCCTTGCATGCGAATTTTCGATCCGACAACGCGGCCATCGTCGGCGTCAACGCTGATCGACATGCGCGAACCCAGCTTCATCAATGACGAGTCGCTCATATGCGCTGCCAATGCCTTCGGTTCATCCAGATAGGCGAAGACTCGGTCAGCCGTTGCCGACACCAATGCAGAGCTTGCTTCATGAAAAGGAAATGATTGAGTCGACACGACGTATCTACACTGGTGTGTCTGCGAGCGGCCGCAACTCCGCGATGCTTGGGCCGTACACGGGCGACCGCAATGACGGGGTTATGCCGCTAGCTTGGTGCAAGAGCTCTCTTGTCAACGGCAGGCGTGCTGCGCCACCGGAACGCTTGCTCGCCAGCACCTGATAGACGCCGATCTCACCCGACTCAAATTCGAGTGCGCAGGCGGCCATGTATAAGCGCCATACGCGATAGGTTGATTCATTCACGTAGCGCAACGCCTCATCGTGGTTGCGCTCAAGGCGTGCGACCCAGTGGCGCAGGGTGAGCGCGTAATGCGGGCGCAACGCCTCGACGTCAGCAATCTCGAACCGCGCGCGCTCCATGCCGCGCTGGATATTGCTCACCGTGTCGAGCTGACCATCCGGGAAGACATAACGATTGATGAACTCGGTGGAACTTGTCTTTTCCCAGCCTTCAACGTCATGGGTGATGCCGTGGTTGAGGAACAGGCCGGCGGGTTTCAGCACGCGGTGAACGGTGGCAAAGTATGTCGGCAGATTCTTTAAACCTACGTGTTCAAACATGCCGACACTAGCAACCTTGTCGTAGACCGACTCGCCCGAGAGGTCGCGGTAGTCCCGCAACTCAAGCGTCACCCGGTCTTCAAGACCGGCTTGCGCGACGCGTTGACGCGCCAGCTCCAGTTGTCGGTGGCTTAGTGTGATGCCGTGTGCCTGCACGCCATAGTGTTGCGCGGCGTGAATGGCCAGCGCACCCCAGCCGCAGCCGATGTCAAGAAAGCGGTCGCCGGGAGCCAATCGCAGTTTGCGGCAGACATGGTCAAGCTTGGCCCACTGCGCCTGTTCAAGGGTGTCGTCCGGGTGCTTGAAATACGCGCATGAGTACACCATGGCGTCATCCAGCCACAAGGCGTAGAACTCGTTCGACACGTCGTAGTGAAATTCAATCGAAGCGCTGTTTTCTGTTTTGGAATGCACCGTTACGGCCTGTCCATGTAACGACGCGCGCTGCACCGTTGAGCTCGGTGACATGTCGACAGATGCGCCCAATCGCGCGGCACCGAGCAGTGTGATACGCCGATCTCGCAGGCACAGCCGAATGTCATTCAGGTGACCTTTCAAGCCGAGCGCGGCAAAGAAATCTCCGTCAATGTCAAGATCACCCCGGAAGTAGGCCTCTGCCAGACGCAAGCGGTCACGTCCAAGAATCATGGATCGAACCACACCCGGATTGCGACAGACCAGCGTGAAGCGCGGCTCTGTCCCATCTGCCGGTGCATTCCCTAGCCGGAGCGTGATGCCGCTCCACAATCGGAGTGACAGCGCGCCATTGAAGCTGTGAAACAAGCGCTTCAATAACGCTGCGGTTTGTTCGGCACGCCGGTGGGCAAGCTCCGACAGTGCGGGCAAGGACACTGCGCTGACAGCTACGTCATCACGCCGCGTGGTGATGCTCGTGGTGTGCAGCGAATCACTCATGCGGGTGCCGCTGCCGCAATCTTCACGTCAGCCTCCTGCTTCGCGGGGGGGCGTGTTGTTTTGATGCCTGCCAGCTTGGTGCGTTTCAACATTAGCGCGTTGATGGCAACGATCAGTGTACTGCCCGACATCGAAAGTGCTGCGACCTCGGGACTCAACACAAACGGATACAGCACGCCTGCCGCCAGCGGGAAGGCAATGGTGTTGTAGCCCACCGCCCACCACAGATTCTGATGCATCTTTCGTAACGTGGCGCGCGACAGTTCAATGGCACCGACGATGTCGTACGGGTCACTTTTCATCAGCACCACGTCGGCACTTTCCATGGCCACATCAGTGCCAGCACCGACGGCAAATCCGACATTGGCCTGAGTCAGTGCGGGCGCGTCGTTGACGCCATCGCCGACCATTCCAACCTTTTTGCCCGTCGCCTGGAGCTCCTTGATTTTGTCGGCCTTCTGTGCCGGTAACACATCGGCCAGCACGGTGTCGATGCCGAGATCGGCGGCAATGCGCTTGGCGGTGGCCGCGTTGTCGCCGGTGAGCATTACTACTTCGATGCCGCGTTCACGCAGCTTTGCCACCGCCGCCCTGGACGTTGGCCGGATGGCGTCAGCGATGGCAATCAGGCCAAGCACTTTACCGGCTTGCGCGACATGAACTACGGTTCGACCATCGCCCTGCAGGCGCGTGGCCTGCGCCTCCAGTTTGCCAAGTGCGAGTTTTTGCGCATCCATCAAGCGTCGATTACCGAGGAACACGGTGCCCCCGGCGGTCTCGGCGCGCGCGCCCATACCATCAAGGCTTTCAAAGCCGGTGGGGGCGACGACAGTGAGCTGCGCCGCTCGGCGCAACACGGCCTGAGCCAGCGGATGATCGGAGCCCTGCTCAACGGCTGCGGCGGCAGTCAACAACACCTCTTCGGTGACGCCGTCGGCCACTACGATCTCAACCACTTCGGGTTGGCCGACGGTTAATGTCCCCGTCTTGTCGAACACGATGACATTGAGCTTGGTGGCATCCTCAAGCGCCGAGGCATTTTTGAACAGGATGCCGTTCATCGCTCCGAGGCCGGTGCTCACCATTACCGCCATCGGGGTGGCAAGCCCCAACGCGTCCGGGCAAGCGATCACGAACACCGTGATGGTCATGGTCACCGCGAACAGCAGCGGCTCTCCGATCCACCAGAACCACACCGCGAACGTCACCAGACCAATGACGATGGCTACGATCACCAGCCACTGCGCCGCCTTGTCGGCGAGGAGCTGGGCCGGTGCCTTCGAGTTCTGTGCCTCTTGCACCAGCTTTACGATTTGCGCTAGTGCCGAATCAGCGCCCACTTTTGTCGCCTTGTAGCGGAAGCTGCCGCTTTTGTTAATAGTCGCACCGATCACCGTGGCCCCCGGTTTTTTTTGCACTGGCATCGACTCGCCGGTGAGCATCGATTCGTCAACCAGAGATTCGCCGCTTTCCACCGTGCCGTCGACCGGGATCTTGTTGCCTGGTCGGATCACCACAATCTCGCCTGCCAACACCTCGGCCGTGGGCACCTCAATCTCCACGCCGTTGCGGATCACCGATGCTTTACTCGGCGTCAGATCCATCAGCGCCTTGATGGCTGAGGACGCACCCGCACGGGCGCGCATTTCAAGCCAGTGCCCGAGCAGAATGAACACCAACAGTACAGCCACCGCCTCAAAGAACTGCCCACCACCTTCGAAGAAAAACGTGCTGCCGAGGCTGAACAGGTAACCGGTGCCAACGCTCAACACGATCAGTGCGGCCATGCCGAGCGTGCCCTTCATGAGCCCGCGCCAAGCGGACACGAAGAACGGCCAACTTGGGTACAGGATGGCAAGGCTCGCCAGACCAAACAACCACACATCCAGCTCGATACCGAACGGCGGTTCAGGCGGCGTAAACAGCCCCATCGGCGAATAGAAAAATATCGGCACCGTGAAGAACAGGCAAATCCAGAAACGGTTGCGCATATCGCTGACCATCGCCTGCATGTCGGTGCCGCTGTGGCCCATCTCATGTGCCATGTCGGAGGACATCGCCGACAGTGCGCCAGGGGCGCTGGTGGCTTTATGGCCTTCGTGCCCGGCGTTGCCTGCGTGATCGGACGCAGCGGCTGGCGGCGGCGCGGCGGGAGCTGCTACGACGGGCTCTGTCGGTGATGCGGATGGCGCCGGCTCGACGGTGGGGGCAGAACCAGCGGGGGCCGCAGCTTTCGGCGGTGGGGCGGTCGGCTCAGCAGCAGGTGACGCCGGAGCGGTCGGCGCTTTCGGCGCGACTGGCGTGTCGGGTGCAGCGCCCGGTGTGACAGGCGTATCTGCCGCAGCATTCGGGGCCGTAGCGATAGGCGGCGCGGCTTGTTTGTCAGAGGCTGGGTCGGTCTCTTTTGCGTCCTCAGGATGCGAGTCTGCGGGCGGCTCGATAGCGGTCTTGGTGTCGCCGGTTGGCGCTTCCGCGTGGTCGTGCTTGGCGCTCGATTCGGTCGGTAGTTTTGCACCCGATTCGCCTTCCGACTCATAACCGAGCTGGCGAACCGCAGATTTGATGTCGGCGACCTCCAGCCGGGTTTCGTCGTAACGCACCGTGGCGCTGCCTGCTGCAAAGTTGACAGTGACGCTTTCAACGCCCGGCACCTCGCCGATGCGCTTCTCTACGCCCGCCACGCTCAGCACAGACAGCATGTCATGCACATGAATCACACTGGTTTTCATCACGTTTCCCTAACGAACCACGGGTGATTCAGAAAGTTATAAAAGGCACGCAGGCGCATCGCGTACACAGCAAACTATTTTTTGGGCGGCATTTTGTGTTTGACTTCGCACACGCGGTCGCTAAAACCGTCTTCAAACACCATTTCGCAGGCTGCGGAGACAGAGCAAGCGTCGGCACGCCATACCCAGCCCACAGGGAGCAGTCGCTCGCCTTGATCGGACACGGCCATGATGGATTTGAACGACACTTCCAACGCCGATTCAATCTGCACTACGTCATCGGCAAGCGGCGCAAACTCGCCCGTAGATTCATCATGCATGTGTGGCATGAAAACGCCGAGATTGAAGCCGGACAGCTTGCGCAACATTGCCTGAACCTCAGGAAGATGGATCGCCGCCTGCGCGCTTCTCAACTCCGATGACAAGCTGCACGCATTTCTTGGTGAAAAATTCGTTACGTTCACGGTCGTCTCCTGTTTAAGAAAAATATTGACCGATCAATGTGGCGGTCAGTTACCAGGTGAATTTGCTTGTGCGATTGCCTATGATCGATTGCGGTGCAGGCCGACACCATCAGGCAGTCGACGCGTCCGTTTTCCATGACGGTAGAAAGCGTGGCGTGCGCGCTGCGTAGGCGTCGAATTCAGCACCGAATTGCTTGCGCATTGCGGATTCTTCGGTGACCGCGAGTCGCGCATACATGAACAGCAGGATCGGAAACATGATCAACGTCAAAAGTGTTGGCCATTGCAACAGGAAGCCCAGCAGGATGAGCACGAAAGCGACATACTGCGGATGGCGAATGCGCGCATACGGGCCGGTTGTGGCGAGGGCCTTGCGCCTTTGTGCGTGGTACAGCACGTTCCAGGCGCTGGACAGTAAGTAGAAGCCAAAGCCAAGAAAGACATAGCTCGCGATGTGCAGCGGCCCGAAGTGAGGATCACCCTTTTCGCCCGACAGCGTCGACCACAGATGGCCGGTATTGTGCGAAAGCAGATCGAGATTCGGGTACCGCGTCTGCAACCAGCCAGACATCAGGTAGATGCTCAGCGGAAAGCCGTACATCTCAACAAACAGGGCCACGATGAAAGCGGCGAATGCGCCATAGGTGCGCCAGTCCCGCGCTGTTTGCGGTTTGAAGAAACTGTACGCGAACATGAGAAAAATCGCCGAATTGAAGATCACCAGAAACCACAGACCATAGGCAGGGGCCTCGTTGTTCATGGCCGTTCGCCGGTGTCATTCGTTGGCGGCACCAAAGACTTTTTCGAACTTTGCTCATCACCACCATGGGACTGATGGTCGCCTCCCTTTCCGCCATGTCCGTGGTGCATAAAGATGTGCATTAGCGGACACGACAGCAACAGCAGAAAAGGTAATGCGCCGATGAAATGGGCGCGGTGTTCGCTTAGCAGGAAGTACGCGGCGATGGCACCAAACATGAGCAAGCCGATCGCGTATCGGGAACGCCAGAACGGCGGGGCGGCTGTCTGTTGCGAATGCTGGGAGTGGGTGTGATCCATTGGAATCTCCAGAAATTGAATTTGCGGAAGCGCCGGCACCACTAAGGGGGAGGCTGAAAGCCTTTCGAAATTTGGCGAGTGACATTTGAATGTCGGCGATGCTGTCTCGGGTGTGAACGGCAGTGAATAGTCAGCGGTCAGGCGTCGACACTTCGGTCAATTTCCCGTTTTTGAGCTTGAAGTGGAATTTCGCACTCACCGGCTTTGACCACAGGTCTTTGTCTTTCAATTCACGTTGAAATGTCGGAACATCAACCGTGACCGTGGCTGCGTAAGTGCCGTCGCCCAGAAGCGCGCTATTGGCTGAATAATGCAGACCGCTGCTACCCCACATCGGCGGAAGCGGCAAGCTCATGGTTTTGCCGGTGTCGGCATTTTTGGCCTCGAAAGTGCTTTTGGCGTAAGGAATACGCGTCTTTGATTTCGGGTCCGACAGCTTTAACTCCACGTGATAGCGCTCGTCAGCAGCCGGCTGGTGGGCACCCCAGGCAGCCGGGCTTCCCATCTGCATCCACATCGGTTCCGAACCTTCAAGTTCCAGCTGGAATATCATGCCGCCGGTGGCGACGCGCCCAATGAGCACCGCGTTCTTCACAGGGTCGGCGGGTGCCGCCAGCGTCTTGACGCTTGGGCCGCCCGGCTGTGCGCTGACAACGCCGGAAATCAGTGTCAGACTGGCACTGACCAGAGCCAATGCCAATGGAATGATGCGATTATTATTCATGGTGGATCCTTGGTTTGTTGAAAGTCGGAGTTTTAGAAAACCCCAGATTGAATGTCGCGGTGACGTTGGAATTCGCCCTGACATGTGTCGAACGCAGCGCTTGTAGCCAACAAAAGTGGCAAGCTGGGAATCTGCCGTTTTCACGCCTGCACCCGAAAATTAATCATCATTCCGCCGTCCTCGTGTTCAAGGTTGTGGCAATGAAACAGATAGGTCTGGCTACCGGGAAAATCGTGAGTGAAGTCGATGGCGATGCGCACCGTTTCGCCGGGCCACACCAGCACCGTGTCCTTCCAGCCGAGGTCGCTTACGGTGCGGCCTTTGCCATATCCACCGGTGGTCGACACCTGTGGCGGACTGTTCAGCCGCTCGAGCACCTGAAATGAAAAGCCATGTAGGTGCATAGGGTGCGGCATGCCTATCGCCGGATTGCTGATGCTCCAGATTTCAGTCGCACCCCGCTTCACCTCGAACGCGATCTCGTCCATGCGAAAGCTGAGTCCGTTTATGAGAAAGCGCATATGCGCCATCGACAGTTCGATCTTGCGCTCCGTCGCGCCAGCGGTGCTGATCGCTTTGACTTGAGACAGCGTTGTGGGCATTGCCGGGGCGACGCGATCTCCCGCTGTGACCGAAAGCTTCAGGATGTTGAACGCCATGCCCATCGGCAGGCGCGATGAGCTCATGCCGCCCATCATCGATCCCATGCCTTTGCCGGACATGCCTGACATGCCACCCCCCATGCCTTCGTTTTCCATGGCATCGAACGCGAGGCTTTTGAGGAAGATGTCGGCCCCTATCTGCGCTTGCCCCGCGTCGAACAACACATCAAGGCGTTCGCCCGGCGCAAGAAACGCCTCGGTGACGGTTTCCGGGCGCTCAATCAGGCCGCCGTCGGTGCCGATGACGGTGAAATTCAGCAGCGTTGTTCCGTTGACGAAGGCGAGTCGGTAGATGCGCGAGTTCGACCCGTTAAGCAGTCGCAATCGATAGGTGCGCGGCGTGACGGTCTGTACCGCGTTCGGCGTCAGATTGGCAAGCACGATGTCACCCAGCCAACCCATCATCGATTCGTGGGCGTTCGGCTGGTACGTAAGCTTTCCCTGTGCGTCGAATCGTTTGTCCTGAATCACTAACGGCAGGTCAGTGACACCGAGTTGCAGATCAAGTGCTTTGCTGAGCTTCCTCTGGTCATCGTCCTCCACCAGAAAGAAGCTGGCCAGACCGTTGTAGGCTTGTTTTGCCGTCAACTCGTGGGCATGAGTGTGATACCAGTAGGTGCCACCACGATTGCGCACCGTGAAGTCATACGCGTATCGACCACCGGGGGCGACGGTGTCCCTCGGATGACCGTCCATCGTCGCAGGCGTGTGCAGGCCGTGCCAATGAATGATGGTCGGCTCGGTCAGCGCGTTGTCCAGCGTGGCTGTAAAACGCGCGCCGCTCTCGATGCGAAAGATCGGGTTTTGATACGCCTTTCCAGCGTGCTCTGTCTGGTACAACAGAAACGGCGATTCGCGACCGGGTAGCATTGCGAAGCTCGCTGCGGTCGCGCGAATTTTCAGTGGCCCGGTGACGTCAAGCACACCGAACGGCCCACTGGCAACCGGGATGAACAGCTTCTGCTGGAAGTTCTCAACCGCGACGGGATCCAGGGGATACGGACGGAAGGGCTCGGCGGTCAGGCCATGAGCGCCGCGCCAACTGTAGTACGTCCATGCGGCTCCACCCACGCCGACCACCGCCGCTGCACCGGCATACTTAAACCACTGTCTTCTGGTCAGCATATTGCACACCCAACTTGCGCGCAGTGGCGTCCCGGAAATCGCAATTCGCATTTGCGGTAGTGGCCGGAAAAAGGCGGGGCATGGGTCTTCATCATTTGCCCTTTCGACCGAGCATCCAGGCCACAACAGCGACAACCACAATGACGAGCAAAATTGGCACCCACATCCCGCCATATCCGCCCATCCATCCGGCATTCCACATGCCCTGGTTCATCATGTTGCTGTTTTGTGCCAGTGAAACGGCACTGATCGACAGCAACCCCATACCGAAAAGTATTGCAAGGAACATCTTCATAAGTTTTCTCCTGAGAAACGTTTAAATTGATTGACATTGGCATCATGCCGATGTCGGTTTGGCGACGGCCAAGCCATTGCCAGATCGCGAACGACGGCCATTGCGAGCGCGAGCGATTGATCGAGTTTCATTGGTGACTCCTGACGGTCGTGGTGCCGCTGAAATGCACTGGTTTCGGCGCAAGCGCCGAAGCAGACGTGGGATGTGAAGCCGCCCCAAGTATCTGGGTGCAGACTCAACTCGCAGCGAGCTGAATGCCACTCAAAGAGCGCATGGCTCCGGCTGCGGCTTGAAATGACGGCTATAGCGTCAGTCGCGAGTATCGAATTCGTATGGGAACGTCAAAAGGCTCGGCATGGTTGTCGCGCTGCACGCGCACCGTCGACGCCATGGGCTGAGTGGCGAGCCAAATGATCGCAATGACGGTCAGCGGCGCAAGATAAGGCTGATCTGGAGAGCCGTCTTGCTTCACCTGGGCGTGTTCCTTAACAGCCGCAC
>ENA-OBLH01000513-OBLH01000513.1-metagenomes-genome-assembly--contig:-NODE-513-length-12695-cov-4.84051_pt1 | contig 12695 bp, 12 predicted proteins | sample MGYA00153382_OBLH01 | MGnify analysis MGYA00153382 | reverse complement strand
GAATCGCCGTTTACCGACATCAACCAACACGGGCCAGACGCGGTGTTTCCATCGGCTAAAGTCGAGGCGATTGTGCGCGTGCTGGAAGAGATTCGGGAGCGGGCGGCGTGAGGCTCGCTCCCGCGCCAATTCGAATCGCAGCGACCGTACAGCTGCCGCTTACCCTTTTCCGTCATTTGGGATCTTTACGGTGTTGAAGACGCGAGGAAATTCTGCGTGTTTTGCAGCTTTCCAGGTGGCGGTCAGATCACCGTTGCGTTCTAGCGCATCGTAGATTTCTCGGACCAGATCGTTGTCGACGAGTTTGGCAGTTTTCATTTTCGCCAGCAGCTCCCAGCCGTGCCAGATGGGAATTTCGAAGTCTTCTGCCAACAAGTGCATCCCCAGATCATCTGTCACCACGATTGTGGAACGCACTTAGCCAAAGGCTAACACCCTGCAATCGGTAGTCGATGGAGGATGGCGACCACCTTTGGTGTAGCGGTCCACATCGGAAAGTACGTGGCCACGCAAAATACTCTGAGCATTTGCGAGTGTCGTTTTCTCGTCCGGTTTGAGACGAACTTGAGTGGCATCACGCTCGCTGCCGAAGTCTTCGTCATCAAACCATGGAAATCTATCTCGCAAGGTGCGGCTACTGCGTACTTCCTTTTCGACGTCCGATAGTACGGTCAAGACATAGTCTTTTTGGCCAAACTTGCGCCCCAGCAATGGCCGGATGCGCTTGGCTAGACGAAGGTACGTATTGGTGTCGAGAAGGGCAAGGGTCAACGTGTCAGCTCATCGTGAATCGATTGAGCATCGGCAAAGGCGACGCCAAGTACCTGCTGAACGTATCCGGCACTGGTGCCGCGGTCCCGCAACATCGCCTGAAGTGCAATGAAAATCGTCGACTGAAAGACGTTGTGGGCAGAGGCGATGTAAGTGGCGGGGTTGGGCGGCAAAGGATTGAACAGGGTCGCGCTGACCAAATCGCCGCGCATACCATCACTATTGCGCGCCGCGTGTACCGCGTGCTCTTCTAATTTCAACTGCGGCAGCCCGGCTGCTTTTGCATACTTACGAACTTCGTTGAATACGCTGTAAAGCGATATGGAGTGTTGCTCAGCAAATCCATGCAATGCGCTGATAATGCCGCTGGGCGCGTGTTTGCGGCTGGCATCAGCGTAGGCCAGGTGTGCGAGATCTTTGGTGAAGAGCAGTGCACCGGCGAATTCGTCAGCGAAATCTTCCCCCTCGTCTTTCCCTGCGAGATCCGGCGTGTAAACGTGGGCTAGCTCGTGCGCCATCCAGAACTTGAAGTCTTCTAGGTGTGTGTCTAGATTCAAGTAGATAAATGTGATCTTTTCAGCCGGTAGGAGTATGTGGAGCGCATTCTCGTGCACCTTCTTGCTGCCCCACATCACCGGCACAATAACTGCATCATTTGCGGCGAATTCAGCAATCAGGTGTTCATACGACAATACCGCAGCTTGGCCGATCCCCAGCTTTGATCGAACGGCCGCAACGATTGATTGAATGCTGTCGTACTCGAGGGATGTGTTTGAAATCTGTGTGCGCAGCGCCCTGCGTGCCGGCAAGTAATTGACCAATGGCTTCAGCAGCGCTCCCACTGCGCGAGCGCGGGTAAGGTGATCTTCGGTTGTCTTTGCGTTGCCTTTCTTGCGAAAGGCAATCACCGGCAAGTTTTTTTGATCTTGGATCACAAGCTTGTCGAAACCAAGCGACAGCACTGTGGCAAGCTTCAAAAGTGTCGCTGGACGGGGAAAGTCTGCGCCTTTCATCCAGTTTGTAACTGCTTGAGCGCTGACGCCCAAAGCCTCCGCCAACTTTTTCTGATCCCATCCTTTGTTAGCCAATGCGGCCTTGATGGATTCTGTGTGTATAACGTTTTGCATAGACAATACATTATGACGGCAGCCCAAGCTTAAATCAAGTTTAATCAAGTGAAATGGCTAGAGCGTTATCCCTACGCAGTGCGTGTTTGCCACAACTTAATCTGGCGCTGCCACTTCGCTTGATACTTGTTGTCGGCGCCCTCGGGGGCCCAGCCGCAGGCGCGCGTCCTGAACAAATTGTCGGTACGACTTGCGCGACGTGGATGGGGCGCGCCCTTTTTGCCAACTCAAGGCCGCTGCGGTGCTTCTTGGATTTGGTCAGATGATAGGATTGAACCGAGCGGTTGTTGCGCCTCGTCAAATGATCTCGAACATCGTTGGGCTTCCTAAATCACGTCCCGACCGACGACGGTGTTGGCATAACCAGAAGCGATCAACCACTTCGTGTCATCGTCCTTTGTAGCGGGTAACTTTGCGGGTAACCGTCTAAGTCACATTGCCGGAAAGCCCATAAAAGCGTTGTTTCAGCACAGCATTTGTGGGACTGAAGCCCAAATTCAAACCCCGCGTCAGCGGGGTTTTTCATTCCTGGCGAGTTGGCGAGTTGCGCTATTGACGCGAACGCCCGGGCGTTTGTATTGTGCGCGGCCGAAGCGTACCCATCTGCAAGCAACGACTTTTGAGGCTCTGCCAAGGATTCATCATGACCGATCTCGCCGCCTTCCCCATCACGCAAAAATGGGCAGCACAATTTCCTGACCGCATCCAGCTCTATTCGCTGCCTACGCCCAACGGCGTCAAGGTCTCGATCATGCTTGAGGAAACAGGCCTGCCGTACGAAGCACACCTGGTGAGCTTCGAGACCAACGACCAGATGTCGCCCGCGTTTTTGTCACTCAATCCGAACAACAAGATTCCCGCTATCCTCGATCCGAATGGCCCCGACGGCAAGTCGATCTCCTTATTCGAATCCGGAGCGATCCTGATTTATCTGGCCGAGAAAACTGGCAAGTTCATGCCGCTGGACGCTGCGGGCCGCTATGAAACGATGCAGTGGATCATGTTCCAGATGGGCGGCATCGGCCCGATGTTCGGTCAACTCGGTTTCTTCCATAAATTCGCTGGAAAAGATTACGAGGACAAACGCCCGCGTGACCGCTACGTCGCCGAATCAAAACGCCTGCTAGGCGTGCTCAACCAGCGCCTCGCCACGCGCGCGTGGATCATGGGAGCTGGCGAAAACGACTATAGCATCGCCGACATCGCCACCTTTCCGTGGGTGCGAAATCTCATCGGCTTCTACGGAGCAGGCGATCTCGTCGGCTTCGCAGATTTTCCGCATGTTGCGCGCGCGCTCGCGGCGTTTGTTGCGCGTCCGGCGGTGATGAAGGGGTTGGAGATTCCGAAGCGGGGTTGAGTATTTGCAGCTGACGGAAGCGTTAACGCAGAATCAATGCACCGAGTTGTTGCGGTAGATTACGTCGGTTGCGTGCGCTTGCGAGGGCGCTGATGAGGTCGTTATTGTGGCGAATCTAGAAGCGTGAATTTCACCGATTCAGTTCAAAATAACTACCCATCACGTAGACCGTTTGGGTCTAAATTTCCGCCGTCGCGGGAATGTCATTTTTTGGTAATCGGAGTTTTTCATGTCTATTTCTCTAAACGTCAACGGCAAGGCGGTGTCCGTCGACGTTCATCCGTCGACGCCCATTCTGTGGGCATTGCGTGACAACCTCAACATGACGGGCACCAAGTTTGGCTGCGGTACGGCGTTGTGCGGCGCGTGTACTGTGCATCTGGACGGCGTGGCGATTCGCTCGTGCGTAACGCCCATTTCTGCGGTCGCACGCAAGCGCATCACGACCATTGAGGCGCAGGCGACCGACCCGATTGGCAAAGTGGTGACGGAGGCGTGGGTCAAGCATGATGTCGCGCAGTGTGGCTATTGCCAAAGTGGTCAAGTGATGAGCGCAGCCGCGCTGTTGCGGACGAACAAAAAACCGACTGACGCCGATATTGATGCGGCGATGGCGGGCAACGTGTGCCGTTGCGGGACATATCAACGCATTCGTGCCGCGATCAAAGACGCGTCAACCATGCTCGTCAAAGCTTGAAGGAGACGACCGTGATGACCGAAAAGTATCTCGCGCAAGCTGTCGCTCTCGCTCAATGCGACACGCCACCGCGGCGCCGCTTCATCACCATGATGATGGGTGGAGCGATGGGCGTTGCATTGATGCCGCTGACTGCCCCCTTCGCAGCGGAACACCCGAACCACGTCTACATCGCGCCGGGGCAAAAGCCGTCCGAGGAGCCTGCGGCGTTTGTCACCATCGCCAAAGACGGTGCCACGACCGTGCTGTGTAACCGCCTGGACATGGGGCAGGGCATCGAAACCGCGCTCGCCATGATCTGCGCAGAAGAGCTTGACGCCGATTGGAGCAAAGTGAAAACCGGGTTCGGCAATCAGCAGTCGCACTACGTTGACCCAATCATGGGCATGCACATGACGGGTGGCTCGGGCAGCGTAAAGAACAGCTATACGCAGTACCGCGAACTCGGTGCGCGCACTAAGGCGATGCTGATAGCGGCTGCTGCAAAGCAGTGGCAGGTGGACGCCAAGACGCTGAAGGCCGAGAACGGCATCGTGATCGGCGGTACGCGACGCACGAGTTACGGCGAGTTGTTTGATGCCGCGATGAAAGAGCCGATCCCGGAAGAGGTGACGCTTAAAAATCCTAAAGATTTCAAGCTAATCGGCAAGCCAACAAGCCTCAAAGTATCTCGCGCGAAAGCCACGGGTCAGCAAAAATATGGCATTGATGTGAAGCTGCCGGGCATGTTGACGGCGGTGATCGCGCGGCCTCCTGTGTTTGGCGCAAAGTTCAAAACGTTTGATGCGTCTGCAGCGCAAAAAGTGAAGGGCGTACGCGCTGTGTTGCCAGTTGATCTGGATCGCGGCGCACGCGGCATCGCTATCATCGCCGACGGCTATTGGCCTGCGAAGATGGGCCGCGACGCACTGAAGGTTGAGTGGGATACGTCCGGCGTTGACAAGCCCGATACCACCGCCTTGCTCAAACAGTACAAGGCGCTGGCCAAAACGGAAGGCATGCTCGCCACCGGCAACCAGATGCGCGCCGACATGGCGAAATTGGCGGGTGCGCCCAATAACCTCACCGCTGAGTTTGTGTTCCCTTATTTGAATCACGCGCAGATGGAGCCCATCGCCTGCACGGTCGATTTGAAAGTGGACAGTTGCAACGTGTACACCGGATCACAAATGCCCGGCATTGACGCAGCCGCAATCGCCAAAGCGAGTGGCCTCAAGCTCGAGCAAATCGAGATTCATGTGCAGATGGCCGGCGGCGGTTTCGGTCGCCGCGCGGTGCCTTCGAGCGAATATCTGGTGGAGGCGGTGAACGTTGCCAAGGCCTTGAATGCATCGGGAAAAAGCGTCCCGGTGAAAGTTGTGCGCAGTCGCGAAGATGACGTGAAGGCGGGCTACTACCGGCCGCTGGTCGTGCATCGTGCCGAGATTGGCTATGACAAAGACGGCACGGTGCTCGCGTGGAGGCACCAGATCGTGAGCCAAAGCATCATGCGCGGCACGCCGTTTGAAGCCTTCATGATCAAGGACGGCGTGGACGGCACGACCACCGAGGGCATGCGCGAGCCGTACAACCTGCCGATGCGGTTGTCAGTGCATCGCACCGAGGTGAATGTGCCGGTGCTGTGGTGGCGCGCCGTAGGCAGCACGCACACCGCGTTTGTGATGGAAACGCTGATTGATGAAATCGCCGCTGCGACCCAGCAGGACCCGGTGGCCTATCGCTTGAAACTGATGGGCAACGACGTTAAAGGCACCCGCCATCGCGCTGCGTTGCAGCTCGCGGTTGATCGCTCAGGTTACGGAAAAAAGGCGCTGCCACTTGGCCAGCATTGGGGCGTGGCCGTGCATGAGAGCTTTGAGTCGGTCGTTGCGTACGTGGTCGAGGCGGGTGTGAAGGACGGCAAGGCGGTTGTCAGCAACATCACCGCTGGCGTGCATTGCAACTTTTGCGTCAATCCGCGCACAGTCGAGGCGCAGGTGCAGGGCGCGGCGATGCTTGCCCTAGCAACGACGTTGCCGGGTCACGCGATCACGTTAAAAGACGGCGTCGTGGAGCAAAGCAATTTTCACGACTTCCCGCCGCTGCGCATGCCGGATGCACCGACGGTTGCTGTGCATATTGTGCCGAGTGACGAGCCGCCCAAAGGCATGGGCGAACCGGGGGTGCCGCCATTGGCTCCGGCGTTGGCGAACGCGTTGCGACGGGCGACGGGCAAGCCGTTGCGAGAGTTGCCGTTTAAGTTGGCGTAGAGGAGAGGGCAAAGGCACGACGCCGCGCGCTTAAGTATTACAATTGTAATAACGCACTTTCAGCGCATAGCTGCCCAAGGTAGGTTCTCCAATGCAAACACTCAAACTCACTCAAATCGGCAACTCGGTGGGCGTGGTGCTGCCGCGCGAGCTGTTGGCGCGGCTGGGCGTGGAAAAGGGTGACTCGTTGTTTGTCAGCGAATCACCCGATGGATTGCGGCTGGTACGCACCGATCCAGAATTTGAGACGCAGATGAAAGCAGCGCGTGACGTGATGAAAAGGCGTCGCGCGGTGCTCAACGAACTGGCGAAATGACGCGCTGGAACTGGTTGCGCGAAGACGTTCTTTACGCGGTTCACGATGCCCAATTGGCCGAGCACGGCGGCCTCGCCGGTGTTCGTGATCCTGGATTGTTTGCCTCGGCGCTCGCAAGACCACAAAACGTTGCGGCCCACGGAAACCCGGATTACGCGGAACTTGCTGCAGCATACGGCTATGGCATTGCGCGCAATCATCCTTTCATTGATGGCAACAAACGTACGGCATTTGTTGCGGTCGAATTGTTTCTCGGCATCAACGGCTTCGAGCTGATCGCGGACGATATGGCCTGCGTCCTGACGATGCTCGCGGTGGCCGCAGGTGAGATAGAAGAAGCGGCTTTTGCCGAATGGATCAGAGCGAATAGCGCGCCGCTCGCGCAGTAGCGAGGCGCGCCATGCGCTATCGCGCCACGAACATTTCCGGTTCGCCCACCTGCCAGCCCCAATCGTCATCCAGCGGATAAAGCGGTCGCGGAATGTGCTCGTACGGCACGTTTTTCAATATCGGTGTCGTGAGTCCGGGCACGTCCACTTCAATGATGCACTCATCGGTGAAAAACTCGTCCGCCCACGCGCGAAAGTGACCGCGCGACTTGATGATGAGTGAGCGCTGCGCCGTGATGTCCACGCCAAGCGCCTCCATGAAGATGGGATCTTTGGCCTGCTGCCGCACGGTCACCACTATGACTTGAATGCCGCCGACGATCAGTCGTGCGCACGAGCCGAGACTGATCGCGTGGCCCGCAGCAATGCCGCGACGACCCACGAATTCGCCGTTATGCAATTGCGCGACGGTTGCCGGAGCGCTGAACTTTCCGGAGAGCGGATGCGCCTCAATGCGGTTGAATTCGGCATTGAATGTTGCGCCGACGCCAAGTCGATGGGCCTCTGCCGCGAGCGCCGGATCGTAGAAGATGGCGAGTGTGCAACCGGTAACGCCCGCTTCGCAGAACGCCTTGAGAATCCAAACAGTGTTGGCGCGACCGCCACCGCCCGCGTTGTCGGCCACGTCGGCAAACAGCAGTGCCGGTGTGCTTGGGTCACGCGCAACATCGAGCGCCATTCGCGTTGCGTCCGCGAGTGACGTGAGCTTGGGCACGTAACGCGCGCGGTCTGCCCATGCTCGCGTAGCCACGGTCTGTGCGGCTGTTCGTGCGGCCTCCGCAGTGCGTGCTGAAACGATCACGCACATGCCCGCTTTCGGCGTGTCGCCAAGCGTGAAGCCGGACAGCACACTCACATTTTTCACGTCCGCGTTGATCAAGCCTTGACCGAAATGAATGATGTCGCCGTACGGCGTAATTGCGCCCGGTTTGCGTTCGGTGTTTTGCGTGACCGACGGGGGAATGAACGGCAACTTCACGAACGCGCGATGCCAGCGCTGTCCGCTCGTGAGAGCATCGTGCAACGCCCGTGCGCACTCAGCGCCGCGCTCGTGCGTGTCCACGTGCGGGTTGGTGAGATAGGCCGAAAGATAGTCTGCGTGTTGCACCATCGCGCTTGAGACGTTGCCGTGCAGGTCGAGCGTGGCGAGGATCGGAACGTCGTCGCCAACGACCGCACGAACAGCCGCGAGCAACGCGCCGTCGGGGTCGGCTTCCACCGTCGCAATCGCGGCGCCATGCAGCGAAAGAAACACGGCGTCGAGCGGCCCGTGCAACAACGCCTGCTTGAGCGACGCCACCATCGATGCAACTATCTCGTCAAACCAAGACTGATCAATCGGACCGCTCGCGCCGACCGCCGCCGTGATCATCGGCACCGGTGTCCACGCGCCGAGGCGCTGCATCTCATCGTAAAAACCTGCGAGGCAACCCGGAGATTTTGGATGATCGCTCGCTAGATCAGCAAGCAAATGCTCTGGTTCAACCAGAACGTTCTGCGCAAATTCGTCACGCGTCGAGACGGGCGAATGCGCGTTTGATTCGAGCATGAAACTGCCGATGGCGATACGTGGAATTTTTGGCTTCAACTGCATGGGTAATGGTGTAGCTTCTCGATGCCGTCATACTCGCGTAGCGGGGATCCAGTGGTCAACTACAACGGCGCGCAATTTCGAAGCGCCTCGCAACGTGACCTTCTGGATTCCCGCCTGCTGCGAGAATGACGCTAATTTAGATAGCCTGCCTTCAAGATTTTTGCAATTATGAATATTCGACCTATCGCCACGCTCCTCACGTTTCTATCCTGCGCACTTTCAGCGCAGACGTTGACGCTAGGCACCAAGCTTGAACTCAATACGCTTGATCCGCACTTCTTCAACGCCTTTCCGACCGGCTCATCGCATTCGACGATCTACGAGGCGCTCGTTTTCAACGATGAAAACCAGAAGTTGCAGCCCGCGTTGGCAACGCAGTGGAAAGTAGTGAACGACACGACCTGGGAATTCAAGCTGCGCAAAGGCGTGAAGTTTCATGACGGCAGCGAGTTCAGCGCTGATGATGTGATCGCAACTTATGAACGCGTGCCTAACGTGCCGAATTCACCGAATTCGTTTGCGCAGTTCGTGCGCGGCATTGCCAGCATCACCAAACAGGGGGACGACACGCTAATCATCAAAACCAAAACGCCGAACCCGAAACTCGCGTTCGAGCTGGGCCGCGTGTTCATCGTGCCCGCGAAAATTGCCAAGAGCGCAACTACCGCTGATTTCAATGCGATAAAGGCGGCGATTGGCACTGGCCCGTACAAAGTCACGGAGTGGGTTAACGGCGACCGCCTCGTGCTGGCGCGTAACGAGGCTTACTGGGGCACAAAGCAACACTGGGCCAAGGTGACCGAGAAAGTCATCGCGAAAGACCCAACGCGTCTCGCCGCGTTGCTCTCAGGCGAGGTTGATGCGATTGATCTGCCTTCCATTGCCGATCTGCCGCGTCTGCGCAATGACAAACGCTTCACGCTAACCAAAGGTGCGGCAGGTCTCGTGCACTACATCGCGCTGGATTCTGCGCGTGATGTGTCGCCCAACGTGACAGCGATTGACGGCAAACCGCTAGCGAAAAATCCACTGAAAGACCCGCGCGTTCGCAAGGCGCTCTCAATCGCGATCAACCGCAACGCGATTGCCGAGCGCCTGATGGAGGGCAGCGCGGTGCCCGCGTCGCAACTGTTGCCGCTGTCCTATCCCGGCACCAGCCAGAAGCTCAAACCCGACACGTTTGATCTCGGCAAAGCGCAGGCGCTGCTGAAAGAAGCCGGGTGGAATGAGGGCTTTCGCATCGTGCTGTCCGCGACCAATGACCGTTATCCGAACGACGCCGCCGTTGCGCAAACCATCGCGCAGATGTGGACCAAACTGGGCTTGAAGGTCGAGGTGGAGGCGATCCCCGGCAGCGTGTTTTTCGGGCGCGCCAGCAAGCAGGATTTCAGCGCGTTTGCTGCGCAGTACGGCTCGGAAGAAGCGGGAACCGGCATCCGCGCGCTGCTCATGACGCCGGACGCCTCAATTGGCGCAGGCACCGCCAACCGGACGCGATACAGCAACAGCAAAGTCGACGTGCTGACGCGTGAGGCACTGATGCAGATGGATGAGGGCAAGCGTGGTGCGTGGCTTGAAAAGGCCATCGAGGTCGCGATGGACGATCAGGCGTTCATCCCGATTTTCTATCCGATCTTCGACTACGCCGCGAAAAAGGGCCTGAAAGTGACGCATCGCCCCGAGCGGCGGTTCAATGCGCTGATGGTCAAACCGGAAAAATAGACGTTGATTTTCGGCAATGGCTTTTGCGTGAAGCAGCCATGGCATGTGGGCTTAGCTAGGTAAAACGGTATAAGTCAATAATCGGTTATATGGCGATCTAAGCCTATGTTAACTGGCGCTTTCGTTCAAAAGCTGTATCCTTTTTGTCAACCCAAATCGTACGAAAACTCCGCATCCCTAAACATCACCTAGAGCACCTTTTCTACCGAAATCGCTAGGCAAGCGCGTGCTTTCATGCAAAATCGAACAATTGTTTGAATCGTTCGATTGAAGGAGGGGCACCCGATGGGTTTTGACATGCAGCTCAGCAGCAGTTTTCCGGCGCTGAAAATTCGCGAACGCGAACCGGCGAACGTTGGCCGCGTCGCCACCAAAACGCGCATCCTCGCCGCCACCGAAAAGCTCTTCGTGATCCACGGTTTCGATGCGACCAGCCTGCGCGCGATCACGACCGAAGCGGGCGTGAATCTGGCCGCAGTAAATTATCACTTTGGCAGCAAGGAAGAGCTGTTTGCGCTGGTGCTCACCAATCGCCTCGATTCACTGAATCTGGAGCGCGTGCGTTTGCTCGATGCGCTCGAAGCCAAAGGTTTAGATGCAGAACACACCGTCGAACAACTCATCGCCACGATGTTCCTGCCGGCGTTGCAGCTTGCCCGTAACCCGGAGCGCGGCGGCGATGATTTCCTGAAGTTTCTCGGTCGCGCTTACGCCGATCCGTCGCCGTTCGTGCGCGAATTGCTCGCCGACCGCTACGCCGCACAGGACACGCGCTTTGTGCAGGCATTCGCAAAAGCATTGCCTGAATTGGCCGCACAGGATTTGTCGATGCGCCTTCACTTCATGCTCGACGCCATCTCGTCCACGCTCGCCAGCGAGGACGCACGCAAGCTCATGTCCGCACTTGCCGCGACCAGCATGGACGCGGTCGAAGAGGATGCCGCCGTTCTCGCGCATCTCGGGCCGTTCCTCGCGGGCAGCCTGCGCGCCAAAGTCAATCAATCGTCGCAGCAGCGCGCCATTCGCGCCGTGCTGGCGTTCATTTAGCTAGTTTTAAAGGTCTCGCCATGGCATCCGCCCTCCGTGAACCCATCTACGTCGTCGACGGTGCACGCACGCCGTTCCTCAAAGCGCGCAACGCGCCAGGCCCTTTCTCCGCGTCCGATTTGTCGGTCGCTGCGGGCCGCGCGCTGTTGTCCCGTTTGCCGATTGATCCGACGCAGATTGATGAGGTCATCCTCGGCTGCGCCAATCCATCGCCCGACGAAGTGAATATCGGTCGTTATGTGGCGATGCGTCTCGGTTGCGGCGACAAGGTCACCGGCTGGACAGTAATGCGCAACTGCGCGAGCGGCATGCAGGCGCTCGATTCCGCAATCAACAACATGCTCGCCGGACGCTCGGAGCTGGTGCTCGCAGGCGGCGTCGATGCGTTGTCGCGCGCACCGTTGCTTTACAGCGAAAAGATGGTGCTGTGGTTCGCCGCACTCGCGAGTGCGAAGACGATGGGCCAACGCGTTGGTGTGTTCGCGAAGCTCTCGCCCACTGCCATGTTGTCACCCGTGATCGCGCTGATGAAGGGTCTCACCGATCCGAAAGTCGGCCTGCTCATGGGACAAACTGCGGAGAACATCGCGTACCGCTTCGGCATCACGCGCACCGAGATGGATGCATTCTCCGCTGAGAGCCACAAGCGTGTGCTCGCCGCGCAAGCTGCGGGAACGTTCAAGGGCGAAGTGATTCCGCTGATCGATGGCAAAGGCAAGGTCTACAACGACGACGACGGCGCACGCGCTGATTCCACGCCGGACAAGCTCGCAAAACTGAAACCCTTCTTCGACAAGAAATACGGCAACGTAACGGCCGGTAACAGCTCACAGATCACCGATGGCGGTGTTTGGCTGATGCTCGCGACAAAGGCCGCGGTCGACAAACATAATCTGCCGGTGCTCGGCAAAATCGTCGACACCCAGTGGGCCGGTTGCGACCCCGCGCAAATGGGCTTGGGCCCGGTGTACGCATCGACGCCGATCCTCAAACGCAACGGCCTCACGCTTAACGATCTCGACACCATAGAGATCAACGAAGCCTTCGCCGCGCAAGTGCTCGGCTGCAAACGCGCGTGGGAGGACGAGAAGTTTTGCAGGGAAGAGCTGGGCCTCGACGGTGCAATGGGCTCGATTGACATTGGCAAATTGAATGTCGACGGCGGCGCGGTGGCGCTCGGTCACCCAGTCGGTGCATCCGGCGCGCGCATCGTGTTGCATGCGCTCAACGTGCTCAAGCGCACGGGCGGTAAGCGTGCTCTCGCCACTATCTGCATCGGTGGTGGTCAGGGCGGGGCGATGTTGGTGGAAGCGGCGTAGCCGTTAAGTCCCCTCTCCCGTAGCACGGAAGAGGGTTGGGGTGAGGGCGATTGAATTACTCCGTCGTTCAAATTGACGAGGCTGTTACACAGCGACGACGTCATCGG
>ENA-OBLH01000512-OBLH01000512.1-metagenomes-genome-assembly--contig:-NODE-512-length-12726-cov-3.36351_pt1 | contig 12726 bp, 9 predicted proteins | sample MGYA00153382_OBLH01 | MGnify analysis MGYA00153382 | reverse complement strand
ACGCAAATTCTGCTGTTAACCACCATTGGTAGGGGCGCAAGGCCTTGCGCCCTTATATCTAGGGTATCTGTGTAAGTCGTGATTGAGAGGGTTTAATATTTGTGAGATGAATTGTCGTGAAAATTTATAACCCTGGGCGCAAAGCCTTGCGCCCCTACGGTAGAATCTATGGAGTTAGGGAACCTTGGGGGAGGAGTTATGGAGACAGCAGAAGATTTTTGGCAGCAGGGGTATGAGTTTCTTGAGCAGGGAGATTTTGTCGCCGCCATCGCATCCTACGACAGAGCCATTGAGATTAAATCAGACGACCATGAGACTTGGAACAATCGGGGTAATGCCTTGGATGATTTAGGCAGGAATGAAGAAGCGATCGCATCCTACGACAGAGCGATCGAGATTAAACCTGACTACCATGAGGCTTGGGGCAATCGGGGTGTTGCCTTGTCTAATTTAAACAGGAAGAAAGAAGCGATCGCATCCTACGACAGAGCGATCAAGATTAAACCTGACTATGATACGGCTTGGTACAATCGGGGTGCTGCCTTGGATGAGTTAGGCATGTATGACGAAGCAATCGCCTCCTACGACAGAGCGATCAAGATTAAACCTGAGAAAGATGAGGCTTGGCTCAATCGGGGTGTTGCCTTGAATGATTTAGGCAGGTATGAAGAGGCGATCGCCTCCTATAACAAAGCTCTTGAGATTAAACCTGACTATGATTCAGCTTGGTTTAATTGGCAGGTTTTGGCAGAAAATCGATTGGTTGATTTTGGGCATTGGCTGAAGGTGCGGGAGATTTTTCGGGCTGGGTTGCAGAAGATTAGCTTTGAGAAAGAACCCCATCGGCATTTAGTGATTTGGCAACGTTATATATCCGTTTGCTACCGCACCATGCCCCCGGCGGAGGTGCAGAAATTGATTGAAAACCCCAGCGCCTCTGCCCAGCGCTTGGTTGCAGAAACCTCAATGACAGAATGGCAAGAGCGGAGAATTAGAGAAAAGTTTGCTAGTTTCTTTCAACAAACCCAAGTGGCGACACTGGCACAAATCGGAAAACTAGAAGAGGCGCTGGAACTGGCAGAGAAACAACGCAACTCTCGCCTTGGTTATTTGATTGAAGGACAGGGCTATCGACCCACAGCGCCTAGTTACCAAGAAGCACAACAACTCCTGAATTCCAGCACTGCCATTGTCTATTGGCACTACAGCCCCGTTGGTCTGACTACCTTCATTCTCAAACATGGTCAACCCCTAAAAATCTTGCCGCCCCCGGTTTCTGAATTGCCTAAGGAAACTAACCCCCGGATGCAGGGCGATCAAAATATCCTCCATCAAGTCCAAGCATGGGAAACATGGCTCAAAGAATGGAAAGCCACCTACCGGAGCTACCAAACCGCCGATCAAACCCATCCTTGGCGCACGGGGATGAAATTGCAACTGGAAAACCGAAACAAAGGCGCTGTATCTCTGAAATCGATTCTGAATATCCAACCATTGATTGATGATCATCTCAAGGATGTCAAGAACCTGATCCTGATTCCCCATCGAGATTTGCACCTGCTGCCCCTGCATTTTTTGTTTCCTTTCAAGTTCACGACCACCTATCTCCCCAGCCTCCAAGTCGGCCTCAACCTTCATCGACAAACTCCCCAACCCGCCACCAAACCCCTGCTGAATCTCCACCAGCCCGGTAATACTTATATCAATATCACCAAAGACCTGATCACCCAATTCACCGGAGCCGAAGATCATAACTTGCCTACCTTGAATCAAGCTCAATTTCTGGAACTCTTGGGGCAGAATCATAGCGGTTTGCAATTCACAGGGCACGGTAGCCACGATCTAGAATCTCCCGAAAACTCCTGCCTCTCTCTACTCAAGGGCGATCTCCGCCTCACGGATCTGCTCCACCAGAAATATCTCAACCTCAGTTCCTACCGCCTCATCTGTCTCACGGCCTGTGAATCCGGCATCACGAATAATCAAAGCCTCTTAGATGAATATATCGGCTGGAACAGCGCCTTCCTCGCCAAACAAGCCCGCGCCGTGATCAGCACCCTCTGGAATGTGAATACACGATCTAGCGCCTTTCTGATGATCCGGTTCTATCAACTCTTTAGCGATCCAGCCCAACCCCTGCCTGTTCCTGAAGCCCTGCGGCGGGCTCAATTTTGGCTGAGTAGCCAAGAGTATACCGATATGGGGGATTGGTGTGATGAAGTAGCAGAACTGCTCAATCCCAGCGATCGAGACTATCTCCGCACCGAGGCAGCCAACTTTCGGGATAAGGGAGCAACCATAGATAGCCCCGACCTCGCCCAACACCGCCCCTTCACCAATCCCTACCACTGGGCAGGTTTCATTTGCACTGGATTATTTTCCGGTTAAGCATCCCCAGCGATCCCTCCTAACCCCCCTTAAAAAGGGAAGGAAAGAGTTTTTTCAAAGTTTTCCTTCTAATTGTCTAGAATTGAAAAATAAATAGTTAATACCCCCAACCCTAGCTATGCAAATTAATCAAGCCCAAGGAATTACCCTCCGTGCCTTTTTTGAAGCCATCGACCAGCAAACTGCTCCCCTGCCCAAAGACCTGCAACAACAAATGAACGCTGTCTGGGAAATACTCCCCACCGATCTCAAAGCTGCCGTTAACCAACTCGCCGACCTTGCCCAACACCCCCGCCTAGAACCAATCTACAGCGCCACCCGTCAAGAACTCCAAACATATCAAGAAACCGAACTGAACCCTTCTCTCCAAATTCCTCTATATATCAATCTCCCCCCAGAAATTTTAGAAAATACTCAATCTATTCTGCAATCTCCCGAACAACCGATAGACAAAACTATTTCTAGCCCCAACCAATCAAAATGGTGGCATTCCTTCTTTCCAACTAATCTCAAAAAGTAATTAATGGCTGCAATACATTGTTTAACTCTTGATATATTTTATTACTATCTCAAAGAAGGTTTTGGGATTACCAAGACTGATATTGAGCATTTTGATGCCTATTGGCAAGGATGGCAGCATGAATATAAATCAAAAGCAGATTTGATCGAATTTCAACATCAAGATTTAGGACTCCAAGGTAACTTAGTTCATAAAACAAATCATCTAGAAGATAGCAATTATTTTTTCCTAGATTGCTCACTTGTAGATATGCAAGATATCTCAAAAAGAACTGATCCACCAGAGTCAATTAAGCAATTAAAATCAAAACTTAGACTACCTCTAGAAAACCAAATCTCCTTAGGCTATACTCAGATTATCTACGGCTGGGTTGATCCTGAAGATGACTTGCTGCCAGCCCAACTTTATGAACAGCTAGTTGGAGATCCGTGGCAATATTACCGAAGCGATGGCAAAATCCTTGGTGCTACAGTAGTAGAAGCCTGGAGGTCTCGCCAAGAATGGGATATACCAGATGTCGGCAGTCATGTTTTTATTGTTTTATATCGCAATCAAGAGACTTATGATAAGGCCAACAAATTAATTTTTGATGGTTGGCTGCCCCTGCTGTTGTATCGCCATAAGATCTGTTATTCCTATCAAAAAAGCCGTCTTAATAAAGAAAAAGCTCGGCATACTTTTAATCAAGCTGTTCAAGACCTGCAAGAATATAATACCTACACTTTAATAGAGTTAGGAAGTGCTCTCCAAAGAAATCTTCGTATTCTGACAAGTTACAGTACAGACCTACACACTATTAATACTCATCAAAATGCCATAAATACTAACTTACACAACTATAATTCTGCTCTCAAGCAGTTTATAGATAAAGCTAATGATGACTGCAAAATAAATAAATTTTGGGTGAATAATCTAGAATTTTTAAAGGAGTTTAGTGTTATTGCTGAGGTCAAGTATGAAAAGCAATTAGAAAAAGATTATGCTATTCTTGCTCCCGGTTTGGCAGTATTAACAGGTTTAACCGAAACTATCCGGGGCTTAGTAGAGGTGCAACAGGCCGAGATCGATCGCCAGCAAACCAGCACCATTGCGATCGCCGGATTAGGTCTAGCTGCTAGTAGTTCTGTCGCCGGGATTGTCGCCACTCAAGTTTATCAGCCGGATAATACCAAGAGCGATCGTATTTCTTTGCCGTGGGGATTAGGGTATAGTTTCATAATTCCAGTAATAGCTGCGATCGCCCTAACTTTCCTCTGGTATCAACGCCACCATAAATCAAACAAATAAATAGTATGAATTTTTAGGGGCGCAAAGCCTTGCGCCCTCCTGTATATATAGGTCAATAATAGTGATCGTATGAAAATTATATTTTTTGGTACACCAGAATTTGCCGTTCCCAGCTTAGAAAAATTATTAAGCACCCCAGAAATAGAAGTAGTCGGGGTAGTCACCCAGCCCGATAAACGCCGGGGCCGAGGCGCTCAACTATCCCCTTCCCCCATCAAAGCGATCGCACTGCAACACCAAATCCCCCTATGGCAACCAGAGAAAATCAAAAAAGATCCCGCAGTTCTGGAGCAACTCCAAAAATTAGAGGCAGATTTCTTTGCTGTCGTTGCCTATGGACAGATTCTGTCAACCCAAATATTAGACATGCCCAGATTAGGCTGCATTAACGTGCATGGTTCCCTGCTGCCAGCCTACCGGGGCGCGGCGCCTATTCAGTGGTGCTTGTATCAAGGAGCAGCGCAAACCGGGATTACCACCATGCTCATGGATCAGGGCATGGATACCGGGGACATGCTGCTGAAGAAAACCATCGATATTAGCCTTGAAACCAATGCTGGGGAACTAGCGATCGCTCTCTCCACTATGGGTGCTGATCTATTACTAGAAACCCTCCACACTTTTCCCCAGATTACCCCCCTTCCCCAAGATGCAAACCTAGCCACCTATGCCCCTTTAATTAAAAAAGCTGATTACATTCTTGATTGGAGCCGAGAGGCGATCGCCCTCCACAACCAAATCCGGGGTTTTGCTCCCAATTGCACCACCACCCTAGATAGTCAAACCCTAAAAATCATCTCTTCCCTGCCCCTAGGAACAGATTACTGGCCAAACCTCCCAACAGCAGTCCAGGCTTTAGCTGAAGTTAATTTTTCCTCCAACTATAATCCGGGCAAAGTAGTATCCCTCGCCAAAAATTTAGGCATCATCGTTCAGACTGGTTCCGGCCTAATCCTCATCACCAAAATCCAACCTCCCGGCAAAGGTATCCAATCTGCTTGGGATTTTGCCAATGGTAATCGCCTCTCTACAGGGACAAAGTTCGGGTAAAACTATCTAGAAAATAGTAGAGGCGCAAGGCCTTGCGCCCTTACTTAAGTTCCTAGTAAGCAAGCACCTTCTAGGTCGACCCCGTGAAGATTTGCCCCCTCTAACTCCGAACACAAAAGATTTGCCCTCCTTAAATTTGCCCCGCCTAAATTGGCCCCCCGCAGGTCAGCTTCCTCTAGATTTGCCCCACTTAGATTTGCTCCTTGGAGGTCTGCATGGGTTAAGTCGGCTCCCTTGAGATTAGCTCCACGGAAATTTGCTCCCCGTAGATCAGTTCCTCTCAAATCTGCTCCTTGTAAATTTACCCCCTGCAAATTTGCCCCACTTAAAAACGCCCCCACAAAAGATGCTTGGGCGACCTTTGCCCCCATAAGATTTACGCCCCGGAGATTACTGCCCCGCAGATCAGCCCCAGTGAAATCTGTCTGCATCAGGTTACTGCCGGCTAAGCTTGCCCGAACATCAGCTTGGATGAATTTTGCGCCGATCGCATTCACCCCGTCTAGTTTTGCTCCCCGTAGATTACATTTAATAAAATTAGTCCCTACCAAGGAAGCCCCAGCTAGATTAATCCAACCCAACTGCCCTCCAGAAAAATCTTCATCTTCTAAATCTATTCCCGCACACTGCTTGAGCTTGCCAGTTCTAATCGCTTCTCTATCTATATCTATACTTAGGGTCATACTCATAATCGGAATTTATCATCGGAGTTTTTAATAAATTGATATTGCTACGCAACGCCAAGGCGATCGCCTAATTATCTAATTATCTAATTATTTAATTATTTAATTATCTAATAACCACATCCCAGAGGCAATCTTTGGTTGGTAAGCAGTCAAGGTCATACCCTGCTCTAATCCTCTGACTAGCAAGCCCAGAGCCTCCACCAATTTAGGGTCAAATAAACTATTTTCCCCATCTTGACAATCCCCAAGGGCGGCTAATAGGAAATTTTCTTCCTCCCCAGAAGTAGATGATTGATTATTTTGGAAATCATTTTGATAAAAAGTTACCCGGCCTTGGAAATAGGCTGTTAAGCCCAAAATTCTAGATTCTAGGGGAATTTGATCATAGGCTAGATGTCCGGGCAACCCAGTGCCATCCCAATGTTCCTGCTGGTGGGTAATAATCTGGGCGATCGCTTGGAGTTGAGGCATAATTCTTAACACTGATGCCTGACTTGTTTCTGACACAGCTAAGGATTCAGAATCTACAATTATGGCTTGGAGGGGGGCAAGACGGTGGAGCAGACCCGCCAAACGTAATCGCTTCATTTGCCATGCCGGGAGGTCTAGGAGTTGGGCTATCGCCTCAGACAAGGCGGCCACCTCTGCTGCCGTATTGGGGTTCAGGGGATCTACCTGATCAATTAACTGAGCCATCCGCAGAAAGGCCTGCATCTCATTAGATAGAAGATTATGGTCTAGGTGCTGTTCGGAAAGGGGCAGATTTTCTTGATAAAGTTGGAGGTATTGGACTACCTTGGTGACAACTATACCTAGATCATCTCTTGTTTCTAGATGGGTTTGTTGAATTTGCTGGACTTGCTCTCGGAGTTGCTGGGCTAGTTGGGGATTGTAGCCTTGGATATGCTCGATCGCTAATTTTACAGTTTCTGTCACCAATTCCGGCTCGAAAGTCCAGAATCCGTAGAACTTTCGCTGGCGATCGTCCGTAGGGATTCCGGCTAGGCCGTAGTCTGTGGCTGAAAGTTCCTGACACAAAACCATTGCTGTGTAGGAAGGGGAGAGGATCATCAAATGCCACTCGATCGCTACGGGGTCATTTTCCTGAAGACTAACTAAAAACACATTAGCTTTTTGACTGGTGGGATGATCCCCAAAGCCTCCTTCAGGTGCTGCCATGATCACGACTTGGCTAGATTTTTCTGCCAAGTCCCCATAACGCTCCGCTTCCTGTAGATACCACTTCCCTCGCTGGAAAGCCGTAATTATCAGAGGTTTAGCCTGAGCTTCTAGCACAAAATCTTCTAGGGCATGGCAGAGAGCGACTAGGGTATTTTTGTAATAAACCCCAAAATTTAAGGGACGTTTTTGATTATCCTTACCACCTTGATGGGCGGTAGCTAATTTATCTAAGAGGGAGCCTGCTAACATCTGCTTATAAGTATTTTATATATTTTATATATAAATATAAACGATTTCTCATAATAAATAAAAAATGGCTACTAACGAAATGTGGGGCCAAGGAACCAAGCTACGAGCGATCGCCGCACCCCCTGAGTTACAGGAGCTACTTGATGCAGACACATACTGGGGAAAACAATAATACTTCCCCGTGGTTTAAATTCCTCCGGCTCCAAAACATTCCCTGTAAAGTTAGTGATCTGAAATTCCCCTCCGGTGAAGGTCGCAGGATCATCTAACTGCACACTCATACTTAATTTTCTAATTCTGCCCTGATCATCAGGGGGGCCACCACTATCTCAATGCCAAGTGTATTGCTGCCCTTCGGCATAGGTAGAGTATTGAATAATTTGAGTTTCTCCTAGGTCGTAGTGGAAGGTCGCCTCATTAGCTTGGTGGAGATAGTATTCAACTATGCCGTAGAGCCAGTGAGGCCTGCCCACGCCAGAAACGGTGCTGTTGCGATACTGCTCTAGCAATGACCCTTGGGAACCAAATTCTGTATTACCTACGGCACCTGTGGTTCTGGTAGTAGTATCTAATAAGTTAATAATTAAATCACATAGTTCACTCGGTAAAACTCCTGTCCAGTAATGATAAAGAGGGCTGTGTAAATTCATAGAAATAATAGAAATTGGATAGGAATAAAGAGGGCGTAAAGCCTTACGCCCCTACTAGATATACGCTATTTGGCAAATTCTGGGAAGGGTAATCTAATATTTTTTTGATAATCTCAGGATCCTAGGGGATTGCTGCAAAGAAATTTTGTTAATTTCAGGAAACTTTCAGGATATCCGGTAAATCTCTAGAAACAAGTAAAGTAAGTTTGATTCCAGCTACCGGGGATTTTAGTAATAGTACATAGAGAATTATAGGGGTGCAAGGCCTTGCGCGCTTCCTCTAGGGTTGGTTATACACAGGGTGAAAAATTATGGCAGCAGCAGTTAATTGGGAGTTTAGCGTTTCTATTAATCCTATAGGGGACGATCGCTACTATCTGAAAGTAGAAAATGTCCCGGCTGGGGGAATCCTCGCCGAAGCTCAGGTATCTTGGCCAGTAGAAGATTGGCTCGATCGCACCCGGCAGCTAATGAATGACCCCCTCAACGATATTCTTCAAGGTCGAGATGCTGGTGCTAGGGAAAACCTGGCTCACCCCGATGCTAAATTTGCCCCTAACTTTGTAGATTTGGGGCAGGAACTGTATGATGCCCTATTTCAGGGAACGATCCGGGATAGCTGGTTGATGGCACAAGCGATCGCCCAACATTATCGATCGGTGCTGCGGTTACGGATTGGTTTGCGGGGTTCCACCCTGCCCCGTCTGCCTTGGGAAGTTATGCACTACTGGAACTGCCCTCTTGCTGCCACCACAGATATTACCTTCTCTCGCTATCAAATTCTCTCCCGTGTTCTTGTCTCCCCCCGCCACTCTCCCCTAGGGTCCACCACACCCCTGCGAATTCTCATGGTGATTGCTGCACCCAACGATCAGGAAAGTTTAGAACTATGCCAAGAAGCAGAACACCTGCGATCGGAACTCAAGGAACGCCACGGTTCCCCCCTCCTAGACCTGACTATTTTGGAACAGCCGGGACGAGAGGAATTGACCTACGCCCTAGAACATGGCAACTACCATATTTTCCATTACTCTGGTCATAGTAACTTAGGAGCCAACGGGGGTAACTTATTCCTAGTTAATAATCAAAATGGTTTAACCGAAACCCTGAATGGCAATGATCTAGCTGGGTTGTTAAGCAATAATGGTGTGCAGCTAGTGGTATTCAATTCCTGCCGAGGGGCCTACACCGCCGCTTCTGAAGAAACTTCTACCACTGGAAATCTCACCCAAAGCCTAGTTAATCGGGGCATTCCAGCTATCCTAGCTATGTCAGAGCGGATTCCCGACAATGTGGCTGTCACCATGACTCGCCTGTTCTATCGCAATCTTAACCAAGGCTATCCCATTGATCTGAGCCTCAGTCGGGCGCGGCAGGGACTCATTTCCACCTACGGTTCCCACCAACTCTACTGGGCTTTACCGGTGTTGTATCTCCACCCAGAATTTGATGGTTTTTTGTGGAAGACTCCTAAGCCCCAAGAAAATTTACAACAATTATGGGATTTACCCCAAGAGGAGTTGAGCTTTCCCAGAGCAGAAGGTCTATCTCCTAACTTATATAGCAGCCTAGATTTAGATAGCTCTCCCTCTGGAGGAGGTAAATTAGTAGTAAGCCCCTTAGATTATCTAGTCAATCATGATTTAGAGAATGATCTTGATGATCCTCATCCTAGCCCTCAACTCTACAATCCTCCTTATCTAACGAGTCTAGATGATAGCGATCGCCCCCTGATTGCCCCTGAAGAGATGACCAATTTCTTTCGGAATAGTAAGGAAACAGTAGCTTTTGATCAGCAATCTAATACCCAGATTAACGCCCAGACTAAAGATAATAAATCTGATTATGGGGAATCTAGAGAGCAAAAACCTCGTCAAAAATCCCCTCAAAAATCTGGAAAAACTCCATCTTTGCTATCTAGGAAAACTAATAAAACTCCCTTACCTCTTGTTCCTTTAGTAACTCGATCGCCCCAGACTCTTTCTAATTCTGCGAAACCCCAAAAAACTTCTAGGGGTTTGGGCATGGCTTGGTTAAGTACTTGTATTCTCTTAGGAACCATTGCTGGAGCCGGGGGCTGGTGGTATTACCAACAACCCCTAGAAAACTCTAAAACTCCATCTCCTATACTTACCCCTTCCTCTAATCCCGTCAATCTTTCTAGTCCCGTCCCTTCTCCTAGTCCTGTGCCTCAAAATATTGATATTAAAACTACCGATGTTAATACTCTGATTGGGTTAGGGAGTAAACATTTCCAAAATGGTGATCTGATAGCGGGCAGATTAGTTGTAGAGGAATTGCTCGATCGTAAAGCCTTGAAAGAGGCAAAAATCACCCTAGAATCTGTTAATTTTGCCCAGACTGAGGATCCAAACCTCAATTTTCTCCGGGGGCGCTTGGCTTGGCAATCCATCAAAACCGGAAATAAAGATTACACCCTAGAAAATGTGCAGAAATTCTGGGATTCTGCTAGTAAAAACCAGCCGGATTCAGTGTTTTACTACAATGCCTTGGGTTTTAGTTACTACGAAGCAGGGGATTATTCCAAGGCAAAAGATGCTTGGTTTGCCGCTCTCAAGCTGATCGAAGTTAATCCCGGTGTCGGGGCAAGCTCCGGCTCAACTTTACCTGTAGAATTCAAAGATAAGCTCAACACTTCTGCGGGATTAGCTTTGGTCTTCTATCAATTAAGTGATAATTTATTGCGGACAGAAAGGAATCGCTTACGAGTGGAATCTCAGAATTTTTATCAGCGGGTGATGAAGGAGGATGGAGTGAGCTATCAGCCAGAAATTTTAACTAAAAATTGGCTTTGGACAGAAAAATCTGTGCGGGATTGGAAAATGTTAGAAAAATTATAAGAATTCTCGCTTTTGCCACCCGCAGGAATCGCAAAAAATAGGGGAAAATAAAAATTCCCCGCTAAAGAGCAGGGAGGGGATTCTACCGCAAGGCCGTTTTACCTCAGTTTATGACCTGGAAAAACCAGGTGGGCGCTACTGTATCTCGCTTAGGTTTCCGAGTACTGGCTCGGTCTACGGCTGCAAAACAATCTTGAGTTCCCTTTTAAAAACCAACATAGATCAAAAAACAGTATTGGCAGTCACCAACATCGCAGTAGAATCTTTATTTATTATAGGCTGGTTTTTATCAATTAGGAGCAGAGGATGAAAGATAAATTTTTGGAGTGGCTAAATCTATTTTTAGTAGCTGATGTGTTTTTGGTTTTGTTTGGTTTTTTCTGGCTGGCAGCAGCCGTTATTGGTAATTCCCTGCATATTCCCCTAGGTCTGGAACTATGGTACAAGCTCTGGAACCCGGTTTTTACTCCAGCGATCGGCATCCTTATGGGCGGGGCAATTCTCAGTGGGATCATTAGCCAGATCAGAAAAAAGCTTGGAGAACAAAAGTAATGTTATAAAACTTTACATAACTGGGATCAGTCTAGAGCTATGCTTCATCATTTTTTGTCTATTGTAATTAGGAGATTCTCTTGAGTTGCTGATATCATGGAAAACTCAGTACTCATTAACCATCCATTAACCAATCATTCCTGTAGGGCTGATTCCTCAAGAATTGTAAATTTAAAGCCCTGCAAATCACCTAGCTAAGTTTCCCAGCCAGATTTCCCAGTCAAATTTCCCCGTTTTACCTAAACCGCAAGCCATGCCTAAGAAAATTCGTTCGACTTTTGCAGGAAGCAAAAGACCAAGTTCTGCTGCCAGAAATAGATACGATCGCCCTGATAGTTTCGATAGCTTTGATCGCCCCGATCGCTCGGATAGTTTTGATCGTCCTGAGCGTAGCCAAGCTGATCGCCCTGACCGCTTCGTTGATCGCCCCGCCCGGATTATTGATGCCCCCCGCAAGAGTGGGAGTAAATTTGCCAAACCCCGCTACCAAGAAGGTAGTGGTGATTTTTATCCTAAGAAAGCTAGGGGTGAGGAGGGCGATTTTGCTCCCCGCCGCCCCGATCAGGATTTTGCCCCCAGAGGCGCTAGACCAAAATATCCCGCCCCCGGTAGTCGTCCCCCCAAAGCTAAACACCGTCAGGATCGGGATCCTGCTGCCCCGAATTCTCCGCCCGTTTATCGCGATCGGGAAGCAAAACCCCGGTGGAATCAAGACGGCGATGACTTTGCCCCTAGACAAGGGAGAGATTTCTCGGAAGATAGAGCCTCTTCTCCTCGGCGAGAAGGGAAGTATGCCGATCGCAAACCCAAAACCTATGGAGACGATCGAGAATTTTCTCCCCGGCGTAGTTCTGTAGGCTCCCCAGTTAAGAAGCATCAAATAACTAGAGGTGAGGTCAGCGATCGACAAGACTCCTTCTCTAGTAGGTCATCCAAATTCAACCCCAAGCAAGAAGAGAGGTTTCCCTCAGAGCCGCCCTCTTACCAAAGTCGTCCCGGGCGATCGGGCAAAAGTATTCCTGCCCCCGCTAGAAGTAGAGATGAATTTATCCCCCAATTCTCTGAAGATTTGGCAGAACAGGAAATCGACTACTCCCTAGATAAAACTAACTTAGAACTAGCTAAGACCCATAGCCCCGATGCTTTTCTCTATCCAGAAGCATCTCCAGATGAGGATATGCCCGGAGAAGACGATCTAATCTATGGTCGCCATCCCGTCCTGACAGCCCTAGAAAACCAACGCCAACTAAACCGCATCTGGGTTGTCCCTCAACTCCGCCACGATCCCCGCTTTTACTCCC
>ENA-OBLH01000511-OBLH01000511.1-metagenomes-genome-assembly--contig:-NODE-511-length-12744-cov-5.85751_pt1 | contig 12744 bp, 13 predicted proteins | sample MGYA00153382_OBLH01 | MGnify analysis MGYA00153382 | reverse complement strand
CGATGAAGGGGCTGGCGATTGCGCTCGGCGCGTATAGCGCGATGCTGTGGCGGCAGGGGATCGGTGGCCTGATCAGTGCGGGGCCTTATTTCCTGACGCGAAAGGGGTGGCCGAGCCGCGCGGGGTTCCGCATTCACATCCTGCGCGGGTTCGTCGCGTCGATCATGGCGGTGTCGTTTTTCTACGGGATTGCGCGGGTTCCGCTAGCGGAGGGGATCGCGCTGTCGTTCATCGCGCCGCTGATTGCGCTTTATCTGGCGGTCGTGTTGCTCGGCGAGACGGTTGGGCGGCACAGCGTCATCGCCTCGGTCCTCGGTGTGTGCGGCGTCGCGGTGTTGCTCGCCGCGCGGATCGTCAATGACGACGGTGGCCCGCGCCATCTCGACGGGGTCGCAGCGATCTTCCTGTCGGCGGTGTTCTATGCGTGGAACATCATCCTGATGCGGCAACAGGCGCTGCTCGCACCGCCCGCCGAAGTCGCGTTTTTCCAGAATGTGACGGCGGGCGGGTTCCTTCTGGCAGCGCTGCCGGTTGTCCTGCTGGTCGCGCCGTCGATTTTCACCGTGCCCGAAACCTCGCACTGGCCGATGCTCATCCTGTCGGCGGCGCTCGCCTTTTGCTCGCTGTTCCTGCTCAGCTGGGCCTATTCGCGCGCCGAGGCGCAAGTGCTGGTGCCGGTCGAATATACCGCCTTCGTCTGGGCAGCGATCATGGGCGCGATCTTCTATGACGAGGCGGTGACGTGGACCACGGTGGCGGGGGCAGTGCTGATCGTCACTGGTTGCATCATCGCGGCGCGCGGGGGACGGCCCGATACCGCCAAGCTGGAAGCCGCGATTTGACCGCGACGTCGCTGAAGCCTGCCCATCTGCTGCTCGCCGTTGCTGTCATGGCGGTGTGGGGCAGCAATTTCGTCGTTATCAAGGTGGCACTCGCGCATTTGCCACCGCTGACACTCGCGGCGCTGCGCTTTACGGCGGTCGTGTTGCCGCTGGTGTTCTTCCTCAAGCGACCGGCGGCGAGCTGGGCCAATCTTGCTGCCTATGGCGTGTTGATCGGTGCGGGCCAGTTCGGCGCGCTGTTCATCGCACTTCGCGGGGACGTCACGCCCGGCCTCGCCTCGCTTATCATGCAGATGCAGGTGTTCTTTACGATCGGTCTGTCGATGTGGCTCACCGGAGAGCGGCTGAAAATGGTGCAGATTATCGCGCTGCTCTTGGCGGTGGCTGGCCTCGCCGTCATCCTGTCGCATACCGACGGCAGCATTACGTTGCTCGGGCTAGGCCTGTTGCTGGTGGCGGCGCTATCGTGGTCGGGCGGCAATATGGTGTCGCGCGCGGCGGGGAAGGTCGACATGCTCGCATATGTCGTGTGGTCGAGCCTGTTCGCGGTCCCGCCGCTGTTCGCACTGGCGTTCGCCTTCGAGGGGGCGACAGCCATGGCGAACGGCATCCGCAATGCCGATTTGACGACCTGGATGGCGGTGGCGTGGCAGGCAGTGGGCAACGCAATGTTCGGTTACGGCGTCTGGGGCTGGATGCTGGCGCGCTATCCCGCCGCGACCGTCGCGCCGCTCGCGCTGATGATCCCGGTGTTCGGCATGGCATCCTCGGCGCTATTGCTCGGTGAGCCGATGCAGGATTGGAAGCTGCTGGCGGCGGCGCTAGTCATGTCGGGCCTGGCGCTCGGAATCCTGTGGCCGCGCATTGCAGAGAGGTTCGTCAGGGGGGAGCCGATATGAGCGTCGATACGGGCCTGATCGATTGGGTCGCCGAAGCGCTTGAGCCGATGGGCACCGTCACCAAGCGCCCCATGATGGGCGGCGCAACGCTGTATCTCGACGGCATCGTCTTTGCGATTGTGTCTCAAGACGGTGCTTTGTGGTTCAAGGCAGACGCTACCAGCGATGCCATATGGGATGCTGCGGGGTGCATTCGCTTCACCTTCGATATGGGCGGCAAGACCGGTAGCATGAACTATCGCCGCGCGCCCGACGATGTCTTCGACGACAGCGAAGCCATGCAGCATTGGGCAGCACTCGGTGTCGAAGCGGGCCGACGCGCGCCAGTGAAAAAGCGAAAGGCTAAGGGATGAGCGCCGTAAGTATTCGTACCGCGACGGTCGACGATCTCGACCTTGTCATCGGCTTCATCCGCGCGCTCGCCGACTATGAGCGGCTGGCCGACGAGGTGAAGCTCGACCGGACATTGATCGGCTGCCATTTGTTCGGCGACAAGCCCATGGCCGAAGTGCTGATCGGCGAGATCGACGGCGCCCCACGCGGCTTTGCGCTGTTCTTCCACAATTTCTCGACCTTCGAGGGGCGGCCCGGCATTTATCTGGAGGACTTGTTCGTCGATCCCGAGGCGCGCGGCAGCGGCCTTGGCAAGGCGTTGCTCGCACGGCTCGCCCAACTGGCTCTGGAACGCGGGTGCGCGCGGCTCGAATGGTCGGTGCTCGACTGGAACACACCCGCGATCGATTTCTACCGCTCGCTGGGGGCCACGCCGATGGACGAATGGACCGTGAACCGTGTCGAGGGCGACGCGCTCGCCGCGCTGGCAGGGCGATCTTAACCGGCAGGGTGTAGCAACGCGCGCATGATCGACAGACTGACCCGGAAACTGCGCGAGGCCGCGCATCTGCGCCAGTGCCGCGCGGTAGTCGAAACCCCGCCCGTTATCCCGCAACACGACGGCGTCATCGTCTTTTCGATGATCGGCACGCGCGTGGTCGCGCCTTATCTGGTTGCCGCAAAGTCCTTTCTGAATGCACTCGGGCGTGGCCGCGTCGTCTTGCTCGACGACGGCTCGCTAACGGCGGACGACAAGGCGTTGTTGGCCGCGCATCTCGGCAACCCCGAAATCCGCAGCATCCACGACGTCGATACTGGCGACGCCCCGCGCGGCGGGTGTTGGGAACGACTGATGACGCTGATCGACCTGTCGGCGACGGACTATGTCATCCAGCTCGATTCGGACACGGTGACGCTTGGGGCTGTCAGTGAAGTCCGCGCCGCCATCGATGCGGGCCGCAGTTTCACGATCGTCGGCGGCACCGATGGCGAGGAACAGGGACTGAAGACCCTGACCGATTTCCGCCGCGAGGTTTATCCCAAGGGGCCGGGTGCCTTGCCCGCCGGGTCGCACGTCCAGACGCAGATCGAGGCGAAGATGGACCGCCTGCCCGATCCCGACACCCGCCGCTACGTCCGCGCCTGTGCTGCGTTCGCCGGGTTTGCGCCGGGCAGCGTGACCCGCGCCGACGCACAGGCGTTTTCACGCGCGGCGGAGGCCGCAGTCGGCGCGGATGTCTGGAAACAATGGGGCAGCGAACAGGTCGCGTCGAACTATCTCGTCGCCAACACCCCCGACCCGGTGCTGCTCCCCTATACGCGCTATTACCACTTTTGGGATGACGGCGACCGTGCCGACCCGGAACTGGTGCATTTTCCGGGGACGCACCGTTACACGGGTAACAGCTATGCACGGGCGACGGCGGCGGCGCTGGCAAATCTCACACGCGGCGCTGAATAGCACCGATTAGCGCCACCAGCGCTAGCATCAGCCACAGCGCCAGCATGATTGGGGCAGTCGGCCAATGCGCGAAGACGGCAACGACGACAGCTACCGCGCCCGCCACGACCAGCGCCCCGGCATGGCGACGCCAGCCCCCAAGGCCGGTCAGCGCCCATCCGACGGCTCCGGTCGCCATTGCGAGGAACAGTTCCTTGGCGATGGTGGCGCGGTTGGCGGCGCCAACCATCGCGGTCGTTCCCCCTTCCGCATCGATCAGCGCCAGCAGGCGAAACCCCTCGACCTGATCGGCAACGACCCCGACAGCCAGCAGAACCAGCATCCACAATGCAATGTTTTGCGACGGACGCGCCGCCCAGAGAACAGCGAGCAGAAATATCGAATAGACCGGGATAAAGGCCATCGCGTCGATCCACATGCCGCTCCGCAAGCGGTCCCCGCCGCAAGCGCGCAGCAGTGTTTCAGCCGCTTGGGGTGTCGCGACCTGTTGAAACGCTGCCCAAGGGTGCGCCGCAACCGCAAGACACGTCTCGCTAGCAGGAACCAGCCCGAAACTCAGCCCGGTCAGCACCGTTGCAACCGCTGCCAGTGCAGCCCAGCGCCAGCGGGTCATCGGCCCGTCACTACGGGTGCAACTTTGCTCGCTCGATGCACTCGACGATGATTCGCTTGGCATCGTCGACCGATCCCCAACCGTTGAGCTTGGCCCATTTGCCGGGTTCGAGGTCTTTGTAATGCGCGAAGAAATGCTCGATCTGCTGCGTCACAATCGGCGGCAGATCGTCGTGCGTGCCGATCTCGCTGTAATAGGGAAAGGTCGTATCGACCGGCACGGTGATGAGCTTCTCGTCGCCGCCCTTGTCGTCTTCCATCAACAACACGCCAACCGGGCGCACCCGGATCACCGCACCGGGGATGATTGGCGACCGCGCAATGACCAGCGCGTCGAGCGGGTCGCCGTCCTCGCCCAAAGTATGCGGCACGAACCCGTAATTGGCCGGATAGCGCATCGAGGTATGCAGGATGCGGTCGACGAACAGCGCGCCCGATGCCTTGTCGAATTCATACTTCACCGGCTCGCCGCCAATGGGCACTTCGATAATGACGTTCAGGGTGTGCGGCGGATTATCGCCAGCGGGGATGAGATCGATACGCATGGGGAGGTCATTAGACCAAGACCGGGCTTCCGGCGAATGGAATTATGGAGCCAAGCTGCCCTGTCTACTTTCGCGGAGTTCGGTGCTGAACGAGAGAACGGCAACAGCCGATTTACTCCACAAAGGAGGAGAACCGGATGATTGCGATTGCGCGGGGTTCTGTTCCCGGTATGGTCGCACATCGAAAGGCTCGCAATGGTTCCGCATCCAATACCTTATCAAGGCAGCAAACGCGGACTGGCACGCCTTATCAGTTATCATGTTCCGAATGAGATTGACGTTTGGTACGAGCCTTTTGCTGGGTCGGCGGCTATGTCGCTCTGGATCGCGCAGAACCGTATGCCGCGCAAGATCGTGCTCGGCGATTCGCTGGTCCCGATGGTCGAACTTTGGAAGGCGATCATTGCTGACCCGGAGCGTGTTGCCGACGAGTATGCGGGGACATGGCAGGGCCAGATGTCAGCTGACGCGACATATTTCAATGTCGTGAGAGAGCGTTACAACAATTTCGCCGACCCTGTGGATTTGCTTTACCTGACATGCCGTTGTGTGAAGAACGCGGTCAGGTTCAATGCCAAGGGCATGTTCACGCAATCTGTTGATAAGCGACGACTGGGTATGAAGCCCGACAAGATGCGTCGAGAGTTGTTGGGGGCTGAGGCTCTGCTGCGTGGTCGAGCCGAGGTGCGCGAAGGTGACTGGCTTGTTACGACAGCCGATGCTGATACCCGCGACTTCATTTATATGGACCCGCCGTATTTCGGAACTTCGATGGGACGAGACCGGAGATATGCCGAATGGATGTCGCAAGAGCGATTGATCGGCGGTCTCCGCGCGCTTCGCGAGCGCGGTCTTCGGTTCAGCCTTTCCTACGATGGCCAGTGCGGCGATCGCACATACGGCCCGCCGCTGCCGGTAGAGCTGGGAATGACACGATTGCTGCTTCATGCCGGACGGTCTTCGCAGGCAACATTGAACGGCGAGCGTGCCGAAACTTATGAGAGTCTCTACCTGTCGCATGGTCTCGGGATGTCAGTCGCGCCGACACAGCCGTCATTTGCGGGACTCGACCGCCTCGCGGCCTAAATCTTTGAGGAGCAAGCTGACGGTTTTGCCGCCCTTGACTGCAATGGCTTGCAGGGCATCATAGTCCGGCACCTCGTCGCCTTGCCAAACCACATCTGCCCTGCGGATCGGCAGCATAGCCACATGGTCGTAGTCTTCAGGGGACGCCCAAAAACAAGCTCGGCAGATGGCGGTCTGTCGTAACTCCTCGAAATTCTTACAATGCTCGCAAGCCCATGATTTAGCTCGCTGGGATTTTGCATCGAGGAGCATGAATGCCTTTACGTCATTCGTCTCGAGTCCGGCATCGCCTGCAATGCGGTAGGGAACACGGTGATCGATTTGCAGCGAACGCGCCGAATGCGCGGCACCCGTAATGGCATCGCGATTTCCGTACGTCGCCAATAGTGTTTCTCGAAACGCTTTTGAAAAATTGGTTCGTCCTACTTGTCCGGCCCGTATTTCTGCCGACGTGCCGAAAACGTACCGCGCCATTCGCTTGCCGTCGGACCGAACCATCTCGGTGCGGACGGGAAAGCCCAAATCGCGGACGTCGGCAATCGCCCGAGGCGGATGATCGTAACCGAGGCGATTGAGTTCGCCAGTTGTGGCGCCGCCTTGATCGATCAAAAGTCTGATCGCCTTGGCAGCGCGGCTCGTTGGCGATTTCGCCAGATACTCCTGAGCGCGTCGAAGAATTACCGGATCGATCACAGGCGCGGCGCAAGCAACCGGTCGAGTGGGCCGTCCGCCGCGCCCGCCGCTTTCTCGAAGCGCGGATAGCGCAGGCCACCGTTCCATTGCACGTTCACGTCGCGGACGAGAGCCTCGGTTTTCAGCGTAAGCCGGATCGCGTCCTTGCCGCCTTTTGCCGCCGTCACTGCGGCCTTCAGCGCGTCGTCGCTGTACGGCACGCCGTTCACGGCGATGATTTCCTGGCCAACGGTCAGCCCCGCCTTGAACGCCGGCCCGTCCCACTGGACCGCCGTGATCTTGGCCTTCGCGATGTTGATGCCCAGCGAATAGATGAGGTCGAGGAACTTGTTCGCCTTCATCCCGCGCACCGTCGAATTTGTCGGGGTGTCGGTGTAGACCAGCTTGTAGCCGCTTCGTTCGAACCCACCGAGCGGCGCGCGATCCTTTTGCGTCAGCCGGTCGGTCAGGAACTCGCGCCATGTATAAGGCATGACGCTGTTTAGCGTGCCGACCACATCGTCGAAGGTATAGGTGACCTGTCCCCAGTCGCCGTCGTTGATGCCGAAGAAGCCACGCGCGAAATCGTCCATGCCCTTCACGCCGTTCGTGCCCTGCCGGATCATCGCATCGGCCTCGGTCCAGATCAGCAGCCCCTCGTTGTAATAATCCTCGCTGCGCTGCCAGCTCACCCATGCCTTGGGGCGGCGCGAGCTGATGATCGGGTCGTTGGTCGTGTCGTCGAGGCTGCGCCATTCGCGCGCGGGCCGGTTGTCGAGCGCCGCCGCAATCCCCGCCAGCGCGTCGAGCTTGTCCTGCTTAGACGTCATCCCCGAACGCGCCTCGAGGATATGGCCCCAAAACTGCGTCTGCCCCTCGTACACCCACAGCAGCGACCCGCGCATCGGGGTCTTGAAATCGGGGGTCCACATGTCCGCGCCGCGCCGGAATTTGCCGTTCCAGCTGTGCGTGAATTCGTGCGGCAGCAGATTGTGGTCGGGCAGGCTCGCGGCCCAGTCGGTGAAATAACCGGGGTCGTTCTGGTTTTCCGACGACCGGTGATGTTCCAGCCCGATGCCACCCATGCGGTCGGTGATCGCATGCAGGAAATCATAATGGTCGAAGTGCCGCGCGCCGAACAATTTAACGGCTTGATCGACGAGATTGCGGTGTTTGGCGAGAATGTCCTCGCTGACCACCAGTTCCTTGGCGCTGTCGGCAACGGTGTTGAGCGTCACGCCCTGACCCAGATCGTCCTTGCGGAAAAATTTGCCCGCGAAGACCGGCGAATCGACCAGAACCTCATAATTCACGGTGCCATAGGTTATGGTGTTCGCCGTAGTGGCGGTCGGCCGCAGCGCGGTCGCTGCTTGCCAACCCGCCGGATAGGTGACGGTCGCGGTCACGGGAATCTGTCGCGTGAAATAGCCCGCCGGATAGAGCGACACTGCCTCCCATTGCAGGTTCAGCATCTCGCGCGTCACTTGGATGCGGCCCTGATCGGCGGCGGTCGCCGACACGAAACTGAAGCTCACGTCGAGCGATCGCGCGCCCGACGGGACATCGATATGGAACGCATAGATATCGACCGGATCGCGCTTCCACACCAGCGTCTTGCCGCCTGCCTTGATCGTCAGACCCGCGACCTTCTCAACCTGCCCGCGCGGCGCGTGGTTGCCGGGGAGCCACGCGGGGAACAGCAAGGTCATGCGGCCCGCCTTCACAACCGGAATCGTCTGCGACACCTTGAAGATGTTCTGGTCGAGGTCGGTCGCATCGACCTTGAGCATCATCGTGCCGGGATAGGGCACGTCGCGCGCCACCGGGATGGTTTCGACGATCGGCACCGGCTGCGGCGCGCTGTTGGCGGCGATGGCGGGGGCGGCCGCGGATATGAGGAGGAGAGCGGTGAGGGGACGCAGGTACATGGAACTCGGGCTTTCGGTGGAGGGCAATCGCGCAACTTTGTAACAAGCCTGCACCGCGCGTCTAGCCACCCCCCAGCACGTTAATCGTGAACGCCAGCACGCCGATATTGAACACGAACGCCAACAGGCTGTGCACGGTTACGATCTGGCGCATATGACGCGTCTCGACTGCGGTGTCGGACGTCTGGAACGTCATGCCCAGCGTGAAAGCGAAATAGACAAAATCGCTGTAATCGGGGGTGCCAGCGCCCGAAAACTTCAGCCCGCCTTTCGACCCCTCAAGATAAAACACATGCGCGTAATGCAGCGCATAGACGGTATTCGAAAACAGCCACGCCAGCGCCAGCGTGCCGACGATCAGTGCCTTGGGCGGACCGCCGCCGCTTTTGACCGACAATTCGCTGAACACCGCCGTCAGGATGGCGATCATCGTGACGCCGGTAATGACGAGAAGCACGACGCGGTTGGCGTCATTCTCTGCCGCGTGCTGTTTCATCGTGGCGGCCCCGCTGGCGCGCAGGATCGGCGTGATCGCCAGCAGGAAGAAGGCGGCAGCGATGTCGAACCCCGTCATCAGCGCGCGTTGCCACCCCATCGCCCCGAAAGACGCGGCGAACGCCACGGCGAATATCACGAGGAAGGCAAGGAACCGGGCAGGCGCGACGCGTTGCCCCAAGGTCTGTTTCGCCATCTTGCCGCTTCCCTGAGCTTGTCGAAGGGCTGCACTTCTAACGCGGCATCGAAAGAAAGACAGGCGTTGACCTGCGGTCGCCTTCGGCCCGACAAGCTCAGGCAAGCGGTGTTTGTTGCACCCGCGCGCCTTTCGCTACTATGGGCGCGTCCCAATGGCACGCATCGAAACCCCCCGCCCCATTCGCGGCACCCAGAGCATGTTCGGCGAGGAAGCCGACCGCTTTCATCATGTCGTGCAGACGTTCGATCGGGTGCGGCGGCTCTACGGCTTCGGGCGGGTCGAAGTGCCGGTGTTCGAAGCGACGGCGGTGTTCGCGCGGTCGCTAGGCGAAACCACCGATGTCGTGTCGAAGGAAATGTACACGTTCGAGGATCGCGGCGGGGATTCGCTGACCTTGCGGCCCGAGTTCACGGCGGGGATTGCGCGCGCCTATCTGACCGAGGGCTGGCAGCAATATGCGCCGATGAAGGTCGCGACGCACGGGGCATTGTTTCGCTACGAACGTCCGCAAAAAGGGCGCTTTCGGCAATTCCACCAGCTCGATGCCGAAGTCATCGGCGCGGCCGAACCTGCGGCGGATGTGGAGCTGCTGTGCTTCGCCGACCAGTTGCTCAAGGAACTGGGCATCGTTGAGGGCGTCAGGCTGAAGCTCAACACATTAGGCGATGCCGATAGCCGTGGCCGCTGGCGTAATGCTCTTATCCAGCATTTCACCAGCGACTACGCGACCTACCTTTCGGACGAAAGCAAGCAGCGACTTGAGCGCAATCCATTACGAATCCTAGATAGCAAGCATCCCGACGACCAGGCCGTAATTCAGATGGCCCCAAACAATCTGCCGTATCTGACCGACGAGGCGCGCCGATTTTTCGATGATGTCGAAAGTGGCTTGAAGGCGGCAGGTATTGATTACGATCTCGCCCCACATCTGGTGCGCGGCCTTGACTATTATCGCCACACTGCGTTCGAATTTGTCACTGATCGCCTTGGGGCACAGGGGACCGTGCTAGGGGGTGGACGATACGACGGTTTGATCGAGACTTTGGGCGGACCGCACACGCCTGCCGTGGGCTGGGCTGCCGGAATCGAGCGGCTTGGGATGCTTGCTGCGACAAAGCCTCCGCCTCGTCTAGACCTCGTGGTCGTGCCGAACGAAGACGATCTGATTCCACAGGCGCTTCGTTTTGTGTCTGACTATCGGCGGCTGCGCTACGCTGCCGATATCGTAGCCAGAGGCAACCCTCGAAAGCGGGGTGAGAAGGCAGCTGAACTGCAGCCAAGGGCTTTAGTTTTTTTCTCTCCGGGCCGCACAGAGGCCGAGTTCCGAATTACGATAAAGACTATTCTGCCCGGTATTTCGGCGAAGCGATTGTGGGCGCGCATACAAAAGGCACTGCCGCCGTTCTGGGTGATGGATGACGAGCAGGGAGCAACCGAACCTGTCGAAGCGCTTCAGTGGGAGGCAGTACGGTTGTTTGTGCGTAAGCGTTCATGACTCCGCAAATTTCCGACGAACGCATTGCCGCCATCGAGGCGCGGCGCGAGGAGTTGCAGGGGCAGCTTAGCGCGGGCGACTTGTCGACCGAACGGCTGATTGCGCTGTCGAAGGAGTATAGCGAGCTCGAACCCGTCGCCGCTGCCGCCGCCGAGTTGCGCCGCTTGCGCGCCGAACAGGCGGTGCTGGGCGAAATGCTCAAGGACGCCGACCCCGAAATCCGCGAAATGGCCGAGGAAGAAGCGCAAGCCATCAAGGACGCGCTGCCCGAGGCCGAACGTGCGCTGGCGCTCAAACTCCTCCCCCGCGACGCCGCTGACGAGCGCGCGGCGATGCTCGAAATCCGCGCCGGGACCGGCGGCGACGAAGCAGCGCTGTTCGCGGGCGACCTGTTCCGCATGTACCAGCGCTATGCCGAGGAACGCGGGTGGCGCGTGGAACTGATTTCGGCATCCGAGGCAGACGTCGGCGGATACAAGGAAGTCATCGCCAGCGTGAACGGCACCGGCGTGTTCGCGCGGCTGAAGTTCGAAAGCGGCGTCCACCGCGTCCAGCGCGTCCCCGCGACTGAATCGGGCGGCCGCATTCACACTTCGGCGGCGACGGTTGCCGTGCTGCCCGAGGCTGAGGACGTCGATGTCCAGATCAACGATGCCGATTTACGGATCGACGTTTATCGCAGCTCGGGGCCGGGCGGGCAGTCGGTCAACACCACCGACTCAGCAGTCCGCATCACCCATCTGCCCAGCGGGCTTGTCGTCATCCAGCAGGACGAAAAGTCGCAGCACAAGAACAAGGCCAAGGCGCTGAAAGTGCTCCGCACGCGGCTGTACGAACTCGAGCGCAGCCGCCTCGCCGACGAACGCTCGGGTGCACGCAAGGCCATGGTCGGATCGGGCGACCGATCGGAGCGCATCCGCACTTACAATTTCCCGCAGGGGCGCGTGACCGACCACCGGATCAACCTGACGCTGCACCGCCTGCCCGAAATTCTCGAGGGCGCGATGGACGAGTTGATCGGGGCGCTGATTTCGGAGGACGAGGCGGCAAGACTGGGCGCGCTGGATGGGTGAGCTGCTGGCCGAGGCCGCCGCTCGCCTTGCGCCCATTTCTGCTACCCCCCGCCTCGACGCCGAAATCCTTCTCGCTCATGCGCTGGGTATCGAGCGGGAGGAACTGTTGATGAACCCCGCTTCCCTGAGCTTGTCGAAGGGCTGTCCTGCCTCGAACACTGGCCCGGAAAAAGGGCAGGGCTTCGACAAGCTCAGCCAAGCGGCGTTGGTGTCATTTGAACGCCTCATCTCCCGCCGCCTCGCGCAAGAACCCATCGCCTACATCACTGGCACCCGCGACTTCTGGACCGTTTCACTCCAAGTCGGCCCCGGCGTCCTCATCCCGCGCCCCGACAGCGAAACCCTGATCGAAGCCGCCGTCGAGCATTTCGGCAAGACTGGCCCGCGCCGCGTCCTCGATCTCGGCACAGGGTCGGGCGCACTCCTGCTCGCCGCGCTCGACCAATGGCCCGACGCGACGGGTGTCGGTGTGGACGCTTCCGATGCGGCGCTCGCTATCGCGCGCGCCAATGCCGAAGCCATTGCCCCCGGACGTGCCGAAATTCGTGTCGGCGGCTGGGAAGGTACCGGCGCAGCGTTCGACCTGGTCCTCTGCAACCCGCCCTATATCGCCACCGACGAAGCGCTGGCCCCCGATGTTGTCGATTGGGAACCGGCGTCTGCATTGTTTGCGGGCAACGACGGACTCGACGACTATCGCGTGATCGCGCCTGTCCTCACCCCCCAGCTCGCGCCCGGCGGTATTGCCTGTATCGAAATCGGCCATACCCAGCGCGACACCGTGACCGCGCTGTTCGAAGCACAGGGCTTCACGGTCGATTGCCGCCCCGATCTGGCGGGCCGTGATCGCTGCCTGATCGTGCAATTCAAATAATGCTTGGCGGCTTCGTTCTACGGCGCTAATGCAAATTCAAGAGGCGAACGCATCTTCCAGCTTTTTAAGCGAATGCGCCGTTCTCTTACCCCCACATCCTCCGCTCCTAAGCAATGAAGCTTTGGTTCGGCGAAGCGGCTGATCGTCCGGCGGTTCGGATACGACAGCGCAAATTGGGGCAAAAAGGGATTTGAACACCCCCCTTGTTTAGGACGGCATCAGCTTGATC
>ENA-OBLH01000509-OBLH01000509.1-metagenomes-genome-assembly--contig:-NODE-509-length-12800-cov-10.6912_pt1 | contig 12800 bp, 13 predicted proteins | sample MGYA00153382_OBLH01 | MGnify analysis MGYA00153382 | reverse complement strand
GGATAGAACGGGCCCCTCCTAAGGGTCAGATGCAGGTTCGATTCCTGCCGAGGGGGCCACTAACCAACTGTTAAATAACGATAAAAATTTCAGTTGGGACTTGGTTGGGACAAATTGCGCACTTTTCCCCGCAAAAAGGCTGAAGACTGCGCTCTACTTGCTCCATGGGTATTCTCATGAAATCCACCAAGCACTTGCATGGCAACACTGTCACAGTTTCAATCGTTCAGTGACACCGTCTATGCTGTTGCAGACGGCCCAAATGTAGTAAGGCCCCACGAGAACAACTCGCAACACTGTTTCATCTATGAAAACCACAGATTATCTGGCCATCTATGCAGCAGTTTTATCCACGATTGTTTTCGTGTGGAACATATTGCAGTCCCGCCCCCGATTTCGCTTGGATCTAGTGATTGGTATGGAGACCCAGAACGGAGAGCTGCAAGGTGGGGTCTACATAATTGTTCGGAATTTATCCAATCACGACGTTCATTTAGCGAGCATTGGCTACTGCTACCAATACATGAAGCCATGCTTACGCGAGTACATCTCGCATGCATGGAGGTTCAAGCAAATTCCGCGCAGGTTAGGCTGGGTTCACTCCGACCTCTCCAATCACGCGATCTCAACTGGATGCCCAATCACTATCGGAGCCAGAAAGTCGCATAGCGTATTTTTGCCAGAAAGCGTGATACGCACGATGCTCAATGGGACTTTTGCTCCACTTTTGATTGCTCGTGCACAAGACGAACTTTGGAACAACGTTTACACAAAACCGTTCAATTGCTCATTTGTTCAAAAAATCACTGCCTAAGCCCTCACTGAGCGGAACGTCCTAAGAGTCAGTTAATTCGAACGCTAGCGTATGTCTGCAAACGGTCATGAGTAGTCTGGGTTCTGCTTTGACAGCATCGATAGAGCAATCATCACCCCGATGTATTTGTTAAACACTCTCGTAATTTCCCGTAATTCTTGGCGGCGGTGTATTTGCCAGCAAGGTCAAGCCTGGCTTGGATTTCGGCTTTCCGACTTGGTTGTAATTTGCGCCCCATGAAGCGGGCAGGCGTGGCGGGGACGATGTGGCGCGCCGTGGGGTCGAGGGAGGATGTTTGATGGTGTCCCGAAAATGGGTTCCAAGGCTTAGAACGGCCTCTTAGTGAAGCGAAAGCGCACACACCAAAGGGTAGGGTGAAGGCAGCTGCTTTCAGCTCTTGGATAGCAAGCGATTAGTCATTAAATATCTGCCGCTCCGTAACACCATTTGAACCCGTTACAAATCTAAATCGAGCACGCGATGCCAGCGCATTGATGGAAGCCATGGACGAGCTCAATACCCGGTTTTGCAAAGTTGTGCTGCATGTGGCCAGCACCGAGCTGGTTGACAACGACGAATCGGGATAGCGCATGAAGTAGGAGAGGCCCCCCCCCGATACACGACATGCGTCAAAGATGACCGATTGCACGAGCATAGTCTTCAGCTTCGCGTAATTTTTGACAGCTACAAGCATGTATCGTTAGTCCTAATCAGAGAAGTTGGCTCTCATATGAACTGTGAATTTATGAAATATATAAATATGAGAGGATAGTTTTATAGTGCTCGGTTATTTATTCTCAATTCCTTTTGGATGATTTATAAACTTTAAATCAGCTAATAGAATTTAAAAAACACTCATCTCCCCAAAAATTATTAAGTATGATTTACAAAACAAATGATGTATTTGGAGTAAGAAGCAAGTTAATTGAGTCATATATTGAACGAGAAAGTGTTGATAAAGCGTTCAAAGAGGCTCTCACAGATGGAAATGAAGTTATTGTTTACGGTTCTTCTAAACAAGGTAAGACTTCTCTAATTCTGAACAACCTTCAGGAATCGCAATATGTTAAGGTCGAATGCTCACCTCAAACACAGCCCCTTGACATTTATAAATCCATTCTTAGGCAAATTGGAATTACTTTTATTGAGAGTGAGACAACTGAAGAGAAATATGAGCATGGAGGGAAGTTATCGGGTGGGTTTAAAATAAAAATTCCATTTCTTGGAGATACATCTGCCAATGCAGAGGTTAATGACAAATCCCTTACCGGTGTAAGTAAAAAAGAAATTTATGTTGAGTACAACTTAGAACTAGCTCAGGATGTTTCTGAAATACTTAAACTGAGAAAAATTAAAAAATATCTTATTCTTGAAAACTTCCACTATCTCTCATTAGAGGTTCAAGGAAAGTTAGCATATGATTTGCGAGTATTTCAAGATCATGGAATAATTTTTATTATTCTTGGTATCTGGCGAGAAGCAAATAGATTAGTTCAATTTAACGGTGACTTGCTTGATCGAATAACAGAAATACCAGTTGAACCCTGGAGTGTAGAGGATTTCAAAAAAGTAATTAAAAAGGGATCTGATTTATTAAATGTTGACTTCTCAGATGTTGAAGAATTAATTATTAATGGTTCTTTTGACAGTATTGGTGTCGTGCAGGAATTACTAAAATACTGCTGTGTTTTGGCGAAAATTAATCAGACTTGCACAACAAGACAAAAAATTACCAAAACTGATTTAGAGGGTGCTATTGAAAAGAAGGTAACAGAATATGGCGTTCGTCACATCAGAAATCTTGAATCTTTTGTAGATATTGCCAGAAAAACAAGTAATCAAAGCGGAAAACTATCCCTAGCTTTCCCGTACTATTTTATTCGGCTTCTACTAATAACAGAATTCTCAAGCATTGAAGCAGGACTTCTAAGATCGACGCTACTTGATGAAATAAGAAAAATGCATCACAGACCAGATGATGTTCGGTCTGGTGATCTTGGTGCATTTCTTCACAATATTACTCAGCACCAAATTAATAAAAAAATTCAACCGCCGTTCGTAGATTACGATAGAGGAGGAAAAGTAATGAAAATTATTGATTCTTCACTTTATTTCTTTTTGAGGCATTGTGATAGAAACAAAATCCTAGAAGATCTTCAAGATCCATTTGGGGATAGTGAAATTGGATAAATATTAATTTCTTAAAACAGTGGTTATTTAAATCGTGGCAGTCATGTGTGACTGTCACGACCACTTTTTTTCAAGAAGCAGTAACTTCAGGATGGGTTAGGCAGCGCTTCACTAAACCGCACCAGTTCCTCCCCAGCCCATTCGTTGATCGTCATGAGTTTGGTTTGAAGCGGGGCAATCTCGTTTTCAACAAACACATTGCGGGCTTCACCTGCATTCCCAAACCCGCCAGTATTGTTGGGAATGATGCCCAGCAGTCCAGGTGGCACGCGGTGTGCGGCTAGTACGTCCTCTTTGCTGGCGTTCTTGATCGCGTTGAAATCGTCCTTGGCTGCCACTTCGCTGATGGGGATCAGCTTTAGGCCGTCCGGCTTGCCATTCGGGGCATGCACAAACAGGTTGCGAAAATTGCCAGGCCCTTTGGAGCGGCGCAGTTGATCGCGCAGCTTGTCCACATCGGTGTTGCCAATGGCCGCATCTGACAGATACATGATGAAGCCCGCATGGCTTCCGTTGTCGTAGTAGCGGCGGCGAAACATCGTGGCCGAGTTGTTGAGCATGGCCGCCTGCAACGCGCTGAGGTATTCCGGCAGACCGTACATCTCCTGGTTGATGTCGAATTCGCGCAGGTGAAACACCGAGTCGGCGGCGAATTCGTGTTCCTCTGCAAAGTTGGGTGTGTAGAAGTAGCGGTCATCTTTGCCGCGCCGTGTGTACCGACTCAAGGCGTGCTGATAGCGCATCACGCGCCCAGACAATGCACGGCGCTTTTCCAGGTAGGCATTGCCAAACACCAGAAAATCCAACACCCAGGCGCTGAAAGTCTCACGCGGTAGCCGGGGGTGCGGCACAAAGCGCGATGTCAGCAAGTTGCGTTTCAGGAAGATGGCAGAGCTGTGGTGCGGCGAGGCGCGAAACACATTCGACAGCCCCTCCAGCGGATACGGCGGCTCATACCAACGGCCATTGAACATGGCTTCGGCATAGTCCATCAAGCTCAAACGGCTGACCGGCTCTGGCTCGCCAAAGGTAAACATTTCCATTTCGCCGTCGTTGTGGGTGGCTGCTTTTGTTGTCATTTTTCGCGTTGTCATCAGTCGTACACCTCTACAGAAGAATTACCACCCAGCACATCACCGGCTAAGTTTTCGTTGTCCAGCGCATGCATCACCGCCCATGCCAAGTCAGCATGGCCAATGCTTTCAGAGCGCCCGCTTTGGTACGTCACATGGCGCTGGCTGGGTGTCAGCACCTTTTTGATGGCCATGAACGCGGCGGCCACATCGGTGCATTCGTAGTCCATCTCAAGCCGCCCTTTGCTGATGACTTGCTGGGCTTTGAGCACCAGGCGCGACTTGAGCGCCAAGTCGTAGTGATAAGCCTTTGCTTGTGGGTAAAACTTGATGACTTGCTGGTACACGCCCTGCCCCATGCCTGTGGTGTCAATCCCCATGAATGCCACGTTGTATTGCTCTGTGATGCTGCGGATGTACTCCGCCTGGGCGTCATAGTCAGCACCGCGGAACTGCTGGCGGTGCAGAATCCGAAACTTGCCACCCGGTTTATTGGGTGGCGCAATCACCACCAGTGCGGCGGTGTCGCCGGTAAATGAGGGGTCATAGCCCACCCACACCGGCTTGCGCGCAAATGGGCGCATGGCCAAGGGTTTGAAGTCATCCGCCCACTGCTCCCATGAATCCACCATGCATGACTGCATCTGTGCCAGCGTAAAAATCGAATTGCTGTCATCAATGAATTCGCAGTCAAAAAGATTGGCGTATTCGTCCGCTGGGTACTCGTCCTGCAACTCCGCAATGTCCACCAGATTCATGCCCTGGCGCACCGCGTCCTCCATCGTCACAATCTGGCGAAAGCGCCCATCCGCACAGCGCATGCCTGCCGCCAGCGCCCGGTGGCTCAAGTCCATTTGCACCTGGTCAGATTTCTTTCGGCTCTTGTTGCGGTCTTCGCCCATCCAAAACGGGTACGCCTGATGGCTCTTGGCTGACGGTGTAGAAAAGTACGTGCGCCGCCAGTGCTTGTGCGTGGCCATCGCGCTGGCCACCTTGTTCAATTCCTTGAAATTCGGGGCCCAAAAGAATTCGTCAAAGTAAAAGTCACCGCTGCGGCCCTGTGCTGTGGCGGCGTTGGTGCCCAAAAAATGCAGCTCTGCGTTGTTCCACAGCATGATTAGATCGCCGCTTAAATCAACGTCCACCTCGCGTGCGAAAGCAATCATGTAGCTCTTGAACTGGTGCGCCTGGGCCTTGGATGCAGACAGAAAAATCTGGTTGCGCCCTTCCGTAATAGCCCGAATCAAGGCTTCGCGGGCAAAGTACCAGGTCGCCCCCAACTGGCGGGCCTTGAGCAAGATGCGGATCCGTTCTTGCTGCGAGGTAAACCATTCGTTTTGATAAACGAAATTTCCCGCGTGAAAAATCTCCACCAGTTGTTCCACCTGTCCCGGTGAAAACTCGTTGCGCTTGGGCTTGCGCTTGGTTGCTGCATTGCGCCGTGCAACGTTCTCGTTTAAGTCGCCCTCCTTGCCTGTGTCCTGGTAGCGCTCAATGCATGCTGTGCGCTCTAGCTGGCGGCCCAACAAGTCAATTTCTTTGAAGTCGCCCCCGCTCTTGCTCTCGCGCATGATGAGTTGCACCAGGCGCAGCTCTAGCGTGCCGTTGACACGATCTAGCGGCTTGGCTTCGTCCCATTGCTCTGCCTTGCACCAGCCGTAAACGGTGCTGGCTGGCTTCCCGAAAAACGGCAAGACCTTTAATAACGTGGCCAGCGTGTTGCGCCAGGTGCTGGAGTATGGATTTAAGGCCAAGCTCTTGTCGGAACCCTTGCACGATCATGTGCAAATGCGGCGCTATCAGAAGCCGGGGCCAGACCCATACACGCTGCAGGAAGCGCAGGCCATCATCCAGGCCATGCCCGAGGGCGAAGCGCGTAACTACTATGAGCTGGCATTCTTTTCGGGCATGCGGCCATCTGAGCAAATTGAGCTGCAGTGGGCCAAGGTGGATTTGAAGGCTGGAAAAATGGTGGTTGATGCAGCTATTACCCGAGGTGAGGAAAAAGGCACAAAAACCGGAGTCACGCGCACGGTCGAACTGACTAGCAACGCCTTGGAAGCCTTGAAACGCCAACGCTCAATCAGCAAGGCTGGTGCGATTTATGTTTTTGAATCCAGAGACGGCCAGCCCTTGCCATCTGCAGATGCTCCGCTGGATGCCTGGTGGCGCCCTACCGTAAGCGCGCTAGAGCTGCGCTACCGATATGCGCGCCAAACCCGCCATACTTTCGCCACCATGTGCCTGATGGCGGGCATCACGCCTGGCTGGGTGGCCATGCAGTTGGGGCATTCGATTGAGATGTTTTTTCGGGTGTACAGCCGTTGGATTGAGGGGGCAGACAATGGAGCGGAACGAAAGAAACTAGATAGCTTTATCGGGCAAGCTTAGTTGCAACAATCTTTTCACCAATCTCAAAAAAATCTTTCATGGCTGTTTCGAGTTCCTTGAACATTTGCACAGTACCTCCGTCAACGGCAAGCAAGCATCCAGGTCGAATATCCGCGGCTAAAGTTTCTGCCAACTGGTAGAAAGTAACGATTTCTCCAGTCAGCTTGGCATCAAGTAAGCCAACTTTTGAAATATGTGCTCTGTACACTGGAGAAAAATTCTCTCTTATATTCGCTTGAATTCGTACTTTGCTCCCTGGTTCAAGCTTTTCTAGCGCGTTAAGAGATTCACTGATAGCTTTAGCATAGTTTCGATGTTTTGCTACCCTCATCAATGCTGACACCTCTGCTTGTAAGGCGGCAAGTATCGAGGCACGTTCTCTATCAACTTTGCTTTTTTCAATGCGATGTGTTGAGAAGAAAACGCCCATACCACCAGCTGCTGCACCGAGAACCGCAGCACTAATAGTGGTAATAGAAGTAACCCAATGCGGCGTTGGTGCGGGGGTCAACTCATTGATTGAGTTGATGAGCATTACAACGTCTTGCACTTGCATGGAGTCCATCGGTTAAACCCAAAGTCAGAGGAGCTTTGAACTTTAGCAGCCACATGTGTGTGAGTGGGACATTCAGTGGGACACATGGATCCTAACTGCACGAAAACAGGACATTTCGGCAGGCGCACCTATAGGCAATGGTGCGTTAAGTTTCGCCTAAATATCCTCGTAACGGGTTCGATTCCTGCCGAGGGGACCACATCAAAGGTCGTAAGCTTGCACCAGCTTCCGGCCTTTTTCGTTGTCCCCTCTGTAGAGCGCATTCTGAAGTGCCTCATCGCCCGCCAAAGTGGGCCGCAATCCGGGGGCACCTGGGAGCATCTGGGGGCACATTTGGGGGTAAATTTTTAAAAATTGGGGGTGCATTTAAAAATGCCCCAGCTTTTCTTAGTCCCCTCAGATGGTTCAGCGCAAATTCAAGAGGCCTGGGCCGACAGCATCAGCTGGCGCCCACACAAAAACAAAGGCGCCTCAGCGCCTTGATGTGTTGCTCTGGGCTACCAGCCCCAGACTAGCTTTTGCGATACCCAGCCCTGGGTGCCTGCGCTGGTGCGAACCTTGGCCCAGCCGTTTTTCTTGTCGATGGTCTTTACCACGTCATATTTATCCAGCTTGGCCACGATCTTGTGCTGGGTGCCTGCCCCCGCTCTCAGGTTGGCAGTTTTGACTTTGACAAGGTAGTGAGGGGTTGTGGCTGTAATGGGCTTGTAAACCCAGCCCAGCACACCATCAATGTCTTTGACTTGCAGCCAGTTGCCCTTCTTTTTCACCACCGCTAGCGGATAGCCCCGGGTCAGCTCCCAGGCAACTTCCGATTTGGTGTTGGGTGCAACACGGATGTTGGCAGAGTTGCCTTTGACACTGCGAAATTCGCTGGCATGCACCCACTGCGCTGACAAAGCCAAGGTGGAGAAAAGAACAATTTTTGAGAACAGACGACCAAACACTGGTACCAAACTCCTGATAGGTTTTTAGAACATCTTGCTCCTGAAATTCAGCAAGATATGGGGAGATACAGGTCTGTTCGTGTTCAAACTTGGCAGCTAGTTCATTTTTCTTACATTTTTAGACTGCCTTATGCCGTGCCAGCTTTTCTTGAACGGAGAAACGGCAGCACATCCAGCCGGACCCAGCGTTTGAGCGCCACGCATTTGAAAGTCACTCCCCTAGCTGCAAGCGCTTTCCTCACACACGCACCCGTAAAACCCAGCTTGCATTTGTTTTTCGACATCGCCACACTGAATTTTCCAAATCACTTGGGAGAGGCTCATGACGAAAGTTGCTGATATTTTGCGCACCAAGGGGAATGCCACTGTCCACTCCGTAAAGCCCGATGACTCAATGCTGACTGCTTTGCAGCAAATGGCCGAGCATGAGATTGGGGCGTTACTGGTCATCCAGGAGCGCGCGATTGCCGGCATTGTTTCTGAGCGCGATTACGCACGAAAAATTGCACTCAAGGGCCGCAACTCTCTGGACACTCCGGTGCGCGAAATCATGACTGCCCATGTGCATTGCGTAGGGCCAGATAACACCAGCGACGAATGCATGGCGCTGATGACACAGTTAAAAATTCGCCACCTCCCTGTGGTGGGTGCCGACCATGAACTTCTGGGCCTGATTTCGATTGGCGATTTGATCAAAACCACCATGGCCGACCAGCAAGTGACCATTGCACATCTGGAGCATTACATCTCTGGTGCACACCGCTGAGCCTGTGCCCAAGATGCCCGCATCCCTGCGCACTTGGGCTACAGATTGGTGGCCTGCAAGCCACCCGTTACATCTGCATGCAACATGCACGCACCGTGCATGCGCTTTCTGGCAGCTCTATACTGGATTGTTGTTTTGCTCCAGAGATTGAAGGCATGCGTTTGAAAGCCTTGCTGCGCCCTGTCGCATGCGTTTGTTTACTCAGTTTGGCTGCCTGCGGCAGCACGGTGCCCCGCACCAGTACCAGCGCAGCCAACGCCAGCACCACATCGATACCCACTGCAGATGCCCCAGTGCGCATCGGCATTGCGCTGGGCGGCGGAGCCGCCAAGGGCTTTGCGCACATTGGCGTGATCAAGATGCTGGAAGCCAACGGCCTGGCTCCCGACATGGTGGCAGGCACCAGCGCAGGCAGCGTGGTGGGTGCCCTGTATGCCAGCGGCATGGATGCCTTTGCCATGCAGCAAAAGGCCGTGGCTCTGGATGAAGCCAGCATTCGCGACCTGCAGTGGTCAGCAGGTGGTTTGGTCAAAGGACAAAAACTCCAAGACTATGTAAATACGCAGGTGCACAACCTTCCGCTGGAAAAACTACCCAAGCCCTTTGTCGCGGTTGCTACGCGGCTGGAAGATGGCAAACGCATCGTGTTTGCGCGCGGCAATACAGGGCAGGCAGTGCGTGCCTCCAGCAGTATTCCGGGCGTGTTCGAGCCGGTGCGCATTGGCAAGCAGCACTATGTGGATGGCGGCATTGCCAGCCCCGTGCCTGTAGATGCCGTGCGCGAGCTGGGCGCTGATCTGGTGATTGCCGTCGATATTTCTGAAAAACCGCGCGGCAAAACGCCCGCCAATCTGCTGGGCACCATGGGGCAGTCGATTGCCATCATGGGCCAGCGGCTGGGGCAGGCAGAGCTAGCCCGTGCTGATGTGACCGTGCGCCCCCAGGTGCTGGACATTGGGCCTTCTGACTTTACGCAGCGCGCGCAAGCCATTGTGGAGGGCGAAAAAGCCGTGATGGCCGTGATGCCACAAATCCGCGAGAAAGTGGCCCGCATTCAGGCTGAGCGCTTGAAAGCCGCAGAGCTGGCCCAACAGCAGACGGCGCAAGATCGCTTGCAAACCTGTTTAAAGCAACGCAGCAGCCTTGAAAAAATGGCGGGCATGGCCGGTTTGAACAACGCTTGCGCCACCCCCTGACAGCCACCCATCTAAAAAAAGAGCTATCAGCGCTTTAATGGCAACGTTTTCCGCATGTTTTATATTGGAAAACACCACCTCATAAGCGATGGCAGCTCTTATTTTTATTGCTTAACTACGCTGCCAGGGTGTGCGCCACACCACCCACGCTGTACACACCCCGTACAGCGCCATGGCCACTGCCACCAAGATGAACAGCGCATGCACACTGGCTGCGCCACCCAGCATCAGCCAGGCGCCACCGGCCATGACCACCGCCAGGCGCACGGTGCCCGCCAGTACGGGCCCACGCACATAGCCCGCCCCCAGCGAAGCAAAGTACAACACCAGCCCCATACCAAACAACCCAAACACCGGGCCTACGGTGCGCAGATACAAGTTGGCATAGGCGAGTACCTGAGCGTCTTGCGTAAAGATGCCTGACCATGCGCTGGGCCAGATCAGCACCAGCAAGCCCAGCACCGCCAAAATGGCAGCGGCCAGCCAGCCCCCCATCCACGCCACGCTGCGTGCACGCTGCACCTGGCCTGCGCCCATGGCCATGCCCACCATGGGCACGGCGGCCACCCCCACGCCAAAGGCAATCGGAATGAGCAAGAACTCCAGCCGCTGGCCAATGCCATAGCCTGCCAAGGCCTGCGGCCCCAGCCGCGCCACCATGCCGGTAAAGATCAAGGCAGCCAGCGAAGTTTGAACGGGCGAGATGCAGGCAAACGCACCCACGCGCAAGATGTCTTTGAACATGGGCCACGACAGCGCCGCACCGTGGCCACGCAGTTGCAGCTTGTCTTGCCCGCGCAGCAAGTACCAAAACAGCAGCACCACCGCCAGCGCCATAGCCACGATATTGCCCACCGCCACACCCGGCATGCCCCAATGCGGGAACGGCCCTAGACCGAGGCCCAGCCCCCCGCCAATGATGATTTGCACCATCGACACGCCAAACAGAATGGCCGATGGCAGCTTCATATTGCCCGTGCCGCGCACCACCGATGCCAGCGTATTGCACAGCCACACCAGCACTGCGCCACTGAACAGCACGCTGCCAAACTCTGTGGCTGCTTGCAGCACCTGCCCCTGCCCGCCCAGCCAGCGGTAAAACACCGCGCCGCACAACACAAACAGCAGCGAATACAGCACCCCCACCACGCCCCCGATCACGATGGCATGCACGGCCAGCGCAGAGGCTTTGTCTTTATCTCCACCACCCAAGGCCCGGCTGATGGCAGAGGACACCCCACTGCCCATGGCACCATTGCTCATCATTTGCGTGAGCATGGCCAGCGGAAACACCAGCGCCATGGCAGCCAGCGCTGTGGTGCCCAGACGGCCCACGTAATACGTCTCTGCCACGGCCACCAGTACGGCCATGCCCATGGCCACCATATTGGGCACTGACAGCCGCAGCAAGGTCGGAAAGATGGCACCGCGCAGCAAGGGGTGGCTGGATGCGGGCAGCGCCGCACCCGAAGAAGCAGCCACAGGCGCAACCGTGCTCATGCGGCCTCCGGCACGGTTGCAAGGCGCGGCAGCAGCTGGTGCACCAGTTGCTCCAGCGCGGCAATCTGATCGGTGCCGCACATCTGCCGCACCTGCACTTGCGCCTGCTTCCACAGCCCCAAGGCCTGGCGAAAAGCAGCCTCGCCCTGCACGGTGACCACCACGCAGCGACTGCGCGCATCTGATCCCGCTTGCAGTGCAATCAGGCCAGCCTGCTCCAGCGTGCGCAGATTGCGCGTCATGGTGGTGCGGTCGGTATTGAGCACCGCCGCCAGCGCGGTCACGGTCAGGGGAGCCTGACCGCGCCTGGTCCGCGCTTGCGACAGCAGGCTGAACTGCGTGCCCTTGAGCCCGCTGGGCGCAAGCGTGTCGTCATACAGCTGAGAAATCTTGCGCGAAAGACTGCGCACCATAAAGCAGGTGCAGCGCACATCCTGAGGGGGCGCAGCGGCAGGCTCTGCCGCAGTGGGGGGCCTGGGGGCGAGGGTCACCATGGTCTCCTGCACCCCAACCAATGGGATGCCGGAAATAAGTGTAGATGCACGTATTCATGCCACGTGTCATGTCTGGGACGCGCCGCATCCTGCAGCTGCTCACTCACACCCTGCAGCTAAAAAGAAGCGCCCTGTGCGTATCCGCCAAGGTTTTCACACCTTTGCATCTATGAATGCTTGTGCACCAGAAGCCGCAAAGCTCGCCCGGTAAAACTTTGGTTGACGCTCAAGACAGGCGCAAGGCCTCAGCCAGTGCAGGCAGTGCAGGCAGTGCAGGCAGTGCAGACGAACAGCCGGCAAAGCAACGGCGTACCCAGCAAGCTATGGCACCACTATTTTTATGCAGCCAATGCCAGCAGTGGCTCCAGCTGGGCCAGGCGCTGCTTGAGCACTTCGGGCACGGCGCACGGGCGCTTGCTTTCGCGGTGTACGCACACCACGCCAATCTTGCCCAGCGTGATCAGCGCGCCACTTTCGGCATCCACCAGCCGGTACGCCAGATCAAAGCCCTTGGCTGCCATGTCCCGCACGGCCATGTGCACTTCCACCATTTGCTGGGGAAAAGCTTCGGCCTTGTACTGCACCGCCTGATCGCCCACAAAAATCTGCACACCCTCGACATTGTTTTCGCGGTAGCCCAGCCATTCAAAAAACCGAAACCGCGCTGCCGATGCCAGTTGCAGCAACTGCACGTTGTCGGTATGTGCACCAGGATGCAGCGCCTCGGGGCACTGCAACGCAGTGGCAAAAACAAAATCATCAAAGTCTGAAAGCTGAATGCGGGCCATGGCCAAGGTCCAAAAAGGCGCAACGTGCATTGTTGCAACGCAGCATTTTCACCGTATTGCACCCCGACAGCAGTCACCTTGGTGC
>ENA-OBLH01000507-OBLH01000507.1-metagenomes-genome-assembly--contig:-NODE-507-length-12837-cov-4.60992_pt1 | contig 12837 bp, 11 predicted proteins | sample MGYA00153382_OBLH01 | MGnify analysis MGYA00153382 | reverse complement strand
CAATGCGCTTCTTCGCAGTGCATGCAACTCATCGGAACATTGATGGTTTTTGACAGAGGTTGGTGCGTTGAAGTCTGAGCGTGCGAGCCGCAGCGATGCGGTGAGTACGTCGGATCGCCTTCAATCTCGTAGTGACGAATTCGGTTGTACCAAGTCCCCGATGGCGCTTTGCCGTAGGCGTCATAGTCTGGCGCACCACCCATGAGTGATTGTCCGTTCCATTCCTTGCACGCAACGGCGCAAGCGTGGCAGCCGACACAGGTGTCGAGGTCGATTGCGAGACCTAGCTTCATGGCTTCGCCCCGAACTCAAGCTTTGGCCAAGCGCCGGTCTCGTCTGCCTTGCGAATGCGCACGCGCAGGTCGTACCAAGCAGCTTGTCCCGTGATGGGGTCGCTGTTCGATAGGCGTTCACCAGTGGACGCGCGCACGCTTTCGGAAATCAAATGATTGAGCAAGAAGCCCACCGTGGCTTCCGACGCATCTTTTGCAAGGCCCCAAGCCTCACTCATCTTGCCAATCGCGTTCCATGTCCACACGGTGTTGGCCTCGACGCCTTCCATCGTCTGAATCTGGCAACGAATTTTGCCGTGCGCGGATTCGACCCAGACCCAGTCGAGATCGTCGAGCCCGAGTTCGCGTGCTTTGCTGGTTGCGACATACAAGTAATTCTGCGAAATGATCTGTCGCAGCCAGGCGTTTTGCGAATCCCACGAGTGGTACATCATCATCGGGCGTTGCGTGATGGCGTGCAGCGGATAGTCGTAGCCAGTGGCGTCGGTCGGATACCACGCAGGCAACGGATCAAAATATTCCGTGAGCCTTTTCTTGTCGACCTCACGCGTCGGCTGTGGCCCGGCATACAGGCCTTGCCCCGCCAGCCGAAATTTTTGCAGCGGTTCGCTGTAAAGCTGCGCGATGATCGGCTCGGGTTTTGGAATGAACGCAGCATCCGCCGCTGCCTGCAAATAATCGCGATTGACGCCGCGCATCCATCGCTGATTTTCGGGCCAGTGATGGGCGAAAAAACTCTCGGCCTTGATGTAGTCACGCCACTGATTTGGATTGGGTTCACCGCGCAGCGATTTTTCGCCATCCTTGCCGCGAAACCCGCCGAGAAAGCCAATCCCCGGCGCGCGTTCATAGTTGACGATGAAGTCCGTGTAGCCCGCGAATTTGCGTTCGCCTTCGGTGTTAATGAACGCGGGAAATTTGAGTCTGGTGGCAAGTTCAACCAATACGTCCTGCCACGGTCGCACATCCCGATCTAGCGGCAGAATCGGATGACGAATCGCGTCCGCCGCAGCATCCGGCTCGCTGATTGGTCGGTCGAGAAAACTGATGGCGTCGTAGCGTTCGAGATAGGTTGTGTCGGGCAGCACGAGATCAGCAAAGCGCACCATCTCGGAATCGAACGCATCGGCAACGACGAGGAACGGAATCTTGTGATTGCCCGCTTCGTCCTTCGCCTTCAACATGCCCTGCGTTTCGGCCGTGTTCATCGCGCTGTTCCACGCCATGTTGGCCATGAACAAAATCAGCGTGTCGATTTTGTACGGATCACCCTCGACTGCGTTCTTGATAACGGCGTGCATCATGCCGTGCGAGGCGAGCGGCGCTTCCCATGAATACGCCTTGTCGAGACGCAGTGCATTGCCGTGTGAGTCGAGCGCGAGTTCTTCTGGGCGCGTTGGAAAACCGAGCGGTGTTTTGGAGAGCGCGGTGTTCGGTGCATTGATCAGACTCGCATCATTCTCAGGCAATTGTGCCGGCGGAATCGGACGCGGGAACGGCGCTTTTGAGCGGAAATTGCCAGGCCCGTCGAGTGCGCCGATGAGCATTTGAATCAGGTGCAGCGAACGGCAAGTCTGGAAACCATTCGAGTGAGCCGAGATGCCACGCATGGCGTAGAACGCGACAGGTCGACCAACGACTTTGTTGTGAACGTTGCCGTAGATGTCGGTCCATACGCACGGCAGCTCGATGGTTTCCTTGAATGCGACGTGAGCGATTTCGGCAGCGATGCGGCGGATCTGTTCGGCTGGGACGCCGCAGCGATCAGCAACCGAGTCCGCTGCATATTCGTCGGCCGAATAACGCTCAAAAATCAACGAGAACGCGGTTCGCACCGTTTCGCCGTTAGCAACGTCTGCCCAATGCAGCGCAGGCGCAACGCCTTTTTCCATGCGGCACGCCGTCTGCGTGTTCTGATCAAATACCAGCGGTTTGCCCTCTGCGTCGCGCAAAAACAAACCATCCTGTGACGTCCCCGGCGCGTTGATCACCAGCCAAGGCGCGTTGGTGTACTTCACCAGATATTCGTGGTCGATCCAGTCGTGTTTGATCAGCTCATGCACGATGGCGAGCGCGAACAGGCCGTCGGTGCCCGGACGAATCGGCACCCATTCATCGGCGATGGCGCTGTAGCCCGTGCGCACCGGATTGACCGATACAAACTTCGCGCCGCGTGATTTGAGTTTGTCGAGACCTATTTTGATGGGGTTCGACGAATGATCTTCCGCTACGCCCCACAGCACAAAATATTTCGCGCGATCCCAGTCTGGTGAGCCGAATTCCCAGAATGAATAGCCGATGGAATACAAGCCAGCCGCTGCCATGTTCACGGAACAGAAACCACCGTGCGCCGCCCAATTTGGCGTTCCGAACTGCTGCGCCCACAAGCCCGTTAACGCCTGCATCTGGTCACGGCCCGTGAAGAACGCGAGCTTTTTCGGATCGGTGGCGCGAATGTGTGCGAGCCGTTTTGTCAGCAGATCAAGCGCGTCATCCCACGAAATGGGATCGAAGATGGCATCACCCCGCTCGGTGCCGGGACGGCGAATCATTGGGTGTTGCAGCTTCGCTTTTGAATACTGCTTCATGATGCCCGCGCTACCCTTGGCGCAGAGCACGCCCTGATTGACCAGGTGGTTGCGGTTGCCCTGAATGAAGCGGACGTGCGGGTTGCCGTCCTTTTCCTCCGTCGTGACGTTGATGCCGCAACGACAGGCGCACATGTAGCAGGTGGTGTGATGCACCGTCTGCTTGCTGCGGTCTTCGAACAGGATCGGGCGCTTTCCTGCGGCGGTCAGCGGAACAGTGGTCGGGCGGTTGGGCGAAGGCAAAACGGTGGGCAGACGTGGTTTAACACGGACTCAAAGCGAACACTCACATTGTGCCGTAGTCATCCATATGAGTTGTGCCAAAGTGGCTTAGTGCGATACGCCGCGTTTCGAAATTAGGTATTCACGATAGATATTTTTGGGTAATTCGCCTGTGTTCACATACAGCTTATTCATCAAATGTCGATTTAACTAAGGCTTAGTGCTAGTAAACGCGTAAAGTCGATAAATGTATAAAACAGCGCTAAGCCCATATGAAATAACGCTTTCAGCCAAAAGCTATTTGCTCATCAACACGCCACCACTGACCGTCAACGTCAATGTGACCTTGCCGCCTTCAATCGCCACCGGCTCGGCGTCAGCGGATGGCGCAGCCGCTGCGCGCATCGCAAAGACTTTCGGCTGAATGGGTCGCGCGTCACCGCTGATGCTGCCGAGATTGACTTCACGCAAGGTGAAATTGCTGAAGCCAAACGCGCGACTCGCGGTCTGCGCTTTGCTGCGGAACGCCGCGATGCCGCGTTCGATCAGCGCCGCTTCTTCGCGTTCACGCAGCTCGCGTGACAGCTCGAAACCGGAGCTGACGATCATCAATTTTTGTTGCGCGAGTTTGCCCGCCAGCGTACCGAGCACCGCGAAATCTTTCGCCTTCAAGATTAGTTCGGCGCGCACCGTCCAGCCGTCGCGCACGCCTTTGTTGTTCCAGCGCTGATTGGTCGCAAACGCTCCGGTGCGGGCTTCCACGCCAGCGGTAGCCTTGGCTTGTGCGAGCGCGGTGTTGATCGCCAACTGCACTTCGCGCGTGATCGGCGCGGCCTCTGGGCCCTGCGCCTCGGCAGCGAGCGTGATCACGGCGAGATCGGGGATCACTTCGGTGGCAACGGTCGCGTCAAGCGTGAGCGCGTCGCGGGCGACGGCGACGGGCGTGACCGATTGCGCAGCGCTGATGGATGAGAAAAAAATCAGTGGCAGCAATACGGCAATGAGGGCTAGTGGGTATGGGTGAGGGCGTTTCATGTCAATCCTGTTTTCTATGTATGAGTCAATGGTTACACAACCCGGCGCCAGAACCGGCGGCGCTTGCGTTGATAAAGTCTGAAACGATTGAACGCCCGAATCGGGGTTAAGTTTTGGTAAAACTGAGTCCGCCGTTTGTACGTATGTTCTGGAGACGGCGAGCGAAAGTATTGGCCCGTAACATGTCAGCGACTCTCCACCTTTACAGCGCGCGATGAAAATATTCTGCAACCGGTTGCAACGTGCCTTTCCCGCGACGTTCATGCTTCCTCTCTCAACATTGGCGACCTTTGCGCTGCTAGCCACCAGCGCGCAAGCCGCGCCGTTTGTGCCCGCCAGCGATCTGACGATTTTGGAGCGTTTGTCAACGACGCCCGGCGATTCCGCCCGCGTGAATCAATCAACACGCGCTATGCGGGCCACGCTCGCGCGTGATCCGAAGAATGTGGACCTCGCCGTGCGCATGGCGCAACTGTACGTGTCGCGCTCGCGCAGCGAATCGGATCCGCGACTGCTCGGACAAGCGCAGGCCGCGCTCGGCGCATGGTGGTCGCAGGCCGAGCCGCCGATACCGGTGCTGTTGTTGCGGGCGACGATTCGGCAAAGTGTTCACGATTTCACCAACGCGCGGCGCGACCTGGATCAAGCGATAAAGCGTGAGCCGGGCAACGCGCAAGCATGGTTGACGCTGGCAACAGTGCAACAAGTCACCGGCGATTTAGTGGGGGCCGCAGACAGTTGCCGCAAAGTGGCACCGCTTGCGCCGCCGCTTATCGGCATCACCTGCTTGGCCAGCATTGACGGTGCACAGGGGCGAGCCGCGCAGGCGTTTGAGGCCTTGAACAACGCGATGGCCGCGTCGTCGACCAGCGGCCGCGACTCGATTGGCGTGCGCGGTTGGGCGCTGACGTTACAGGCCGAGTTGGCGGAGCGGTTGGCGCGGTCGGCCGACGCGGAGCGCCTGTATCGGGCCAGTCTCGCGATTGACCCGACTGACGCGTACACCGTCGCTGCATATGCTGATTTCCTCATTGATGCGGGTCGCGCAGCTGACGTGCTGACGCTGATTCCTGCCAACACGCGCGGCGATGTGCTGCTGTTGCGTCGCGCCGTTGCCGCCAAGCTCGTGGCTTCTCCCGACGCGGCGCAGTTGGCGCAGGAGCTGGGGCAACGTTTCAACGCGTCACGCGCCCGAGGCGACCGCGTTCACCTGCGCGAGGAGGCGCGTTTTGCGCTGGCGGTCAAGGTTGAGCCGACCGAAGCGCTGGCGTTGGCACGCAATAACTGGGCGGTGCAAAAAGAGCCGCTCGACGCTCGCATTGCGCTGGAAGCCGCCATAGCGGCGCGGCAACCGAAGGCCGTTGCCGACGTATTAGCGTGGATCGAATCGACCCAGTTGCAAGGCGAAAAACTCGCGCAACTTGTGGCTCAGGTGAAGGCGCAATGATGACGCGTAGCCGCAATCTCATCGCGCTGCTGGCCGTGCTCGTGTTGTCATGGGTGGTGTCAGTGGCGCATGCACACAAGCCTAGCGACAGCTATCTATCGCTGCAAGTGGATGGCGAAAAGATCACCGGTCAATGGGACATCGCACTGCGCGATCTCGACTTGGTGCTTGACCTTGATCGTAATGCCGACGCGGCTATCGATTGGGGCGAAGTGCGCGCGCGGCATGCGGAGATTGCCGCGTATGCGTTGAGCCGATTGACACTGGCGCAGCCAGCATCATCGGGCGAACAGGGTGCGACTTGCAAGCTCGCGGTCACCGATCACCTGATCGACAACCACACCGACGGTGCCTATGCGGTGTTGAAAATGGCGGGCACGTGCCCGAGCGCCGTGGCTTCGTTGTCGGTCAATTACAGCTTGCTGTTTGACGTAGACGCGCAGCATCGCGGACTGCTCAAACTGGAGTCGCGCAGCGCGGGTGGCGACGGTGCGCCGTTCGTGCTGAGTGCCGTGTTCCCTGCTGACAACGCCGCGCAAACGCTCAAGCTCGCCGAGTCCGGTGGCTGGGCGCAGTTTGCAACCTACGTATCCGACGGCGTGAAACACATCGCCATCGGCATCGATCACATTCTGTTTTTAGTTGCGCTGCTGCTGCCTGCGGTGTTGCTGCGCAGCAGCGGCAAGTGGGTACCCGTGGCGGATTGGAGCACTGCGTTCTGGAACGTGCTCAAGATCGTGACGGCCTTTACTGTTGCACATTCGATCACCTTGTCGCTCGCGGTTTTGGAAGTGGTGCAATTGCCATCGCGCTTCGTTGAATCCGCAATTGCCGCCTCAGTGCTGATCACCGCACTCGACAACTTGTGGCCATTTTTGCCGCGCAAACGCTGGCTGGTCGCGTTCGTGTTTGGCTTGCTGCACGGGTTTGGTTTTGCCAATGTGTTGATCGATCTAAAGTTGCCCGCATCGGCGCTCGTGCTGTCGTTGTTCGGCTTCAACATCGGTGTTGAAATGGGGCAGCTCATTCTGGTGGCCATCCTCATGCCCCTCGCCTACGTATCGCGCACATCGAGGGGCTACACGCGCGTTGTTTTGGGCGCGGGATCGGTGGTGATCGCGACCATTTCGCTGGGCTGGTTGCTAGAGCGCAGTTTGAACTTGAAGCTGATGCCGTTTTGATGTTCTGATCCGATTGCTTCGGTCAGGTTGATCAAGCGCTTGCTGCTCACTCAAGAAATTGCTCAACAATCTTGACGAATCGTATGAAGAAAACTAAATTCGTATGAATTGCGTATACAAAGCAATAGACAGCTAAACGCCGTAGGCAATTGTCATGGCTCAAACGCCCGTATGTTCGTTTCCCCGCCGCGCGCTGCTCAGCGCGTTCACTGCCTTGCTGTCGCCGCTGGTGTGGGCTGGCGGCGAGCAAGTCGTAGAAAAAGTAGTCATCACCGGCGCGCAAACGACGCTTGGCGTAGCGGACGCCGCCAGCGTTGGCACAGTCACGCAAAAGCAGCTCGAAGCGCGCACGGTGTATCGCCCCGGCGAGCTACTCGAATCAGTCCCCGGCCTCATCGTCAGCCAACACAGCGGCGAGGGCAAAGCCAACCAGTTCTACCTGCGAGGATTCAATCTCGATCACGGCACCGATTTGCGCACCACGGTGGACGGCATGATCGTGAACCAGCGTTCCCATGCGCACGGGCAGGGTTGGACTGACGTGAATTTTCTGGTGCCTGAACTCGTCAACCGGCTTGAGTATCGCAAAGGGCCGTACTATGCGAGCGAGGGTGATTTTTCTTCCGCTGGATCGGTTGCAGTCAAATACAGTGATCGCCTCGCGCAAGGGATCGCCAGCGTCGCTGCCGGTCAGAACGGCTTTCGTCGCGTGCTGCTCGCCGACTCACCCGAATTTGCCAACGGGCGCTTGCTCTACGCCATTGAGCGCATCAACAACGACGGCCCGTTTGTAAATCCCGACAGCTTTCGCAAAATCAATGGCGTGTTGCGCTACAGCCAGGGTGATGAAGGCAACGGATTTAACGTCACAGGCATGGCCTACAAGGCCAAATGGAATGCGACCGATCAGATCCCGCAGCGGGCGATTGACAGCGGCTTGCTACGGAATCGTTTCGATGCGATTGACACCACCGACGGTGGTGCCGCACATCGTTACAGCGTGTCCGGTGCATGGCGAAAAACCGACGACGGGTCAAGCACACAGGTCAACGCGTACCTGATCGATAACAAGCTCGACCTGTTTTCAAACTTTACCTACTTTCTTGACAATCGGATTGACGGCGACCAGTTCGCGCAGCCCGATCGTCGACGCACGGCGGGACTGAACGCAAGTCACACGCGACGGTTTGCGGGGTTAGGGCTGGAGTCGGAAAACACCTTCGGCGTGCAGCTGCAAACCGACAATATCTTCAATGGCCTGCTCAACACCAAAGCGCGACAAACCATTGGCGTCACACGGCAGGATCACATCGTCGAAAGCAGCGCTGGCCTATACGCCGAAAACGCAACGAAGTGGACGCCATGGTTGCGGTCGGTGGCGGGACTGCGCGTCGATGGTTACCGATTCAAGGTCAAGGGCGACAATCAACTGAATGCCGGAACCGCCACCGACAGCGCGGTGAATCCCAAGCTGTCGCTGGTGTTCGGGCCGTGGGCGAAGACCGAGTTCTACGTTAACGCAGGCAGCGGATTTCACAGCAACGACGCACGCGGCACCACCATTCGCGTTGATCCAAAAACAGGCGACGCGGCGGATCGCGTGACGCCACTGGTTCGCTCAAAAGGCGCGGAAATCGGCTTGCGTGGCAACTGGTTGCGCGGCTTGCAAACATCGCTGTCGGTGTATCAACTGGACTTCGCGTCCGAGTTGCTGTTCGTCGGCGATGCGGGCACAACCGAGGCCAGTCGTCCGAGTCGCCGCGTCGGGTTCGAGCTGGCGAATTACTACAAATTGTCGAACTGGTTGACGTTGGACGCTGACGTTGCCTTCGCCCGCGCGCGTTTTCGCGATGCTGATCCTGCAGGCAATCGCATTCCCGGCGCGGTTGAAGGCGTGGCATCGCTGGCCGTCGCGGTTGATAACTTGGGGCCATGGTTCGGCGCTGCGCAACTGAGATATTTCGGGCCGCGTCCGTTGATTGAAGACAACAGCACGCGATCAAAAAGCACGACCAGCCTGAATGCACGCATCGGCTATCGCTTCAGCCCGAAAATGCGCCTTGAGCTGGACGGCTTCAATCTGACTAACCGCAAAGCATCAGCCATCGATTATTTCTACACGTCACGCTTGCCGGGCGAGGCTTCCGAAGGCGTGGAGAGCATCCACTTTCACCCCATCGAATCGCGCTCGTTCCGGGTGTCGTTTGTGATGAATTTCTAGGGAACCGCTGATCAAGTGGCTGCGACGGCGCATTACTTCGTTGTGTGGTGCTCGGAATCCTCATGTACCAGAGCGTACATTGCGGTTCCTGTGCGCCACACGCCTCGCACTGCATCCGCCTCGCTCACTTGCTCAGCGCTTCCCTGAGGCGATGCGGCTACAGCAGGACTTGCGTGCCGAGCTCAACGACTCGGTTTGGCGGCAGATTGAAATGCGATCCTGCACCTTCTGCTTGTCTCGTCATCCACGAGTACAACGCGCAGCGCCAGCGCGACAACTCGCCTGGGCCATCTTGAATGACGGATCGTGCGATAAAGTAGGTGGTGTCCATCGGGTCGATGTCTACGCCCATTTCGGTCGCCCAGGCCAGCGCGGCGGGAACATCCGGCATTTCGCGGAAGCCAAAATGCATGCAAATTGACCATAACCCCGGCCCGGTTTTGGTCACGGCTAGTCGCTGTGAGTCGCTGAAGTAAGGCACTTCTTCGGTTCTTACGTGCAGGAGAATAATGCGTTCGTGCAGTACGTGATAGTGCTTGAGGTTATGGAACAGTGCGCTTGGCACCAGCGTTTGATCGGATGATAAGTAGACCGCCGTACCAGACACGCGCGGCACTTCTTTAAGCATTGAGGACGCAAATCCGGCGACTGGCAGGTCTAACTTGCCGCGCTGCGTGTTTACCAAACGCGATCCTTTTTTCCAAGTCATCAACATCAAGAATATCGCCGCGCCTAATACCAATGGGAACCATCCGCCGTCGGCGATTTTGGCGAGATTTGACGCAAAGAACGACAGTTCAAGTAACAGGAAAACGGCGAACAAAATCAGCATGGCGAAGCGGAATTTTCCGCGCGTTGTGATCACGACAATGCCGGCAAGAATGGTGGTGATCACCATGGTGCCCGAAACGGCAATTCCGTAAGCGCCGGCCAATGCGCTGGAAGAACGGAATTCCAGCACCAGCAAAATGACGCCGATCAACATAATCCAGTTCACGCTGCCGATGTAGATTTGGCCACGCTCGCGGTCTGAGGTGTGCCGCACATTAACGCGCGGAAGATAGCCCAGTCGGGAGGCTTGCTGAGTCAGTGAAAAGGCACCAGAAATAGTTGCCTGCGAAGCAATGACGGTAGCCGCCGTTGCCAGTATGACCAGCGGAATCAGAAAACCTTCAGACGCTAATAGAAAGAATGGATTTTTGACTGCGGTCGCGTCGCGTAACAACAGCGCGCCCTGACCAAAGTAGTTGAGTACCAGCGATGGGCAAACCAGGCCGTACCAGGCAATACGCACTGCCTTCTTTCCAAAGTGTCCCATGTCTGCATAAAGTGCCTCGCCGCCAGTCAGCGCAAGAAATACTGCCGAGAGCAGGACGAACATACCGCCCGGATGCTCAACGGCGAAAGTCAAGGCGTAGATCGGGTTAAGCGCTTTAAGTACCATCGGCGTTTGCATGATGCTGCTTGCGCCCATGATCGCCAACGTGATGAACCAGACCATCGTGATAGGCCCAAACAGGCTGCCGACGCGGCCCGTGCCATGACGCTGAATCAGGAACAGGCCGACCAGCAATCCGATGGTGATGGGAATCACAAATTTCTCAAACTGTGGCGTGGCCACACTAATCCCTTCGACGGCTGAAAGCACCGAGATCGCGGGCGTGATGATGGCGTCACCGTAGAACAGCGACGCGGCGAACACCCCTGCGGTGATCACAAATACCGCTAGTTTGTCGCTGTGGTTGCGGTGTTTGACCAATCGATGCGCAAGCGCTGTCAGTGCGAGCACGCCGCCTTCACCCTCGTTGTCCAGCTTCAAGATGACCCATACGTACTTGATCGAGATGATCAGCATGATCGCCCAGAACAGTGCCGACAATGCGGCGAGCACGTTCGGCTCGTTGAGGGCCAGCGCATGCGGGCCGTTGAAGGCCTCCTTAAATGCGTACAGCGGACTGGTGCCTATGTCGCCGTAGACAATGCCGAGCGCGGCGATGGTGAGCACACCCGTGCTGGATTTTTTGGAGTCTGAGCTGTGCACCCGTTTCCTTGTACTTTTGGTCGAAACGCAAAGCGTTCCGGAGTAAGGGCTCGTCGGCAAATAACTTTGCCATATGACCGCTGGATTGGGATGCCATGCTAGGCGGCAATGGCACCGTGTGGCGAGCCACTCAAGCCATTGCCAACGACGCAGTGCGCCCAAGCCCAGCCGGGCAGATGTCAAAGTTATTTACTGACGATTCCCAAGTATAGGAAAGGATTACGCTTTAAAGCGGTAACCGACGCCGAGCTCGGTCAGCAAATGCCCTCTTGCGAAGCCACAGGCCCCATCGCGATGCTCTGCGTTTGCGTGCTGGTCGACTCCCTTACCTGCGCGCCCTTAGCGTCTTTCATCGGGTGCCCGTCGGCGCCTGTTTTTGGCGCGTCGTAGGTCACGGTCTCAAGCGTGGTCACTTCTTGATACGGCTTGAAGTTCTGGATGACGCCCTGACTCATCAGAAACACTGAAAAGATTAGCGACAGCGGTAACAAAACGTACAAAGTGACGCGCGTCAAATCGACCCAGAAATTGCCGATGCTTTTGCTGGAGCGTGCGGCGAACGCGCGGATGAGCGCGAATGTGACCGCGCAGCCGGTGGCTGCCGACAAGAAGTTCTGTACCGTGAAAGCAAGCATCTGCACCAGATAGCTCATGGTCGATTCGCCAGCGTAGCCTTGCCAGTTGGTGTTGGTGGCAAAGCTGACCGCCGTGTTGAACGCGGAATCGGGCGTGACGGCAGGGAATGATTGCGGATGAGCGGCAGCAGGTTTTGTACGCGTTGCAACGCATACACCACGACCGCGTCTACCGCGTTGAACAGCAGTAGCGCCGGCGCAAAGGTTGACCAGGTCATGCCCTTGGTGCTGTCGATGCCTGCGAGCCAGTAAAAAGGTCGCTCGATTGCGGGCGACACGGGGCGGTTCTGATCGGCAATGCGAGCAAGAAACTGCCCCAGCGGCCACGACAATGCGAACAACAGCACCAGAAATGCTGCGAGCAGGAGAAAGCCCTGATTAGTCATTTAAAAATCCTCCGGACGCAACAGCGCATAAAGCAGGTAAACCAGCAGTCCAGCGACCACAATCGAGGCCACAAAATAGAGCCAAATCATTTGCGTGCTCCCGCGTCGCGCAGGCCCTCGCCAAGGCGTACGAGGCCCAGCGTGAGCGCGGCGAACGCGACAATAATTGCGACATAGAGGGCGTCCATACGTTTCTTTCAAGGGACTAATCGATAGTGAGAATCGTAGTTTTCGCCGTGTAAATTCAGTGCATAGGGCGTGGGCCGCGGTGTAAAGATTGCGTATAGATGGGGATACGAATGAATTCAGGTGACGGAGAGAGCGCTGTGAACGTGGAGCGATTTGCGCGGTTCGATTGCGTGGTGTTGCGCGGGCTTCCGGGCAGCGGCAAGAGCACGCTGGCTGCCGTAATGGCCGCGCGCCACGGCTTTTTGCACCTCGAAGCTGATCAGCATTTCGTAAAGCACGGCGTCTATCGATTCGACCCAGCGCGCGTGGCTGACGCGCACGCGGTCGTCGCGCGGGACGTGTTGGCGGTGTTGCAGGCTGAGCGGCGTGTGGTGGTTGCCAACACGCACGTGCGACTTTGGGAAATGACGGCGCTGGTTGGCGCGGCGCGGATTGCGGGGCGCTCCCTGTGTTTTGTTGAATGTCGGGGCGATTGGCCCAATGTTCACGGGTTAGCCGAATCGGTGATTGCGTCGATGCGGTCGCGTTGGGAGCGGCTACCACGCGAATTTGATGACGTGAACTTTCAATTTCACGCGCCGCCGATTCTGTAGGAGCGG
>ENA-OBLH01000506-OBLH01000506.1-metagenomes-genome-assembly--contig:-NODE-506-length-12866-cov-5.52728_pt1 | contig 12866 bp, 10 predicted proteins | sample MGYA00153382_OBLH01 | MGnify analysis MGYA00153382 | reverse complement strand
GTTCACAACGGCTGCCAACATCTTCAACGGTTGGGACGTGCCCAACGTGCCGCAACCATCGCTCGGATACGTTTACCTACCCGCATTGATCGGCATCTCGATCACCAGCATGCTGCTCGCACCGTTCGGCGCAAGGCTCGCGCATCGGCTGCCGGTACAAACGCTCAAGCGCATCTTTGCTTTCTTACTCTACGCGCTCGCGGTGCGCATGCTGTGGGGGTTGCTGGCCGCGTAGCCGCCGCCTTCAGGGCCAAATCGGAGGATGGGTGCCGGGTGGCATCGACGAGCGGCCCCAACGCGCTTGCGTTCGAGCAAGCCGCGCACTGTGACGCATCGCGACCAATTCACCAAAACCCGACGCCGCCGTCTCCAGATACGGCGCGCGGTCCGGTCGTGCGACGGCGAATCCATTTGCAACACGACCGAGATTGCGAATCCAGTGCCCCGTTTGCGCAAGCGACAAACGCACGTGCCAACTGCCGCCCTCAAGCGTCTGCCGCCGCAGCGCTGCCGCTGCGGCGAACGCCATCAAGTGCCCTGTTGCGTAATCAAGAATCTGCATCGGCAAGGGTTTCGGGTCGGGCGATCCTGCGGCTGCGGCCTCGGCGTGATTGAAGCCCATAGCGGTCTGCACCAGCGAGTCAAAGCCACGCCGATCCCGCCACGGGCCGGTTTCGCCATAGGCTGATAGCGAAATGCAAACGATGCCCGGTCGGCGCGCGGCAATTGCCTGCGGACTGAAACCCCGCGCATCAAGCCCGCCGGGGCGATAGCCCTGCACAAACACGTGGGTGCCAACGAGCAATCGCACAAGCGCCGCGCGTCCGTCCGGCGTTTGCAAATCCACCTGCGCGGAGAGCTTGCCGCGACTGGTGTCGGCGATGGATTCGATGTTCGGCAGATGCGGCGAATTCACCAACATCACGTCCGCGCCGTAGGCCGCCAAAGCGCGTCCACAAACTGGCCCCGCGAGGATGCGCGTGAGATCCAGCACGCGCAACCCTGTGAGGGGACGGTCATCCGCGTTCAACGCGGGCAACTCACGGGGCGGTGCATCGCCAATGCACTCAAAACGCATCAGCGCGAGCGCTGCAACGGCCTGCCCTTGCGGATGCTTGTCCCAATCGTCAAAGCTGCGAAACGCCGCGACGACCAAACCCGCATCCGCCGCAGCCTGCTCAAATTCGAGCGCCTTCCAGGGCAGCATCGCGCGCTCCGCATCGGCGCGTTGCGCGCTCTCCGGCGCGAGGCCAAGCAAGCGCAACGCACCATCACGATGATGCGCAAAATTCGCGTGAATGCGTACCCAGCCGTTAGCACAGCGATACAACCCGGAGAACTTGTCCCAAGGCTCCGGCACACGCCCGTCCAGGCTGAACCAGCCCGAACACTCAAGCGCCGCGTGTTGCATGTCGACGCTCACATTTTGCCTTGCCTGACCGCGAATATGACCCAGTTCACACGCGGCGAGCGCAGCGGCGGCGATAGCCGATTGCGCCGCCGTACCTACCGCGAACGAGGACGGAAGGACAGGGTCGGAGCCGGTCAGCAAAGCGTGCGAAAGCGCTTCGGCTGGCAATCCACCCGTGGCCCAGATATTTTGCAAAGCTTCATGCGAACGCATCACCAACCTCACTCCTTCTGCTTTGTCCCAAACCCCGCATCAACTTTAATCAACGCGGTGACCAAAAAGCTCGGGATCGTCGCCACACATATCCAGATGAAAAAGTTGGTGTAGCCCATATGCGATTGCACCCAGCCGCTGGCCATGCCGGGCAGCATCATGCCCAGCGCCATGAAGCCGGTGCAGATGGCGTAGTGCGCGGTCTGGTGCTCACCCTTCGCCGTCATGATCATGAACAGCACATACGCCGTGAAACCGAAGCCATAGCCAAATTGCTCGACAGCGACGAGCGTGCCAATGAGAAAAATATCCGTGGGCAATGCCATCGCCAGATACACGTACACGACGTTGGGTACGTTAATCGCGAGCGCCATGATCCACAGCCAGCGCTTCATGCCGTCGCGTGAAATCAGGTACGCGCTCAACAGGCCGCCGATGGTCAGGGCGATGATGCCGACGGTGCCGTAAACGATGCCAACATTGGCGGTGGAAACGCCGAGCCCGCCTTTGTCTCGCGCGTCGAGCAGAAACACCGGCGCAATCTTCACCAGTTGTGATTCGGCGAAGCGATACAACAGCAGAAACGTTAGGATGATGATGATTTCTTTCTTCTGCAAAAATTTTGCGAAGATCAGAACAAACGTCTTGCCGATCTTCCCATCGGCGATATTCGCAATGTCATTGACCGGACGCGGCAGCATGAAGCGGTGATAGATGAACAGCGATACAAACATCGCGCTAAGCAGAAAGAACACGATAGACCAGGCAAGCGTGAGGTTGCCCGTGACTTCAGTGAATTTGCCTGCGAGATACACGAGCCCGCCTTGCCCGGTGATCATCGACAGTCGGAAAAACGTGCTGCGAATGCCGACGTAGGCCGCCTGTTCGTGCTGATTCAGCCCAAGCATGTAAAAGCCGTCGGACGCAATGTCATGCGTGGCCGCGCTGAACGCCAGCAGCCAGAAAACGGCGAGCGTTACACGAAAGAAATCGTCGAGCGGCAAGGTCAACGCGACCAGCGCAAACGCCGCGCCGATCAACAGTTCCAGCCACACGATCCAGCCGCGTTTGGTGCGGAGCATATCGACAAACGGCGACCACAGCGGCTTGATCACAAACGGCAAATACAGCCAGCTGGTGTAGAGGGCGATGTCGGTGTTCGACACGCCCATGTTCTTGTACAGAATCACCGACAGCGTCATCACTGCGACATACGGAATGCCCTGCCCGAAGTACAGCGTGGGGATCCACCACCAGACGCTGCGAGTGGGTTGGATGGTGGTGGTGTTTTGCGGAGGTGTGTCGCTCATTACAACCAATCAGTTCGAATTCTGCGACGTGCGAAACGTCAGTGGTCACAAGTGTGCCACCGCCGGGCGCTACGACGCTGACTCAAGGTTGATTTTTGAGCTGACCATAGGGTGCGCGCTGCCCACCATCGCACTACCGTCTTATCCGATGCTTGGCTAGCAACGTGTTGGTGCGCAGAGCGCACCCTATGTCGGCTTGGTACTACGCGAAGCTCGGCGCTTTGTTGCCAATCCCCAAGCGCGCAGGCGACACATATTCCTCGCGATAAATCTCGAACGGCAGGGTGTCGGCCGCTTCAATCTGGCGCTGCTCTGCCGTGGACTTGAGCGTCATCTCGTCAAACGCTGCCTGTTGTTGAGCTGAGAACGGCAACGCGAGCAACGACTGCTGCGTTTTCAACGATTGCGCGCGCACGAATTTGACGAACGAGCTTTCATAGTCCTTCTTCATCGCAGCAAGTACGCGCGCGGACGGCAGCGTATCTGGCTGTTGCAATGACGTTCGCGCAGCCGCGACGGCGTCGGTGTAGCGCGTGCCGCCTTGTGCGGCATCCACCGCAACCGCAATAGGCGCGCACTGCTCGATCAATTCAAGCCCCCAATCGGTGAGCCCGACCTCAGCGCCATTGCGTTCAAGCATCAGCCCCGGCTGGCGACCGCTCGCTGCTGTGCGATGCTGATTGCGGCCCAGCGCTGCGATTTCTTCGGGTGTGTCCGGCGGACTATTAGTGAGCAAACAGTGCAGCAAAAACACATCCAGGAAACGCATAGTCGCTGCCGTGATACCGACCGGCACGAATGGATCGAGATCCATCAGCCGCACCTCAACATATTCGACGCCACGCTCGCGCAACGCATGTAGTGGACGTTCGCCCTGGTAGATCACGCGCTTTGGGCGAATGGTGCCGTAGAACTCGTTCTCGATTTGCAGCAGCGTCGTCGCCAACTGGTTGTAATCGCCACCGGGGTTCTGGATGCCCACGGACTCATAGGCCGCGTAGGGCCGCGTCAAGGCGTCTTGCAACGATGCGCCGTAGCCCTCCAATGTGTTGTAGCTAACCGCGAGCGAAGATTGCGCGTCGCTTTGATAGCCGAGTCGGCCCATGCGTAACGAGGTGCCATACGGCATGTACATCGTGTGCTCGGTCAGGTTTTGCAACTCATGTTGACGGCCAGCAACGAACGTGGAGCACACGGCAGGCGATGCGCCAAAAAGTGTCAGCAGCAAAAACGCATGGCGACGAAAATTACGAATCAGCGAAAAATACTGTTCGCTGGTCACGCCCGGCAACGACCAGTTGTAGTGAATGCCCGAGATGGTCTGCATGCGCCGCCCGTAGCGGTGCGACAGGCCCATACGGTACACGCTCTTGGCGCGGCCGACGTTGGACGAGCCGAAGCGGGCAATTGGAATCGTCTCGTCGGTGGGCAGGCCGCAGGGCATGCTCGACACCCACAACATTTCGTCGCCCGCGTCGCGCAAAGAACGGTAGGTGAACTGATGAATCTGCGTCAGCTCTTCAAGACAGGCTTCGACATCGGCATGTACGCCGGTGATCAATTCAACCTGTGATTCGCTGAAGTCGGTGGTGATTCTCGGATGCGTCAGCGCCGAGCCGAGCGCCGCTGGATGCGGGGTTAACGCCAGACCGCCACCGGGCTGCGAGCGCAGACTTTCCTTTTCAATGCCACGGCGCATGCCCGTGAGCTGTTCAAGGGAGAGTGCGCCTAGGCGTTGCTGCTTGCTGCTCATATCGTAGTCTTTGTGACAGGGTTTTTTATGACGCGGGGCTGGACATTAGCACGCTGAATGGTCGATATGGCGACGGTCGCCGCAAAGTCAACCGGGCAAAATAAGCCTTGACTTTTGCTAGCCAGCCAGACTCAAGGCGGGTTCCTGCATCGCGGAAATCTGCTCGCGCAATTCAAGCACCCGATCCTGCCAATAGCGCTGCGTGTTGAACCATGGAAACGCCGCCGGAAACGCCGGGTCATGCCAGCGCCGCGCTATCCATCCTGAATAGTGCAGTAGCCGCAAAGTGCGCAGCGCCTCGATCAAACCGAGCTCGTTGTCGTCAAATTCGCAAAAATCCTCGTAGCCGGAAATGATGCTGCGCATCTGCTGCCCCATCGCCTCGCGATCCCCCGACAGCATCATCCACAAGTCCTGCACCGCAGGCCCCATGCGGCAATCGTCGAAGTCTACGAAGTGTGGGCCGCCGTTGTTCCACAACACATTGCTGGCGTGGCAATCGCCGTGGAGTCGAATATTTTTGAACGTACCGACCCGATCAAATGTTGTGCGAATTCCCTCCAGCGCCATCGCGCTCACGCTCGACCACGCGGGCAACAAATCAGCGGGAACGAATTCGTTTGCCAGCAAAAATTCACGCGGCTCGACGCCGAACGTCTGAATGTCCAACGTGGGTCGTTCGACGAACGGACGCAGTTCGCCAATCGCATGAATGCGCCCAATAAATCGCCCCATCCAGGTCAGCACGTCGGCGTTATCCAACTCCGGCGAACGCCCCGCCAGACGTGGTGTCACCGAGAAGCGAAAGCCCTCGAACTCATGCAGCGTTCGCCCATTCAAAGTCAGCGGCACCACTGCCGGAATCTCGCGCTCAACCAACTCAGCAACAAACGCATGCTCTTCAAGAATCGCAGCGGTTGACCAGCGCTCAGGCCGATAGAACTTTGCCACCACGCTTGCGCCGACGCCAACGATGGGTACCGGCTCTTCAAGCCACACTTGATACACGCGATTTTCGTAGCTGTTCAGCGCGATCAGACGACCATCGCCGCGCAAGCCGCACGACTCCAGCGCGTTAAGAACGGTGTCAGGCGTGAGACCGGCGTAGGGCTGGCGCGATTTAGTTGAGTCGGTAAAGGTGGTTGGCATATCCGATTATGGCAATCAAACAGGTATTCGCACGCGACGCTCGTCGCAAGACCGGGACAACACACGTCTCAGCATGCGTGTCTGCGATACGATTAGTCTGTCGAGTTGGCAACAGACCAGCGACCAAGTTTCACCCACCGCAGCACCTGAGCATGGATCAAGCAACCTCCGACCTACTGACGCAAACCGGCGCGGGCACCCCGATAGGTAACCTGATGCGCCGCTATTGGGCGCCCATTCTGGGCTCAAGCGAAATTGCCGAACCGGACGGCCCGCAAGTGCGCGTGCAAATCATGGGCGAAAAGTTGCTGGCATTTCGCGACACTGAGGGCGTGCCCGGATTGATCGACGAGTTCTGCTCGCATCGCGGCGTGTCGCTGTTCTTCGGACGCAATGAGGAATGTGGCATTCGCTGCGCTTATCACGGGCTCAAGTTTGACCGCACTGGCGCTTGCGTCGACGTACCATCCGCGCCGCAAGTGGCAGATCGGATGCGGATCAAGGCGTATCCGTGCATCGAGCGCGGCGGAATCGTGTGGGCGTACATGGGCCCGCCCGACAAGCAACCCGCGCCGCCTGAGGTGGAGTGGTGTACGTTGCCGGAGAGCCACGTATTCGTGTCGAAGCGTTTGCAACAAAGCAATTATTTGCAGGCGATGGAAGGCGGTATCGACACGGCGCATGTGTCGTACGTGCATAAATTTGAAGTGGACATTGATCCGATGCATCAAGGCGTGAAAGCGCTCGACTACATCAAGGCCGACGGCAATGTGGTGTTCGACATTGAAAAAAATCCGTTTGGGTTGACGCTGTACGGGCGGCGCAATGGTGACGTGGACACGGACTACTGGCGCATTACGCAATGGATTTTTCCGTGGTTCACGCTGATTCCGCCGTTTGGCGATCATGCACTCGGCGGGCATGTGTGGGTGCCGATTGATGACCAAAATTGCTGGGCGTGGAGCATCAATTACCACCCGGCGAAACCGCTCAATGAACACGAGCTTGCTGTGATGAAGGCAGGTAAAGGTATTCACGTCACCTACGAGGACGGCGTGTACCCGATGACATGGCGTCCGAAAGCGAACCGTGATAACGACTATCTGATTGATCGCGTTGCACAGAAGGAGCGTCGCGCGTACAGCGGCGTGTTCGGCTTCTCGGAACAGGATGCGTCCTTGCAAGAAAGCATGGGGCCGATTCAGGATCGCACTCGCGAGCTGCTGCTGCCCACCGACAAGGCCATCGTCATGGCACGGCGCATGTTGCAGGAGGCAGCGGAGGGTCTCGTTCAGGGCATTGAGCCTCCCGCGCTTGACGCGAGCACCCAGCAGGTGCGGGCAGCAGGCGTGCTGCTGCCGAAGGGGCAAGATCCAAAGCCGTGGGCGAAGGACAAGATTCAGCATGTTGCCGGTAAGCCGGTTTATTCGCTGTGAAACTTCAAACGCGGTCCGCCCGTGTCTCGTCGCCCCTGCGCAGGCAGGCGTCTAACGACTTTTGGTTGAACAACACTGATCGTGCCGCGAGCAAAAGTCACTGGGTTCCTGCCTTCGCAGGAACGACGAAACCGAAACCAAAACAAGACAAAGTAGAGCCGAGAAATCAACGATGACCAAAAATTTTCAAATAGCGGCGATGGTGGCGATAGTCGGAGCGCTGGCACAAGGCTTCGCCCACGCTCAAGAGTGGGCCCCCACCAAACCGGTGCGCATCATCGTGCCGATTGTTGGCAGCACCAATGACGTGGTGGCGCGCCTCGTCGCGCCGAAGCTTTCTGATGCGATTGGTCAGACTGTGGTGGTGGAAAACAAGCCCGGCGCGGGTGGCAATATCGGCGCGGACTTTGTCGCGAAATCGCCACCGGATGGACACACACTATTGATCGGCTACAACGGCCCGATTGCGGTGAATCAGTCGCTCTTCGAAAAGATGCCATATGACCCGGTGAAGGACTTAGCACCCATCACCCTGGCCGTGACTTCGCCGCAGTATCTGGTGGTCAACCCGAAGTCGGGCATCAACAGTGTTGCCGAGCTGGTGGCGCAGGCCAAAGCGCAACCGGGAAAAATTTCTTACGCGTCGATTGCGGTCGGCAGCGCGTCGCATTTGACGATGGAAATGTTGAAGCTTGCAGCGGGTTTGGACATCAATCACATTCCGTACAAAGGCACAGCACCCGCCGTCACCGATTTGGTCGCGGGCAATGTGCCGGTGTCGTTCATGGTGCCCGGCAACGTGATGCAGTTTGCCAAAGAGGGGCGCCTGAAATTGATCGCATCCACGGGCCCGAAGCGCTTTGCCAGCACGCCGAACGTGCCGACGATGGTGGAGTCGGGCTACCCAGACCTGATCGCGCTCGCGTGGATTGGTTTCCTGGCGCCGGGAAATACGCCACGGCCCATCATTGATCGCTACAACAAAGAGATCGTGAAAATTCTCAACTCGCCAGAGATTCGCGACAAACTCGTCGCGATGGAATTTGATTTGGTCGCGGGCACGCCGGAACAATTCAGCGCGTGGATAAAAACCGAAATTCCGCGCTGGGGCAAGGTCATCAAAGCGACGGGCGCGAAAGCGGATTAATGCACCGCCTTGCGGCAAAATCCGCACTGATCACCGGCGGTGCAGCCGGTATCGGTGCGGCGATGGCAGAACTGTTTTGCGCTGAAGGCGCAGCGGTCACACTGATCGATACGAACGAGGAAAAGCTCGCGCAAACCTGTGCGGCGATCAATCGAAAAGTACCTGGCGCACGCGTCACGCACTTCGCTGCCAACGTCGCTGATGCAGCTGCTGCGTATGCCGCCGTTGCTCACGCGCTCGCAGCAAACGGTCAACTCGATATCCTTGTTAACAACGCTGCGATGCGCAATAACGCGTCCGTCGCCGGTGCCACGCCTGACGAATGGCACGCCGTGCTTGGCGTCAACCTCATGGGCGCGGCCAACTACTGTCGCGCCGCGCTGCCAGCCCTGCGTGAGCGCGGCAACGCCAGTGTCGTGAACGTTTCATCGTGCTACGCCGTCACCGGGCGCAAGGGCATGGGTTTGTACGACGCAACCAAGGCCGGCCTACTTGCACTCACCCGCACGCTCGCGCATGAGGAGGCAGCGCATGGCATCCGCGTCAACGCGATCTGCCCAGGCTCCACGCTCACCGATTTTCACGTCAACAAAGCGCGCGCTGCGGGCAAGGACATCGAGCAATTGAAGTCCGAGCGACGGAGCACATCCCTGCTCGGGCGTTGGGCAACGCCGATGGAAATTGCGCTGCCTGTGCTGTGGCTCGCCAGCGACGAAGCATCCTTCATCACCGGCACCACGCTGATGGTGGATGGCGGTTTGCACGTGATGTGATCGGGCAATTTGCTCACCGTGCCGACTTGAAACCCCCAATTTACTCGGGCTTAATGAGTATTTACGCCCGAATCGACGTTTAAGCTAGAGCTTCGAATTGAACGCAGTGATGATCCTTCTTTAGTGGGAAATTGGTTCCGTTTGCGTGGAGTCCGTCACTGTGCTCTTGCGTTGCGGGAGTTGCTGTTCGCAGTTTTAAAACAGATGAAACGTAGTACAAAACCTACACAAAATTGATAGCGCATCCTACGGGCAGAACGACGAGTCGCGCCTACAGTTGGATATCTTCAGAACCTCGCTTAGAGCGCCGCCATGATTGCATCAAAAATCGCCACCGTCACCCCATTGGTCGATCGTTCATTCGGTTGGGTCGCTGAGCAATTGGGCCGCGTGATCGGCGCGTCTACGCTCATTTCGATGGGGCGCAATCACCAGCTTCGCGCGACAGTTGCGCTTCATTGCGCGCAGGTTAAAGCCGACGCCCATAGATCAATGCGTTCATGGAAATTGCTCGATACGCGCTTGCTGGGCGCGGGCGCGAGCGATGCAGTCGAAGTTCGATAACAGTGTCTGCGAATTTGCAGGGCAACGCAGCCGCGGCGCCGCGACGTTTCAGGGTGGATTGCGAACTCAAGTATGAGGTGCAATCGCCTGCGCATTTTGTGTTTCAGGTGGAGGCGGTCGAGTCGGGCCAACTCGTCGTTGACGAATCGCTTACGCTAACGCCGTCAGTGAGCGTGCAACGGCACACGCACGGCCCGTCGAACAATCGGTTGATCCGCGCTGACGTAACACCCGGATTGTTCGAGCTGAGTTACCGCGCCACGGTTGAACTGCCGCCACCGGCACCACACGGTGCGGGCTTACTTGAATCGCCCGTCTCCGGCATCCCTTTTGACTACATTCATCTGCTGTCGCCGACCCGCTATTGCGAGTCCGATTTGCTTGCGTCCGCGACCACAAAAATGTTCTCGCACTATGCGCCCGGTTGGGAGCGTGTTGAGGGGATTCGGCAGTGGATTCACGACAACATTGAATACACCATCGGCTCGACGACCACCACGTCCACCGCCTGTGATGTGTTCCTCCAACGTGCCGGGGTATGTCGCGATTTTGCGCACCTTGGCATCGCGTTTTGTCGCGCACTGAACATCCCCGCACGCTTCGTCGTCGGCTATATCAAATTCCCTGAAGGTACGCCAGATTTTCATGCCGTGTTCGAGGCGTGGCTCGGCAATCGCTGGGTGCTGTTCGATGCCACCGAAATGGCCCCCATTGACGAGCTGATTCGCGTCGGCACCGGGCGCGATGCGAAGGACGTGCCTTTCGCTACATTCTTCGGCGATGCACGCATGCTCAGCATGAGCCCGTCGGTTGAAACAGTGGGCACGACAGTACCCTTCGTTCCCGTTCCTGTAGTCGCGCCCAAGCCCCATCTCGCCCGGCCCGCCTATGCTGTTTGACATCACGCACACCACGCACTATCGCTACGCGCAACCGGTGGAACTGGGCACGCATCGCGTGATGTTTCGCCCGCGCGGCAGTCACGACATGCGTGTGCTTGCGACAAGCCTGGAGATAACGCCAGCGCCGAAAGATGTGCGGCTGATTCACGATGTGTATTCAAACTCGGTGGCGATTGTTGAGCCCGCATCACCCACCACCGAGCTGAAATTCGTTTGCAAATTTACCGTTGAACATGTCGGCGAGCGAGCGCTCGATCTGCCGGTTGAGCCCGCGTTCGTTGAGTATCCGTTTGCGTACGGCGATGAGGACGCCATCGTGCTGCAACCGTATCTTCTGCCTTGGTACACCGATCCTACGGGCGAGCTTTTGACGTGGGCGCAAAACTTTCTGACGAGTGACGGGCGGGTGTATTCGCTGGATGTTCTGGTGCGTATGAACGCATTTATTCGCGACACCATGCAGTACGTGCCGCGCATCAGCGAAGGCGTGCAGAGTCCTTATGAGACGCTGCATTTGGGCAGCGGAACGTGCCGCGATTTCGCGACGCTGATGATTGAAGCGGTGCGCATACTGGGTTATGCGTCGCGCTTCGTGTCCGGCTACCTGTACACGCCCGCGCTCGACAGCGCGGACGGCGCGCATCACGGCGCGGGCGCAACGCATGCGTGGTTGCAGGTGTATTTGCCCGGTGCCGGGTGGTTGACGTTTGACCCGACCAACAATCTGATCGGCGGCACTGATTTGATTCGGGTCGGCTTTGCGCGACATGCCAGTGGTGCGTCCCCGATCACTGGCAACTGGCACGGCTTTCCAGGCGATTTTTTGGGTATGGATGTGGACGTTCAGGTGGGTCGCCGCAGCAGCTAAGTCCGCACACTGCGTTTGTGCGTCGCGCTGTACTATTATTTTTTTGCGGACAAAATCAATCATGTATCGCATGACGACACCATGAAATCTCTCGGTAAAAGAGCCAGCGGCGCGCGGCTGGAACGCATGCAGGATTCGCCGTTGTGGACGGGTCAAACGCAATCGTTTCGCAACGTTCATCCGGCATTGCCCGGATTGCGCGACCCAGCGATGCCCATGCCGAGTATGAGCGAGTTTTTATGTGGTGGCACACGATGCACGCCGCGCGGCCCGTTGCCGTCGCTTGATCCGCGCAAAACGTGGTCGAAAGAGCCCGACACCGGACTACGTGCGACGTGGTTGGGTCACTCGACTGTGCTGATCGAAATCGATGGCTTTCGCGTGTTAACCGACCCGGTGTGGGGGCCGCGCGCGTCACCGTCCACGCTGGTCGGGCCGAAGCGCTTTCAGCCAGTGCCCGTGCCACTTTCCGCGATGCCATCGATTGATCTGGTGGTGATTTCGCATGACCATTACGACCATCTGGACTACCTGACGATTTGCGAGCTGGCGCTGATGGGTGTGCCCTTCGTCACGTCGCTTGGCGTCGGCGCACATCTGCAGGCGTGGGGCGTTCCGGCCGAGCGCATCACCGAGCTTGACTGGTGGCAATCACACACATTACCCGGCAGCGAACTCACGGTGACCGCTGCACCGTCGCAGCACTTTTCCGGGCGCGGGCTTAAGGATCGCAACGCTACGTTGTGGTCGTCGATGGTGGTGCGCGCCTCGAAGCATTCGGTCTTTTTTAGCGGCGATACGGGCCTGACCACGGAGTACGCGACCATTCGCGAGCGGCTTGGCCCGTTCGATCTGATCATGCTCGAAGTCGGCGCGTTTCACCCGTCGTGGGGTGACATTCATCTAGGCCCGGCCAACGCGCTGGAAGCTCATGCGTTGCTCGGCGGCGGTGCGCTTTTGCCGGTGCATTGGGGCACGTTTAGTCTCGCGATGCATGCTTGGGATGAGCCTGCGGAAACGCTGGTTGCGCTGGGTGCCAAACGCGACGCGCAGCTTGTGATGCCACGATTGGGCGAACCGGTTGAACCAGTGCGCGTTGAGTCAGTTACCCCTTGGTGGCGCTCGGTGGATACGCAGCCCGTGACCGTGGCCGCCCTGGAAAAACCGGTGGTCGAAACGCTGCCGAAATCGATGCCCTGGCCGATTGATTGATGGCTCAAACGGGCTGTGATTTTAGCTATGGCTTTTCATTGAAGCGCGCTATTTATGTGGGCTAAACCGTCGATTTTCTTAAAAGTCGATATTTGACCAAAACCACCGTTAAGCCCCATATGAATAAG
>ENA-OBLH01000504-OBLH01000504.1-metagenomes-genome-assembly--contig:-NODE-504-length-12900-cov-4.11008_pt1 | contig 12900 bp, 12 predicted proteins | sample MGYA00153382_OBLH01 | MGnify analysis MGYA00153382 | reverse complement strand
CGCTGCTACGCCGTTCGGTTTGAAAGCGATGGAGAGCCTGCAAACGCTCAACCCGAAGCCGGGCGAAGCGACCGATGCGCAAATTATGTTTCTCGTGCTGCACGCCTCCGGGCTGACGCTGATTCCGCTATCCATCATGGCGCAGCGCGCGGTGCTGGGCGCGCGCGATCCGTCGGACATTTTTATTCCGTGCATGATTGCAACCTACGTCGCCACGCTTACCGGATTGCTCGCAGTGGCGATCAAGCAACGCATCAATTTGTGGGATCGCGTCGTCGTGGGCTGGCTGGGCGGCATGACCGCAGCGATTGTCGGGCTGGTCTGGTATCTCAGTCAATGCCTGACCAAGGACGAGATTTCGTTGCTGTCGAAAGTGGCGAGCAATCTGTTGTTGCTATCGATCATCGTGATCTTCATCGTTGCGGGGCTACGCAAAAAAATCAATGTGTACGATGCGTTTATTGAGGGCGCGAAGGGCGGCATTCAAACGTCGCTGATGATCATCCCGTATCTCGTTGGCATGCTCGTCGCCATTAGCGTGCTGCGCAATTCCGGCGTGCTCGACTTCGTCGTGCGTGGATTTACCTGGGTGTTTTCGCAAATGGGAATGAACACAGATTTCACGCCGGCATTGCCCACCGCACTGATGAAACCGATCAGCGGCAGTGGTTCGCGCGCGATGATGATCGACGCGATGAAGACCTACGGCGTCGATTCGTTCGTCGGGCGTCTGGCGTGCATTTTTCAGGGCTCGGCCGACACCACGCTCTACATCGTCGCGCTGTACTTCGGATCGGTTGGAATTGCCAAAGTGCGCTATGCCATTACCTACGGGCTGATCGCTGAGTTTTCTGGCGTCATCGCCGCGGTGTGGGTGGCATACCTGTTCTTTCATTGACCTGGCCGCTTTTTTGTTGAAATTGCCTCGATTCGCCGTTGCAACGGGTGTACGATTGGGCCCGATTTTAATTAACTAGATAACGAGTGTGAGTATGAGTATCAAGAATCAGCTGCAACAGACCATGGCCGTTTCGCGTCTCATCGGCGCCGCAATCATTTTGACGTCATGCCTTACCGCCACTGCAATTGCCGCTATCCAGCCGGGCCAACCGGGATTCTTAGGGCGCGAAACGCCGTCCGTGTCCGCCTCAGCAATGGACGCGCCATCAGCACCGAAGAAGTTCGGCGATTTGAATCAAGATCTGGTCTACACGCCGATCACACCCTGTCGAATCGTTGATACACGCAACACGGCAGCCGGAGCGATCGCCTTCAACGCTTTTCGCAGCTTTGTCGCTTTCGGCATCAGCAACTTTTCTTCGCAAGGCGGCTCATCGTCGAATTGCGGAACCAACCCATTGGCCGCAAGCGCTGTGAATCTTGCAGTCACGGCGATCACGCCTACGCTGGGTGGTAGCGCGACGCTGTATGCGTTCGGCACCGCAAACCCCGGTACGACGTCCATCAGCTACCCGGCGGGTGCCGTCGTCACCAACACGATGGTGATCGCCGTCCCGAACCCGATCGCGACGTTTGATTTCACGTTGGCGACTACGCAATCATCGCACTACACCATCGACATGCTGGGGTACTTTGCGCCGCCGCTACCGACCGCACTACAGTGCTTGAACTCAGCAGAGGCAAACGCAACCGTCGCAGGCGGCGCAACGGTCGATTTGACGGCCCCCGCCTGCGCCGCAGGTTACGCGGAGACAGCCACGCAATGCGTGTCAGCCAGCTTCCAAATGCCACTAGTATCTATGAGCAACGGCGTCTGTTCCGTGCAAAACAACGGTGCCACACCGGCAATTTTGTACGCCAGCCGCAAGTGCTGCCGCGTGCCTGGCCGAAGCCTAAGCGCGCTACCCTGCACGCTCGATGTTGATCGCAACGGTGCCGTCTCTCCGTTCACAGACGGTTTACTGGTGCTGCGCTACCTGTTTGGTCTGCGCGGCGCGGCGCTCACCACGGGCGCGATCGGCGCGGCGGCGACGCTCACCGCCGACCAGATCGTAGGCAACATTGCTACGCTTGATCTAGATGCGGACGGCGACGGAGCCGCACGCGGCACGACCGACGGTCTACTGATCCTGCGACTTATGCTCGGCCTGAAAGGCGCCGCACTCACCACGGGCGCGTCAGCAGTCGCCGGTATTTCAGACGCGACCGTGCTTAGCAATGTGCGTGCACGACACGGTGCGTCTTGCTTCGTGTAGCGACAACGATCACGCGGGTACGGTTGGCTGCGCAATGCGCGGCTTATTTTGGGCTAAGTTGCATGTTGCTTGGCGTTTCGTTCGCCTCCCACGCCATGAACTTTAAGCGCGTCGGCACCACGTTAATTCTCTCCGGCGAAGTCGTCGCGCGTGATCTTGACAAAGCAAAAGCCGAACTGAAATCTGTCCCCGCGATCACGCATGTGGTGTTGCGCAATTCGATGGGCGGCAATAGCTGGACGGGCTATCGACTCGGCGAACTGTTTCGCGAGCATGGCGTGACCACGGCCGTGTCGGGTCATTGCGTATCGTCCTGTTCGCGACTTTTTCTCGGCGGCAAGCGGCGCATGTTTACCGACGACCATCCGGCGAGCCTTACCTATGTTGGCTTTCACGGTCATTACGACTTTGGCAAGCTCAATAGGCAGGCCGTTGAGAAGAACGATCTGGCGCGCTGGACGGCAAAATTCACCGACGGCAAAGCGGACCCGAAGCTGGTGCAGCGCTGGATCAACATCGAGCGGCGCGCGGGGGATGTGCGCTTTTATCCGGCCACGGTTAACGCGCAATGGAAGGACGTGAGTTTCTTTTGCGTCGGCACCGAGTCGTCGCGACCGACGCAGTGCGAACGGCTGAGCACCAGCGCGCTGGCGCAGGGCGTCATCACCACCAACCAGCGCTACGTCAGCCCGGACGCGGCGGAGCTGCCGTACAAACTGCGTGAAGCGCGCCACCCCACAACGCCGCACGCCACCGTCAACGACGCAACAAAACTGCCCAATACCTCGCCCGCCGCGCGCAAGGACTATCAGCAGTTCACCGCAAGCGCTGTGCCGCGCGCGTTTGCAGTGTCTAGCAACGGCAAACATTGGGGCTGGAGCGGCAACGACACTGAATCGGCCGAGCGCGCCATTGAACGCTGTGAAGCAAAAGCAAAAGCAAGCTGCGTGCTCTACGCGGTCGACGAACGAGTGGTGTATCGGTTGCCGTAACCTGGCCAATCGTTACAGCTTTTTTACGGAACGTGTATTGATATGGGCTCATGGGCAATATTCGCTCAAAGTCGATAAGTGCTAAATAACCCGGCGAGCCCAATATAAACGGCGAATTCCAGTAAAAGCTATTAAATAGACTGGCATGACTGATGAACGCTGCCACAGGCTCTTGTTGATAAATCGTGGTTTCCACCGCGCCTACGTTCAAGCGCCCGCAACCTACAATTCAGCGCATGGAAAAAACGCGTGTTCTCGTTCTCGCTGGCGGTCAATCTGGCGAACATGAAGTCTCTATCAACAGCGCGAAAAGCGTGTTGCAGGCGCTGCCCAAGGATCGCTTTGAAGTGACCAGCGTGGTCATCTCGCGCGAGGGCCGTTGGCTCGCCGGCCCCGATTCGCAGCGGGCGTTGGAGCGCGGCAGCGCGCCGTCGGGCGGCGAATTGATGCTGCATCAGGCGCACGCAGCCGAAGGCTATGACGTGGTGTTCCCCATCCTGCACGGGCCAAACGGCGAGGACGGCACGGTGCAGGGCATGTTGAAGCTGGCGGGCATTCCGTGCGTGGGCTCGAGCGTGCTCGGCAGCGCGGTGTGCATGGACAAAGTGATGGCAAAAGCGGTGCTCGCCGCGCACGGCATTCCGCAAGTGGCCTACCAATTGGTTACCCGTGCCGAGTTCACCAACACGCCGGAGGACGCGATCAAACGCATCAACACGCTCGGCTTCCCGGTGTTCGTCAAGCCCGCGAATCTGGGCTCCAGCGTGGGCATTTCAAAAGCAAAAAACGATGCGGAATTGCATGCTGCGCTACGCCTCGCATTCGAGCTGGATCGTCGCGTAATCGTCGAGGCTGCCACGTCCGAAAAGCCGCGCGAAATCGAGGTCGGCATTCTTGGTAACGATCATCCGCAGGCAAGCCCGGTGGGCGAGCTGACGTTTGACAGCGAGTTCTACGATTACGACACAAAATACTCAGCGGGCAAAGCCGAAATGCACATCCCCGCGAACCTGCCGCCCGCGATTGCAGGTCGCACCCGCGCGATGGCGATTGAGGCCTTCAAGGCACTCGATTGCGCCGGTTTGGCCCGCGTCGATTTTTTCTACATCGACAGCACCGGCGAGATTTTTTTGAACGAAGTGAACACCATGCCGGGCTTCACCAAGACGTCAATGTACCCGGTGCTTTGGGGCGCAGCTGGCGTGAGCTACGCGGACCTAGTGTCGCGGCTGGTTGAGCTGGCGCAAGAACGGCGCTGAGAAGTTGTCCGCGATAAACACCGGACAAATCCAACTCAGTTGACGCGCATCAATACATGACACATTCGCCCTGATTAGCATCATGAATGTCGCGTTTCAAACACGCATACGTCTCCCCACTTATCGCAACCGCTTAGCTGGTTCCGCTTCACGCGGTTCACGGCGATGCTCGCACGCCGCTCATGCCTGAAGCCAATCTGATTTCCACCTCGCAGTTGCCCATCGCCCCCGACGCACCCATGCCCCACCGCAAAGTCATCCGCTCGTGGTTGATCCCGCTGTCGGTCCGCGTCACGCTTTATCCGGTGTTACTGCTGATCTTCGACTACGTTGTGTTGCTCGCAGCGCTCGCGGGCACTATCGTATTTGCTCATTGGCTGGCCAAGCTCGCCTGTGGCGTCGCCGCAGGTTTCATGATCGGTCGCGCCTTCATCATCGGTCATGATGCATGCCACCAAAGCCTCACGCCGCATCGCCGTCTCAACAAATGGCTAGGGCGTATCGCGTTTTTGCCCTCGCTCACGCCGCACAGTTTGTGGGACGTGGGGCACAACGTCGTGCATCACGGCTACACCAATTTGAAGGGCTTCGATTTCGTGTGGGCACCGCACACTAAATCAGAATTCGGGCAGCTGACCGCCGCTCGTCGCGTACTCGACCGCGTCTATCGCAGCGGCTGGGCACCGGGGCTGTATTACATGATCGAAGTCTGGTGGCTACGCATGATCTACCCGAGCCGCCGCTACATGCCGACGCGACGCACCGTGTTCCTGCTCGACAACCTGCTGGTGACGGCCTACGCCGCGCTATGGATCGGTGTACTGTATGTTGCGGCAGTGGCTACCGGCCAATCGGTGGCGCTAACCCTGCTGATGGGCGTTGCGGTGCCGTTTTTGTTCTGGTGCGCGATGATCGGCTTCGTCGTGTATGTGCATCACACGCACACGTCCGTGTCGTGGCATGCCGAGCGTAGCGCGTGGAGCAAGGCGCAGCCGTTTGTGTCGACCACCGTGCATCTCACTTTCCCGCTGCGCATCGGCGCGATGCTGCATCACATCATGGAGCACACGGCCCATCACGTCGACATGAGCGTGCCGCTGTACCGCCTGCGCCTCGCACAGGCGAAGCTTGAAGAGATGCTACCGGGCCGCATCATTATCCAGAAATTTTCATGGCGCTGGTACTTCCGCACCGCGCGCAAATGCAAGCTCTATGACTTCAACGCGAAATGCTGGACCGACTACAAAGGTCGGCCCACGAGCGTTGCCGCTTAAGTCAAAGGACAAGCGCTCGCACACAAATCTTCGCGCTACTTTCGCGTCGCGTAGTCCTGCGCAGTTTGCCAAGCGACAGTCTGCAAAAACTTCGCAGTGGCGGCGTCAAGCCCAGCGGTGTAGGTATTGCCTTCCGGATTGGTGTTGTAGATCGACGCGAGCACGGTGCAAGCAGCCAGATAGGTTCCGGCGAGACTTGGGTGCCGCTTGTCGGCAACGTAGAGATTCACGTCGGGGCGAGCTTTCACTGACGCCGCAAACGCGAGACCCGCTGGCACGACCAGGGCGTTGTTGGCGCGACCGGCGTTGGTGTACTCGGTGGCCAATTGTTCGGTCATCTCTGGCACGTCGGAGTACGCCCATGACATGAAGAACGCAGGGCGCGCGCCGTGTTTGCGTGCGATGTCGCTGTTCTTTTTTGCGTGCTCATAAAACACCGAGCGCAGCTGCGGATGAATCGGGCACTGGCTGCAATCCATCATCAACACTACGTCAAAGGACAAGGTAGCCGTATTGAACACCACCTCGTTTTTCGCGTTGAACGAATACGAGCCCACGCCGTTCGGCTTGAAGTGTGACTCAAGATCATGCCAGTTGATGCCGGACCCGCTGATGGTCGCCGACACGCTACGAAAGCCCGCTTTGTCCGCCATTTGCGAGCCGCGAATCAACTGGGTAACGTGCCCGTGCATGCTGTTGTTGTAATAAAAAAAACTATTGCCCACCCACAGCACGGCCTTCGTTTCTTCAGGCCCTCCAACAGCAGCCTTCTTCACCTCTGGCGGTATCGTTGCACACGCGGTCAACACCAACGCCGCACCCGCCATCAACAACGCTTGCAGCGCCTTTGTGTGTCCGTTTTGTCCCGATTGCATAAAGCTCCCCCTGATCTGGTTACACCACGACGACAACCGTGGATATGTGCCTACGTTTTAGACCATTGCGGCGCACCATTTGCGGCGGCGGTTCCGATACCGTGATATTCGGCAAATGCGGTTTGTCCCTAGCGTGACTACCTCGCAGCAGCGTGTCGCAGACGGTGCTGCCATCGCTCCACGTTCACCTGCTTCACAATCAGCCACAAAGCGAGCGATAACTCCCCAACAAATGCGGGGATCAAAACACCTGGAAAGATCGCAGCTGCGAACGACGGTGCCAGCATCAGTGCGGCACTATTGGCCAAATAACTCGTGCCTGCAATCACCATCAACACGCCGAGGAGCTTCGGGAAATACGCAGACATAAAAATCAAATAGCCGCGAAGTAGGCACGCGACGCCAAAGAAGATAAGCCCAATGCCAAAACCATACCCATGCGCCTTGATCGCCAGGCTCGACAGCGCATGGAGTTGCTCGGGCGAAAAGGCAGTCAAGTATTTGGAGTTTTCCAGAAGGAATAGCGGAACCATCAGATTCAATTTGTTCGCCACCAGAACAGCCGTCTGCACTAAATTGATCAACGTCGCAAGTAACGCAAAGCTTTGGCTCACGGGCCGCAATAAATAGTACAAAACCACAATCACTGGCACATCAAGAACGTGCATCAACAAATCGCCCACAATGCCAGCCCGCCAGAGAAGTGGCGACGCGGCAATAGCGGCGCTCGTCGCCGCAGCATCATCGGGAACAATTAGCGCTCCTCGGACGTATAGCTCGCCGAACATGCCCAGCAAGATGATTGCCAGATACAGGATGCCTGCGATGCACGCATAGCGCTGCGGGGCACGTTCGATAGTGGCGATCATGGGTTGACCTTGTTCCTTTTCGACTGGGTGATTTCACGCATGAGCCATCCGCCTAATTCAACTGCTGTTCAAGCTGATGCAGCACGCGATAGCAAGGCAGCACTTTCGCCACGCTTGAATTCGGCTCGCGCCCTTCTGCGATTGCTGCAAAAAACTCACGGTCCTGTAGCTCGATGCCGTTCATCGACACCGCGACCTTGCTGACGTCAATCTTCTCTTCTTTACCGCTAAACAGATCGTCGTAGCGCGCAATGTACGTGGCGGTGTCGCCGATATAGCGAAAGAACGTGCCGAGTGGGCCGTCGTTATTGAAGCTTAAGCTTAGCGTGCAGATTGCACCGTTGCTCGATTTCAACTGAATCGACATGTCCATCGCAATGCCCAGCACCGGATGAATCGGACCTTGTACAGCGTTCGCCTTCACGATGTCACCACCAGTTTGATAGGCAAACAAATCTACCGTGTGCGCAGCGTGATGCCACAGCAAGTGATCCGTCCAGCTGCGCGCCTGACCGAGCGCATTCATGTTGGTGCGCCGGAAAAAATACGTCTGCACATCCATTTGCTGAATGTTGAATTCGCCTGACTTGATCTTGTTGTGAACGTACTGATGACTCGGGTTGAAGCGACGTGTGTGACCGCACATCGCGACCAGTCCCGACTGCTTCGCGAGCGCGGCAACCACCTCCGCGCCTGCAAGCGAATCAGCGAGCGGAATCTCCACCTGCACGTGCTTGCCCGCTTTCATACAGGCGATACTTTGTTCGGCATGCATTTGTGTCGGCGTACACAGAATCACGGCGTCAACTTCCTTCAACGCGAGGCTATCTTTGATCTCGGTGGTGACGTGACCGATACCGTACTTCGCCGCCGTTTCCTTTGTCTTGTCGAGATCGCGGCTGATGAGTGACACCACCTCAACGCCATCGATCAGCTTGATCGCGTCGAGATGTTTGATGCCGAACGCGCCAGCACCGGCGAGCGCAACTTTAATCGTTTTCATGTTAGATATTCTCCAGAATGAGGTGACCCACCGCCGTGTTCGACGCGGGGACATGATAGAAACGGTGCCGCACTCTGGGTGGGTTATCGCTCATCGCGCCGCGCGCAATGAGCCACATGACTAGCTCGATACCTTCTGATCCAGCTTCGCGCACGTACTCGATGTGCGGCACACCAGCCTGCCCGTCAGGATCGGCAATCAAACGATCCAGAAACGCGTTGTCCCATTCACGATTGATAAGCCCGGCACGCGGCCCCTGCAACTGATGGCTCATGCCACCGGTGCCCCAGATGTGAACGTTGAGCGGCTGGTCATACGATTCAACCGCCTTGCGAATTGCCTTGCCGAGGTTGTAGCAACGACGGCCCGACGGCACCGGATATTGCACCACGTTCACTGCAAACGGAATCACCGCACACGGCCACTCGGAAGGTTGCCCGCACATTAACGACAACGGCACGGTGAGGCCATGATCCACATCCATCTTGTTGACGATGGTCAGGTCAAAATCATCCTGGATCACCGACTGCGCGATGTGTGACGCGAGATCAGGATGCCCCTTCACTACAGGCACTGGCCGCGGCCCCCAGCCTTCGTCAGCAGGCGTGTACGAATCCGCGCAACCGATAGCGAACGTCGGGATCATCTCCAGTGAAAACGCGGTCGCATGATCGTTGAACACGAGGAAGATTACGTCCGGTGTGTTGTCCTTCATCCACTGTTTTGAAAAGTCGTAACCGGAAAAAAGCGGCTGCCAGTAAGGCTCAGCAGTCTTTCCCAGATCAAGCGCCGCACCAATCGCGGGCACGTGCGAGGTGAAAACACTTGCCGTAATTCGCGCATGCGAATTTGTGTTCGCCGTTTTTGCCATGATTACAGCCTCCCGCCTGCAGTTGAGGTGCCTTGCGGCTGATGATGCGCTTGAGCGTTGCCATCCTCACCGATGAAGCGATTGCCTTCAACCGAACGCCCGCCAGCGATCATCATATTGCGATATTCCTCTTCGGTCATGCCGGTCATGCTGCCCGCCATTTGCTGAAAACTTTTGCCGTGGGTTGCACCGAGTTTGGCCAGAAAATAAATGTTGCCACCGAGCGAAATGCACCAGTTGAGATTGCGCGCCAGCGCAGCCTGCTTTTGCTCTTCAGTCATCGGCCATTCGTCCAGATACGCACGCTCATCCGCCTTGAAGCGTTCGCGGTTTTCGTGCTTCATGAGTGACATGCAAAACTGATTTAGCCAGTAGCCCTTGCGCGATTGCTCGGCATCAAAAATCGTAGTGCCGGGAACGTCGCGATAGGGTTTGTCGAGTGACATTTATTGCTCCTCGGGCCAGTAAAGGCGCATCGGGTTATCAACCAGCAGCTTACGTTGCAGCTCGGACGTGGTCGCAATATGCGGAATGAAATCCACAAGCAAACCATCATCTGGCATGTGATCCTTCAAGTTCGGATGCGGCCAGTCGGTGCCCCACAGCACGCGATCAGGGAAAGTTTCGACGATGCGTTTTGCAAATGGAATCACATCACGATACGCGTTCTGTTCTCCATCCAGCGCTTTCGGCCCAGCGACGGAAAGCCGCTCCGGGCAACTCACTTTAGACCACACGTTCTTATGTTCACGCATGAATTTTTCAAACAGCGCGAACTCCGCGCTGTCGACGCCTTTGCTCACATCAGGTCGCCCCATGTGATCGACCACCACGGTCGTTGGCAATGAAGTAAAAAAGTCCCACAACTCTGGCAGATCAACCGCCTCGAAATAGATCACAACATGCCAGCCAAGCGGCGCAATACGGCTGGCAATTTCCAGCAACTCCTCTTTCGGTGTGAAGTCCACCAGTCGCTTCACAAAGTTAAAGCGGACGGCACGTACGCCCGCAGCATGCATGGACTGCAACTCGGCATCACTCACGCCGCGCTTGACGGTGGCAACGCCACGCGCCTTGCCAAAGCTCCCCACCAGCGCATCCACCATCGCCCGATTGTCAGCACCGTGGCAGGTCGCCTGCACGACAACATTCCGTGCAAAACCAAGGCGATCACGCAGCGCATACAACTGCGCCTTCGACGCATCACACGGCGTGTATTTGCGCTCCGGCGCAAACGGAAATTCGTCGCCCGGCCCGAAGACGTGGCAGTGCGCATCAACCGCACCAGGCGGAACGTTGAATAGGGGTTTTGATGGCCTGGAGTACCAATCCAACCAGCCCAGTGTTTTGTCAAATTTCATGCTCACACCGGTTAGTCGATGTAGCGCAAGCCCGCTTTTTCGAGCGGCTCACGCATCTTGTACATATCGAGGCCGAGCACGCCAGCGGCAAGCTTGGCGCGTTTTTCGCCTTCAAATGATTCACGCGCTTCGGCCGCATCAGCAACCTGTTGCGCGGTGGCGGCAGGCACCACCACCACACCGTCGGCGTCGGCGATAACGACATCGCCCGGATTCACCAGCGCGCCCGCGCATACGACCGAAATGTTCACTGAGCCGAGCGTAGCTTTGACCGTACCCTTCGCACCAATGGCGCGGCTGAACACCGGGAAATTCATTTCGGTGAGGTCTTTTACATCACGGCAACCACCGTCAATGATCAGTCCACGCGCACCGCGTGCCTTGAACGATGTAGCCAGCAAATCGCCGAAAAATCCGTCCTCGTTGTCTGTTGTGCAAGCAGCAACAACTACGTCGCCCGGTTGCAATTGTTCGGCAGCAACGTGCATCATCCAGTTGTCGCCCGGCTGCAAGAGCACGGTCACCGCCGTGCCACACATGTGCGCACCGGTGTAAATCGGGCGCATGTAATTCTTCATCAAACCAACGCGGCCCATGGCCTCGTGAATGGTTGCTGCGCCGAAGCGTGACAGTTTTTCGACAGCAGCCTTGTCCGCACGCACGATGTTGCGCTTGACGATGCCGAGATTGTTCATACTCATGATTATTTGCCCTTAGCTTTCAGTTGCGCATCGAGTCGCGAGAAGACGCGTCGCGTATTGCCCTCAAAGATCGCGTGGCGCGATTCCGCGCTCAAGTGTTTTGCACCTTCGATGTAGCGCCTGGTGTCGTCGAAGTAATGACCAGTGTATGGATCAATGCCGCGCACCGCGCCGATCATTTCTGACGCGAACAAAATGTTCTTGATCGGGATGACCTTGGTGAGCAGATCGATACCCGGCTGGTGATACACGCAGGTGTCGAAGAAAATGTTGTTCATCAAATGATCATCTAGCTTCGGCTTTTTCATCATGTCGGCCAAGCCCCGGAAACGGCCCCAGTGATAGGGCACAGCGCCACCACCATGCGGAATCAGGAATTTGAGTGTCGGAAAATCCTTGAACAGATTGCCCTCCAGACATTGCATGAATGCGGTCGTGTCGGCGTTCAGATAATGCGCGCCCGTCGTGTGAAAACAGGCATTGCAACTGGTGCTCACATGGATCATTGCCGGAATGTCGTACTCGACCATCTTCTCGTAAATCGGATACCACGCGCGGTTGGTCAACGGTGGCGATGTCCAGTGTCCGCCGGACGGATCGGGGTTTAAATTGATGGCGACGTTGCCGTATTCCTTCACGCACTTTTCAAGTTCGGGAATGCAGGTTTTCGGATCGACGCCGGGGCTTTGCGGCAGCATCGCGGCGGGCACGAAACGGTCGGGGAACAACTGGCTCACGCGGTAGCAAAGCTCGTTACAGATCGCAGCCCAGGTGGACGACACATCGAAGTCGCCAATGTGATGCGCCATGAAACTTGCTCGTGGCGAAAAGATGGTGAGGTCCGAGCCACGCTCGTTCATGAGCTTCAACTGATTGGCAATGATCGACTCGCGCAACTCGTCGTCGCTGATTTTGAGTTCGCTTACTTTCGGCATCACCGCCGAATCTTTGATGCCCCCGATCTGGCGGTTGCGCCAGCCTTCCAGCGCCTTGGGGGCCGTCGTGTAGTGGCCGTGGCAGTCGATGATCATAAATGTGCGCTCCTCAATGTCTTACTTTTTGCTCAATCCGGTAGGGTGGGCAGCCTCTGCCCACCTTCAGTCGCCAAACACCAATCGTGCCACTTCACGCCGCTCGGTGGGCACGGGGTGCCCACCCTACATTAGTGCCATCCCGCACTGAAGTTTGATTGCCGCGTGGATCGGCGCAGCAAAAGCGGATAACAACGCACGCGCCTCGGCACTGCGCTGGGACACGCTACACACGCCTCCCGAAAATACGGTAACGATTGCAATTTCAGCAGGCAAGTCGCCGATCACCCGAATACCGGGCGCGTCGATCATCTCGCTCCGCTGCTGGAAGCCGAGCGCAACCTCGCCGCTAGCCACCATCGCCGCGACTGGCACGCCAGCGGGTGCTTGTCGCAATTTCGGCTGAACCTCTGCTGTGAAGCCCCAGCGCTCAATTAATGCGAGCAGC
>ENA-OBLH01000502-OBLH01000502.1-metagenomes-genome-assembly--contig:-NODE-502-length-12920-cov-4.56424_pt1 | contig 12920 bp, 8 predicted proteins | sample MGYA00153382_OBLH01 | MGnify analysis MGYA00153382 | reverse complement strand
ATTAGTGGGTGGGCTGGTTGGCTGGGTAGCCAGTTTGATTATGAAAACCGACGGTAGTCAGGGCATCATCCTGAATGTGGTGGTGGGCATCGTCGGCGCACTGATCGCAGGGTATTTCATTTCGCCGCTGGTCGGCGTTGCGTCTATCAACCAAAATGCATTGAATATCGGCTCCATTCTTGTATCGCTGGTCGGCGCGGTCATCCTGATTGGTATCGTCAAATTAGTACGCGGTGGCGTGCGATAACCCAAAGCGCCGCCCGTAGCATCGGGCGGCGCTCAGGCAGCTCCCGAAACGGAAACGTTCATGCGCTGCCTCTTAGTTGTTCCGGAGAATTTGTGACCGCCACACGTTCAGCATGTCACCTTGAGGCGCGAGCCAATAGCGATTTCAGATCCCGCCACTACAAGTCCTCACCCGCAGAAACTGCACCATGAAAATCGCATTAATTGCTATAGCGCTCACCATCCTCGCGGTGGTGGTGTCCATGAATTTCGTGACGCCAGAGAAGCAGCTTGATCGTAAGCTTGAACATCTCTACCCTGTCTCCGACGAACAGTTTCGCCGCGAGATGTCGGTCATGCTGGGACCGACCATTCTCGGTGGGAACAGTGTTAAAGCCCTGCAAAATGGCGAAGAGATTTTTCCCGCAATGCTCGCTGCGGTTCGCGCTGCTCGCACCACTATCGCCTTTGAAACCTACATTTACTGGTCCGGTGATATCGGACGTGAGCTCGCCGAGGCGCTGGCTGAACGAGCTAAAGCGGGCGTGCAGGTCAACGTGTTGATCGATTGGGTGGGCGGCCTGAAGATGGACGAAGCACTGCTTGAAAAGATCGAGTTGGCCGGTGTAAAAGTCCATCAGTTTCGCCCCCTGCGCTGGTACAACCTGGTCCGAATGAACAATCGTACCCATCGCAAACTTCTAGTGATCGACGGAGAAGTTGCATTCACCGGCGGCGTTGGCATCGCCGATCAGTGGCGTGGCAACGCGCAGAGCCCGGATCAATGGCGAGACATGCATTTCAGCGTGCGTGGACCCGTGGTGGCGCAGTTTCAAGCGGCATTCAACGACAACTGGGTCAAGGCCACGGGGCAGGTGCTTAACGGCGTGCGGCACTTTCCTGCACTGACGCCGGCGGGCGACATGAAGGCGCACTTGTTTATCAGCTCACCTACCGGCGGTAGCGAAAGCATGCAGTTGATGTATCTGATGGCAATCGCGGCGGCGGCCAAGCAAATCGATTTGCAGTCGGCCTACTTTGTTCCTGACGAATTGAGCATTAAGGCGCTGCTCGCCGCAACGGCACGCGGCGTGAAAGTACGATTGCTGTTGCCCGGCGAGCATATTGATTCCGACTCGGTAAGGCTTGCGTCGCGCGCCGAGTGGGGCTCGTTGCTCAAAGCCGGCGTTGAGATTTATGAGTATTTGCCAACCATGATGCACAACAAAATGTTGATCGTCGACGGCGAACTGGTCTCCGTTGGCTCCACCAATTTCGATCCGCGCTCGTTCCACTTGAACGATGAGGCGAGCATGAACCTCTACGACCGCAAATTTGCCAGTCAGATGACGGTGGTTTTTGAGCAAGATCTCAAACATACGCGCCGCTACACCTACGCACAGTGGGAGCAACGCCCGTTGAAAGAGAAGTTTTTGGAGGTGATTGTCCGTCCGGTTCGCTCCCAGCTCTGAGCACACGGCCATCTCGTTGCAGCGCGCGAGTCAACGAGGCGCGTAAAGTGAGCGTAGGAAAAAAGAACGGAACACAGCTTTTGATTCAACCGACCATTACAGTTGGGCTGTACGGCTAAATTCAAATTAGTCGACTTCGGAAAAAAATCAATGCCAGCCCACGTTGAATAGGTATCTCCAATAAAAGCTGACTATAAAAAGCGCATCAAATCGCGATAATCCCGCGCTCGAACAGCACTTTTCCGGCACCATCGCGATACGAAATCGTCAGGGAGTTGCGTTTGCCGTCGTAGCTGAGCAAGCCAAAGTTAAAGTCGTCGCCATACACAAAATGCGGGCCTTTGCTGTGACGTTCGCGAATGTCCGGACTCTTGTCGAACGCGCGAAAAGTGCCCAGCGGCCCTGCCGTAAATTCGTGAATTCCGGTGCGTTTGTTGCTCCAGTCGCGGGCGAAGTGATAGTCGGCCGAGATCATTACGACGTTGGTGATTCGCTCCGCCTTGATGAAGGCAACAATTTCATCACGCTCGGTTTTGTAGTTGCCCCATGCGTCCTGACTGCCGCCATGAAATGGCACCGACGTCGCAACAATTTTGAACGTCGCTCTTGATTGTTTCAGTCGATCCAGCAACCACCACTTTTGCCGCGTGCCGAGCATCGTTTTTTCAGGCCCGTCCGACATCGACTGCACACTGCGAAAGCGACGCGTGTCAACGATGATCAGATCCACTTCGGGCGATAAGCTCACTGCGCGATAAAAACCCGTTTTTTCAACAGACGCGCAAGGCCAATATTCGCGAAACACCTGCTCGGCGATGGGCAAGTGCGCCAGTCCGCCGTGCGCGTCGTTCTCGATTTCGTGATCATCCCAAATCGCGTACGTCGCACATTGCGACATGAACGCCTGCAACGGACGATCCGCGCGGACATTGGCGTGTTTGCGCCGATAGTGCGCGACGGTCGGCGCAAAGTCGCGCTTCGGATGATCGGCATAACAGGTGTCGCCGAGATGCACAAAATAGTCCGGCTTGGCCACCGCCAGAGCGTCAAAAATACGAAAGGGTTTGTACGTTTCTTCCATATCGCCCGAGAACGCGAGCACGAAGTCTTGCCCCGCTAAGCGTTGCGTATTGAAACGGCCCCCCTCTTGCAATGGCTTGTCGCCGACATAGGCGCGGAAATGCACCGTGCTTCCGGCAGGCAAGCCTTGCAACGTGACGTGTCCCGTGAAGTCGCGAGGCTTGTCAAGCAGTAGCTCCACGCTCTTCTGAGTCAACGCATCGGGCGTCAAACCCCAGCGCACATGGACGCGCAATTCGTCGTTCGCCGACAGCCAAATCAGCGCCCGATCTGCATGCGCGTCGAACACCGCCGGCGCAAACGCCAACGGCGCAGCCTCGACCCAAGGCACCGTTGCTGCGAGCGGCAGCGCACCCCAGCTGGCAGCCGTCTGCATCGCGCGGCGACGACCCGGCGCGCTCGGATATTCGGAATCGGGATCAAAGCCCATAGAGATGACAAAATGTGAGATGGCGTCGAACTTTATCCCAGCATGATTTTTTGTCCGTCGTTTCCTCCAAGTCTTTGCCAATCACAAACGAAATGACCCTTCGCCCTACTTCGGTCGCAGCACTCACGGCTATCGCAGTCAGCACATTGCTGGTACTCGGACTCCAACTGTGGATGTTGGGCGCATTGGGCTCGTCAGGTAGCAACCGCGAGCCCGATCTTGCGCTCGACGTCGGTGCCAACGCCCAGGCCGAAACCTCGGGTGACACCAAGGGCCTGCGCTTCGCGCCCTTGCGCGGTCCGGCGGTTGCGCAAGCGACGGGCTTGACTATCCCTGCAGACAGCGCAATCGCATTAATCCTGCAAACCAAAGAAGTCACCAGCAACCTGCGGCTCACCATAGGATGGTTGACCACTTCTGACATACGCCGCCCCTATGCCGCCACCACGAAACTTGCGACACATGCTGAGCATCAGCAAACCGTGGTACTGCTTGCAGGACATCCGCGCTGGAAGGAAACCATCACTCGTGTGGCCGTCGCGCTTGAAAACGTGGGCACCGTAAATGTGTCGGTCGCCCCAAGCGCGTTGATTTCCAACACCAAGTTGTTACCTGCAAATCCCATCGGCGGGGTGCGATTACTGAACGCTGCGTGGTTCGCATCAAGTGGAAGCGTGCTCAGGCCAGAGGAGTCTGCCAACCGGTTGTTGCCAATGGCGCTGTGGTTGACGTTGATCTGTATCGTTAGTCTCGTGGCTGTTGCGTTGATGTACCGAAAAAAGCCAGAACAACGCGCTGCGTCATTACGCGCGTGCGCAATTGCGTTGACGATCACGGCTACCGTGTTGACCCTACTCGCCAATCGCTGGCCGGGATGGACGGTGCCGTTAGGCGCAGGTGTAGCCGCAGCGATTGCGCTTATGTTGGTCGACAGAACGATCAAACTTCCACTGACAGCGATGCTGCGCGCATTCGTCGCTGTGCTTTTGGTGGCGATTGCGGCGTGGCTTGCGCCGTTAGTGGCGGCGGTATCCGTCTTTCCAGCGATCATGCTGTTGCTCGGTCAATTGCCAGTTCACTCACAGCAGCGGCGCTGGGTACGCGCAGGTGGGTTAGTAGCGCTCGTGCCGGCCTTGCTACTCGCCGCCGTTGCGCAAGGCATGATCCCCGCACCGGGTTTGCTGAGCCCACTGACTGATCCAACCTCCACGTTAACGACTGTCGCGACCAGCGCTGGCGGCTTACCCGGCATTGCATTGGGCCTGCTCGCAGCACATCAACTGTGGCCCGCGCCGGCACTGAGCCCGCGTTGGTCAAACGCCGCAGTTGCGGCTACCGTGTGGGCGCTTACCGGGGCCATCGCAGTGCTTGCCATCCCGAAAATTGCCTTGTTAGCTGGTGGCAGCAGCACGTATATCGCGGTTTTTTTTCCAGCCCTTGCGTGCCTTGCGCTCGCGGTCTTTCCCAAATTTCAATCAGTAGCCCGCTCCGTTGACGAGACGCTCATAGTAGAAGCCAAATCAGAGAGCGATCTATCACCGCAGGCATTGATGCTGTTGGAGAGCCACGCAGAGCGAGTGCAAGCAACACTCGCGCGTCGCGAAATGGGTGCCGCTCATTCCGCGCTAGTGCAAATGCAGCGCATCGCGTCCGCGGCGCATGCCACTGCGCTTGCCACCTTCCGCGTCGCCCTAGCAGACAACGATCTCGCCACCGCAGCAACCGCCGCGAAGCAGATCGAAGCGAACGAGGTATTAAGTGAGGCCGACAACGACGCACTGCTCGAACTAGCCCGCCGCAATGGTCAGCAAACTCGTGTGATCGAGCTGGCTCCAGGCGCGTCTCGTAACGAAGGCAACCTGCGCGCGCTCGCCGTCGCGCACTTGCTAGCCAATGACCCCACGAAGGCGCTGCAAACATTGAGCGAGTGGCCCGATGAGCTCACCTTCGCGCGAGAAATTGTTGAACTGCATTTACTCACTGACGATTTGCAGAATACCCAGAAGGCGCTAGTCAACACGGGTATTGCGATGACGGAACCGAGCGGGCAGGCTTACATGGCGCGACTTGGCATGCGCGTGCAAGGCCCAGAGGCGCACGCTGACACTATCAACAGTATCGCCACTTGGCATCTGCAACTGGGTACGGCGCAAGCCGCGTTAGGCGAGCTTTTGCTGCGCCAAGGCAACCCCACTGGTGCCCGGGCGCGTTTTCTACTGGCGATGAAACTTGATCAGGCGATGTGGCCGCTGCAATATCGGCTGCAGCAAATAGATTCGGAGACTGCGGCGAAAACGCTGACTGGAACAGTTGTTCAAGAGAATGTGATTCCACCGAATGCATAACCGCGTTCCATGCACTAAGCTCTTCAAATGACTACTCGATTGCTGCTCTATCTCGCGCACGCCATTGACCATTTGGCGTTGCTAATTTTTGCCACCGCCGTGAGCGCCATCGCGCTCGATTTCGGTATTGCGCGATGGGAAGATTTGATGCCTTACGCAACAGGCGCGTTCGTGATGTTTGGCGTGGCGTCGCTGCCAGCGGGACGCTACGGCGACCTTTGGGGGCGTCGCGCGATGATGTTGGTGTTTTATTTCGGCATGGGCGTGTCGCTGCTGCTGGTGGCATTGACGCAAACGCCGTTGCAAATGGGCATCGCGTTGACGTTGATGGGCGCGTTCTCCGCGATTTATCATCCGGTGGGCATTCCGATGCTGCTGCAAAACGCGCCGAAAGCAGGTGCGGTGATCGGCGTCAATGGACTCGCGGGCAACTTGGGCATCGCCTTCGCCGCGCTGCTCACCGGCTATCTCGTCAAGCATGCGGGCTGGCGCTCGGCGTTTATCGTGCCGGCCATTTTGAGCCTGCTGGTCGGCGTATTTTTTGCGATGACGGTGCCGAAAGAAATGACTGCACCGGGCAGAAAAACCGGCGGCAAAAAATTGCAGGTAGATCGCGCCATGGCGGCGCGCGTGTTCGCCGTACTCACCTGCACCACAACGCTCGGCAGCCTGATTTTTAACTTCACGACTAACGGCAACGGCGAGCTGTTGCGCGAACGCGTCGTTGCGATTGCCAGCGACCCGGCAACGCTCGGCATGATGCTAGCAGGCGTGTACGCCATCGCGTCCATCGCGCAAGTGATCGTTGGGCAACTGATTGATCGCTTCCCGATCAAGCGAATTTTTCTCCCGATTGTGGCCGCGCAAATCGTGGCATTTGCGTTGGCTGCGCGTGCCGATGGCTGGATGTTTTACGTGTTCGCCGTGGCCTATATGACCTTCGTGTTTGGCGCGATTCCGTTCACCGACGCCATCATCGCCCGTTTCGTCGATGACAGCATGCGCTCGCGCGTTGCCGGTTTGCGTCTTGCTGTCAGTTTCGGCATCTCGTCGGTGGCGGTGTGGGCGCTGGGCCCGTTCGTGAAGGCCAGCGGCTTCAGCACGCTGTTATTGGTGATGGCCGCGATTGCGGCGCTCACCACGGTGGCCGTGCTGTTCCTGCCCGCGCATGACCCGGAACCGGTGAATGCGGCTGAGCCGGTCGCTGCCTAGCGTTGCTTTGACACTGAGCTCACGCCCGCTATCGGCAACTGATCACGCGGCAGATCCATCGCCCTCAACACTTTGATGGCGACATACGCATCGTTGGCCGCGTAAAGCAATTGCTTCGCCGACAACTGCGGCAGCGACCAGTTGGAGGTGGACACCGCTTTCGATTTGTGAAATTTCTGATTCAGCACCATCGCCACCGCAGCGCGCGCGCCGGTGGTGCCGCGATGCCCGTCTTCACGAAACACATCGTTCATATCGAGCACGGCGCGCAGCGTGACGCCCAACTTAGCACGAATCTCCTTGTGATCCGAACGCAGGCCAAAGCCCACTTTCAGCACCGACTCTGACTCCAGAATTTCAATCAAAAAACCCCGACAATCGGTGCGATGCAACTGAAAAATGTAAGCGCAATCATCCAGCGCAAACTGCACGACGTGTGGGCCGTCACTGATCACGCCGCGATCAAAAATGGGTTTCGATTCAGTGTCGAAACCCACCACGCCAGCGGTCTTGATGGCATGCGTCGCTGCGACAAATTCCACACTCGTCGCGGGAACATGGATGCGATCTAGTGGCAACGTAGCAAAGGGCTCCAGCAGCGCTGATTCTGATTTTGATGGAGCGGGTTTTGCCATGCTGGCACGTTACCCTATTGCAGAAAGTTTCGCACCGGGGGCAAAGAGCGGTCGGGCGCTTCCTCTTGCGGCAGATGGCCGACACCGTTGAACGACACCAGCTTTACATTCGGAATAGTCTTCAAGTACTCGGCGGAGTTTGCGAACGGAATCATGCCATCCTGCTCACCCCACAGCAGCAGCGTAGGCGCTTTAATGCGCTTCAGGAGCGGCACCGGGTCAACCAGATTCGTTTGCGCCATGCGCGCCAGCAACGCCTCGCGCGAGCCCTCGCCCAGCATCAAATCGAAGTAGCGGTTGGTCAGGGCATCGGTCAAAAAATTTGGATCAGCGTACGCGGGTTTCAGGCTCACTTTCAGCACGAATTTCGGCAACACGTAGCGCATCAATTTCATAATGCCAGACACCTCGGGGGGCTTGCCGTACTCGAAGCCGGCGCTGGCGAATCCGTCGGGCGAGACCAGCACCAGTTTGTCGACGCGCTCAGGATGCATCGCTGCAAACGTCCACGCGATGCGGCCTCCGATGGAATTGCCGATGATGCTTGCCTTCGTCACACCCAGCTTGTCCATCAACGCAATCAACACCTGCATGCTGCGCGCATCGGTGTAGTTACCGGTCGGATCAGGACTGCTTAAGCCGGCGCCGGGCAGATCGAATCGGACAACGCGATGATTCGAAGCAAGCACTTTTGCCCACGGCTCCCACGTGTGAAGGCTCGCGCCGAAACCGTGGATCAAAATCACAGCGGGCGTGGTCATCGCGCCGCTGTCCCGCACGTGTAATTTGACGCCCGCCACGTCGATCACGTCGGTGGGTGCGTTGAGATATTTTGATTCGAGTAATGCGCGACTTTTATCGGGTGTCCACAGCCAGAATGCGAGCAATAAAAACGAGACAACTGCGACGGCAACCAACGTCGACTTCAAAGCGTACTTCCGGGACGACAAATTGCGAGCGAACGCGTGGGCAACACGTTGCCCATCCTACGGACGCCCAAGAAAAAGATAAGCGCCGCGACGCGAACCGGTCGCATGACCGTAGCCCAGATAAAACGGCCCAATCGAGGTGTCGAGCCCGAGGAAAAGGCTGGCGGCGTAGACCGAGCGTTCGGGCGCGATGCTGTTGTTTGGTGAGTTGGTGCGCCCCACTTCGAGCGAGCCGCCCACGTAAATGCCGCGGCCAAACGCGGGCATATCGCCAACTTTGCGGAAACTCATCAGACGCGCCAAAGCAAACTGATCAGAGCGTAATTCACCCGCACGCAAGCCAGACAATTGCAGAAAACCACCGAGTTCAAAATAGGGATATACCGACGGCGCTTTGGTGTAAAGCCCGCCAAATTTGAGCGCAACATCCACCGTGTTTGCACCGAAGGTCCTGGCGTATTCCGATGACCATTGATAGCGCGAAAAATTTTCGCTTGCGCCGAACGCCGTCAGCGCGCGATGCACGCTCGCTTCAATGCGATAACCACTGCGCGCGAACGCCGCCGAGTCACGTTGATCGACGACCACACTCGCCTGCATGCCCGACTCGTTAGTGCGCACACCACTCAAGCTTAGGTCCGCGATGCGCGGCGAAATGCTCACGCGGTCATACAGCGGCCCGATACGAAACTCGCCGTAACGACCGAATGCAGCGCCCAATTCAAGCGAGACGCGCGTATTAATGCCCATGAACTGCGCAACGGGTCGGCTAACGCGACCATCGGGCAGTGGAACCGAAATATCGGCTACACGCCGTCGCTGTTCGGCACCTAAGCTGGCGAACAGCGTTTCCGTCGGTACCAGTGGTTGATACAGCTCGGTACTGACACGCTGGGATCGTCCGAATTGCACCTCATTTCGCCATTCCGCACCCAGCGAATTTAGCCATCGCCGCGTGTGATTACCGATGAAATTAAATTCGCCGACACCGCGAAAATCGGTGCCGAGATTCAGCCCAAAACGAAAATAATTTGGCCCCCAACTTTTCTCCTGCACATTCACCAGCAACACGTTGCGATCACGCTCGGTCACGATGCGGTAATCGAGCCGCTCAAAGTCGCCGCGCCCGACCAGCCACGCCAGATCACGCTCGATTTCACGCCGATTAAACGGCTGGGTGGTGAACGTAGAGAGCTGCGCGCGAATGGTGTCGGCGCTGGAATACGTCACACCCTCAACACGAATTTCGTCGATACGCGCTGGGCTGGTAACGCTGCGCTGCGCGACCAGCTGATTCGTGTAATCAGTGGGGCTCAGCGCGTAGTTCGAGAGCAGAGGCAACGTGCCACGCGTTGCCTCGGCACCGCGATTCATCGCCTCCGTGCCGAGCTTGAAATCGGTGGCTGTGACCTTCGACAAATCGGGCACGATCAACACGTCGGTCGCCTTCAATTTCGCAATCGACATGCGCACGTTTTGCTCGGTCAGAATGTTCAACATCTGTACGCCGATGCCGAGGATCGATCCCAAATCTTCACGCGCCAACAAGGGTGAGCCGATGTTCACCGCGATGACGATGTCTGCGCCCATTTTGCGCACCACGTCAATCGGCAGGTTGTCGACAAGCCCGCCATCGACCAGCATGCGACCACCAATTTCTACCGGCGCAAAGGCTGCGGGCACGCTCATGCTGGCGCGCATCACGGCAGCGAGTTCGCCACGATCAAACACCACCGCTTCGCCGGTCACCAGATCGGTGGCAACGGCGCGAAACGGGATCGGCAATTGGTCGAACGAGACGCTGTTTGGCATGCCTTCGGTCAGCCCCTTAAGCATGTTCTCCAGGCCGGTCGAGCCGACTGCCGCTCGCGGTGCGCGCAGTTGGCCGTCGCGCATGCCCAGTTCGAGCGGAATCGAGAGCCTTAGGTCATCGGACTTCCTGCGCAACGACAGCTCCTCTCGCGGTGGACGATCCGCGAACATCGAGTCCCAGTTCATCGCGAGAATGCGTTTCTCCAGCTCAGCCGGCGTCATCCCCGCTGCGTAAAGTCCGCCGATGATTGAGCCCATGCTGGTGCCCGCGACGAAATCAATCGGGATGCGCGCGGCTTCCAACTCTTTCAACACGCCGACGTGCGCAAGCCCTCGCGCACCGCCGCCAGAGAGCACCAATCCGATTTTGGGGCGATTGTGGACGGGTGCGCGAACCACCGGCGTCGTCTTGTCTGCCGCTGACACAGCCGATGGCAGTTGCTCGGTTTTTTCGCTTTGTGCGAAGCTCGTCTGCACCGCGATTGCGGTGAAAAAGCACATTACAGCTTTTTGATAGAACGCCCGTTTCACATGGGCATAGACGCTTAAAATGCTCATATTCGACTGTTCAGCAAATCGGGCGTTAAGCCTCGTTCAAACGCGGCATTTAACTAAAAGCTGCTACTACTTTCCAGCCAATACGTCAATCGTACGCGAATGAAATTCCATGCGATAGAGCATCAGCGTCACGATGGCCGTGGCCGCGATAAAAAACAACGGTTGCACAAACCACATCAGCACCGCCACCGCGAAGTAGTACGAGCGCATGCCCTGCCCGAAATTTTCACCCGCAAGCTTCAAGATGCCCGCTGCACGCCGCGCGGCGCTCCGGTCGTCGTCCGTCACCTGATCTTTCGGCGACAGTGAGCCAATAAGGATCGTCACAAAATTGAACTGCCGCACCGACCACGTGAACTTGATTAACGCGTAAACAAAAAGCAGTATCAGCAGCACGACTTTCGCTTCCAGCAACTGCTGCGACGAGCGCTGCGCAAACGGAAGATTTTCGAACAGATCAGCGCTTTTTTCGATTGAACCGAAAAGGGCCAGCAATCCGCCAAGCACGAGCACGGTGGTGGAAGAAAAGAAGGTGGCACTGTGCATCAAATTGGCCAGCAACGACGAATCCACGATGCGGTTTTCGCGCAACAACGTCTGTTCAAACCAGCGCTCGCGCATCGGGTTCATCACCGTCAACAGACTGGAGCGCCCTGACGTGTGGCGATGCGCAAACCAGCCATAACCAAACCAGCACAGGACAAAGACAACGATGGCGACGAGGTCGAGGTGGGAGTAGGTGAGTTTCATGATGATGGGTCAGGCGCGATGTGACCTATTGTCGCTGCTACTGCCACCTCTCCCGCAGGCGGGAGAGGGATCCATTTCATTACCCAGCCACCGCCGCAGCAATAGCCTCCGCCCCGGTCTTTGCCATCGCTGCGTCCTCCGCCTCCACCATTACCCGCACTACCGGCTCCGTGCCCGAAGGCCGCAGCAGAATCCGCCCGTGCCCGGTGAGCTTGGCTTCCCAATCGGCGAGCACCGCTTTCACACCCGCCTTGTCGGCCCACGGGGAGGCTTTGTCGATGCGCACATTGATCAATTCCTGTGGCAACAATTGCACGTCATGCGCCGCATCCGCCATCGACACGCCCTGCTCGACCAACGCGCGCAGCACTTCCAGCGCCGCGATGATCGCGTCGCCCGTTGAATGCCGATCCAGACAAAGAATGTGGCCCGAATTTTCGCCACCGATGCGCCAGTTATTTTTGCGCAACACTTCGAGCACATAACGATCACCGACCTTCGCGCGCTCGAAGGCGATGCCGCGTTTAGCGAAGGCCGATTCCAGCCCATAATTGGTCATCTGCGTGCCGACGACGCCACCGCCCAGCTCTCCCTTGTTGGCCCGGTGTGCAGCGATGATGTACACCAGTTGATCGCCGTCATACAACCCGCCATTGGCGTCAGCCATGATCAATCGATCCGCGTCGCCATCGACCGCAATGCCCAGGTCGGCCTCGTGCTTGACCACCATCGTCGACAGGTAATCAGCATGCGTCGCGCCGACGCCCTTGTTGATGTTGGTGCCATCTGGCGACACGCCGAGGCTCACGACTTCCGCGCCCAATTCGTGAAACACGTCCGGCGCGACCTGATAGGCCGCACCGTGTGCGCAGTCGACCACGATCTTCAAACCGCGCAGCGACAACTCCGTCGGAAACGCGCGTTTGCAAAACTCGATATAGCGACCGGGCGCATCGTTCAGGCGTTTAGCTTTTCCCAGCTCACTCGACGGCACGCAGCGCAAACCGCGATCAATCTCTTCCTCAATCCGCAGCTCGGCGTCGTCGGAGAGCTTATCGCCGTCGCCATTGAAAAACTTGATGCCATTGTCGGCAAACGGGTTGTGCGATGCCGAGATCACCAGCCCTGCCTGCAAGCGCAGGGCGCGCGTGAGGTAAGCGATAGCGGGTGTCGGCAGCGGCCCGGTGAGTAACGTGTCAACGCCGGCAGACGAGAGGCCCGCCTCCAGCGCCGCCTCAAGCATGTAGCCGGAGATTCGCGTGTCCTTGCCGATTAGCACGGCGGGTCGCTTGCCAGCCCCCCCACCCTGCGTCTGTGCGCGCAACACCCGACCAGTGGCGTGGCCCAATTGCATGATGAAGTCAGGCGTAATCGGCGCAACGCCCACCTCGCCACGCACCCCATCGGTGCCGAAATATTTTCTATGGTTCATGGCGGGATTGTACGGACGAATTAACGGGTACCGCGCATAG
>ENA-OBLH01000501-OBLH01000501.1-metagenomes-genome-assembly--contig:-NODE-501-length-13012-cov-3.59481_pt1 | contig 13012 bp, 8 predicted proteins | sample MGYA00153382_OBLH01 | MGnify analysis MGYA00153382 | reverse complement strand
CTAGGGGTAAATCCATCACATCAAAGGTGGCTCGATAGCGGTAGCCTTGGGGAGTCGGCAGCCAAAATTTCGGGTGCTGGACGTTGTGATTTTGCTTCCATGCCCAAGCCTGTGACTGCCAATACTCAGGATTCGTATATCCTCCAGCTTCTACAAACTTTATAAATTCACCATTGGTGACTAAGTATTGACTAGCTAAAAACGATTTGACCTTGATCGTGCGATCGCCATACTCACTATCCCAAGCGTAGGTCTGATCCTCTGGAGATTTCCCCAACTGCACCACCTCGCCCAAAACTTGCCGCATCTCATTCTCAGGCGTAGCACCATAACTAGGGGCATAATTCCATCCAAGAGGGCGCTGGAGTTTTTCTACAGGTAATTGCCGGAACAGCATAGAAGAGGTTTCAAAGTGGATCCGCTGATGCTCGATGCTCATCATTAAAGCCCACAGGGGATGGTGTTGATCAATGGGCAGGTTAAGGGAGGTCTGTTGAATTACCTTGATAATTGCTGTGTAGGCTTGCGATCGATAGTCCCAGACCTGCTCTACTGAGGGCCAGTTAATATTACTAAGGGCTTGGGACAATTCCTCTGGGGTTTCTGGATCAACTCCCACCTCAAAAAGAATTTCATAGTCTGGATTGATCCGGGCTGTTAATAAGCCGACACTGATTAATTTATTGATGTAAAAAACGGCAGAATGCCCTAGGTAAAATATCAGAAAATTTCGCAATGGATCAGGGTTCGTGTAAAAAGTTGCATCCTCAATCAGGGTTTTCATGAGAATTTCTTCTAATTGCCAAGCGTTGTGAAAATAATTAAGAATAACTTGGCGATCGCATCGGTCTAATTTTGGGGGCGCACCAACTGAAAAAATGCTCATATTAACTATCTCCACGTTGCAAACCGATCTGTAATGTTTTCAGGACTGTTGACAGATCATGGCTGAGAATGGCTTTGACATTTAGCCATAAACCCGTAAATTCTTGACTACAAATAACTCCGGTTGCATCGGGTTCTAAGATTATATATTTACCATTTTCGAGAATAAACCAATCAATTTCTTGATTGATCGTCCGCCAGACTAAGTATTCCTTGACTCCATTTCGTTCATAAGCATTTTTCTTGCAGTGGAGATCATAGGAAACAGTACTAGCCGCAATTTCGGCAATGAATTCTGGTGTGCCAGTAATATAACCATCAGCATCAATTTGGGCGTTGCCACTCCTACGAAATAGCACGGCATCCGGCTGGGGTTCGTTGTCTTGATCAAGACGCACTGTGGGTTCGATCTCAACTTCTAGTCCGGTAATTGCTGCTTGATAATTACCAAGCCAAGTAATGATCTCAGCGTGAGGGTTCCCGTGCGGGGTAAAGCGGAGGGGAGAGGCTACGTATACAATTCCTTCGATTAGCTCGGCTTTTTTAATATTTGATGTACTATAACGGCGTTCAAATTCATCTCGATCAAGGCGATCGCCATTTTCAAGGATAGTTAATGGTGATAGGGTATGAATCATGGTGGAGCAAGTTTTCCTTTTAAGAGATGATTATTCTAAACTCACCTTATATTCTAGAACTAAGCTCCGACGATCGCTTCCGGTAATCAGCAGGACAGAGTAGTTACAGGATAGGTTACGGCTGACTGTGTTAGATTAAAAAAAGTAAAGCTCTTAGATGGTTTTACAAACTTATTTATAGAGCGATCGTCTCTCTAGGTCAAAATCTTATGTCACCAACTACTCTGCTTTCCCTACAATTACCGAGTTTAAGCTATACCTCCACCCCCGATCGCTTTGATGAAACTTGGTCGGCTCCCCTGTCTACTCTTTTAGGTTTGGGACGGGCAGCAGGAGCGGATCTAGTGGAGTTTTTTCTAGAGCGGACGAACTATATTAACTGCCTTGCCGAAGATGATGCTATTACCAGCATTACCCCCAGTCTGGCGATCGGCGCAGGAGTCCGGGTGTTTCGCAAACAGGCAGATTGTTATGTCAGCACCAATGATTTATCTTTTTCTGGCTTGAAAACTGCCCTCGAAAAAGCCCTCTCCATCTTGGGTCTAACCCTGCCCAGCGCCACTTCTTTCATCCCTGAGATCAACCTCGAAATGTTCCGGGACTACGCCACCAAAAAAAATAAAGACCTGTGGTTGTCCCAAGCTAGCTCCATGAGCGAAATTAGCCAAGTATTGTTAGCAGCCAATGATGATATCCAAAAGAAAGCCAGCCATATTCAATCCCGGCGGGCGGTGTATTTTCGGGATTGGCAGGAAATCTTGGTGGCGGCTTCCGATGGCACTTTTGCGAGGGATATTCGCTTGACTCAATCCGTAGGCTATAGCTTGTTGTGCGCTGATGCCGATCGCCGTTCCTCCATTAGCAAGCGGGTCGGTGATACCAGTAATCCCGGTTTCCTCGGTGCTTGGGACTATCAAGAAGATGCTAGTGAAGTGGCAGAATCGGCGGGCAAGATGCTCTACGCTGACTATGTGGAATCGGGAACCTATCCAGTGATTATGTCTAATGCCTTTGGAGGCGTGATCTTCCATGAAGCCTGTGGGCATTTACTAGAAACCACTCAAATTGAGCGCCAAACTACGCCTTTCGCCGATAAAAAAGGTGAGCAGATTGCCCATAAAAATCTTACAGCTTGGGATGAAGGACTGACGGATAAAGCCTTTGGGACGCTGGATATGGATGATGAGGGAATGCCTGTCCAACGGACTTTGTTGATCGAGAAGGGGATATTGAAAAACTTTATTAGCGATCGAGCCGGATTTATTCGCACAGGGCATCCCCGCACGGGCAGTGGTCGCAGAAGTAGCTATGCCTACGCCGCCGCTAGTCGGATGCGGAACACCTACATTGCCCCCGGTGAATATGAGCTAGACCAGCTATTTGCCTCGGTGGATAAAGGTATTTATTGCAAGAAGTTGGGCGGCGGGAGCGTGGGAGCTACGGGACAATTTAACTTTGCAGCCGATGAAGCCTACCTAATTGAAAATGGCAAAATCACCAAACCCCTCCAAGGTGCAACCCTAATCGGGGAAGCGAAGGAAATTATGCAAAAAATCTCCATGTCTTCCCAAGATTTAGGACTAGCTCCCGGCTTCTGTGGCTCCGTCAGTGGCAGCATCTACGTCACCGTGGGTCAGCCCCATATTAAGGTAGATTCCATCACTGTTGGTGGACGTTAATTAATTGCAAATTTCAGGAATAGAAATATGACAGATGTAAAAACTTTGTTTAATAATGTTAGGGAAAGTGCGACGGAATTAGGGATTAGTAAATTTGATATCTATGGGGCGACGATCGATAGCAATAGTGTGCAGGTTTATCAAGGGGAAGCCAAGCAAATTAAAGCCTCTAGTCGATCGAGCATCATTGTCCGGGTCTGGAATGACGCGCAAACTATGGGCGTGACTACCACCACGGATCTCAATCCTCTAGGCTTGAAAATGGCGCTGCAAACTGCCCAAGAAGCTAGTAATTTTGGGGTGAAGGAAAACGTTCCAGATTTTAGCCCAGAATCGGCGATCGCCATGCCTCCCGTAGCAGATCAAAAGGTTCCCCAAGCCCCAGTGTCGGATTTGATTGATAACCTTCTCCAAGCAGAAAAAGCCCTCCTAGAGAGCCATCCCGCCATTATTGATGTGCCCTACAATGGTTTATCCCAAACCGATAGCGATCGCTTCTACCTGAACAGTGAGGGAGCTTTGCGTCAAGAGGCTCGTTCCTACGCTTCCGTATATCTGTATAGCAAAACCGAAGAACCGGGGAAGAAACCCAGAGCCGCCGGAGCCTACAAAATTAGCCGGAGTTTACAGGACTTAGATCTGAAGGGTTGTATCAGCGAAACTGCCGAGAAAACCATTAGCCACCTCAACTACGAAAAGATTACTACGGGGAAGTATCAAGTAGTTTTTTCGGCTGAAGCCTTTCTAGGTCTGTTGGGGGCTTTTTCTAATCTTTTTAATGCCCAGAATATTTTGGATAAACTGAGCTTATCTACCCCTGAATCGATTGGGGATGCGATCGCCTCGCCTCTACTATGTGTAGCGGATGACCCTCTGCATCCCGAAAATCTGGGAGGAGAAACCTTTGATGGGGAAGGCACACCGACCCGGAAAATAGAACTAATTAAGGATGGAGTGTTAACTTCTTTTCTCCACAGTGCCGGAACTGCGAAACGGATGAACACCCAGCCCACGGGAAATGCCAGCATCGGCGCCAAGGTAAGTGTCTCTCCCCATTTTTATCATGTGTATCCGGGAGCCAAGGCAGAGCAGGATTTGAGCTTAGATACTGCCGAAAATGTTGTATTTATCGACGAACTCCACGCTCTCCACGCTGGGGTAAAATCCTTACAAGGTTCTTTCTCTCTGCCCTTTGATGGCTGGATTGTCAATCATGGCAAAAAGACTAGTATTGAGTCTGCCACCGTTGCTGGAGATTTTCGGGAAGTCTTGAAGTCGATCGTCTATGTAGAATCTGAGCCAGAAATTACCCCTAGTGGTTTGTCTCCTAGGGTATGGGTTGGAGAGTTGTCGATCACAGGCGAATAGTTGTATAGAAAATATCTTGACATACTCCCCAGCATGAACGCCTGGGGATTCTATAGCACTCGCCATTATGCTTAGGACAGACAAGGGGCTTAAGCCCCTTGTTATCAAAAAGTCTATAAATGGTAATTGCTCAACCCCCTAGAAAAGAAGTAGAAAGCAAGATAAAATAAAAGAATGAAAAACCTACCAAAGCTAGAGGAACTAAGGATTAACAGCAATTCTCATTATGGAAAAAGGAAGGAAGCAGGTACAGCAATTCTCATTATGGGAATATCCCTTGTCCAAAGAGTCGATCCTTGGCAGTTCAATTAGCTAGAACCCTCATTCTATCGTTGAGGAGATTAGCAATTAGAAGCTATAAAAGCCCTATTTATAGTACAGGTGTTTTAAAATGAGAATTGCTGTGCTACTGCAATGCAGCATGATTTATCATTATTTACTTATGATGATGACTTTAAGCCCATTGATGGGTTAAAGCAAGGCCAGTCTTTGATTGATTTTATAGATTAATTTAGAGGTTAAAAATATAGTAGTTTGAGGTTTTCTAAGGCTTGGGCGATCGCTTCTGTTCGACTCTGCACTCCCAATTTGTAATAAATACTTTCTAGGTTTTCGTACTGTTCCGGGATGGACGCTGATCTGCTTGGCGATTGCTCTATTATCTTTGCCTTGAATTACAGCAAAGTTATAGAAGGTGACTAGGGCGAGCTTCTTTATGACCTGCCTAATTTTCTTAGGGCAACATCCCGAAGGTACAAAGCCTCAGGGAAGTTAGGTTCAATCTCGATCGCTTTGTCGTAGGATAAGATCGCTTCTTCATACCTATCTAAATCCCTCAAGACAAGACCTCGATTGTACCAAGCCTGATGGAAGTCAGGTTTAATCTCAATAGCTTTGTCGTAGGATAAGATCGCTTCTTCATTCCTGCTTGAATTCGTCAAGGCAATACCCCGATTGAACCAAGCCAGATGGTCGTCAGGTTTAATCTCAATAGCTTTGTCGTAGGAGGAGATCGCTTCTTCATTCCTGCCTAAATTCATTAAGGAAATACCATGCTTGTACCAAGCCTCATGGTAGTCAGGTTTAAGCTTAAGGGCTTTATTGTAGGAAGTGATCGCTTTTTTATGTCTGTCTGAATAGTAAATGACCGCTTTTTTGTGTCTGTCTGAATTCGTCAAGGCAATACCCCGATTGAACCAAGCCTCATGGTTGTCAGGTTTAATCTTCAGGGCTTTGTCGTAGGAAACGATCGCCTCTTCATACCTGCCTAAATCAAACAAGACAAGACCACGAATGTACCAAGCCTTATGGTAGTCAGGTTTAATCTCAATCGCTTTGTCATAGGAGGTGATCGCCTCTTCATTCCTGCCTAAAATCCCCAAGATAGTACCTCGCATGTACCAAGAATTATGGTAATCAGGTTTAATCTCAATCACTTTGTCATAGGAAGCGAGTGCCTCTTCATAGCCTCCTAAATTTACCAAAGCAAGACCCCGTTTGTACCAAGCCTCATGGTAATCAGGTTTAAGCTCAATGGCTCTGTCGTAGGATGTCAGAGCTTCTTCATACCTACCTAAATCAAACAAGACAAGACCCCGAACGTACCAAGCCTCATAGTAGTCAGGCTTAATCTCTAGAACTTTGTCGCAGGATGCAATTACTTCTTCATACCTACCTAAATCCCTCAAGACAATACCCCGATAGAACCAAGCCTCATGGTAGTCAGGTTTAATCTCTAGAACTTTGTTGTAGCAGGAGATCGCTTCTTCATAAATGCCTAAAATTCCTAAGGTATTACCCCGATTGTGCCAAGCCTCATAGTGGTCAGGTTTAATCTCAATCGCTTTGTCATAGGAGGTGATCGCCTCTTCATGCCTGCCTAAATCAAACAAGACAAGACCCCGAATGTACCAAGCCTCATAGTGATCAGGTTTAATCTCAATCACTTTTTCGTAGGATGTAAGAGCATTTTCATGCCTGCCTAAAATTCTCAAGACAAAACCCCGACCAAGCCAAGCCTCATAGTGGTCAGGTTTAATCTCAATCGCTTTTTCGTAGGATTCGATCTCCTCTTCATTCCTGCCTAAACCTCCCAAGGCAACACCCCGAATATACCAAGCCTCATAGTAGTCAGGCTTAATCTGGATCGCTTTGTCACAGGATGGGATCGCTTCTTCATACCTGCCTAAACTAAACAACGTAAGACCTCGATTGTACCAAGCCCCATCATTGTCAGGTTTAAGTTCAATAGCTTTATCATAGGATGGAATTGCTTCTTCATGCCTGCCTAAGCCCAACAAGACAAGACCCCTTTTGTTCCAAGCCTCATAGAGGTCAGAATTAATCTCAATAACTTTGTTGTAGGAGGTGAGCGCATCTTCGTACCAGCCTAAACTTCCTAATGCAAGACCCCGATTGAACCAAGCCTCATAGAGGTCAGAATTAATCTCAATCGCTTTGTCGTAGAAGGTTATGGCTCCTAGAAAATCTCCCTGCTCAAACAACTCATTCCCCTGCTGCCAAAAATCTTCTGCTGTTTCCATCTCTCCTCCAAGGTTCCCTTGCTCCATAGATTCTAACGTAGGGGCGCAAAGGCTTTCATAGTTTTTTTAGGCGGCAACTGAGATGGACTTTCCTAGAACTGTAGGTTCTGACACTAGTTGCCCGTCTTCCTTGAGGGTGTCAAGGTAAAGCTCGGTTGCTTTAGCGTTGCGTAGCAATATCGCCTATTTAATATTTAGCTATATTTCTTTAAGGGTTTTGCCAGTAGTAATACAGACGGGGATGAAATTTTCTTGCCAACTAAGGTACTCAAGGCAGGTAAAATCTAGAGAAGAAATTAAGCTGTGAGTGGAATATATGAGTGCAGTGAGTTCTCAAGAAATTAAATTTGGTACTGATGGTTGGCGGGGTTTGATTGCCGATGATTTTACCTTTGCTAATGTGCGGAAGGTGACTAGGGCGATCGCCGCCTATCTGGCCACGGCCTATAGTAAAGATAGACCGGTGTTGATTGGCTACGATACAAGATTTTTAGCCGATGAGTTTGCCAAAACTTCAGCTAATGTATTGGCAGAATTGGGCTGGATGGTGAAAATTGTCGATCGAGACTGTCCCACCCCGGTGATTGCCTACAGTGCCAAGCATCTTAACTCGGCCGGGGCTTTGATGTTTACTGCCAGCCATAACCCTGCTCCCTACTGTGGAATTAAATATATCCCCGACTATGCCGGGCCAGCGACCCCAGAAATTACGGATACGATCGTGGCAAATATTCCCAAGGCCAGTGATGCGATCGCTGCTGGTAAATACCCAGACCAAATTTCCTATTTTGACCCCAAGCCAGAATATATGAAATTTATTTATACCCTCCTAGATGTAGAACGAATTCGCAGTGCTGGCCTCCGGGTGAAGTACGATGCCCTCTACTCTACTTCTAGGGGATATTTAGATATAGTCTTAGAAAATTGTGGCTGTGAATTAGAAACCTTACACGCTTACCGGGATGTGCTATTTGGCGGGGGAATGCCCGAACCGAAGGGTGAGCAACTAGAAGAGTTAGTCGCAGCAGTAACTAGAGATCAAGCTGATCTGGGTTTAGCCACTGATGGGGATAGCGATCGCTTTGGTATTGTTGATGAACAGGGAACTGTCCTGACTCCCAATACTGTGTTATTACTCCTAGCCCGCCACCTATTAAAAAATAAAGGTAAAACTGGGGCGATCGTCCGTACCGTGGCCACGACCCATCTCCTTGATAACCTTGCTCTCAAGTATGGTCTAACCATCTACGAAACTGCCGTCGGGTTTAAGTACATCGGTGAAAAAATGCGGGAAACCACTGTGCTAATTGGGGGTGAAGAATCCGGCGGCTTAAGCATTGTGGGGCATATTCCAGAAAAAGATGGAGTACTAGCAGATATGTTAGTCGCCGAATTAATTGCCTACGAAGGAAAACCCCTCAGTCAGTTGGTGGCTGAAGTAATTGCTGAAGCTGGTGGCCCAGTATATAATCAGCGTCTAGATTTGCATCTAGATGAATCCCACAAAGCAGCTATTCTCAAATATTTTGATACCAATCCTATTTCCGCAGTAGCTGATATTAAAATCAAAGAAATTGGGCGCAAGGATGGCATCAAGTTATATCTAGAAGATGGCAGTTGGGTCTTGCTTCGTCCTTCCGGCACTGAGCCTCTTATGCGAGTTTATCTAGAAACTAATTCCCCAGAAAAACAAACTAAAATTGTCCAATTTATGGAGCAATTAATTCACCAAGTAAAACCATAATTAACCTCAGTTCTCGTAGGGTGGGCATTGCCCACCTATTTGGATTCTGCTTACCTACTATTTAGGTTGAGGATAATTAATCGCTACACAAACAGTTGATCCCCTTTTCTCTCACCTGTATCGGATTCCTTATAAGGTGGGCAATGCCCACCCTACAAATTATATAAATTATGACTTATCCTGAACTGACGTTAAAGTGCATTCACAAGGATTTTCAAGAAGAAAAATATGAGTAGTAAAATCGATCGAGAACAAGTAAAAAAAGTAGCTCATTTAGCTCGTTTAGAAATCACCCCTGAGGAAGAGGTACAGCTAGAAGGAAGTCTGAATACAATTCTGGAATATTTTGAGCAATTGAGTGAGCTAGATACTACTGATGTGGAGCCGACTACTAGAGCGATCGATATTAGTAATATTACCCGGGCGGATCAACTAGCTCCCTCTGTCGATCGAGATTCCCTCTTAGGGGAAGCTCCAGATCAAGATGGGGATTTCTTTAAGGTTCCCCAAATTATGGGCGGCGATCCGGGTTAGTAATTATTAACTAGATCCCAACCCAAACCCCGACGGAGAATTTCCGGTTCTTGGCTGGTCAGGTCAATGATCGTCGAAACTTCATACTTAGGTTCAGAGCCATCATCGACAATAATATCTACCAACTTTTCTAGCTGATCAAACAATTCTGCCTGAGCCCAATTAACATGGCAAGCTTCTACCGGGGGAAGTTCTTCATCTTCATAAACCAGCCCAGAAATTTCGTCTGAGCTATCTCCTAGGGTATGGGCAGAGGTAGAGATAATTGGATTACCCAAAGATTTGAGGAGTAGCTGACAAAGACTATGGTCAGGAACCCGGATGCCTGTAGTTTTCCGTTTGGGATTCATAACTAGTTTTGGGACTAATTTAGTAGCGGGCAGAATGAAGGTAAAAGTTCCGGGGACTAGGTGTTTCATATACCGATAGGCAGTATCACTTACTACAGCATACTCAGAAATATTTGATAAAGAAGAGCAGAGAAAAGTTAGGGGTTTATCGTTGCTTCTTTGTTTGAGATGGCGGACACGGGCGATCGCTTCCTTGGAATTTAGATCACAACCAATAGCGTAGACTGTATCGGTAGGATAGAGCATAACTGCTCCTTGTCTGAGGGCATCTACGATCTGGTCAAGGCGGCGTTTCTGGGGATTCTCAGGATGTAAACTATAAACGGTAGCCATAATGATTTTTATTAGTTGAGTAAGAACTGCCACCCCTGCGGGGTGGCGTATCCAAACTATTATTTATTTGTAAATAAAAAATGAAAAAAATTGCTTATCTAGAATGTCCCACGGGGATTGCTGGGGATATGTGCCTAGGGGCTTTAGTCCATGCGGGGGTTCCTTTGGATTACCTCAGGTTACAATTGGCAAAACTAGGTATTAGCCATGAATATCATCTCCGGGCTGAACAAATTTATCATAATGGACAACTAGCGACAAAGGTTCATGTAGACCTATTGCTAGATGAAACTCTAGATCATGGCCATACTAAAAATATTTCTGTTAGCCAATCTACCGATCGTAGCTGTGGTTTCCACAATCGCCTTGAAGATATCTTGGGAGATGGTTCTCTCGATCGTAGCTGTGGTTTCCACAATCGCCCCTCAGCCTCTCCATCAAAACCTGATCTGCATCTTCTAGATATTCATGACCACTCCCATGATCACGAACATAACCCTAGTCACCAAAATCAGCAGGATGATCATCTCCCCAGTTCCCATCATAATCATGAACATCATCATCATGGACAGCAATCTCGCCATCGCCATCTGCCAGAAATTACCCAGCTAATTACCCAAGCCGATCTACCAACTAAGGCTAGGGATTGGAGTTTGGCAGTATTTCAGAGCTTGGCAGCGGCGGAAGGTGCAGTGCATGGAGCGCCTGCGGATCAAGTGCATTTCCATGAAGTAGGCGCTACCGATGCGATCGTTGATATCGTGGGTACTTGCTTAGGCCTAGATTGGCTAGGAATTGAGGAGCTTTATTGCTCGGCGCTGCCCACGGGGGGCGGGACAGTTTGGGCAGATCATGGACGTTTACCAGTGCCTGTGCCGGCGGTATTACAACTTTGGCAATCTCGCCGCTGCCCCATCTACAGCAATGGGATTGAGAAGGAATTAGTTACTCCCACTGGTGCTGCCCTAGCAGTCACTCTAGCCCAAGATTTTGGCGCACCTCCAGCCATGAACCTGCATAGGATCGGTTTAGGGGCTGGTTCCCAGCAGTTACCAATTCCCAATATTCTCCGGCTGTGGATTGGTGAAAGACAGGCAATAAATGGAGAGCATCAACACCAAGTTTTAGCTAAACTCAGTCATCACCCTATTCCTCAATCAGAGCAAAGATTAGATAGCACTGTAGCTAACTTAAATAACAGTTGGCAATCTCCCCAAATTCCCTTGGAAACTATTGCTGTGCTGGAAACCCAGATTGATGATCTTAGTCCCCAAGCTATTAGTTATGCCTGCGATCGCCTCTTTCAAGTAGGAGCTTTGGATGTTTTTACTCAAGGAATAACTATGAAAAAATCTCGATTGGGAACCCTGCTGACGGTGATTACCCCAGTGGCAAAGGTTTCCGAATGTGAAGCGGTATTATTTCAAGAAACCAGCACCCTAGGCATCCGGCGATCAATCCAAGAGCGATCAATTCTCCAGCGAGAAATTCGGCTAGTGCAGACTGTTTATGGTGCGGTACGAGTCAAGATAGCTTGGCAACAGGAGGGAAATATTACTAATGTGCAACCAGAGTACGAAGATTGTGCAGCGATCGCTAGGGCAAAAAACCTACCTTGGCGCCAAATTCATGCGGCGGCTCTCCAAAAGGGGCAGGAAATTCGAGTTTAGTTGTAGCTAATTTATAGAGGGCAGATTTATAGATGGCAGGGTAATCATAAAAGTTGTACCTTGGTTCGGCATACTCGTTACCGTAATTTCTCCTTGATGGTTCTGGATGATAGTCCGAGCGATCGCTAAACCTAGCCCAGAACTACTATTCCCCTGATGGCTACGGGCCGTATCCACTCGGTAGAAGCGATCGAATATTCTTTCTAGCTCCAAAGGAGGAATACCAATGCCCGTATCTTTGATGGTGACTTGGAGTAGAGGAATCATAAAATGGTTAGGTTTAGTTAAATTTTGGGCTAGATTTTGGGTCAAATTTTGTTTAATACCTAGCCAATTCTCCTTACTCTTAGTAATCCGACTAAGGACTATATCCACTCGCCCTAGAGATGAAGTATAACTAATAGCATTACTGACAATATTAGTAAACAAACGGGCAATTTGGTTCTCATCTCCGAGGATAGCAAAATCTTCTTCTTGGGCAGATTCTTGAAAATCTAAGGATAATTCTATTTGTCGTTGATCGGCAACTAATTGCTGTTCTTCAACTACTTGAATTAGTAAAGAATCTATATGAACTATTTGCTTTTCTATTTGGACAATTCCACTATCAGATCGAGCCAAAAATAGTAAGTCATCTACTAGTTTTCCCAACCTTTTACTTAGTCTTTCTACTACTTGGAGAGAAGTAATTAATCTCTGTTGTTCAGGGAGTTTGGGGTCTAAATCTGGGTCGGCTAGGGCAAGCTGGACATTAGTTTGAATAATGGCGATCGGATTACGCAGTTCATGGGAAGCATCAGAAGTAAATTGCTTTAAGCTTTGGTAAGAATCCCGCACCGGTTGGATTGCTAACCCAGACAAAAACCAGCCAATACCCGCCACAGCAATAATCATTAAAGTAGTTCCAAAGCCTAGATCAATTATTAAATCCCGGCTGGGTTTAGTTACTTCAAACCAAGGATGACTAACCCGCAAATAACCCAAAAAATAATCTTCTACCTTGAATTTAGAAGTAACTTGTCTAAGAAAATAACTAGGAAGAATATCTTGGAGACTAACTGGGACAGTTTCATGATAGTCGGGATTTAGGGGAATCTCTAAAGGTTCGGTAAAAGTTGACCAGAGTAATTTTCCTTGGGGATTAAACCACTCTAGGTCAATGTGGTCATCTTCTACCGCGCCGGAATTGATATTGCGCACTGTCACCCGACCGTCGCCATGCCCAATCACCACAATATCGCAAATGTCGATGAACAGCCCGTTTTCAA
>ENA-OBLH01000500-OBLH01000500.1-metagenomes-genome-assembly--contig:-NODE-500-length-13034-cov-3.66068_pt1 | contig 13034 bp, 14 predicted proteins | sample MGYA00153382_OBLH01 | MGnify analysis MGYA00153382 | reverse complement strand
CTCCCCTACCCTTCGGGAAGTCTTACGCCTACTGCCCCTTGTGGGAGAAGGGGTATAGCCCAAGGGGCATTCAAGAAAGGGGGATGAGGGGGATTTCTTATCCCGAACTGACGTTAAGGTTAGGACAGACAAAGAGCTTAAGCCCCTTGTTCTCTGAATCCATTATTCTAAATCCATTATAGAGAATCAAGGATTTTACGTCGTTTCTCCTCGTACTCTTCAGCAGTAATAATTTCCTTATCATAAAGTTTCTTTAATCCCTCTAAAGTTGCTACCCGGTCTTTTCCTAACTCCCGTCCTAGGGAATTTTGATAGGGTAAAAGGTTTTGATTGTACTGCACATCAAAGGCTCGATCGGACATTAATATCAACCCTAAAAATTCAAAAAAAGCAATAATCGCCGGGAACCCCGTCCAGAAAAATAATAAATATAAAACCCCAGCAAGATTTTGCCCCAAATAGAACTTATGGATGCCGAGCGAACCCAAAAATAAAGCTAGTAAAGCCGCAGTCACCTTATTCTTCATCTATTACTCCCAAACCATCTCAACTAATCCTAGTTAGCCCTAGCTAAAATTTTAAGCTTATTCCTAACTAAGAAGGCTTAATTTTCTAGCGCTCTTCCTTAACCGCTTTCGTTAGTTTATTCATCAAAAAATAGATCAAAACTATCCCGACTTGTGCCTCTAGGAGAGTGAAATATCCCCGCAGCAGGTAGTTACCATTTGTCTGGGAGTTAAAAGCAAAAACTACAACTCCCAAAACTAAGTAGGGCAATAATTTTAATCCAGAGCGATATATAAAGCCTTGGTGCAAATTAGATTTAATCATACACTTTGAATAATCCACCACCTCTAGTTTAGTGATTTTTTGTTAAAAATATCCGGCGCAATATGGAGGATATTCTTAGTTTTATTTGCTCAAGGCAGGAATTCCGGCTGCGGTAAGGCAACAGTATCAATATTTCCTTGAGCATCTAAGGGCATCTCCTCTAGCATAACAAAATGATTTGGAATCAACTCTGGGAATAAATTAGTAGCTAAAAACCGGCGGAGATTTTCTAGGTACAAACCTTTAGTATTAATAATATATTCAATACTTTGATAAATGATAGATTCCTCCTCCTTATTGAGATGTAAGCGCAGACCGGCTTGGGAGCCTTTGTGCCACCAGACGATCGCTTGGAGGTCTAACTTTTGATTACTGCCGGGAAGCCGTAGTCTCAGACGTAAATTTTTACCTTTTTTCCAGATGCTATCAATACCTTGAATCCGAATCCCCGTCAAGGAAATATTTTCTGTCACCCAGCCAAAAGTCCGTCCATCAGCAAAATGGACTCCCACATTAGTATGTAGCGGTACTCTCGGCTCAGAGCGGCGTAGATCTTGCACCGATAAACCACTACTCTGGCTAAGATTTTTTACTGTTTGATGTACTACATTAATTACCGACGACGTAGGATCAAATAAAACTCCTGTACGGTCTCTAGCAAAACTAGTTTGGACAGTATTAAAACTTAAGGTATCAAGAAAAGTTTTTAAGGGAGATTGGGGTCGTTGATGCCAGACTACTTTGGCGGGAATCTTAACTGGCTCTACCATACTGGGCAGGTCTAGATAGATATAAACTATTTTCCCTAGAAACCACGAATGAGGGGTATTGAGTAAACAAATTCCGTTGTAGGAAATATCAGCGATCGATAGCTTGACCCGATTTCCCTGTTGATCTTCACACCAGCATTGACTTTGGACAGGTATCCGGTCTACTGCTAGGTCACCGACTAGGTAAGCTACTAGATGGTTTTTTCCATCACTATTGCGGTGGTCAATCACTGCAACTTGACGAATCGCCGGATGTTTTTCCAGCACAGTTTCAATTTTGGCTAAATCAGAGTTGATTACTGGCATTCCTACCTTACCCTAAAGTTTAGATTCTATACTTATCAAAGTTATTCCTATACTTGCAAAATTTCTAGGGCATTCCTATCGGAATTATAGGAGTTGCTAGATTAAATTGCACCTAATAAATAATTTCATCTACCCATGACAGGTAAAATTATTTAGGATTTCTATATATCAGTAATATTGTTTATAGTAACTTCACTGGTAACTTCAAGAATTACTGAAAGTTTTGCTTAGTTATGCTCTTTTGAGCTATGAAAAACTTTAAATAACCTCATTACGCTCGCAATAAGGCGTAATAATACATAGCTACCCTGACAATTCAAGCTATATAAAGTTCCTGTAGTTATAACTTTAGTTGTCCATAGCAACCGCCAAGGGGGTTAGCATAGTTAGGGTAATGGAACCCCCGGTTTCGCAGGGATTCAACTATATAAACAGCTTGATGATAACTATATACTATATACTATAGTTTTTTCTGTACCAAACAACAGTTAACCGAGGGAAATTTAGTCTAGACAAGCTAAAAATGTTTTTCTTTCAAGAAAGATTATTCTTGCCTAAGTAAATATTTGTAGAAGAATTTAATAACTCCGTGTAAATACTATACTTTGAAGCAAGATATTACCTATTTATACTTATTTATATTTAATAATTACGGAAAATACTGGAGAATTTAAGCCTTAATTACCACCACTGCTGAGAATATATAAACTAATTAAGGTTCCCCCGTTCCAAAGACTATGAAGCAGCATTGAAGCTAATAGATTTCCCTTTGGGGCTAACTCCTCTCCAGAGGGACATTGCCAGTACACTATCCCCAAGACCATGCCTAAAACTGTCAGGGGTAGTACCTCCGACAAACTCAAGTGAGCGATCGCAAATAATACACTACTCAGAGCGATCGCTCCCCACACGGGCAAATAGCGAGTTAGGGAAGGCAAAAGAAATCCTCGAAAGATAATCTCCTCAAAAATCGGGGCGGCCACAGAAGCTGTCGTGGCAAATATCAAAAAAGACCAGAGGTCATTCCCTTGGAGTGCCAGAGGTAAAATAGGATTACTGCCGCCCTTCCCCTGCCAAATTAGTTGATTCACCAAAGAAACTCCAATTACTAAGGGAATTGCCACAAGATAGCCACCCACACCCCACAAAAACCAATTTCCTCGCCACTTGATCGGAAACCAGCCGGGGGGTAAGGGTAAGAAACGGCGCAGGGCAAAGTATAAAACTAGGAGAGTACCGATACTCATAAATAGATAACTGCCAAGGACAGCGATCGCTTTTCCCCGCACATCCAGATTAAGGCTACCCAAGGGTAAATTGCTAAAAATGTAGGGAATTAATAATTGCCCCACAAAGAAAAATCCCCCCACCAGAACTTCCCAAATAGTCTCCCCATCCCAAGGAACAACCAACTTACTATTAATTATTTTGTTATTACTAGTTCCATGATCAACCCCGGCATTATCCTCAGAAATATTGATTTCAGAAGCATTAATTCCAGATAAAGTATTTCCAGATAAATCATTCCTCAATAAATTACCGCCAGAGAATAAAATACTTTGTTTACCTTTGATAACTGCCTGCCCTAGCAGAAATATCAAGATTCCTAAGCCTAATAGCCCACTAATACTGGGAATTAGAGTAAGGACTAATAACCGCCCTACTGCTTTCTCTGCTTGAGTATTTTCCTGTTGTTGGAGGGCTTTTAACTGGGCTGAAGAATTTTTGAGAGTATAAATTCGGTGTAGAGTACGGTTGCGGAACCAGCTATTTAAACTAGTTTTAATAGTGTCTTCCAAATTTAGAGATTTTGAGGTTGATTTTGACTCTAGTTGGGGTGGATCACTCCATAGATTTAATAATATCTTGGCTGTATCTTGAGTTGGCTTAGTTAATTTAGTTGGGGAATTAGCTTGAGAATTAATTAATTCTTGCCAAATATTTCTAGCTGCTTGTTTATTCCCTAGCTCCATATCTAGAATCCCTAGGGCCAGGTCTAGTTGAGGAATTACTTCTTGGAGTTGGGCAATAATCTTGTCATTCTGGGAAGCTAACTCCAAAGAATCCGTAGATTTTTCAGCCTTGCTAGTTTTTGGCTTGGATAAGGGACTTATCAAGTCCTCTAGGATTTTTTGATCCGCTTGCCGAGCATTCTGGTATTGTTCTTGGGCAATTTTAATTGGTTCTTCCCCTAGAATAATTCCCCGGAATTGCTGCCAATTCTTACTCACATCCAGACCCGGATCCCCAGTAGGAGGTTGCCACTGGGAGGCTTGCAAAAGTAGATTGATTTGATAAAGTTCCAAGCGACTTTGAATCTGGGGTTGTTGCCAACTTGCGACTAAAGAGCCAACCATAGTATTAATTGCCACTAGAGTCATTAGGGCGAGAAATAATCTTTTTAGAGTCTGGAGCATAAATTTGCTGAATTTATTGGAGTTCTGGCTCTTTAGAGTCAATAGCTGGAGGGGAAAATATTAGGGATTCGATCGCCCTTAGGGTTTTATGAAAATCATCATTGATAATCTGGACATCAAATTCCTGAGCAGCGGCGATTTCCTGCTCTGCTTGGCCTAATCGTTTTTGAATTGCTGCTTCTTGGTCTAGGGCCCGATCGCGGATCCTTTGTTCCAACACTACCGGAGAAGGGGGCAATAGAAAAATTCGTAAAGCCTCAGGAAAAGATTGAGCAATCTGCCTTGCTCCTGACACCTCAATCTCTAAAATAACCCATTGGCCTTGGGCAATTTTCTCTTCCACCGACTGGCGGGGTGTGCCGTAATAATTACCAGCATACTCAGCCCATTCTAATAACCCCTGCCCCGCAATCATCTCCTTAAATTTGTCTATAGTGACAAAATAGTACTCTTTGCCGTCGGTTTCTCCTAGGCGGGGCTGGCGAGTGGTCATGGAAATGGAGAAATACAAGGTAGGATGACGCTCAAGGAGTGATTTTAATAAAGTTCCTTTACCCACCCCACTAGGGCCTGTGAGAACAATCAGCTTACCTTTAGTCATACCTGTTTTCATCTTCTTTGGGAATGATATTTTTTGAGCTTACTTACAGCACCTTGTAGGTGCATTTGGTACACCACCGAAGATGGAGAACTTCTTATTTGTTGTACTGCCTTGGTAAGCAAAGCACTGCATAAATTGAAAAACAAATTAAAAACTTAGGATTAAAAGACTTAGAATAAAAGTTAGCTATTAACTATTAATTATTAATTAACTATTGTTGATTGTACCGTCTTTGTTTGCCATAAATCGGTGAGCAACAGTTTCCGGCTGAATAGCAGAAAGAATAATGTGGCTCGAATCGGTAATAATTACTGCCCTAGTCCGCCGGCCGTAGGTTGCATCAATTAATTTACCTCCTTCCCTAGCATCACTGATGATCCGTTTAATAGGAGCAGATTCGGGGCTGACGATCGCAATAATCCGGTTAGCAGAGACAATATTTCCAAACCCGATATTAATCAGTTGAACTTCCATATGCAGCAAGTTGATTTTACTACCATGATAGCGGCGGTAGCCGAGCTAGAACAAGAATGGCTCCCGGCTAGAGTTGAGCAAGCCTATCAGCGCGATCGCTACACTATTTCTCTTGCCCTGCGTACTCTCCAGCAACGGGCTTGGCTGACCCTATCTTGGCATCCCCAAGCCGCCCGCATTCACCAAGATAGTCCACCACCCCGGACTCCTGATACTTTCACCTTGAGCGATCAACTCCGTCATCAATTAGGGGGATTAGCCTTAGTGGGCATGGCGATCGCTGCTCCTTGGGAACGGGTGCTAGATCTGCAATTTGCCCAACGGCCTGGGGGCGAGGTGTTGTTTCATCTCTATCTAGAAATTATGGGTAAGTATAGTAACTTGATCCTGACTAATGGCGGTGGAGAGGTGATTACCTGCGCCCATCAAGTGAATGAGAAACAATCCAGTGTCCGCCCCATCCTTACTGGTCAGCCCTATGTTTTGCCGCCGCCTATTTTGGCTCAAGTTCCCGATATTCAAGAATCTTTTGCTAGTTGGTACGATCGAGTCAGCCTGATCCCCGGTACTCTCCAAAAACAATTGCTAAAACCCTACCGGGGCTTAAGTCCCGCTTTTATTACTTCTTTAGTCCTGTCTGCCGGATTGCAACCAGAGCAGCTAAATACTAGTCTGCTGCCAGATCATTGGGAAAAACTATTTTTCTATTGGCAACGTTGGCTGACGATCGTAGAAACCAAGGATTTCCAACCCGGATGGACAGAGAAAGGCTATACAGTTCTAGGCTGGGGCATTACTCAACCTGAGACTAATACTCAAATCTTGCTCCAAGAATATTATGGACAATTCCTGAGCCACCAGCAATTCCAGCAACTTCATCAACAACTGAGCCAAAAAGTTGGTAATGCCTTGGGGAAAATCAAGCAAAAAGCCACCACCTTTGAGAATAAATTACAGGAATCGATCGGCGCAGATATTTACCGTCAACAGGCAGATTTATTGATGGCACATCTCCAAGAAATTCCAGTAGGTAGCAAAGCTATTACCCTTGCAGATTTTGAAACCAACCAACCCATAAAAATTTCCCTCAATCCAGAGAAAAATGCCGTCCAAAATGCCCAAGCTCTCTACAAAATTCACCAAAAACTAAAACGCGCCCGCCTTGCTGTTTTACCTCTTTTAGAAGAACTCCAACCAGATATTAATTACCTTGAACAGGTAGAATCTACTCTCCTGCAACTCCAAAACTACCAAAATCCAGCCGACCTAGGTACACTCCTCGAAATTCGGGATGAACTGATCCAACAAAAGTATTTCCCACCCCTCCCCGGTAAGCCAGAATCTAAGCAAAACTCTAAACAAAATAAGCCAGAAAACTCCCAGACAGATTTCCATCGCTATACTACCCCCAGTGGTTTTGAAGTATTAGTAGGACGGAATAATCGCCAGAATGATCTTCTTTCTTTTCGGGTAGCAGGGGATTATGACCTATGGTTCCATAGTCAAGAAATTCCCGGCAGTCATGTATTATTACGTCTTCCTGCTGGAACTAGTCTGGGGGGTAGTAGTCTGCCAGAGGGCTATGGTCAAGACCTCCAATTTACTGCCGATCTTGCTGCCTACCACAGTCGAGCCCATCAAAGCGAACAAGTTCCGATCGTCTACACTACCCCCAAGCACGTCTATAAACCCAAGGGGGCAAAACCGGGGATGGTTATCTACAAGCAAGAACAAATTATTTGGGGTCATCCCCAACGTATCCATCGGCAAAGTCCTTAACCTAGGCAAGATGCTGCCATCGTGGGATCAATTAATTAGGACTTACGCAAATTCTGCTGTTAACCACCATTGGTAGGGGCGCAAGGCCTTGCGCCCCTGCTATATCTAGGGTTTCTGCGTAAGTCCTGTTAATGAAAGTTAAAAATTGCCGTAGTTAGCGATCGCCCCGGTTAATCTTTCGATCACTTCACTGAGAGGCAAGGCCCCCAACTCGACGGAACCACGGGTACGAATACTTAGGGTTTGGGTTTCCATTTCCTTTGCCCCGACCACTGCCATGACCGGAATTTTGGCTTTTTCCCCATTGCGGATCATTTTCCCTAGGCGATCGCTGCCATTGTCTACCTCTACCCGGATCAGGTGCGATCGCAGTTTTGCGGCCACTTCTTCCACGTAGGGACGAAAATCATCATTAACTGGAAGTAATCTAATTTGCACTGGAGCCAACCACAGAGGGAAATCTCCCACATACTCTTCGATTAAAATGCCGATCAACCGCTCTAGAGAACCGAAGGGCGCTCGATGAATCATCACTGGGCGCTGCCGTGTCCCATCCGCCGCTACGTATTCCAGATCGAAACGTTCGGGCAGAATGTAATCGACTTGGACTGTACCAAGCTGCCATTCTCGATCGAGGGCATCCCGGAAAATAAAATCTAATTTAGGTCCATAAAATGCCGCTTCCCCAATGCCTTCAAAATGCTCCATTCCCAAGGTTTCCACCGCTCGGCGGATTGCTCCTTCAGCTTTGTCCCAAGCTTCGTCAGAGCCAATATATTTATCAGAACTGGGATCTCGGAAACTTAAACGAGCGCGGAAATTTGTCAGTTGCAGACTCTTAAACACCGACAAGGTTAAATCCACCACACTCATAAATTCTTGATCCAACTGCTCTGGAGTTACAAACAAGTGGGAATCATCCACCGTAAAGCCCCGGACTCTAGTTAAGCCTCCTAATTCCCCTGATTTTTCATAACGGTACACCGTGCCAAATTCTGCCAAGCGCATGGGGAGTTCTCGGTACGATCGCAGCTCACTCTTATAAATCTGGATATGGAAAGGGCAATTCATCGGTTTCATGACAAAACCCTGCTCCAACTCCGCCTCCTCCACACTTTCTGCCATTAAAGGAAACATATCTTCCTTATATTTCTGCCAATGACCAGAGGTTTTAAACAAGTCAACTCTGGCAATATGGGGCGTAACTACGGGCAGATAACCCCGTTTTAGTTGCTCCTGCTTCAAGAAATCTTCTAAGACACTCCGTAGAATTGTGCCTTTGGGAGTCCAGAGGGGCAAACCGGGGCCTACCAAATCTGAGAAGACAAATAAACCCAGTTCCTTACCCAGTTTGCGATGATCCCTTTTCAGAGCCTCTTCTTTACGGCGTTTATGCTCTACTAATTGTTCTGGAGTTTCCCAAGCTGTGCCGTAGATGCGTTGAAGTTGGGCTTTGGTTTCATCGCCCCGCCAGTAGGCTCCTGCCACCGCTTCCAGGGCGATCGCCTTGGGGTGCAGATCTCCGGTATTTTCCACATGGGGGCCGGCACACAAATCCCACCACTGATCCCCTAGATGGTAGATAGTAATAGGTTCTTCTAGCCCCGCCAAAATTTCTAGCTTGTAGGGTTCATTAATAGCTTTGATCCGGCCTTCAGCTTCTTCTCTGGTAACTTCTTCTCGAATTACAGGTAACTTGCGCTTGATGATCTTGACCATTTCTTGCTCGATCGCTTTCAGGTCTTTCTCTGTAAACGGATCGGGATTATCAAAATCGTAATAAAATCCATTTTCAATCCAGGGACCGATCGTTACTTGCGCCTTGGGAAATAGTTTTTGTACCGCCATGGCCAGCACATGGGAAGTCGTATGCCGGATCTGTTTCAAGTTTACCGATTCGCTAGTCCGGGGTAGCTTCATAGGGGGTAACTGATCTGGATTTTGCATACGGATTTGCTATTGATAAATTAGTAATAAATATAGGAGTAAGAATTATTATGAAGTTAAAGGGCATTTATTTTCCCCTTTTGTCCTTAGATACAGTATAGCAATCTTCAAGACTTTCCCTTGTTCAAGGTGAAGGAAAGTCTTAGCTAGAGACAATTCAATTTAACAAAATTAAAGAACTTCAGAAAACTTTTTCAACTATCTGGGGGTGGGCTACTACAAGCGATATTGCTCGGTAACGCCAAGGCGAAGGAACTAACCATAACACCTATGAATGACCATCAGGAAAATCTCCGTGACGAAGCTGCCAAGGCTTTTAATGAATCCCTCAAAAAACTAGAAGAACTATGGGAAGAGACTGCCGACAATCCCCCCGAAGTAGTTCTCGAAGAACTTGCTGCGGCCGCCGCTGATATTGAGCAATTTTTTGGGGAGGGTACAGAACCAGGTATCCCAGAAGACACCTTAGATACCCCCGTTAATAGTGACTAAAAGCCTTTTTTCCTAGACTATCATCACCCTTAAAACATCATGCGGAGGAGTCCTTGCTGCCCGATGAGAATCTCCCGCAGCAGGCTAAAAATTCCTACCCAAATAATAGGGGTGATATCTACTCCGCCGATCGGGGCAATAATCTTTCGGAGGGGAACTAGTAGGGGTTCCGTCGGCAGGGCAATTAAGTTAAAAGGAAACCGAGTTAGTTCTACTTGGGGATACCAAGTGAGGACAATCCGAAATATAAATAGGAAAATCATTATCCCTAAAATAGGGGCGAGAATCCAGTTGGCAAAAATTAGGCTATTCATTAAATTATTGACTATATACTTAATATTAGTTTACCAAGTTTATCAAAAAATACTGGATATCCAGACCTTTTCTAGTTCCTAAAAGTACAGGTAAGGGGCTTAAGCTCCTTGTTCTAGGACAATAACGATTATTTATGAGTGTAGAAATAACATTTTTTCCTGATGAGGTGATGGTTCAAGCGGAGGCGGGAGAATCAATCCTAGAGGCGGCACGAAGGGCGGGGGTTGATATTCCTACAGGCTGCTTGAGGGGTTCCTGCCATGCTTGCGAAGTAGAAATTGATGAAGGAGAAATGATCTGTGCCTGCATTACCTCTGTCCCCTTAGGAAAAAAGCAGGTGACAGTTATACTTTATAGTGACCCAACTTGGTAGACTATCTAGTATTTCTAGAGAAACAAGTATGCCCCCGCGCTGCGGGGGACATTCTTCAAAAAAATATTGAATCAAGGTAGTGAGGACATATGGCAAGTTTACAGGGGCGGGATTTGCTGAGTTTGGCAGATTTGAGTAGTGAAGAGATCGCAGAGTTACTAAATTTAGCCATAGAATTAAAATCAAAAGAAATAGAACCCCTCCGGCGTAAGGTTTTAGGTTTATTGTTCTATAAAGCTTCTACGCGCACCCGGGTCAGTTTTTTGGTAGCGATGTATCAATTGGGGGGACAAGCGATCGATCTCAACACCAATGTCACCCAGATCAGCCGAGGCGAACCCCTAGAAGATACGGCCAAAGTTTTGGATGGCTACCTAGATATTTTGGCAATTCGTACTTACAAACAAACGGATTTAGAAACCTTTGCTCACTGCTCCAAGATTCCCATCATCAATGCCTTAAGCGATCTAGAGCATCCCTGCCAAGTTTTAGCAGACCTCCTCACTGCCCAAGAATGTTTTGGTTCCCTAGCCGGTTTAACTCTGACCTATCTGGGAGATGGGAATAATATGGCAAATTCTCTCTTATTAGGTTGTGCCTTAGTGGGGATGAATGTCCGTATCGGTTGTCCCAAGGATTATCAGCCCGATGCCCAGATTGTGGAGCAAGCCAAGCATCTAACCGGGGGGAAAACAGAAGTATTAGTAACAGAAGACCCGATCGCCGCCGTCCAAGGCAGCCAAATTCTTTATACCGATGTGTGGGCAAGTATGGGACAGGAAGATTTGGCCGAATCGAGGATTCCGATTTTTCAGCCCTACCAATTAAATCAAGCTTTATTAGAAAAAGCCGACAAAGAGGCGATCGCTCTCCACTGTCTCCCCGCTCACCGAGATGAAGAAATCACCAATGAAGTAATTGCTGGCAGTCAATCCCGCATCTGGCAACAGGCCGAGAACCGGATGCACGCCCAAAAAGCCCTCCTCCTCAGCCTTTTAGGAGGCAATTAATCTTGCTTCTCTTAATTAATTTAGGACTAAAAACAGATCAATTCCTCTCCCTTTTTAAGGAAGACTGGGGGGGGGCTCTAGTAAAATACCTAGGAATTTCTAGCCTGATAGTAGGCAGTTATCTAGGGCTACAAAATTCTACTTTGGCAGCAGTAACTCCTGAAGCGATATGGCAACCCAACACTGAAGCGATCGCTGATCCAACCCCAGAAAATCCTAGCCTAGTGGCGATCGATCCCCCCTCACCCCAACCTAGTTGGCAAGATAGCCCCGTCCTTCAGCGCTGGCAACAACAGATACCAAATGTTCTGGACGCTATAGAAAATGATCCCAGTTTTCGGACTCGGTGGCGGTTGGGCTATGGGGAAAGCAATCAGCAGGGGAGGGTAGATTTAGGGGTAGAAGATATTTTTCTTGGCGATCGACTAACCCTGAGTGGAGATTATCAAAGTGGCAATCGCCCTACCTACGGGGCGGAATTACGCTACTACTTGCTGCCTTTAGGAAATTATGTCAACGTTGCCCCGGTATTGGGTTATCGCCAGATTAATTCTCAGGATTTAACTGCCAGTGGGGTGAGGGTGGGGGGGAGACTGCAAGTAGTACTCTCCCGTCCTAGTGCGGCGGATCTTGCCCTCAGTCAGACTTGGGTGGCTCCCGGTAGTAGCCAAGAAATTGCCATTACTAATCTGGCTTTGGGTTATGCCGTAACTCGCAATCTGCGGGTGGGTACTCAATGGCAGCTAGAGAGTAGGGGCGGCAAAAGCGATCGCCGCTGGGGAGTTTTTTTTGAATTTTATTAACTTTAGAAACCAATCGCAAATTTTAACATGACTAGTAATAATGCCCCAGAAGAAAATCTAGAATTTCCCCGTTATGGAGATGAGGCTATTAAGAACGCGGCGAATCTACCCCTAGAGATTTGGGCAAATTCATCCCCAGCCCATGATTATTTAATTCATATCGAGCATCCTGAATTTACGGCTCTTTGCCCTCGATCGGGCTATCCAGATTTTGGGACGATCGTCCTTGACTATTATCCTGATGGTTGGGTTGTGGAACTAAAAGCTTTCAAACTCTATATCAACTCTTTTCGACCACAATATATCAGTCATGAAACCGTAATCAACGTAATTGCTGACCGCCTAATGGCGGAAATTAAGCCTAAAGCTATGAGGGTAATTGGTGATTTTACCCGGCGGGGAAATGTAAAGACTGTGATTACAACTCATCGGGGGATAACTAGGATTTTTCCAGAATATAAGGCTAACCTCCTTTGACATCCTCACCGAGCTAAAGCAACGGTGATTCCTAAGACTCACGACTTAGGTTTCTGCTTCCTAGCACCAGCCTTAACAGATTTACTCTGTTCGGGTCTTACGGTCGCTCCACAGACTGACACGGCAAGCCCTGCCGCCAAAATATTCCTTGCTGCATTTACATCTCTATCGTGATGGGTACTGCATTTAGGACAATCCCACTCTCTGATATTCAAAGGCAACTTATCCACGACATGACCGCAATGTCCACACCTTTTAGAGCTAGGAAACCATCGGTCAATCTTGACAAAGGTACGACCATACCAGATGCACTTATATTCAAGTTGCCTGATTATTTCCCCCCAACTAGCATCACTAATCGAGAGGGAGAGCTTCTTGTTTTTAACCATATTCTTCACCGACAAATCCTCGACTGCGATCACTTGGTTTTCACGAACCA